>Ga0272441_10003177_pt1 | contig 31775 bp, 29 predicted proteins | sample SSMProp6N_FD_193582 | JGI IMG/M metagenome (GOLD analysis project Ga0272441, IMG submission 193582) | Marine sediment archaeal communities from Little Sippewissett salt marsh, Falmouth, MA, United States - SSM-Prop-6N | ecosystem: Environmental > Aquatic > Marine > Wetlands > Sediment ... | reverse complement strand
ACTCATTTCGATCCCGGGCTCGCAACGCAGCGCGTGCAGCAGGAGATTCTCGTCAATCTTGATCGGCTGATTGATGAGGCGAGGAAGCAGTGCGCCGGCGGAGGCGCCTCTTCCTTGCGCCCCTCGGCCGCGCCGCAGCAGGATCAGCAGCCCGGGAAGAGAGCGGGCGATGACTCCAGCCGCACTCCGCGCGACGGCGCACGCCCCGGCGGTGACGAGGCGCCGCTGGAGCAGGGAGATGTCGAGACGGTCCTCGAGGAGGCGCGCAGCGAATGGGGCAGCCTGCCGCAGCGCGTGCGCGACATGCTGCTCCAGGGCCGCAATGAGAGATTCTCGAGCCTCTATGAGCGGCTCACCCGCGAATACTATCGCCGGCTGGCGGAGGGAGATTCGCCCTGAAAGGGCGAGCGTGTCCGTGACAGGAATAGCGATCATGAACCCGGTGTCGTCCATTGGCCTCTCCCTGATCCTGTCGGCGGTGTTTGTGGCGGCGACGGGCACTGCGGCACAGAATGAGGGACCGGTCGGCGTGCCCGCGGCCGAGGACAACACGCCGGCCGGGTCGGTGGATGCGGCGGGCCTCGAGGCGCCCGGCGAGGCCCCGCCACGAAGCGCCGAGAACAACCCGCTTGCCGACGAGTCGACCGAAGCGCTGGAGGAGGCCGTCCAGCGCGGCTTCGTCTATCTCAAGAACCAGCAGAACAGCGATGGATCGTTCGGCCGCGGGCGCTACGGCCGGCACGTGGGCATCACCGCGCTCTGCGCGCTGGCCTTCATGGCCGACGGCAATCTGCCCGGGCGCGGCCCATACGGCGAGCAGGTCGAGGCGGCGCTTCAGTTCGTCCTCGATCACGCCACCGATTCGGGCCTGCTTGCCGCGGAGACCTCGCACGGCCCGATGTACGGGCACGGCTTCGCCACGCTCTTCCTGGGCGAGGTCTATGGAATGAACCGGCAGGACCGCCGCGTGCGTGATGCCCTGGTCAAGGCGGTCGAACTCATCGTGGGCACGCAGAACGAAGAAGGCGGATGGCGCTACAACCCCGTCCCCTACGACGCGGACATCTCAGTCACCATCTGCCAGGTCATGGCCCTTCGATCGGCCCGCAACGCGGGCATCAAAGTGCCCCGGCAGACGATCGACCGGGCCGTCGAGTATGTGCGGAGCTGTCAGAACAGCAACGGCGGGTTCCGGTACATGAGTCAGACGGGCGGCTCGGCCTGGCCGAGAACCGCCGCGGGCGTCGCGAGCCTCTTCTACGCCGGAATCTACGAGGATGATTCGATCGATCGGGGGCTGGACTACCTGCTGCGCAACGCGATGCCCGGCCGGGCGCTGACCGGCCAGCATTATTATTACGGCCATTATTACGCGGTACAGGCGATGTATCTCGCCGGCGGCCGGTACTGGCAGCAGTGGTGGCCGGCCGTTCGTGATGAGATGCTCGAAAAGCAGGCGGCCAACGGCGGTTTTCTCGATCATTACGCCGGCGGGGCGTACGCCACCGCGATGAGTCTCATCGTCCTGCAAATGCCCAAGCGCTATCTGCCGATCTTTCAGAAGTAGCCCCCGTGAAGTAGCCCCCGTGAAAATGCCTCCGTGAACATGAGGAAGTCCATCTCGAGCGTTCTTGCCCTGCTCTTCGGAACTCTGGCGGTTGCCGCATCGTCTTTGACGGCGCGCGGGCAGGTCGATGAATTCCTCCTCATCGATCAGAACCTCACAAGCCGGCAGGTCCGCGTGACGGAGATCAACGGCCACGCGCTCTCCTATGTGGATCGGGCTGGAACCGCCTATACAGCAGCAACCGGCGATTGCATCGCGTTGATCCGGCGGGAAGGCGACTCCCGCGCAAGGGAATCGAGGCGGCTGCTGCTTTCCGACGGCCAGAGACTGCCCGGCACCGTGGCCAGTGGCGCTTCGCCCGGCGGCGATTGCCTGGCGTGGGTGCATCCGTGGCTGGGACGCATCGATGTCCCGCTGGATGACATCAGGGCGGTCGTGCTCCAGCCGGGCCGGCCGGCGCCCCAACCCGCCGGCGAGGATGTCATCCTCCTCGCCAACGGCGACCGGCTGGAGGGAATCATCACCGGCGCAGGCGATGCCATTACCATCGAGATCGGCGCAGGGCAGGCTGCCCGGACGATCACTGTTCCGCTCGATCGAATCGCCGCGGCGGCGATGATCACGCCCCCCAAGCCGGCGGCCGGTCGGCGCGTGTTCTTCCGCGATGGAACGGTGCTCGGCATGCGGCGGTTTGATGTCGGGGCCGACGGTTACGTCCGATTGACCTCAGCCCTGACGCCGGCGGGGGCGCAGCCGGTGCAGGTGGTGCTCTCCGAGATCACGGCAGTTGTTTTCGACCCCGAAAGGGTGATTCCGCTGGGGCGTCTGGCGCCGACGAGGATCGAATCATCGGCGCCGCGCTACGTGCTACCACGGCCGCGCACCGTCGGTGAGGACGCCCCGCTTGGGCCGGCGGAGATCGAGTATCGCGGCCCGCTTGTCGTCCGCTACGGGCTCCCCGCCGGCTGCCGGCGCTTCGCGGCGGAGGCGATCCTGCCCCGATCGGCCCGCGCGTGGGGCAATTTCGAGCTGATCGTGCGGATCGGCGATGAAGAGGTCTATCGCCGCCGGCTCAATGCCGAACACCCGACCGACACGATCAATGTCCCCATCGCCGGGCGGGAGCTGATCATTGAGTTGACGCAGGGCGCCAACGGGCCGATCCAGGATCGGCTCATCCTCCGCCGCGCGCTGCTGCTTGTCGAGTAGCGGCTGCCGCTGCCTTGTTCACGCCGAGGTCGACCTTTGTGAGAGGGCGATGAGCTTCTCCAGGGTCGCCTTCGCCCTGCCCGTGTCGATGGCTTCCTCGGCGCGGGAGATGCCCTCTCCCAGCGAGGCGACCTTGTCGGCGACGAGCAGGGTGGCGGCGGCGTTGAGCAGCGTCATCTCGCGCGGCGGGCCCTTCTCGGTTCCCGCAATCACATCGCCGATCATCTCCGCCGCGTGCTCCAGGTCGCGCGCCTCGACCGCCCGGCGCGGGGCGAGGGAGAGCCCCAACTGCCCTGGATCGACGATCTCCTCGCGCACGGCCGGCCCCTGCACGTGCATGACGCGCGAGGGCGCGCTGATGGACAACTCATCAAGCCCATCGGCGCTGTGGACGACCATCGCCCGCACCGCGCCGAGGGCGGCGAGGGCTTCGGCGATCGGCCGGGCGAAACGATCGTGATAGACGCCCACGAGCTGCCGGCGCGCCCCGGCGGGGTTGGTCAGCGGCCCCAGCAGGTTGAAGATCGTCGGAAAGCCCAGGGCCTTCCGCACGGGCATCACGTGTTTCGTGGCGGGGTGGTGGTGGATGGCGAAGCAGAAGCACACGCCGGCGCGTTCCAGGCATCGCCGTTGCGTCGCCGGCTCGGCATCGACGTTCACGCCGAGCTGCTGGAGCACTTCGGCCGAGCCCCGCCCCGTGCGCGATCGGTTGCCGTGCTTGGCCACGATCGCCCCGGCGCCGGCGGCGACGATCGCTGCTGCGGTCGAGACGTTGAACGTCTTGGGCGCGCCGCCCGTGCCGGCGGTGTCCACGATGTCGTCCGGGTCGATGTCGCACTCGACGCGGGTGACGTGCTTGCGCATCACCGCGGCGGCCCCGATGATCTCGTCGGCGGTCTCCGTGCGGGTGGCGAGCAGGGCCAGCAGCGCCCCGATCTCGCCGTGGTGCACCTTGCCCGTCATCATCGCCTCGAAGGCATAGGTGGTCTGCTCCGGCGAGAGGGTGTTGCCCGCCAGCAGGTGCTTGAGGAGGGGCGTGAGATCGGCGGCGGCCGCCTCATGCCCGAACTCGGCGGGGGCCTCGTGCTCGGCGTGCGGGTTCCTCCGCTGATCGCTGTGATGCTCGGTCATGCTGTCATCCCCACTCTCGGGGCGAAAACCCACGGTCGCGGCGGCGGGGGCCGTCCTCCGAACTCCCGCCGAGCGTCGGCGCGGTTCGCTTTTCCACCGTCCATCCTGATACGCTACCAGACACCGCCGTCGGTTACCGCCATGCTCACCGTCCTCGCCGAATCCTATCTCCACCGCCTCGATCCGTTTGCGATCCAGTTCACCGACGGCTTCGGCCTGCGCTGGTACGGGCTGGCCTACGCCGTGGGCTTTCTCATCGCCTGGCTGTTCATCCGGTGGATGGCGAAGTCCGGCCGCAGCCCGCTGACGGTCCAGGAGGCGGGTGATCTGATGTTCTACGCCATCATCGGGGTGCTCGTGGGCGGGCGCCTCGGCCACGTGATCTTCTACGGCACCGACGGGGTGCCGTTTAAGCCGCTGTGGACGTTCACCGAGCACTTCCCGTACTGGGATGTGCTGGCGATTCATCGGGGCGGCATGTCCAGTCACGGCGGGATGATCGGGGTCATCCTCGCCTGCCTGATCTTCGCCCGCCGGCACAAGGTCACGTCCCTGCACCTGCTGGACCTCGGCGGGTTGACCTGCACGGCCGGCTTCTTCTTCGGCCGGCTGGCGAACTTCGTCAACGGCGAGTTGTGGGGCAAGGCCCTGCCGGCATCCATGCAGGGCGATCCCCCGTGGTGGAGCGTCAAATACCCCGAGGAGATCTTCCTTTGGGATCCCGCGGTCCCCGCCGAGGCCGCCCGACTGGAGAAGCTCGAACAGCTCTACCCGCTTCTGGGCGGGGAGGCCACGTTCCTGGAGAACGTGGTGCACGCGGTCAAAACGGGCAACGATCAGGTTATTGAGTTTCTGCGGCCCCTGCTCACCGCCTACTACCCCTCGCAGATCTTCCAGGCGGCCACGGACGGCCTGCTCGTGGCGGCGATCCTCGCCCTGATCTGGCTCAAGCCGCGCAGGCCAGGCGTGGTCGGCTGCTGGTACCTGATCATCTACGGGGCGCTTCGGATCATCACGGAGGTCTTCCGGCAGCCGGATCAGGGGGTGGCCCTTCTGGCGGGCCTGTCACGCGGCCAGGTCCTGAGCGTGCTGATGGTCCTCCTGGGCATCATCCTGCTGTGGGTCTGCGCCCGGCGGGATGTCGAGCCGATGGCCGGATTGGGTAAATCGCGGAAGAGTTAAGGATGACAATCTCCAATTTTGGGGTATTATCTGGGCAGGAGTCCAGAGATGCAGCGATCCTGCGCCACCGCATTGGTCCTGTCCGCCCTCGCGGTTCTTGTGCTTTCGGTGGGTTGCGTCGAAGAGACGCCGGCCGCCTGGGTACCCGAGGAGCATCACCTGCCTGCTGTCTTCAGCGAGCTGAGCTATGAAGAGGCCAGGGCGGCGGCCGAGGCCGACGGCAAGATCCTCATCGTCGATGCCACGGCGCGGTGGTGCGTGCCGTGCGGGAAGATGGACCGGACCACCTGGGTGGATGAGAACCTGGTGAGCTGGATCGCCGAGCACGCCATCGCCATCCAGGTTGATGTCGATTGGCAGGTCAAAACCGCCCGGCAGTTGGAAGTCCGTCCTCCCATCCCGATCGTGGTGGTGTACAAGGACGGCGAGGAACTCAGTCGTGTCGTCGGCTACCAGTCGGGCGATGAGCTGCTCAGGTGGCTCCAGGGCGCGCTGTAGCCTCTCGGCTCAGGCGCCGGCCGCCTGACCCGCCGGTTGCGCCCACTGCACCACCAGGTTTTCCAGCACATGCTTGAGATTGACATTGGAGGCGAGTTGCCGCTCGGCATCGCGCAGGTGGTCGATCATGGCCAGCGCGCGCGATGGATCACCGCCTTCGGCGCATGAATCGTCCAATCGTCTGCGGGCATGAGCGGCCAGCAGGGCCAGCACGTGCCGGGCCCCGTCCTTGTTCGCCGCGTCCTTCGAAGCGTTGCGATTGGCCTTCACCCACGCCGAGGCGAACGATTCGACCAGTTCCCCCAGTGTCTGGCCCATCGCGGCGGGAAACTGCCCGCGATCAAGCTCCCGCAGCATCGGGTCCAGCGTCTTCTGCCACTGATGAAAGCCATACTCGGCGGCGATCTGCGCCAGGCCCGGTGAGCCCTCGCAGAACCGCTCGATCCACGCCCGCTCGTCGGCATCGACCTCCAGCCCGCTGCGCTTGAACCACTGCTCCATCGCCGGCTCACCGAGCGCGCCGAACCGCACGTGCTGGCAGCGGCTGCGGATCGTCGGAAAGAGCCGCTCCGGCCGGGCGGTGATGAGGATGATGTAGGTCAGCGGCGGCGGCTCCTCCAACGTCTTCAGCAGCGCGTTCTGGCCGTACTGGTCGATCAGCTCCGCTTCGTCGATGATGAACACCTTCCCGTGCCCGAGGACGGCGGTTCGATACGCCGCCGCCTCGTGGATCTTGTCATCGCCCGTCTTGCCCCCGATCATGTACTGCCGCAGCACGTCCAGAGGGATGTTCATCAGCTTGCGGCTGCGGAGCAGGGCGTTGTCGGAAAACAGCGCCAGCTCCTTGCGGATGATGTGCAGGTCCGGGTGGGAGCCGGCCTCGATGAGCCGGGCGGTGGGGCTGTTCGGGTCGGCCTCGAGGTCGCCGGCGAGGTTCGGTACGGCGGCGGGGTCGAGGATGATCCGGGCGAAGGCGACGGCGCAGGTGAATTTCCCCACGCCCTTGGGGCCGGAGAAGATCCAGCCGTGGTGCAGCCGGCCGCCGCGCAGGGCGCTGCGGAGGACCTCCACGGCACGTTTCTGTCCGAGGATTCGATCCATGGCTCGGCACAAGGATAGCGGCTCGGTCCGATCACGCCCCGGCCGTAGGCGCGGAGGGCGCACCTTCGCCGCCGGACGGTACAATCCCGCCATGCGTCCTGTTCGCCTGGCCCTCTGTCTTGCCCTGCCGGCCGGTCTGTGCCTGAACGCCGGCTGCGTGAAGCGGACCATGCGAATCACCTCCGACCCGTCCGGGGCCCTGGTGTGGGTCAATGACCGGGAGGTGGGCCGAACGCCCGTGGATGTGGAATTCGTCCACTACGGCACGTACGACGTGCGGCTGGTGAAGGAGGGCTGGGAGCCGCTGCTGACGTTCGGCCGGGCCAATCCCCCGCTGTGGGATGTCATCCCCCTGGATCTCCTGGCCGAGCTGGCGCCGGTGGAACTGAAGAGCACCATCCGCTGGCATTACACGCTTGAGCCGTCGAATGATGATCGGGCCGCCCTTATCGACCGGGCTCGGGACATCCGAACGGAATGGGCCGCCGAAGAGGAGGCGGGCGGGCAGTGACCGCCGGAGCCCGGTCGCCCCGAGGCGGAGATCGGGGGGTCCGGGCAGGTCTTCGGTGAGATTCCGACGGCAGAGACGGGGCGGCCCATCAAGGGAAGAGGTGCCGATCCACGTGTCCCCCGGCCCCCGGCCCCCGGAATAGGAAGCCGGCCCCGGCCTCCGGAATCGGAACGCGGCCTGCGGACTCAACGGCTTGAGTCCCCGGCCCCGGGAATCCCGGTCCGGGGGCAGTGATCGCGAAAGGAGCTGCGCGATGAGCCGTTTCTTGATCCCACTGTGTCTGGCCTGGGCCCTCGTCCCTGGCGTGTGCCGGCCGGCTGCGGCCGATCCGCAGAGCACCGATGCCCCCGCGCGGCCCGCGATGAAGCCCGTCGAATCACCGGAAGATCTGCCGGCCGATTCGGCCCAACTTCTCGTGAACGAGGTGAAGCGGCTCATGGCGGAGGTGAACAAGCTCCGCGAGGAACTGGCTCAGATCCAGCTTCAGGCGGCCGAGGCGAACCGAGAGCTGGAGGAAATGCGCCAGTTCATCCGCGATCATCGCGAGTATGGGAACGACTTCCAGCAATACCAAGCGATCAAGGCGATCGCCGAGCGGGAGGCGCAGCAGCGCCAGGCGGAGATCGCCCGCCAACAGCGCGAGGAGGAGCGCGCTGCCCGCCGGGTGCGATACGAGGCCGCCCGCGAGCAGCGGCAGGCCGAGCAGGCCGAAAAGAAGCGGCTGGATCGGTACCGCGAGGCGGGCTTCTCCTCCGTGGGCCTGGATGTCTTCGTCGGCAAGACAGCCTTCTATTACAACACGATCGAATCAAATCCGATGCGCATCGATTACGACCCGCTGCTGGGGCTGTACTATCGCCCGCACGGGCCGCAGACCAGGATCGACTTCAGCAAGATGACCATCTCCGGCAGCGTGCTGAATGCGGCCGAGGACGTGCGCAACATCGGCATCGCCGTCACGTTCTTTGATGAGAACGGCAACCAGGTGGGCGGAGAGATCATCAAGATCAACAACGCCCGTCCTGATGTGCCCTACCCGTTCACCTCGACGATCGAGATGGCCCTCAACCGCCCATTCGATTCCTCGAGCACCTACGTGCTGTACGCGGACGTGATTCAATCAGGGGATTGACGGTCGCTTGTCCCGTTCAAACAGAGCCACGGCAGGTAGCCCAGAGACCGAGAGACCGGAAAACAGGGACGGTTCCTCTTTTCGACAGGCACGCAAAGTAGGGACAGTTCCTATTTTGGAGGCGTCTGGTTGTCACCGCTTCAGCGTTTACGCTGTCGGCTTCTCAGCGATTCGCCCGCGCCTGATGGCTGATTCCTGAGCGCTGATCGCTTCTCGCCAATCGCTTCTCGCTGCCCGCAGCCTATCTGTCCGCACGGCGGACCCTACTCCGCATTTTCGACGACCGCATCAGCTTCGATCTCGACGAGCGCTTCGGGCGTGAAGAGCCTTGACACCTCCACCATCGTCGTCGCGGGCTTGATGTCGCCGAAGAACTCGTGATGCGCCCGGCCGATCTCCTTCCAGCGGTCGATGTCCGTGACGTAGATCCGGGTGCGGACGACGTCGGCCAGCGTCGCCCCCGCCTGCTTGAGGGCCATCTCGATCTTGCCGATCGCGGCGACGGCCTGGGCGTACGCATCGTTGATGCCGATCATTCGGCCGTGCTCATCGGCGGCGAGGGTGCCCGTGACGTGAATGAACGGCCCGATGCGCACCGCGCGGGAATAGCCCACGATCTCCTCCCACGGCGTGCCGCTGGCGATGTTCTGTCGTTGCATGGTTGGCCTCTTCCTTCTGAATGTGTCGCGAATCGACGGCTAAGCGTACACTGGAGCGCCTTCAAACCGCGGGAATTGGCCTATGCCCCGATCCGTCTCATGGCGACGCCGTCTCCTGCTGCCCGTGCTCATCCTGATCGTGGGCGGGGCGCTGGCCCTCTGGGCCGCCCAGCGCGAGAATCGGCGGATCGAGGCGATCGAGCGGCTCGCGACTGATCTCTGCCAGTCCGCGGCCGCGGGGTCGGACCTCATGCATCGCCTGCTCACCGCCGATCCGCTTCTCGATGGTCAGCTCGCCCCGATTCTTCAGCGCATCTGCGAGCCGCTGAAGGACAATCCGCAATCGCTTGAAGTGATCGCCCTCTCCGGCGATGCGCCCAGCTTCAGTGACGGGTCCGCCACCCATCACGCCATCATCCGCATCGCCGGCGCCGACCGCCTCACCCTCCGCCTGATATTCGAGAACGACAACCCTCTCATCGTCGGCTACGCTCTCCCCGCAGCACCCGATACCCCCGCCGACTGAACACGACACCCCCCTTCGTCGCTCCGTCGCTCCGTCGCTTCTTCGCTTCTTCCTCCCCATGCACATCTGGCTCAACGGCCAATTCATCGATTCCACCACCGCGAAGATCTCCGTCTTCGATGCAGGCTTTCAGCACGGCGTGGGGCTGTTCGAGACGATGCTCGCCCGCAACGGCCGCATCTTCCGCGCCGAGGCGCACATGCATCGCCTGGCCGAGTCGGCCAAGGGACTGCTGCTGAGCAAGCGATTGCGCACCGCCCCGCTGGCCGAGGCGGCCGAGCTGACCGTGCAGCGCAACGGGATGGAATCGGCGCGCGTGCGCCTGACCGTGACCGGCGGCGATCTGAACCTGCTTCAATCCGCCGGTCGCACGCAGCAGGATCCGACGATCCTGATCGTCGCCCAGCCGCCTACGCCGTATCCCGATGCGTTCTTCGAAAAGGGAGTCACCGCGGTCATCGCCGATGCGAGGAGCAACCCGCTTTCACCGATGGCCGGCCACAAGACGCTGAACTACTGGCCGCGTATCCAGGCGCTTCAGCAGGCCGCGGGGCGCGGGGCGGGCGAGGCGCTGTGGTTCACCGTGTGCAACCATCTCGCATCCGGCTCCGTGAGCAACGTCTTCCTCATCAAGGACGGCGAGCTGCTCACGCCCATCGCCCGCGGCGAGGAGGAGGCCGGCGCCCTGCCCGCGCCGGTGCTGCCGGGCATCACGAGAAGCGTCATCATCGAGCTGGCCGATGACTTGGGCCTCGCCGTGACCAAACGCACGCTGGACATCAACGATGTGCTCAGTGCCGATGAGGTGTTCCTGACGAACTCGAGCTGGGGCGTCCTGCCCGTGATCGGCGTAGAAAAAGAGAACATCGCCGTCGGCGAAGTTGGCGAGATCACGACACGCTTGCGCGAGAGCTGGCTGGAGGTCGTCGAGGCGGAGACCACCACTCATGACTGATCGCGTTTCCGTGTTGAAGAGGTAGGTGATGCGCGCACTCAACGCGGTGTTGCTCGTCTCTGTGATCGCCTTGTTTCATTCCCTTGGCTGTGAGCGGAAGCCGGTTCCGACGTTGCCGCCGGCCCCGGTCGAGTTCTTCATCGCGGTTCAGCCGTCCCGACCGGATCCGGGCCTCAACATTCAAACAGTGCGAGAAGAGTTCGCGGAGAATGGTCCGGAAGTCGCTGAAGCAGCCTTTCGGTGGGTCCCGATTGCCGACTTGACGTGGCTGGCATTCAGCGATCGCGAATACCGTGAGAATGTGCGCCAGGATCCAATTGGCTACTTCGACTCAAAGGACCTCGTCATTGCCGAAGCTGAGGGTGTCTTCTCCTTGCTTGTCTATGCCGATGACTCGCGATCGCTGATGTGCGACGCCAGCAAACCAAGGAAGGTTGTCGGGGCAGAGGATTCCCGCAATCCGTATGGATCGCCGGCGGTCACAGTCCGCTTGGATGGAGCAGGCGGAGAGCGGCTGGAGGCTCTAACAGCCGATTTCATCGGTCATCAACTCGCGATCGCGGTGGGCGGCGAGATCTGTTTCGTAGCCGAGATCGAGTCGACCGTGTCGACCGCTGTGAACATCGGAGGCAACTACACAAAGGCAGAAGCCCAGAACATCCGACGTCGCCTGTTGGGGTATCCCATGCTCAGCGACGAGGACGGACGGGAGAGCGATGAGTAGCGCTCCGTGCGCTTCCCAGGCTCAAGCTCTCCCTGTTCCCTTCGTGGCTCTCCGTGTTTCAATTCAAGCACCGGTAGGCGAGGTCAGGGGCCGTCGATGCGCCGAATCACCCGGACGTTCTCGCGCCCATCTCGTTGCGGCATGAGCCTCTTCAGCCTGCGGACCAGGGCGTTGGCACCCCAGAGCACGGTGAAGAGCAACCCTGCCACGAACAGGGCCAGGAGCAGCAGGAGCACGACCGGGACGCCGACCACGAGGAGGAAGGCGAAGACGGTGGCCTTGACGATCCAGCCGGGCTGGGTGTTGATCGTCCGCCAGGCGGCGCCGGCGCGCTGCTGGCTTCCGCTGGCGTATTGGGCGAGTCGCACGACGCGGAACATGGGGCTACATCCTACGCGCTGCCGTGGACGGCGGTTGGCGCTTCGAGGCCCGGTCCGCCGCCTCTTCCTTGGTCTTTGGGACCCGCCGGCCCCTCCTGCCGCGGTTTTGGGGGTGAGCTGACGGTTCGTGGCCGCCGAAGCGATGTCGTCATACCATGCCATGGAGTTCCAAGGTGGCTCGGATTGACCACAAGGAGTAGTGGTGTTGATGCCGAATGACGCGCCCGAAGACCAAGATGTAGATGCCGCGACCGGCGCGGGCGGTGGGTTCGCCCATCTCCACCTGCATACCGAGTACTCCCTGCTGGATGGCGGCAACAAGATCGCCCCGCTCATGGAGCGCATCAAAGAGCTGGGCATGGACGCCGTGGCCATCACCGACCACGGCAACCTGCACGGGGCCGTCGAGTTCTACACCAAGGCCCATGCCGCCGGCGTCAAGCCCATCCTCGGCATCGAGGCCTACGTCGCCCCGGGCGAGCGCACCGAGCGCCGAACCGCCGGCATCGCCGACAGCGGCTTTCACCTGGTCCTGCTTGCGGAGAACAACACCGGCTGGCGCAACCTGCTGAAGCTCAGCTCCGACGCCTACCTCAACGGCTTCTACTATCGGCCTCGCATGGACAAATCGACGCTGGCGCAATACGCCGGCGGCCTCATCGCCATCAACGGGCATCTCGGTTCTTCCATCGCCCATCACCTGCTCCAGTTCATCCAGACGAAGAGCGAAGAGCACTACCGGGCCGCCGTCGCCGAGGCGAAGTGGCACGCCGAGACCTTCGGCACCAACGAGAAGGGCGAGAGTCGCTTCTTCATCGAGATCCAGCGTCACAGCGTCGAGCTGCAGAAGCAAATCAACCCCTACCTGGTTCAGATCGCCCGCGAGCTGGATCTGCCCGTCGTCTGCGACAACGATGCCCACTTCCTCCGGGCCGAGGATTACGACACGCACGACAGCCTCTGCTGCATCTCCATGCAGAAGACGAAGGACGACGCTTCGCGCATTCACTACTCGCCGGACCTGTACGTCAAGTCCCCCGAGGAGATGCGCCAACTCTTCGCGGATCTTCCCGAGGCAGTCGCGAACAGCGCCCGCATCGCCGAGCGCTGCAACGTCAAGCTGGACTTCTCCGCCAGCCATGCCCCGGTGGTGAGGATCGCCAGCGCGTACGAGCGCCTCCCGCTCGATTCAGCCGGCGCGCTGGAGCTCATCGACGCTTTCGAGTGCGATCATCCCGTCGGGTCGACGGAATGGTACGAGGCCTTTTCCGCGCAGTTCCGCCTGGAGCCTTATGATCGAGACAACGATGAGGCGGCGCCGCGGGAAATCCAGCTCCAGTGTGACGGGGCGCTGCGCCTGCTCGCGGAGGCCGGGGCGATCTGGCGCTATGGCCGGGACGGCATCGATGAGGAGAAGCGTCAGCGCATCGATCGCGAGTTGGCGATCCTTTCCGAGAAGCTCATCAGCGCCTACTTCCTCATCGTGTGGGATTTCGTGAACTGGGCCCGCCAGCAGGGCATTCCCGCCGGGGCCCGCGGCTCCGGCGTGGGCACTATGGTCGGGTACGTGCTCGGCCTGTCCAACGCCTGCCCCGTCAAGTACGGCCTGCTCTTCGAGCGCTTCACCGATCCCGATCGCAGCGAGTATCCCGATATTGATATCGATATCTGCCAGGACGGGCGCGGCGACGTTATTAACTATGTGCGCGAGAAGTACGGCTACGTGGCGCAGATTATTACGTTCGGCCGGCTCAAGGCGCGGCAGGCGATCAAGGACGTGGCCCGCGTGAACGGCCTGTCGGCCGCGGACGGGCAGCGGCTGGCGAATCTTGTGCCCAGCGAGCTTCATATTACAATCGACGCGGCCCTGGAAAAGGAGCCGGATTTCCGCACCGAGTATGAGAATGACCCGCAGGTGCGGGCCGTCATCGACACGGCGCGGGCCCTGGAGGACCACGCCCGCCATGCCGGAGTGCACGCGGCGGGCGTGGTGATCGCCACCCAGCCCCTGGATAACATCGTCCCGCTGGGCCGGGCCTCGGGCAATGATGATGTGGTCACCCAATGGGACGGGCCGACGTGCGAGCGGGTCGGCCTGCTGAAGATGGACTTCCTCGGCCTCCGCACCCTCTCCACGCTCGAACTGGCGATGCGGCTCGTGCGGGAAACTCTTCCGGAAGAGGCGATTTGGCGCGCGGTGGGGCGCGAGGGCGGCGGCGGCGGGCCGCATCCGCTCGATCTGGAACGATTACGATTCGATGACCAGAAGGTGCTGGAGCTCTTCCGGCGCGCCGACACGTCGGGCGTGTTTCAATTCGAATCCGGCGGAATGCGCCGGCTCCTTCTGGACATGCAGCCGGACCGGCCGGAGGACCTGATCGCCGCGAACGCCCTCTTCCGCCCCGGGCCGATGGATCTGATCGGCGAATACTGCATGCGCAAGCACGGCCGCCAGCCCGTGCCCAAGGTCCACCCCATCGTGGACGGCTTCACGGAAGAGACCTACGGCATCATGGTCTACCAGGAACAGGTCATGCAGATCGTGCATGGCCTGGGCGACATCCCGCTGCGCGAGGCTTACACCCTCATCAAGGCCATCAGCAAGAAGAAGCACGCCGTCATCGATGCGGTGAGGCCGAAGTTCATCGAGGGCGCGCGGCGGAAGGGGTTGTCGGAAACGAAAGCGAACGATCTGTTCGATCTCATTCTTAAGTTCGCCGGTTATGGATTCAACAAGAGCCACTCGACCGGCTACGCGATCATCGCCTACCAGACCGCGTACCTTAAGACGTACTTCCCCGCCCAGTACATGGCGGCGGTGCTCACTTATGAGAGCGGGGCGAGGAAGATCGATGACTGGGCGCCGTACCTGGAGGACTGCAAACACACGGTCTTCGCCGACCACAACCCGCGGCGGCCGCACGTGGGGGTGGATGTTAAGCCGCCGGATCTGAACCTATCGGGCGCGGGCTTCACGGTGGTCTTTGATGAAGAAGAACCGCGCGACCATCTGCACGGCCACATCCGGTTCGGCCTGGGCGCGATCAAGGGCGTGGGCAAAGGCGCCATCGCGGGGATCATCGAGGAGCGCGACAAAGCCGGTCCCTTCGCTTCCATATTCGAGTTCTGCGAGCGGCTGCCCTCGCGGGTGGTGAACAAGGCCACGCTCGAAGCTTTGGTGAAGGGTGGTGCATTCGATTCGCTGCACGGCAAGGAACAGCGGGGGGCGGTGTTCGCCGCCATCGACGAGGCGATCACCGCCGGGCATCAGGCGGCCGAGGATCGGCGCAGCGGCCAGATGTCCATCTTCGCCGCCGTCGCCGAGCAGACGCCGCCGGAAGAGCGCATCGAACGACCGCTTCCCAACGCCGGGCCGTGGGACCAGATGACCTTGCTCGCCGGCGAGAAGGAGACGCTGGGGATTCACGTCTCCGGTCACCCGCTGGATCAGTGTGAAGCGGAGCTGAGGCAGTACTGCACGACGGATGCGGCGGGCATGGAACATGTGGCGCAGGATGCGACCGTCGTCATCGGCGGCATCCTCACCCGAGTGCGCATCACCACCGCCCGCACCGGGCGCAGCGCCGGCGAGAAGATGGCGATGATCACCATCCAGGACAGGACCGCCTCGATCGACGGCGTCGTGTTCTCCGATGTTTTCGCGCGCGATGCGCATCTGCTGCAGGACGGCGCGATCGTGCTCCTCAAGGGGCAGGCCGATCACTCGCGCGGCAGCGGGCAGATCAAGGTCGAGCGCGTCCTGCGCATCGAGGATGCGCCGCAATACCTGGCCCGGTGCCTGGAGCTTTCATTCATCGACGGGCCCGGCGGCGAGGGGATCGAATCACAGATGAACATGGCCGCGGGAATGCTCCAGCAGGCCGGGGCGGCGCGCGTGGTCGGCGAAGGCAAGCCGGTGGATGTCCTGGTGAGACTGGTCGGCGAGAGTAAGGAAGTCGCGCTGAAGCCCAGTCATCTGCGCATCGTGCCTGAGCCGGGCCTGCTCGAGGGCCTCCGCCACCTGCTGGGCGCCGAGCACGTGCGCCTCATCGCCGGTGTCGCACCGGCGCGGGCCGGCGGCAACGGCCCGCCGCGCCGGCGCCGGTGAGGAAGGTCAGAAGCCGGTTTGCGGTTGCGCTTCGCGTAAGGCACGCACTCGCAACAGGAGGGGGATCAGCCGACAGCGCTGCCGAGGCACCCTGCTTACGACCATGCACATCTTCCGTTACATCCTGGCGCTGCTCGTGGTGGTGTGCGTGCCGCCGGGGGTGGCGTTGTGGCTGGTCATTCACCCGTTGGCCGGGTTCTGGCGGCGGCTGGGGCCGGGGTGGACGTATGCGATCCTCAGCGTTCCCACGCTGGGCGGCATCGCAGTGCTGTTCCTTGCGCGGCGGACCTTGCTCGGGGCCGATCTCGGCACGAACGCGTGGCTCATCGCCTTGGCGATCCCCTGCGCTGCTATCTGGATCGTGCTCGCCTTGCGGCGGCGCCGGCGCTTGACGTTCCGCATTCTCGCCGGCTGGCCCGAGCTGTCACGCGATCAGCCGGGCGTGCTGCTGACGGACGGCATCTACGCGACGATGCGTCACCCGCGTTACGTGGAGGTGGTGTTGGGCACGGCGTCATATTGCCTGATCGCCAACTATCTCGGGGTGTACATCGTTCTCGCCGCGAGCATGGCGGTGCTCTATGTCGTCGTGCTGCTGGAGGAGCGCGAGCTGCGGCGGCGGTTCGGGGACGCGTACGATGCCTACGCCCGCCGCGTGCCGCGTTTCATCCCGAGATACAGCAGACGTGCTGCCACGAAGAAGGCGCCGGATGATGATGGTTAGATGCCGGACTGATGCAGGTCACGTGCGGAGCCTCTGACGGAGCAGTGACAGGGGTGTTCCGCCGGAGCGGCGCCGGTGGCACGGACGGGCGGGACGCCCGTCCCACCATTGTGTCCAGAAAGCGCTTACGCGGCGAGGCCGCCCTCGTAGCCGTAGCCGAACTCATCATCGAAATCGCCTTCATCACCGCCGGCCTCTTTCGGCCACTCGGGCCGGGCGCGATGATGGATGTGGATGATGCGCGAGAGCTGCTCGGCAAAGGTGGAGCGGATGATGTCCAGCGTGGTCGCCAGTTTCGCCTCGAAGGGCGTGCTGCGGCTGCGGAAAAGGACGAGAACCGCCAGGCACTCCTCCTCGTGGAGGCAGGAGAGGGCGATGACCTGGGATTCGGCGAGGAAGTCGCCGTCCATCCCGATCCACTGGGAGAACTCCCGGGCATCGTCGAAAGCGACGATCTCCGGCTCCTCGGACATCTGCGGGCAGATTGCATCACACAGATGATCCAGCAGGGCATCGACCGAATCGCGGGGGCAGTCGTAGTTGACGTAGGCGCCGAGGTTGTAATGCCGGGCCGAGTCAGGCAGGAAGACCGCCGCGTTCGTCGGGCCGGTCTTGGTCAGGAGATACTCGAGCGTGGTGCGGAGCAGCTCCTCGATGTCCAGTTCCTGTCGGGCCAGCGTGCGGAACTCGGTGGCCAGGGCCACCTGGTTGACCTGCTCGGTGAGCTCCTGGTAGGCGGCGGCAAGATCGTTGCAGAGGGCATCAACCTGATCGGCGATCTCGGCGCGGGCGACGTTCAGCTCCTTGCAGATGGACTGAAGCTTCTGGATGCGCTGCTCGCGCTGGCGCTCCTCGCGCGATCGTGTCAGAGCCGAATCAATCCGATCGATCAGCTCATCCGGATCGACGGGCGTGCTGATGCAGTCCACGGCCCCGCAGCGCATGGCCTGAAGGGCGCACTTGAAGGAGCCGTTACGGGAGAACACGATCGTTTTCGTCGCCGGTGATGTCTTCTGCACAAAGGGGGCCAGGTCGAGGCCGTCGCCGTCCGGGAGGGCTCGGTTGAGCAGGATCAGGTCGTAGCGGTCGCGGGCGAGGGCGGTCTGCGCTTCATCGAGTCGGCCGACGTGGTCACATTGGTGGCGTCGTTTCTCGAGCAGGCCGATCAGCGCCGTTCGGGAGTCGGGATCGCCGCCGACGAGGAGCAATTTTGCCGGCTCGTGTTCGCCGCCATCAGCGAGAGGCGCCTCGGCGAGTTTGTGCTCGGAACGTTCCATGGACTGCTGTTCTCCTCGATCGGCCGGTGTCCCGGTCGATTGCTGGCTCTTCTCAGGCTCTTGGCGGGCGCCGAGGGCGGCACCGGGTCTCAGGCGGCGGTGCGCTTATCGGGTCGCTCCCGCCAGTTCTTCAGCCAGATCGTGGCGACGGCGCCGCCGGAGGGCCCGTTGATGAGGGTGATCCGTCCGCCGTGCGCCTCGACATAGCGGCGGGCCGTGGCCAGCCCGAGTCCGGGTTGGCGGCCGGCCGGCTTGGCGCTGAAGAACGGGTCGAAGGCGTGGCGGAGCGCGTGCTCGTTCAAACCCGATCCATCGTCTCGTACTTCAATCCTCAATCGGTCATCGGGCCCGTCGGTTTGAACGCGCAGCTCGATATGCTGCGATCCTTTCGCTTCCATGGCGTTCCGCAGAAGTTCGCCGAGAGCCCGGCCGAGAAGGTCCCCATCAACCCGCGCCGCGGGCAGCGGTTTCGTAAAGACGGTATTCACTTGTGGTTGCCGCTTTCCCCGCGACTTGGTCTGCTGCACCACGCGGACGATCAGATCGGCCAGATCCACCGGCTGGAGGTTCGGCTTCACCGGCTCGGCGAAGGAGCGAAGGGCGGTGATCATCGCGCTGAGCCGGTGTGACTGGGAGGCAATCTCCAGGGCCGCGCCGCGCAGGTCCGCATCGTCGAGGCGGCCGGCCAGAAGCTGGGCCCGGCCACAGATGACGGTGAGAGGATTGTTCATTTCGTGCGCTGCGCCGGCGGCAACCTCGCCCAGCGTGGCCAGCGTCCGGCTCCGGGCCAGCGCTTCCTGCGTATCCAGCAGGGTGCGATTGGCCTGGGCAAGTTGCTCGGTGAGGTGGGCGGCGCTGTCGCGCTGGGCCCCGGCGGCGAGGGCGGCCCGCCAGCACTGCATCAGGTCCTCCAGTTCCCCGGCCTCCTCGGTTGCCCTACGCGGCGACTTGAGCAGCAGAATCCCGCTGCCGCCGCCGGCGCCGCACGGCAGCGGAAGGATGCGCAGATCGCCGAGGTCATGGTCCTGGCCCAGGTGCTCGCCCAGCCAGGGCAGAAGCCGCGCCGGCGACAGGGTGGCGGGCATGTCCTGCAGGAGGGTGGCGAAGGGAACAGCGTCGATGGGTGGCTCGATCATGCGGCTGCCGTGCGGGCGGCCGTCCGATGTGAAGGGAACCAGCCGCCGTCCGCCGTCGTCGGACGACTCGTAGAGCACGGCGACCGCGGCGGTCTTCAGCACGTCGGAGGCGGAGCGGGCAATGTGCGTGAGGACATCGATCACCGAGTCGTCCGTCCCCAGGGAGTCGTGCAACTGTTTGATCGCCTTGAGGGTTCGCATCTGCCGCTGGGCGAGGCGCTCGCGCTGGCGCATGCCCGCGTTGGCCCGTGCCAGGGATTCGTTGGCCCGGCTGATGGACTGAAGCAGCACGCCCGGCTCGCAGGTCTCCCCCATCCCCAGCGCCACGGCGTGCTCGGCCACCGCTTCGTGCAGATTGCCGGCGATCGTCTCGAGCTGCTCGGGCTCAAGGCCGACCGGGGCGCACAGGGCGGCGAGATCTTCGGCGTGCGAGAAGTGGGCGCTGGGCGCGATGTATCGGGTCCGGGCCAGGGCATCAGCGAGTGTGACGAGGGCGATGAGTGTTCGATGCGGCACGTCCGGCAGGCCGTCAAAGGGCTGGCCGTTCAGCCAGATCACATCGGTCAGGGCCCGGGGCAGACCCCAGTGTTCGGCCAGGCGCTTGCCTGCGGTGTGCGCGTCCAGGCCGATGACCTGGTGGCAGGCGCGGTCGAGCGAGGCGCCGTGGGTTTCCGCCACGCGGCAGACGCGATCGAAGCTCTCCGGCAGCAGCACGTGCAGGACGAGCTGGCCGATGTCGTGCAGCAGGCCCGCCATGAAAGCCTCGCCGGGCCGAATGCCCCGGGTCGAGGTTGCGCGGCCGGCGATCTGCTCGCTGGCGACGGCGGTGCCCAGCGCATGCAGCCAGAACGACTCGCGGTCGAAGATGGGCTTGCCGCGGCGGGTTTCGCCTCCACGGCTGCTTATGCGGTCCAGGATCTCGAAGACCTGCACCGAGAGCACCGCGCAGCGGACCGCCTCGAACCCCAGCAGGAGCACGGCGCGATCGATGGTGGTGACGCGGCTGCCCCGGCCGCGTTCGTGACAACGGCAGAGGGCCAGGACCTTGCTCGCCAGGGCCGGGTCGGAGCCGACGAGCCGGATCACTTCCCTGGCGTCGGATTCTTCGTCGGCGGTCAGGGCGAGGACGCGCACCGCCACGCCGCTCAGCGTCGGCAGCGATTCCAGTTCGTGCAGAATCAACTCGACGCGTCGGGCTTTCGTGGACGCAGGATGCATCGCCTCGCCATGCATGGCCGGCTCCGGGGAAACCACCGGCGAAGCTGTCACATCTGCAACAGGTCTTCCATGTGCCGCACGAGCTTCTCGATGTCGAACGGCTTCTTCACGAAGCCGTCGGCGCCGTTGTCGGTGAGGTTCTCAATCTCGTCCTGGCTGACCACGCCGGAGACGAACAGCACCTTCGTGTCGCGCAAATCGGGGTTGGCGCGAATGCGCTGGCACACGAGGTTGCCGTTGATGTCCGGCAGCATGTAATCCAGCAGGATCAGATGCGGCTTGAACTGCTCGGTGAGCATGCCCGCGTCATAGCCGGTGGAGGCGGTCTTCACCTCGAAGCGATCGTCGCGACCGAGCACGTCACGGACCAACTCGATGATCTGCTCATCGTCGTCCACCACGAGGATGCGCTTGATCTTGCTCTCCAGCGCATCCGTGGGGATCTCGTTGGCCTTCATGAACCGGAGCAGCTCGATCCGTGGAATCCGCCGGAATCGCGATCCGGGCACACGGAAGCCCTGCAGGCGGCCGCTGTCGAAGCACCGAATGATCGTCTGCTGAGAAACCTTGCAGATCTCGGCGGCCTCTCCCGTCGTGAACACCTGCTTTTCTTCCCAGCTCGGATTGCCATTGCTCCTGGCCATGACAAGCCCTCCCTCCTTGGCTTATTCGAAGCCGGGCAATTCTCTGGTTCGCGTAAATACCCCAGATTGCCGCACTTGTCATCGGCGCTGGCATCAAGGGACTTCACCGCCAGCACTTCAGACTTCTCATCCCCGACCGCGCAAAGGTCAGATGCCGCACATAGCAGCCATCCTCCGGGGCGGTTATTGGAACATCCCCGGCGGGGTCATTGTGTCGGGGCGCTTGGCGCGGGCCCGCCGCCTGCGCCGCAGAGGTCGGCCGTCCCACTCAGTCCGCCCCTGCCCGGCGCATACGCCGGCGCTCCCAGAGCGAGACCGCCTCCGGCGGTCGCGGGTAAAGCGGCGACAACTTCAGCGGATCGGCCGCCTGACCGGCCGCGAGCATGCGCCCGGTCACGGCCAGGCAGGCGCGCCCGTCGAAGCGAGGCTGGAATATCGGCACCCCCGCCGCCGCGGCGCGCTGCCGCGCTGCATCCGGCAGATGATGATCACCGATCAGCGCCACGACATTCTCCAGCGCGATCGTCTCGGCATCGACCAGGCCCGGCTCGCCGATAATCCCCCATTCACCGCTCCGGCGCCGCAGTGTCGTGGACCAGAACGTGCCGCGCTTGCACGCCAGGGCCACGATGATCGGTCCGTCGCCGACCTCTTTGCTCGGACAGACCTCCGCCACCACCAGCGCCGAGGGCACGGCGACGATCTTCGCATTCAGCGCCATCGCCAGCATCTTCGCCGTGCTGACGGCGATGCGCAGGCCCGTGAACCCACCGGGCCCGATCGATACGCCGACTGCGTTCAGATCGCGCGGCGCCAGCCCCGCCCGGTGAAACAGCCGATCCATCGCCGGCATCAGATCGACATCGTGCCGACTCTGCGGTGCGAGCACTTCCTCGTGGATCTGCCCGCTGCCGTCGCGCAGGGCCACGGCCCCCTCGCGCTGCGAGGTCTCGATCGCCAGAATGACCGGCTGGGGCATGATGAAGAGGATATCGCGCCGGCCCCCGGAAGGGCACCTTGGCGACGACCGGCCGTTCCGCCGTAGAATCCGGCTGTCGGCTGTCGGCTGTCGGCTGTCGGCTGTCGGCGTTTCGGTTTTCGGCGTTTCGGCGTTTCGCCAACACCTGATCCCTGATCGCTTCCCACGCTTGATACGCGGGTGAACCGCGTCGCTAAACGGCTTCTGATCCCTGATCCCTCCCCCTCATCGCTCATCGCTCATCACTTCCCGCTCCCATGCTCCCCCGCGAACGCGTCATCAAGGTCATCCGGCACGGCAAGCCCGATCGCATCCCCATCTACGGCTGGGTGCGCGAGAACCTCGAAGCGCCGATCGCCGAGGCGTTCGGGTCCGTCGAGGCGTTCGAGGATCGTTACGAGTTCGACTTCGCCCACATCCTCGATCGCCCGCCATCCTGGCCGGCCCACGTCCTCGACGAGCGCCAGCACGCCGGGCGTTTGACCATCCAGCCGGAAGCGCTTCTGGATATCGACCTGCTCGATCCGAACACCGAATCGTTCTACGAGCCGATCATCCGGCAGATAAAACACCACAAGGAGCAGCGCGGGCGGTTCGTCTACATGCAGACGCCCGGCATCTTCGAATGCCTCAACGAGGTGTTCGGCATCGAGAACCACCTGTGCTATCTCATCCAGCACGAGGAGGCGCTGCACCGGGTCTACCGCCGTCAGGCGGAGTGGAACAGGACGTTCGCGCTCAACTGCCTGGACCTGGGTGCGGACATGATCCACATCTCCGATGACTGGGGCGCGCAGCGCGGCCCGCTGTTCAGCCCGCAGATGTGGCGCCGCCTGATCTTCCCGTATCACAAGATCACCTGCGATGCGGTGAAGGAGCGCGGCGCGTTTCTCAGCCTGCACAGCGATGGCGACATCGCCCTCCTTTTCGATGGCATCGCCGAGCTGGGATACGACGTGGTGCACCCCTACCAGGAATCGGCGGGGATGGACTACGCGCTCTTCCGTGACCGCTACATGGATCGCATGACGATCATGGGCGGCCTGGATGTGCAGACCACGATCGGCTTCGGCGACCTCGATCATCTGCGCGCCGAGATCGAGCGCATCATGACCCTCTTCGCCGCCGGCGGTCTGCTGTATTGCACGACGCACTTCGTGCAGGATCACTGCACGATGGAGGAGCTCACCTTCGCCTTCGACACGATCTACGAGGTCTCCCGCCGCGTGTGTCGGACGTGATGGGGAGATTTACCGCAGAGGACACGGAGGAACAGGCAGAGATTGGACTTCGTCACCATCGCGGCTTGCCGCGTAGCACACGCCCGAATTTCCACTTGGCGCGGTTCCAGCTTCATCCGCGCAGCGGTGAAGCATGCGTCTTGCATGTCGCGCGCGAGCATGCTTCGCCCTTCGGGACGAAGCATGGCACCCGCCGTCACGAGCATGAACTCTGCATCAACGGGCCGTGGTACGGCGGGCACGGAGGTTATCACGATGACCGCCAATCTAACCCCGAAACGCGCGAAAGAATTGATCGCCCGCCTCTGCCTCCGGCCGCATCCCGAGGGCGGGTGGTTCAGGGAGGTGCATCGATCGCCGGTTGTTCTGCCCGGGCAGGCGCTGCCGGAGGGGTATGATCCGTCCGTACGCGGCGGGGATCGCTGCGCGGTGACTTCAATCCTCTTTCTTCTGCCGACCGGGGGCCGGTCGCGCCGGCATCGCATCCAGTCCGAGGAGATCTGGCTGCATCAGCAGGGCGATGATGTGCGGCTGCTGATACGCGCCCCCGGAGGGCAAGAAACGCCCACATCTGACCTTCCGGGGGCCGGGGCCGCGCGCGAGGTCATTCTTGGCCAGGGAGAGAATGCGACGTTTCAGGCTGTCGTGCCGCGCCAATGGTGGCAGAGCGCAGAAGCGCTGCCGGGAAATAATGGTTACGCGCTCGTGGCGTGCATCGTCGCCCCCGGCTTCGAGTTCGCCGACTTCGAGATCGCCGAGGAGTGACCACCAACGCCCCCGGAAGGGATGATCCCGGGCCCCGGAATAGCGCAGACAGGGTGGCATGCTTCATCCGCGCCGGGTGCCATGCTTCATCCCGAAGGGCGAAGCATGTTCGCACGCCGCGCACAGCGCGCATGCTCCACCGCTGCGCGGATGAAGCATGGCACCCGGCACAGCCCCTATTCCGTGGGCGGAGCCTATTCCGGGGGCGGGCCGAAGGCGGGCTTGAGGCCGAGGGCACGGCGGAGCGGGGCGATCTGGCCCGTATGCCACCCTTCGTGCCACACCTCCTTGCCCACCGCTTCCAGCGCGCTGCCGGCGAAGCCGATCCCGCCATCGTCGATCGGCTCGTTCAACTGCGCATCGGTTTGCGCTTCAAGCCATTTCAGCAGGCGTGTGCGCGCTTCATCGAAGTGCTTGCGCACCTCCGCAAACGGCGGGTACCCATCGGGCGAGGACTCGGTCTTTGACTCGTAGCCGAACAGCTTGCCGTACGATTCGGGCAACGGGCTGTCCTGCCCGGTGAGCATGTTCAGAATCCACTCATCGGACAGGGCCATGTGCCCGAGCGTCCAGAGGACATGGTTGTCGGTGTCCGCGTTGCGGAAGGTCGCCTTGTCCTCGGGGAAGTCCTTCAGCACATCCTCCGTGCACTGTCGAGCCCAGTTCAGGCTGGAGATCAGATGATCGCGCAATGGGTTCATGGGTGTGCCTCCTGTTTGGCAGGCTGCTTGTGGTATTCCCGGCTGCGGTGCGCTCAGGATGCGTCCCGCTCGGCGAGAAGCTGCTCGATGGTGAACATGGCTCGGCGGAAATGGGGAATGACGATCGACCCACCGACCACGAGGGCCACGTTCATCGCATCGACCAACTCATCTTTCCCGTATCCGGCCTTGACGCACTGCTCGAGGTGATAATCGATGCAATCATCGCAGCGCAGGACGGCGGAGGCGACAAGTCCGAGCAGCTCCTTAGTCCTGCCGGGCAGGGCGCCATCTTCATAACTCGCCGCATCGAGGCGGAGGAAGCGCTTCACCCCAAGATGACCGGCATCCATCAGCCGCTCCTGGCCCGCAGCGCGCTCGGTGCGGAACTCATCGATCGTTCGTCGTGCCATCGGTGATCGCCTGTCAGAATGAGCCACTCAGATGGTGGGACGGGCGTCCCGCCCGTCCGTTTCGAGCAGGCTCCGGCGCCTGCGCTGCGTTTCTGTGAGCTGTTCTGAGGATGATGCTTCTCACGGGCCTATCCACAGGTCGGATCGACGACCGCCTTCGGCACCAGCGTGGCGAGAACGGTCACGCCCCCCTTGATCCTCTCGCCTTTCCTGACGTGCACGGTGACGGCCTCGGGCCGGGGAAGGATGAGCTCGGTCGTCGAGCCGAACTTGATCATGCCGAACTTCTCGCCGCGCTTGAGGCGATCGCCCTTCTCCAGCCGGCAGACGATGCGCCGGGCGACGAGGCCGGCGATCTGGCGCATGCCGATCGTCTCTTCTCCATCGATGGCCAGCGTGATGAGATTATTCTCGTTGACGGAAGCCGCCTCCTCGGTCTGGGCGTTGAGGAACCGACCCGGCGTGTGGCGCAGCGCGACGACGTGCCCGTCGCAGGGGCAGCGGTTGACATGCACGTTCAGCACGCTCATGAAGACACGGACGATGGTGGCCGGCCCGCCGGTCGCTTCGTGCTCATCGACCTGGAGGACGGCGGTGACCACGCCGTCGCCCGGCGCGAGCATCGCCCCGGCCGGCAGATTTTCCGGCACGTGGCGGATCGGATCGCGGAAGAAGGAGATCACCGCCAGCCAGATGACGGCGATGACGATCGCCGGCCACCAGGCGATGAGCCAGCCCAGCAACGCGGCGGCGATGACGGCCACGATCGTGATCGTCATCCATTCGCGCAGGCCGTATCGCGTCAGAGGCATCGGCGCCCTTTCCGTCAATGATGGGATATCGATTATAGGTGCACCGCTCAGACTCACGTTGCTTTCAGATGGCGGGCGTCGCCGATCATGCCGAGCGCATAATGATGCGCGCCGTCCACGGCCGGGTGCTGAGGAAACGGTGCCAGGCACCGTTTCTCTGTCGCCCGGCGGTGCGGGGTTGGGGTTTGGGAGCGCTGCGAGAAGAGACAGGCCCGCCGCGGCTGGCGGCGGGCCTGATGCGCGTTGTTCTGTCGCGTGCCTGCCGTCGGCTCACTCGGACGACTTGCCGATGAACATGCCGATGAGGCCGAAGACGATGGTGACGGCCAGCAGCCCGCCGACCCACATCAGCAGCGTGGTGCTGCTGGAGGCCATCTGGATGGCCAGGCCTGGGGTGGCGCCGGTGACCCCGACGATGACCACGACGGCCACGCAGATCAGGGCGACGAGGGCCCCGAGCATGAAGCCCACGCCCAGGCCGGAGCCGGAGCCGTCGTAGGCCTCGATCACCATGGGCATGGGGGCGATGCCGGCGGCGGCGGCCGCTTCTTCCATCGCCGGCGCCTCGCCGGTTCCGCTGGCGGCGGCGGCCTCGAAGAGGCCGGAGGCATTGGCGGGAATCTCGATGTTCTCCTCGCCGCTGTAGACCTCCTCCAGCAGCTCAGCTCCCAGGGAGGTGTCATCCGACTCGCGGGTCAGGTCCAGCAGGCCGCTGCCGGATCCGACGGCCTCGAGGCTGAGGTCCTCTTCGAATCCCTCGCCGGCATGGGTGGCTTCGGCGTCCGTCTCCTCGCCGTGATCGGTATCGAAGACGGATACGCCGGTACCGCTGGCGCTGCCCTCGCGGGAATCGGCCAGGCCCAGGGAGCTGGTGGAGAGCTCCAGGCCGGAGCCGCCGGAGGTGTCCTCCAGCTCCAGGTGGACCTCGCCGGTGTCCTCCTCGCCGCTGGCCAGCAAGTCGATCTGCTCGACCTTGAACATGAGCCGGTCGCGGTCGCGGAACTCCTGGATCTGGCCGCTGGCGGCCATCTGGCGAATGTCTTCTTCGCTCTTGCCGAGCTTCTCGGCGACCTCTTCGATTGTGTAGAACATCTTGGCCATGGCCGCGAATCTCCGACGCTCGCCGCCGCGGGGCTACGGCAGCGATAGTTTTCGCGAGGGGCTCGGTGAGCCCACCGCGCCGGGCCGCACGACATGCGCGGCCCTCCATCGTCATAGACTCTCTACGCTATCCCATTCTCGCGGTTCCAGCAACATGCATCCGCCTGCGCCGGACGACTTCGACGCCGGCCGGGGCGGGCGAAGCTGAGGGGGAGATTGAATTTTCAAGAAGTTCTGAAAATCTGCCCCATCTCCCGCTTGGGGCGGCTATCGTTCCGTCGGCCGGCAGGGTTCGGCTGTGTACATCGGATCACTGCCGCGACCGGCAAGGATCGGCCCCGGCCGCTGCCGGGGCATCGGGCGGATTCCACGTCGCGCGGCCGCGCGAGGATCGGCCGGCCGAAGGCAGCGTTCGCACAAGGAGGAGTGCACACCATGAGAAAGCGCCACGATGCCGCGAATGCCGCGGGCGTGCTCAAGGACGCCCGGGAGCGCTTCATCGCCCTCTGGGGCCAGATGGGCTCCAACTGGGGCATCCCCCGCACCATGGCCCAGGTCCATGCCCTGCTCTTCATCGTCGGCGAGCCCATGAACACCGATGAGATCATGGACGGCCTGGCCATCAGTCGCGGTAATGCCTCCATGACCGTCCGCCGGCTCGTCGATTGGGGGATCGTCAGCCGCGTCCATCGCCGCGGCGATCGCAAGGAGTATTTTCTCGCCGAGCAGGATGTGTGGAAGATGTTCCGGACCATCCTCGCCCAGCGCAAGAAGCAGGAGATCGATCCGCTCCTGGAGGCTCTGGAGGCCTGCCGCCAGACGACCGAGATCCCCGGCACGCGGAAGGTCGATGCAGACGCCGCGGCCCTCACCGCCCACAACGATCGCCTTGACGACCTGATCGTATTCATGCGCATCGCCGATTCGATCAGCCGGCGGTTCATCAGCCCGACCGGTGAGGGCTTGCAGCTCGCCGCCAAGCTCCTCGACCGCGCCTCCTAGCCCCCGGCCCCCGGAATGGCCCTCGCCCGCGCGACCCCGCGCTCCAAGCCTCTATTCCCCGAATGACCATCTCCCCCACCAGCCTGACCGATCTCTCCCTGCCGGCTCTCGCCGGTCGGCGGGTCGAGGTGCGCTGGACGGCCATCGTCGCCGCCTCCAGCGATCTGCTGAAGGCATGCACCACCGCCCCCGGTATGCCCTGCCGCCTGTCGTTCGTCATCGCCTTGCAGGTGGTCAACGATCATCGCGCCCTGATCGAGGCGTGGCTGCGCACACCTTCGGGCCTGCGGAGCATTCTCAATCGCCAGCCGGTCACGTGCGCCACGAGCTTCGATGGTCATCTGCTTCACCTCGATGCCCACCTGGACGGCCGGCGCGTGCTGGCCCTGTCCCTGGCCCCGCTTGATCGGGCCGTCTACGCCCAGTCTCCCCTCCTGTCCGAAGCGGGCCTGGCCCCCGGCGCCTACGACCGGCCGACAGCGCGCCTGCTCGCCGCCCAGCGCGATGTCGCCTCGGCGTAGCACGAGCGATGGGCGATGAGCGATGAGTGATGTGCGATGACGGGGCAAGCATTGACAACCACGCACGAAGCACCGCGGTTCACCGCGTCTCGACGATGATCGCCGACGCCGGCCGCCCTCTCGCCGGTCACTCGCCGTCCGGCCATGAGCGCCCCTGAACCCGCGCGACTTCCCCCACGGGTTCCATCCGGCAGGTCTTGAGACGCCCCTCCAGTCCAGCCAGCAGCCGTGGCCCGCTCAGAGGGTCGAAAACGGCGTTCCGCCACCGCCTGGCCTGGTTTCGTGCGCCCTGACGCCAGATTGCCCTTGAGCCGCGGGCACGCATCGACCACAATGGGCGTGAACGTCCCCCATCCCTCACAGCCGATGTGGGGCCGCGTGGGCGGCAACCGGCGGGCCGGGATGGCAGTTCGGGGCGCGACCGTGGGGAGCACAGCATGGCTCGCACCAGACGACCGAAGGCAGCCGGCGACATACGTCGCGCGATCCTCAGCGCCCGCAAGATGGTCCAGACGCTCGCCGAGCAGGACGGCAACGAAGCCGAGACCCGCAGGCGTGTGGAGCGCATCTTCGACAGGGTCATGGGCTATGACGTGTTCGCGCACCTGACCCGCGAGCACGCGATCCGCGGCAGCGGCGAGACAGAGCACGTCGATTTCGCCGTCCAGCTTGGAGACGGCGAGCGGGCACGGCCCACGATCATGGTCGAGTTGAAGCGGGTGAGCATCAAGCTCGCGCCGAAGCACCTGCGGCAGGCGTCATCCTATTGCGATCAACACCGGATGCGAGTGGATTCTCCTGACGAACGCCCGTGCGTGGCGGCTTTACCACGTTGCCTATGGCCAGCCCCCGGTGACCAAGCTCCTTTCGAGCTGGGATCTGCTCGAAGACGATATCGACGAACTGGCGGAACACTTCGCCCTGATCTCATACAGGAGCGTCAAGAAGGGTGCTCTCGACGATCTGTGGCAAAAGAGGAAGGTCCTCCATCCGCGCAACCTGCTCCAAGCGATTCTCAGCGACGAGTCGATCAAGATCCTCCGTCGCGCCCTCCGCAAGACGACGGGCGTGCTTCTGTCACCGGAGGACGTGATCGCCGGCGTTCGGCGCCTGCTCAACGAGAGTGCTCTGTCCGAACTGGAGGACATCCGGATCAGTCTTCCGGAAGGCAGGCGACGGCGTCGAAAGTCGTCTGGGGAGACGCCCAAGCGCCGCGACATCCGCGTCTCGCTGAGTCAGGTCATCGAGGCTGGAATCCTCACGGCTCCATTGCCGTTGTTCCGGAAGTACAAGGCGCACGAGTTGCATGCGACGCTTCAGCCCGACGGTGCAGTCGAGTTTCAGCGTACGCGGTACGACAACAGCTCAAAGGCGGCCGAGGCGGCCCGGCAGACCATCACCGGCAAAAAGATGAACACGAACGGCTGGACCTTCTGGCGATACCGGACCCCATCGGGAGACAAGCGGAGCCTCGCGGACGCGAGGTCTGATTTCGTTGCCCAGCGCCGGGAGCCAACCGCGTGATCAATCGGCCCGCCCGGGGCGCGCCAACCCCGGGCCGGAACGTGTCCCATAACGCGGGCCGGGCGCTGCCGAGCCTTCCCTTGACCGCACCTGCGGGGGCTTTCCGGCGGGCCTCAAACACCCGCCAATAAAATCCGGATCCGCGATCAATCTTGCTGGCGATCCGCTCGATATCGACGTATCGGCATATTCATCCTGCCGACGTTCGGGGGATGCCATGGATTCGACAGGCGAGACGTTCATCGCCCGGCAGCCGATCTTCGATGGGCAGTACCACGTGTTCGGCTACGAGTTGTTGTTCCGCTCCGGCCCGCAGAACTTCTTCCCGGGCGTGGATGGCGACCACGCCTCCTCCAAGCTCATGAGCGACAGCATGTGCGTGCATGGCCTGGGCGCGTTGACCGCGGGGCGCAAGGCGTTCGTCAACATCACGCGCAACGTGCTGGTGAACGAGCTCTACACGGTCCTTCCCCCGGAGGTGACGGTCATCGAACTGCTGGAGACGATCCCGCCTGACGAGCAGGTCATCGGTGCCTGCCGGGCGGTACGCGAAAGCGGATATCTGCTGGCGCTGGATGATTTCGTGTTCGAGCCGCGTTACGAGGCGTTTCTGCCCGAGGTGGACATTGTCAAGGTGGACTTCATCAGCGCCACGCCCGAGCAGCGCCGGGCCATCGTCAGGCGCAGCGAAATCGACGGCTTCGCGCTGCTGGCGGAGAAGGTCGAGTCGTACGAGGAGGTTCACGAGGCCGCCCGCCTCGGCTATCGTTATTTCCAGGGCTTCTTCTTCTGCGCGCCGCAGATGATCGCCACCCGCGAAATCCCGTCGGTCAAGCTCAACTACCTCCGCCTGCTGGATCAGATGAACCGGCCGACCCTGAACGTGGATCGGCTGGAAGAGATCATCCGGTGCGATGTGGGGCTTTCCTTCAAGCTCCTGAAATATCTCAACAGCGCTGCGCTCGGCCTGCGCCACCGCATCACCTCGATCAAGCACGCGATCACCATGCTTGGCGAGAGGGCGGTCCGCAAGTGGGCCTCGCTCATCGCCCTCACCAGCCTGAGCGAGGACAAGCCGTCCGAGCTGTGCCGCCTGAGCCTCTTCCGCGCCCGCTTTTGCGAGTTGATCGGCCGGGATGCGGGCCTGCGCGACCGCGAACTGGACCTGTTCGTGCTCGGCCTGTTCTCGGTGATCGATGCCCTGCTGGACCGGCCGATGGAGCAGATCCTCGGCGATCTTCGCATTCTGCCGGAAGTCAAGGACACGCTGCTGGGCCGGCCCACGTCGCTCAGCCCCGTCTACCAGTTGGTCCTGGCGATGGAACGCGGCCGGTGGGATCGCGTCGGCGAGTTTGTCCAACGCCTGTCGCTGGAGGGCACGCAGGCGCCGGCCGCGTACCGGTCGGCCATCCTCTGGGCGCACGGCATCTTCCCCGCCGGAAGCGACGCGGCCGCCAAGGCCGGCTGAGGTTCTCTCTCATCCGGTGAGATCGGCCGAACGGCAGCCGCCGGGCGCCCGCCCTGTCCCGACAGGCACGCTCCGTTGCGATCTTCACTCCGCGTGAGTTTTTCTCGGTCCCGGCCGTTCGTCATCCTCAGCGCCCGCATCGAGATAAAGAGTCACTGACGGAGGAAAGCAACCGCACGGTGGGACGGGCGCCGGAGCCCGTCCGTTCCGCACGGGCGCCGGCTCCCATCCGCTTCGCGCGGGCAAGGCGCCTGTGCCGCCATCCTGTTCGATGTTCTTGTGAGAGATTCAAACCAACGCCCCGCTCCCGGCACGGCCGGGGCAGTTTTGTCTTGGTTTCCTGGCGAGGCGCGTTACACTGGCGATCGAACGGCTGGGTGGTCCGGCCGGACGAGGCCGTGTGGGAGGATTCGGCCGAGAGGGATTCGAGAATGAAACGATGCATCTCCTTGGCGGCTTCAGCGACGGCAGCCGTGTTCTGTTTCGGCGGCACGGCTTACTCTGGCAGCCCGGACGGCCCCCTGGGCGAGTGGCCCGACTTCGCCCCCATCGGGTTCATCACTGCG
>Ga0272441_10003176_pt1 | contig 31789 bp, 36 predicted proteins | sample SSMProp6N_FD_193582 | JGI IMG/M metagenome (GOLD analysis project Ga0272441, IMG submission 193582) | Marine sediment archaeal communities from Little Sippewissett salt marsh, Falmouth, MA, United States - SSM-Prop-6N | ecosystem: Environmental > Aquatic > Marine > Wetlands > Sediment ... | reverse complement strand
TTGTTTGACATCGTCCATTTCCTTTCATTGAAATACATACTAACTCAATTTCAGGAAATGTCCAATTCCGTCTGAAGCAAAACAACCCGTGTTTCCGGGATTGTCAACAGTGACAGTTTCGATATGCACGACATACAAAGAAGCAAGTCCTATGCGATCGTGAACACCATCAGAGGAAGTATACCACATTTTATAGGAATTTTCATCAATAAGAACGGATGGATGGGCCACTCCATTTTCATCCCAGTTCCCTGAGCTACCAGCATCCAGAACAGGATTATCAAGAGATTTCTCCCACTGCAAGCCATCAACAGATGTGGCATATCCAATACGGCAAACATCATCACCATCATTTACTCCTTCATACCACATATGATAAATAGAGTCTTGCTTAATCACAGTCGGATTATCCACATCTGCCTCATCCCACTTGCCTGTAGCACCGGAACCTAATACAGGATTACTCTCATATTTTGTCCAGTTAATGCCGTCTGAGGATATGGCATAGCCAATTGCCTCGTTTATTGTCGAGATATGCGTATAACTCGAATACCACATTTTATAGGTACCGCCATCCTTAACCACACAGGCTTCTCCTACACCCCCTTCTTCCCAACTACCTGAAGCTCCGCTAACAATAACAGGATTCCCCGTATATTTTATCCAATTAATACCATCAGGGGAGGTGGCATGGCCTATACTAGGGATCTCGTTATGGATTCCTGTATACCACATTTTATAAATTCCCCCGTCTTTGATTATAGTAGGCTCTGTTATTTCTTCGTCCTCCCAAGAGCCAACCATTCCCAAATCTAAAACTGGATTCTGTGGGGATTTAGTCCAAGTGATTCCATCGGGGGAAGAAGCATATCCTATTCGAAGGGAATTCTCATGACCAGCATACCACATCTTATATACATCGCCATCTTTAATGACACAAGGATTAGCAACACCGTCATCATCCCAACTCCCTGACAATCCAATATCCAACACAGGGCTTGCAGGATTTTTTATCCATATATTTTCTGCAAAAACTAAGCTGTGCTCAATTCCGATAATTAGGCAAAAACAAAAAGAAATGAATAAATGTTTTCTCATCTTTCTATCCTTTCAATTCTCGAATAGTTAATATTCTGATTTCCACGAAAAAACCCACTCCCAACAATCTCCCCTCGATTGTCAGCAGTGGGTCACAATATACCAAACTAATTTGTTCTTTCCTATTCATCATTATTTCATTTCTCAAATAGTCGATACTCCAACGTTCCGTACTTACACTCTCTTGCTTCTCAGATTTGCTTTTACTATAAGATACGTAAAGCCTCATATAATCTTGCGAAAATAACTTACTTTTTCTCCACTAAAAAACCCACTCCCGCCAATCCCTTTTAAGATTGTCAGCAGTGGGTTACTATTTACCTAATCAAATTGTCTTTCCATCTCTCCTGCTCCAAATAAAAGAACGGTACTATTATAGTCCAATGCTTAAAATTGTCAATCCGTATAACTACGGGGAATCTCCTGAATCAACACTATATCGACAGCATTGATTCAGTCAATTTGCATCGATATTTTGGATAGTTTGAGTGGTTTCAGAGATGCTCTTTTCAGTGCGCATCAGTGCGCACCCCTATTTCACCCTTTTTGTGTCCACAAAAAAAGCCCTGTAAGGTGTTCACTTACAAGGCTTTATGGAGCGAGGCCGAAGGGACTCGAACCCTCAACCTTCGGATCGACAGTCCGACAAGAGGGTTTTGTAAGTATTTATCAGTAAAGCACTAACAACCTTTAGATAAATGACTTATGACGCCGGACGAAACGCAACCGAACGCCAGCAGAAGCTCAAACGAGCAAACCTGTTGCAAATTCTGTTGCAAATATTGGACTTGGATTAACCTTTATTCTAAAAGTTACTTAATGATTTTGGAGGAATGACATGGGTGGATTTGGAAGCGGTGCTTGGGCGGATGTGATGACACGGAAAGTCAATACCTCTCTGTGCCGGTCAATCAGTGTCAAGCATCTTAAAAAGATGGGGGTGTTTGATGATGACCGTGCTGATGAGCGGTTCTGTATTCGGTGGGTCAATGAATTTGGGGACGATGCGGGCGGTGTCATAATCACGCCTCAGGTTACCGGTAACGGTAACAAAAGGTCTTTACGGGTCGAAATCGGGGTTGTTTCTGAGCATGATGGGGGTTTTGTTACCGTTACCAGTCAGGATATTCAGATCACGACGACCCCCTGCTACTATGGCGGGGTGCGGTATTGGCTGCGGTGCCCTGCTGTGGTCAATGGGGTGCTGTGTGAAGATCGGGTTGGGGTCTTATATCTGCCGCCTGGGGGGACAGTCTTTGGCTGTCGGCAGTGCCACGGGTTGACATACGAATCCTGCCAGCAGAGTCATAAATATGACCGGGTGATGGACCATCTGGATGGCTTGGATACGGAGAATCTGACAATCAATCAGGTGCTGCGGCTGGGGTGCCTTTAGGCACACAGATTGCGAGGATTTTCACAGATTATTATTTAGACGGTCTGATTGTTGTCATCAGGTACAGTGTCTAACAGGATCAATTCGGCCGCACATAGGTAGGAAACTCCGTACCCTGCTGAATAATGTATCCGCCTGCACCGTCAGGATTGACAAAAACAGGGAACTCTGTCCCTTTCTGAATAATATAACCTCGAGGAGCTTGGGGTTCTGGCTCAATGTGATAGTGCTGCTGTGTTTGGAGTGGTGTTGGCTGCGGCATAGACATAATAATCTGTGCTGCCTGACGTTCTCTTTCAATGTCATATTCCAAAAGCTTCTGTTGCCAATTTTCAGGGTACGCTTCCTGGAACCGCTTAACAAGTGCCTCCCTTTTTGCGGCTCTTTCTTCCTCCGTCAATGGAGTGTAACTAGAGGTGTAACATCCCCCTATGCATAAGACGAGAATAATCAATATATATTTCATGGTCTTTCTCCTTTCCGTATGGCCCATACTACCAACTTTTCGAATAACCTGTCAAGGAAAAACAAAAACAACAACCCTTATCATAGGAAAAAACTGGGAAAATGCATGAAAGAATCCGGAAATGTCCGGCTGTGCCGGAGGGATGGCGGGCGGGCATAAAAAAACAGGGGAAAAGGGCTTGTGACGTTTTCCCCTTTCCCCTTTGTTTTATTCGGCCATGATGTCGTCGAGCATGTCTTCGATGTCTTCGATGCGGTAGTAGTCGCCGTTGTGTTCGTAGAATTGGCCATCGCTGGCGAGGTTGTCGAGTTCCTCGCTTACGCCGCATCTGAACGCGACGGGGTCCAGTTCCTTCATGACCTGCGAGGGGCTGAACGTGCAGCAGCCGATCTGGATTTCGGGGTAGCATTCGTCGAGCAGTTCCTCGAAGAGTTCCTCACCGTCGACCGGTTCCAGCCGCGTTTCGATGAGGTGGTCGATGATCCATTCGGTGCCGTATTCGACGCCGACGCCTTCGAAGTGCCGCATAAAGTCATCGGTTCCGCAGGTCGGGCAGCGGTCGCCGTCAACGACCTTGTAGCAGGCGTAGCAGAAGTTGTCCGTGATGGTGTAGGCGGCTTCCTGTAATTGTTCTAAGATTGTGTCCAGTTTAGTCATTTTCGGTTCCTTTCGGGTTGATGTCATTGATTAGCTGTTCCGGTTTCTCGTCGAGCAGTTTGTCGATGAAGTAGTCGAGGTTGTTGTCGATCAAATTCGCGACCGCATCTTCGACGCCAAATTCCGGGCCGTATTCAGTACCGGCCCGGGTGGTTGTGATGATCTGATAAGTGGTCATTGCTGCCCCTTTCGTCAGGATTTCCTCAAGGTTTCGGCGAGCGTTTCCAGATAGTCCTGCAGCAGGCTGGCGGCTTTGTCGGCCTCGCAGCTTTCATCCATTGCAGCCAGTGCGTCGTTGTTGGTGATGTCGATCAGGACTTCATCGATTAAGAGGTCAAGGGCTTTGATTTTGATGAGCAGTTGTTCGGGTTTCATTGTGTATCCTTTCAGTCAAAGAGTTCCAGTTGTTTGTTGAGGATGACGGCAGGCCCTGTGAAGGGATGAAACAGGGCCTTGCCGTCGTGTTTTGCTTTCCAGCCGCCGGGGCAGTCCTGCCACTTAATCAGGAAATACCACTCGTCATCGATTTCCTGACAGTTGGCCGGGATCCATCCTTTGTGCGGGGTGATCATACGGCCGTCGCCTTCCAGCTCTGGCCGCTGACGGGCTGGTGGTCGTACTTTTCCCACGGGCTGGACTGGTGGGCCGATTTGGTCGGCGTGCCGCAGTTGTGGGCCCATTTCTTCCGCCGGGGCGACCAGCGGAAGCCCAGGTCTTTCATGGCCTGCCGGAGTTCGTCGTCGGGCGTTTCTTCGAAGCTGACCCAGACCCAGCTGCCGACCTGTTCGGCGTCCAGATCGCGGCTTCGGCAGAAGCTGACGACTTCTTCCAGATCGTGGGTGTGTTTTGCTTCCGCTGCGTTTGCTGCTTGTGTGTTCGTTTCCATGGTTTTTCCTTTCAAAAAAGAGGTTTCGTTTTCCGTTCTCTCGGAACGGATCGAAAAAAACGACCCGCCCCAACGATAGACAGTTGTGGGGCGGGGCTGTTTTTAAAAGGTTAGAACAGTCCGGTCGCGGAGCGGCCGTTCCTTATAGAAAATGCAGGCGAGGGACGAGCACAGTCGAAACAGCTTCCGTCGCGGCGAATAAGAAAGGACGAATGACAGCAGCGGTATCGCTGGCGTGGGCTTTCCGACGTGGCGGTGGCCGATTGGTTTTATGTCTTTTGTCGGCGGCGTGGTTGAGGTACGAAACCACTTTTGCACTGGTGCTTCGTCGAAGAGCGAAACCGCTAAGCCGGACGAAGGGATGTGAGGGCCCGCAGGGTGCCCGCCAGACGGCGCAGAGACATCAAGCGAATTTCGAATTGAGCGCAGATGGGTCGATAGTCGAGCGCAGGCGTTTAGCCGGAGTCGAGCGTCAAGCAACGATAGTTGCGTATCGAAGGCAGGCAAGGCAAAGGGCATTTGAGGCGTTGTCCGACCCGCGGTTCGGGCATTAGCCGAAGTTTGACCTTTGTCCGCAGCCCTGCCGTCCCGTAGTCTCAAGCCGGCGCCAGCGGGCATAGGTTCAGGGAACGGCAAAATCATCCCTTCTGTCCGGATGCGGTGCAGTGATGAGACGATCTCACGCGGTGCAAAATAAACAAAAGGTCGCGAAGCGGGCGTTAAGTGTTTGCCGCCGACGTCTAAACCAGTCTCCGCGCAGGCAGTGTTTCAAACGCCGTGACAGAGTGCTGTTTTCTGGCACCGCGTTTGGCCTGTGCGGGTTCCGATTTTTGAAGCGAAGCGAGTAAAGCAGCTTGACCGAAGGTTCCCGACGGGTCGGGAGACGAGATTCATTATGGTGTTCGAATGCGCAGTCGTGGTATGAATTCAGCCGCGAAACCGAGAGAGTATCTGACCGTTTCATATGCGAAAGCGCAAGCGAATGCGGAAGCGAAGGTGCCTTAGAGGCACGTAGATAAAACTGCCAAGAGCGCCTGAAGGCTGTTGGCAGTTTGGAGGAAGAGACAAAGAATGGCGCACCAAAACCAGCAAGAGCATACGAGACAGAAAAAGGAAGCTGACCTTCTGGAGGGTGGGCGGGATGCCGCCGCGTAAGCGGCGGTTGAGACGCGGCGGGGAGCGTCAAGCGACCCGCGGCGGGATTGCGCCGCCGACAACGGGGCCGACCAACGGGAGGGGCCGATTGGCCCGGCCCGGGTGGGTTGGGTGGGATATTAAAATAGATTGCCCGAAGGGCTGCCGCTTGAGCCCCAACGGGGCGATATGAACGCTGCAATACAAGATAACCGTTGGAATGACCCTGTGGCAGCATTGGCACGAGGTTGCCTAAGCAACCGTAGTGACAATGCGGTACAGTACAAGCTAACGCTGGCGACGACGACCCTGTGCTTTGCATATTCGATAACCGTTACGCGTGCCCTGTGGCAGCGAAGGCACGAGCTTGCCTCAAGCAAGCGTAGTGCCTGAGCGGTGCGTAAGAAGGAGAATGTACAACGGCTATTAAAAATGTTACAACTTTTTTGATATTTTTTAAGCTGTTTATTTGAAAACACTTAGGCTATTCAACTTCTGTCTTTTCCACGAGCTAATAGGCTCTTGAGTTGTATTTAGGTTGTAGCTGCAAGCGATGCTGTAAAATCCACTATGCTAATGTTCCTTTATATTTGGCAATGGTCTGCTGAAGCATGGTCTGGGCTTCGGCTATATCCTCATCATCATAGTTTGTAATCTTGTCCAACACCTGCTCTAATTCATGAACCAGTTCAGAGATTTCATGTTCATGCACTGAAGAATGAATGACCTGTTTGGGAAATATTTTTGAATTGGGTATTGCAACGACAACAAAGGCTTGATTACATTTTGTACATTTAACGCTCTTGCCTAAGTGTTCTTCAGAAATCCGGAAACCTGATTTGCAATGAGGACATTGGATTTTCATAAAATTATATCCTATTTCATATTTCGGAATAAACTGGGATTCTACACACAGCGCAACAGTCTTGATTTTAAAGATCGTGCCAAAAGAACTCGAGCCTAACAGCACAATTTAAATCGTGCATCTGTCGCATATCTTTATCTCTTGGCACTCACAATTTATTCTGGAACTGAACACTTGCAGATATAATCAACCAAATCTTTCAGATTCGCACTTGCCAGCGCAATACAAGAATCTGCAGCACCGTAATACATATCAACGATCCCGTCCTTTTCAATCCATCCACAGGAAAAGACCACATCATCCACATCGCCTTCTCTTTCGTAAGATGCTTTAGGACCAAAAACCCATTCATCACTGCGTCGAATCACTTTCCGAGGATCGTTCAAATCCAAAAGAGCAAGCCCCAGCCTGTAAATCGATCCGGAAGCAGTGGAACGAACACCATGATAAAGAATCAGCCAGCCCTCTGATGTCTCAAGAGGAGGAGCAGATAAGCCTATTTTATTGGCATCCCACCAACTACCTTCTCTAGCCTGAATCAATTGCTGATGGTCTCCCCAGTGCTTTAGATCTGGCGAAAAAGACAACCAGATATCCGCAGAAATAATGCCTCCGGTTTTGGCAACGGGGCGATGGAGCATTGCCCAACGATTTCCAAAACGAACTGGAAAAATTGCAGCATCTTTATCTTCCGGCGTCATGACCGAACCGAATCGGGTGAATGTCTTAAAATCCTTCGTTGTCGCCAAAGATACCAACGGTCCTCCCCTTGAGAATGCTGTATAGGTGATAGCCCAACTTTGAAGATCCGGCACCCAAGTGATGCGTGGGTCTTCGATTCCCCAAATTTCTTCAGGAAAGCTGGAGTTCGAAACGAAGGTAGGTTTTGGGTCAATCTTCCAATCATGAACCCCGTCTTTGCTCCGAGCAACCGTAAAATGAGAAAATCCCCGGAAGTCCTCCACTCGAACAAGCAACACGACTTCATGATCGATATACGCGGCAGCCGCATTAAAGACGGAATTAGCATCGTATGGCCAGTCATTCACTGAAAGTATCGGATTATCCAGATGTCTTCTGAAAAGTTCATGTTTCAATCTCCGATCCATTGTTTCTCCTTATGCCCTAGCTTGATGAAATCGGCTTGTAAGTTCGTATACGGTTGCATCCACTGACCGTCACAATCAGTTTTAAAGCACTCAAACCAAATAAAAGTAATTGAGCCTTCTTTCCGTCGGTCCAATTCCTTCATCCGACCGCCGCATTGTGGACAGTGCTGATTGTTTACGACATTGAATAAACTAACCTTTACCAAACTCGTTTCTGTATGATTCATATTTGATCTCCCTAAACGCTATGTTTTAATCACGACATTCTTGAACTCTGTTGCTCTAAAGAGCGGCGACGTTTTCTTTTTGAGATATTTTCTGCTCCGCTCATGGCAGATTGACATTGTAAATTTTGCAGAGCATCTTCAGCTTTGTTAGCGGCAACATTGAATAGCCAGGGTCTTAGCGTATGATTCGTATCAATGCTGTCCCGGCTGGTATAGAGCTTCAGAAACGTCTCTTGAAAAGCGTATCCGACGACTTCCAGATTATCGGTAAGCTGTCGAAGAAACGTGTAAAGTGAATTCTTATATTGGTTTACTACTTCGCGAAAAGCGTCTTCGTCACCACTTCGGTAGCGAATCAGCAGTTTATTTTCTGGAAAATCATTGATGACTGGTTGTTTATTTTCACTTGTCATTAGTTTTGTTCCTCCTAGCCAAAAGGTCTTTGAGTTCTTCTTTTGGCATGTTTTTAAGCAATTTGCTGCTGATGTATAGTTGTCCTTTGAGCACCTGACGAATTGCGATTACAATATCTTCAGAGATTTCATCTTTCGTGATATATCCCGATGTCTCCGCCTCAATGGCTTGTTTTACATATTGCAGGTTGTCGCTCATCGAAAAGACAAGCGTAATGAGATCCGGACATAAGATTTTTATTTTTTTTATGACCTGTATCCCGGTTGTACCATCAAGCAACATATCCACAAGAGCCAGATCGATTTTCTGTTTCTTAACAGCTTTCACAGCCTCTTCCATCGTTCCGGCTTCGGCACATACCAAAAGATCAGTTTCTCGATTAATAATCTGCGTTAATCCCTCACGTATGACTGGATGATCGTCTACAATCAGAATCCTCGTTTTATCCTTCGTTTCACTGTTCTGTTTTTCTTTTTTCTTCACAGAATCTTTCTCTTTGTGCTTATATGCAAGATATTGTTGGGTTTTAATTACTAATAAGAATCACAACATTCTAAAAACGGGCTCCGATTAAACTTTTCCACGGCTTCTCGGACCGAACCTGTCATTCCCAAAAGTACTCTTATTCCATCTGCACCCAGTTCTTTCAATTGGTTACACCCGCACCCGCCTGCCAGAATGAATTTGATTCTATATTCCTGCAGAACCCGGGCAAGGAACTTTCCCGATGCCGGACCACTAATGCTGGTTAACGGATTGGGTATTGCCTCATAACCCATTGTCACAGGGTCCACGAACAGCCAGTGAGAACACTTATCCGGCTGTGTTCCTATAAGGTCATCCAATTTGGGTCCTGTCGAAGTTATCGCAACTTTCATAGCTCGATTCCTTGCAACAATCTTCTTTTAAGTCCGCCATCCTTGCCTCGTTATTGATTCTCCCGACTCAAGGTCCAGCTTAAGTGACATGAATTTGAGCATATCTTTTAAACTGATCACGCCTAGGAGTTTGCTTCCCTCGACCACCATGAGCCGGCTATTTCCGGTCCTGTTCATGAGCGAAATCGCATTTATTGAATCAATGTTTGGTGAAATAGCATTTGCCTCGGAACACGGCTGAGCGATATCCGAGACTTTGGTTGTAGCCCATTGTTCCTTAGATAACTCCTTGATCTGCTTTGTTGTGATACAGCCCTTTAGCATGTCATTATCAATAACGGGAAACATTTTATAGTGGTACTTATAAAAGTAATCTTCAACGAGATCAGATATCGTTATAGACGAAGGTACTGTCACTGCTTCAGCGGCCATAAACCTGCTTATCGGCTCACCCATTAAGGCATTCTTAACCAATAATTGCCTATATGACATCTGCGAAGCATTCTTAATGAACATCCCGATGAGAAAGTACCACAACCCCCCAATAAAATTGCCGCCAATGAAACTGATGACACCCATGATCATCAGGAACAAACCAAATGCCGCTCCTAACCTTGAAGAAATCCTGGTTGCCCATCGCAGGTCACCTTTGACATACCATAGGATCGAACGCAATACGCGTCCACCATCAAGCGGGAAGGCAGGCACCATGTTAAAACCAGCCAGAATAATATTTAACCAACCCAGGTACACCAGCACACCATTGACAGGTCCCGGCCAATTGACAGCCTTACCTGCCGTGTAAAGAAGGAAGAATACACCGGCCAGAACCACGCTGGAGATGGGGCCGACGATTGCCATATAAAACTCTGATTTGGCATTTTCAGGTTCCTTGTCCATTTCGGCAACCCCGCCAAAAATGAACAGGGTTATCCCTTTCATGGGAAGGTTGAATTGTCTGGCCACGAGCGAGTGACAAAATTCATGAAATATGATGGATATGAACAAGCCCAGAGCCCCAGCCGCTCCCATCCACCAATAAGTTTTATCAGAAAAACCTGCGAAATAGTGAGGGAACGCACCTTTGGCCAATGACCAGGTTATCAGCACTACTAAAACAAACCACGTTATATCGATGCTTACTTTGAACCCGAATAAAGTAAACAGTGGCATTTTTCTTTCAAGCATTCTCTGTCTCCTGTCTCGTGAACCGTTGGATACATACTCTATTTAGCAACACTATATTTGTGTTTAGAATTCGTCTAAAAGTTAATGTTTCTTTTTGGAACAGCAAATCCATTACCCGATCATAACATAACATCAATCTGTGTAAATCAGAGCGGGGTCTGTATTTGATGTCAGTGAAAATGCTTACGTTTGTGTAGGTGAAATCCTATACTGGAATCTGCACAAAGAAATCTGTCGTTTCCGGAGTGTTGTGTTAAGTATTGTTCCCTGAAGGACTAGGACGCGTCAGGATCAAATCACTCTCGATCCTGACTTTTGGCCCATTTGATGGAATACTGGAGAAGTTCAGCGGCATTTGGTAAATTGAGTTTTTCCTTCATGCGTGAGCGATAGGTCTCGATGGTTTTTGTACTCAGATGGAGCTGCTCGGCAATCTGGGACGCCTTATACCCTTGACCAATCAGACGGAAAATTTCGAATTCCCGGTCACTGAGGGTCTCGATGGGTGTTTGGGTCGTGCCCGCCTTGTCTTTTGCAATTTGGTGGAGAAACTTCTTCGAAATGGAGTTGCTGACATAGATCTCGCCGCTTAACACCGTACGGATCGCCTTGATAATATTTTCTGAAACAGTCTCCTTCATCAGATACCCCTGGGCGCCGGCTAAAAGGGCTCGCTCGGCATACATCGATTCATCATGAACAGAAAGGATGATGACGGACACTTTGGGGTGTACTGCCGTAATACTCTTCGTCAGGTCGATACCGTCCGAATTTTTGAGAGAGATGTCCACCACGGCGACATCCGGTTTTAATTCAGCAGCGGCTTTGAGGGCCTGACAGGCATCCTCCGCCTCGCCGCATACATTCATATCCGGTTCATGATTGATGATGGTGGTCAGTCCATCGCGTACCACCGGATGATCATCTACGATAAGAACCTGCGTTTTATTATCATTATGCTGATTCTGGTTTTTCTTCAATGTCATATGCTAATCCTTTGTAGGAAATCTTAACTGCCGTTCGGGAAAATACAGGTGACAACCGTTCCACCCTTGCTGCCTTTACGAATATCAAGAGAGCCACCGATCAGATCCGTACGGTACTGCATGATTTTCAATCCAAACCCTTTTTGTCGGCCAGATAGTTTCGGAAAATCCAGGCCGTCGCTTTCAATGGACAGAACCGTTCCTTTCTTAGTCAAACGAAGCTTTATATTGATATTCTTTGCTTTGCCGTGCCGAACCGCATTGGTCATGGCTTCCTGAACAATACGATAGATCTGCTTGGCCTCAACGAGATTTTTAACCGAAACTGATTTTCCACACCCGAATCGACACTTCACTTGCATGGTTTTTTCTGCATTGGACGCCAACGTTTTCAATGCAGACACCAAACCCCCTGTTTGAAGATCAACAGGATAAAGCATCTTGGCGAGGTCTCGTGTCTGACCAATCGCCTGGTTGGCAAGTTTTGATATGACTAAGGCATCTTTCATCTCTTTGGATGATTTGCCCTTCAGTTTTAGGGCCAATCCTTTACACAAAACTGCAATACCAGTCAGTATCTGGCCCATGCCATCGTGCAATTCCTGGCCGATTTGTTCTCGTTCTCTCTCAGTGATATCCAGGATTTCTTTTTCCAGGTTTCGGCGTTCCGTGATATCTCGTTCCGTTATTGTAATCGCAAAGGGTTTTTCGTTTTCATTATTCAACACGGTCGCGGTAAGCGAAATATCCAATATCCGGTTATTTTTCGCAAAACGCTGTGTTTCAAAAAATTCGATTGTTTCCCCTTTTAAGAGTCTTTCAGTCAGTGCACTCATTTCATCCTGCTTATGGTCGGGGATGATCCTGCTGATATTCATCTTCATCGCTTCTGCTTCACTATATCCATAGATACGCTCGGCACCGAGGTTCCATGAGATGATGTTACCTTTTAAATCCAGTATGGTAACGGCATCATTGGAGTTGTGTACTGCGGCAGCCAATAATTGCAGTTCTTTCTCCATGCGTTTGCGTTCCGTGATGTCGTGACCGACACAAAGGATTTCCGTCGTTTTTTTCTGCTCATCGTGGATGGCTTTGTTTGCCCAGGCAACCCAAGCTCGGCGGCCATCTTTGCAAACGGTCTCGCTCTCACAGGTTGTAAAAAGTTCAGACTGCCCTTCGATGTCTCTGATCGACTCTTCACTCTTTCGGTTAGAGCTATCTACAGAGATAATTGTCCCGATAATATTTTTACCAAGGATTTGCTGCTCAGAATAGCCAAAAAACGTTTGGGCAAATTCATTGAAAAAAGTGATTGTTCCATCGGTATCGATGCGAAGAATAATGCATTCGGCATTTTCGACAAGCTGACGGTATTTATCTTCGCTTACATGAAGCAGTTGTTCAGTGTGCTCAAGCTTTTCGGTGATATCATTTATTTTTTTCGTTTGTTTTCTCACCTTTCTTATCCACTGTTTCCATAGGCCTTCTTGGAAAATTGTACGAAAAATCTAAAAATGGCCTACCATCTATTTTAGCGAAATTGAATCGATTGTCAAAGTATTATTTATTTAAGCACAACTCGTATCTGCTGATTGGGACGGATGTGGGGGATTCTGCCGACAGCAGAGTAGTTCATTAGGCTGACATGAAAACCAGACACCGCACTGATTTACACAAGAATCGTTTTGCATATGATAGTATGACAGTGCGGCAGGAAAAGCACATGAGTACGATCTGCCGCTTCTTTGAAAAATGCTGAAAGAAAGGATTCGGTCATGAAAAAACAATTGAATAAGTCGATCATACCGCAGGGATTTGTTGCCCAGTCATCCAAAGTGGCAAAATCACCGGTTACCAACACTGCGGTAGCGCACGATGATATTGCCAGGCGGGCCTATGAAATTTATGTCGAAAAGGGCTACGTGCAAGGTCAAAGTGAACAGGACTGGCAGCAGGCCGAAGAGGAACAGAAGGACCGAAGCACGGTGACACACCTGTTAAAGAAATAGGGTTATTAACCTTTTGATTTAGGAGTGCTAAAAATGTTAGCTGTAATAGAATGGGAAAATCTGATTCTTGACCCGGTTCGTGAAATGCTGACCCGAATCATGGCCTATCTGCCTGTATTGCTGGCGGCACTATTGATTTTGATTGTTGGCTGGATTGTGGCCAAAATAATTAAATCGATCGTGAATGGAGTGCTTAAGGTGGTTCGCTTCGATACGCTGGCAGACAAGGCCGGGATATCCGAAGTTCTCCAAAAAGGGAATATAAAAACAACTGCCCGCCAGGTCGTCAGCAGTTTAGTCTATTGGCTGGTGATGATTATGGTGCTGGTCATGGTTGCAAATGCGTTAGGACTGCCAAAGGCTTCAGACATCCTCTCAGACCTTTTTGCGTATATCCCCAAGGTCATCGCAGCACTGCTTGTCCTCGTGGTTGCCATGTTTCTGGCAAGTTTTGTTTCAGGAATCGTACAAACGCTAGCCGCCAATGCCAAACTACCCAAACCGGACCTTCTGGCCGGTATCAGCCGATGGGTGATTATCTTTTTCGCCGTGACAATCGCGCTGGCACAATTGGGTATTGCGGCTTTTTTCGTGACAACAACGTTCAATATCATCTTGGGCGGTATTGTCTTCGCTTTGGCACTGGCCTTTGGGCTGGGTGGGAAAGATGCTGCCGCACGGTATCTCGATGAATTGCAGAATAACTGCAATCAGAAACAAGATTAACAAGAACCCAAGCGGCTTTGGTCCATAAGAAAAGGTCAAGCCAGCAGGATAAACAAGAACGAGGTTTGGTCTGACAGACGGCGTGGCTGCTTGCGACGGGCCTCGAACCTCAAAAAAAGAAAGTAGGTGTCTTATGCTTTATACGATCGCTATTGTACTGGTTTTATTATGGCTGGCGGGATTACTGACGTCCTACACCATGGGCGGTCTGATTCACGCGCTCCTGGTGATTGCCATCGTCGTTCTTTTGGTCCGAATTATCACTGGACGAAAACCCCTGTAATCCTGTCGTGATTAGACATGAAAATTGAAAGGATATTTCAATGAATATGAATAAACTCATCGGGCTGGTGTTGCTTGCCGGCGGCATCGTTCTGATGATCTATGGCATTTCCGCATCAGAGTCATTCACTTCGGATGTGTCCCGCTTTTTCACCGGTTCACCGACCGATAAGGCGATATGGATGACAATCGGCGGAATTGCGGCGATCATCATTGGGTTGTTTGGCCTTTTGCGGCCTCAACCAAAATGAAATCGGAAAGTTTCAACGAGAAGAATACTTATTAAAAACAAGTCCTGAAGGACTCTGGATTGAGTCACATTTGAAAGGAAACAAGGATGAAAATGGCAATTACAAGTGTGCTGACGTTAGCACTGGCTGCGATGGTCGGCTGTCAATCAAGCAGTCCGCGAGGCGGCGGTATGACCAAAGATGTCGGATTCAAGATCGCGGTCCCAACCTTCGGTACGGAGATCAAACAGGGCGAAGTCCAAAGCGTGACCATCTCACTGGAGAGGGGCGATTATTTTAAACAGGATGTGGAGATGCAAATCCAGGCCTCCACACCCGGCATCAGCGTCGAGCCGACCAGCGTTCTGATTAAATCGAGTGAGAAGCCGGAGGTGCATGTCCGGATTACAGTCCCCCAAAATGCGCCAATCGGTGATTATATCATTTATGTAAAGGGTGAGCCGGAATCCGGGGAACCAACCTCGACGGTATTCACCGTAAACGTTGTCTCGCCATAAAGAAAGAAAAAATTTATCGTCGAAGGAAATGAGAAGTGGGAGCCAGTCGCTCGAGGGGGGGCGGAAACCTTTCTCACCACCTCGAAAAAGATATAGGTTTTCGCAGTAAAGCAATATATGACAACGTATAATGTGTTTCTTAGAGATCGGAGAATGTTATGAAAAAGATTTTATTAACGGCAATGGTAATGTTTTCTTTGTCCCTGATGTGTGGCGGTTGCGACAGCAGTTGGGGATCGGCGGGTCTGGGTGCGGCGGGCGGAGCAGTTGCCGCTGGCGGCAGTTATGAATATGTCTCCAACCGGGAAATGAAGAAAATCGAAGATGATCTTAAGGACGGCAAGATCGACCAGCGAGAATACGAAATCCGAAAAGATCAGATACAACGAATGTCGATCTTGGAGTAAGTAGTCGTCTGGGTACACCCTATTGCACGAACATTAAGTTGAAGCAAGCATAGTATGTTTTAAAAATGTAAATAAGAACTCAAATAAAGGATGCCATGATGAAAACGCGAAAGATCACCCTAGTAGCAACACTGCTGATGTTGCTGATGTCCATGTTTTTCCTGAGCGGCTGCAACACATGGAAGGGCCTTGGCAAGGATGTTGAAAAGACCGGCGAGGGCATGCAGTGATCTGTTCCCAAAAATCTGATCCGGTTTTAGTGAGAGGCCACGGACACAAAGGTACACGCATGCCGAAGAACGGCTTGTGCCTGTGGGTCTGAAATAAAGAACGCATGGCTTGTTCACTGTTTCCGTATCAGGAGTAAATCATGCAAAGGAACATGATCCATGTGTATATAAGTTTAAGAAATGGCCGTTTCGTCGCAGTATTTGCCGGAGTCTTTATTAGCATTTTTGTTTTGCCATCCTGCGTTGGGTTAAGTTCAAATTCCGACAACAGCATTGGTGTTCCTATCGATGAATCTGCCGCCGACAGCAATGATCTGGCAACAGATGGGCATGGGCCCACGATGATCATGAGTTATGAGAAAGGGAAATTTGTAAAAAATCCGATTGCCTCTTTCATGTATTTTATCCCGCTAATCGCTCCGACGCCTGTCGATAATATATCCAGCGTCAATAATGATCAGCAGGTAGGGATCATTTCCTACGAGTTGAAAGAGAGCTCGAGGTTCTTTAAGGTGACCTGTGGATTTGAAATACTGGGAACCGGTTTTCATATGAATACCTTTGACGCGGCGGGGATGATCGCGGCTCATACAGATGAATTAAAGAAAGGCCAGACTTTGACAAATATGCTGGATTATATCCGGTTTGACGGCCAGGGTTACGGTGTGATTGAGGTTAAAGGCACAATCACTGATTCAGTTCGAATCGTTACCGAAGTGAGCATGCAATTTACTGCAGGAGGCCATAAAAGCCCCGTCACCATTGGCCTTTATGATATTAAACCGACGGATGGGAAGTATCAATACGAAAACAGAACGAATGAGGTCTTTGCCCGAGTCAACACGCTTGCTTTTACGAGAACCGAACAGACACCAAGGATGGAGATAAAGGTAGCATCGATCAGCAAGAGCGAAAAACCTGAAGGTTTCTGGAGCCATGTCAAGGGAATGATAGCCAATCTGCTGATAACGCCCCCGAAGGTGAATAAATTCGGCAATACGACGATGCTTGAGTTTGGCGATGCCTTACTTCAAAAAAAGCCCACATTCACTTTCCCGATGGCTAAAAATATCAAGGAAAGCAAGATCGTAGAGATAGATCCGAACCAAAATTAAGAAGTGGTGAACGGTGTATTTTTGTTATTAGAAAGCATTAAAAATGGATAAAAAAATGAAAATTCTGCTGATCAATCCGGAATCCCCGAATACATTCTGGAGTCTCAAGAACGCCTTAAAGTTTATTTCCAAAAAAGCTCTTTTGCCCCCTCTGGGACTGCTGACCGTGGCGGCGATGCTGCCGCCAGTCTGGGAAAAGAAACTTATCGACCTGAACACCACCCGCTTGTGGGATCGGCATCTGAAATGGGCGGACATGGTCTTCCTGACGGGCATGGTCATCCAGAAAAAATCCGTCGATCACATTATTGAGCGGTGCAAAAGACTGAACGTAAAAATCGCTGCCGGAGGGCCGCTGTTTACGGCGTTTCCGGAGGCCTACTTAAATATTGACCATCTCGTTCTGAAAGAAGCGGAAATTACACTGCCCGCTTTTTTGAAAGATTTGGAAACAGGACACCCCGAACCCTATTATACGACACGCGAAAGACCCGACTTGAAAGAGACCCCTGTTCCGCAGTGGGACCTGGTCAACATGAAAAAATACGCCCTGATGGGGATTCAGTATTCCCGGGGCTGCCCGTTTAACTGTGATTTCTGCGATGTCACACGGCTCTTTGGGCATGTACTGCGCACCAAAACAACCGAGCAGATACTCGCTGAACTGGACAGCCTTTATTCAGCCGGATGGCGGGGCGAATTGTTTTTCGTCGATGACAATTTCATCGGGAAAAAGGCCGTCCTGAAAAAAGAACTCCTCCCGGCGATGATTCAGTGGATGGACCGAAACAATCATCCTTTCTGTTTTAATACGCAGGCCTCGATCAATCTGGCCGATGACGAGGAACTGATGACATTGATGGTTCGAGCGGGTTTTGATTGTGTTTTTGTCGGCATCGAATCGCCGGACGAAACCAGTCTGACCGAATGCAACAAAACACAAAACACCGGGCGCGATATTGTTGCGGCGGTCAAAAAGATACAGCAGTTTGGAATGCAGGTTCAGGCCGGCTTTATCGTCGGCTTTGACAGCGACAAGCCGGGCGTCTTTGACAGTATGATCAAGCTGATTCAGGAAAGCGGTGTGGTCATGGCCATGGTCGGACTGCTCAACGCCCCGCGGGGAACCGCTCTCTATAAAAAGATGATGAGCGAAAACCGACTGACACAGCTGCCCACCGGGGACAACATGGACTGCAGTATGAATTTCATTCCCAAGATGGATATGCACAAACTTCTGGATGGCTATCAGAAAGTGCTCAATACCATTTATTCCCAGAAATACTATTGCAAACGCATCAAGACATTTCTCGAAAATTACAATTTCAGCGACGCGGTAATGCCCAAAGTGCGGTATTCCGGCATCAAAGCGTTCATCAGAGCAATGTGGCGCATCGGTGTGGTCGAGAAGGGGAAGCTGCATTATTGGAAGCTGATCTTGTGGTCACTGCGAAAACCACAAAGACTACCGTTGGCTGTCCGTTTTTCAATTTATGGATTTCACTTCCGTAAAATGTTAGAAAACCTTCATCCTCAAATCAACGAACTGGTTGCCAGTTCCGCGAATGAAGCTAGAACGGTTATGACTTCAGAATAATTGATAAAAACTGAATTATGAATGTGAAATAGCGATAAAATGCCGATCCATGACAAAAGAAGCTGAGCACACAATTGACGTCGTGAAACTGACAAAACGCTATGGAAATCTACTGGCAGTCGATGACATATCGTTCACCGTCGGGAAAGGTGAAGTGTTCGCTCTCCTGGGTCCAAACGGTGCAGGCAAGACCACGACTGTTGAGATCATGGAGACAATCCGCATACCCACATCGGGGAAGGTGCGCCTTCTCGGAATGGACGTCACGAAAAAAAAACGCAAAATCGTCCCCCGCATCGGCGTTCTCCCGCAGGGGTTCAGCTCGTTTGACAGAATAACGGTCAGGGAAACCCTCCATTACTACTCGAGACTTTTCAACTGCCGGAACACCGATATCGATGGACTGATAGAACTGGCGAACCTCAGGGAAAAAAGCAATGAGCAGTTCAATACCCTCTCCGGCGGATTGAAGCAGCGGCTCGGAATTGCCATTGCGATCGTAAACAACCCCGAGGTCGTGTTTCTCGACGAACCGACGACAGGGCTCGATCCCCGGGCAAGGCGCCAGGTCTGGGATGTTTTGCTGGGCCTGAAGAAGAAGGGAAAGACGGTTTTTCTCACCACACACTATATGGAGGAAGCGGAGTTGCTTGCGGACACGGTCGCGATCATCTTCAAGGGACGTATCGTCGCAATCGGCTCTCCCGAGGAACTCATCGAAAGCAATGCAAATTATCTTACTCTTACGCTGCAGTCGGTCGATGAAAAAGTATTTGAAACTGTTCAGAAAATGGGCTTCGAACCGGTCAATGCGAACCACACTAACATCAAGATCTGCGTAGAACACCCGGATGATGTCCAGAAAATACTGAACACCCTCAAGGATTTCGGGGCGGCATTCCTCAGCATGGACGTTCGCAAACCCAACCTAGAAGAGGTTTTCCTGAAGCTCACCGGTGCGGCGATTGGTGAAGACCTTGCCGGGGAGGTGTCCCAATGAGCTTACGTGTCATCGGGGCCAATCTTGCCGTGAGCATCAAGAGCTTCTATCGCGAGAAGACGGCCGTGTTCTTTAGGCTTGCCTTCCCGGTACTCCTAATCCTCGTGTTCGGCACGATTTTCATGAACCAGGACAATGTGCGTTTCGATTTTTACGTGCAGGATTTGGACCAGACGACTATGTCGGCAGAGCTTGTTAAGACCCTCGAAGTTAGCGAGAAGTTCAAGATAACCACAGTTGACCCGGCCATCGATGCTGCGCAGTACGCCAGGGACGACAAGCTGAATCTGGTTGTCGTGATTCCCAACGGCTATGAAAGTTCTCTCATACAGCGAATGAAACACAAAGACCTTGACGCCTCCGTTACCATTACCTACATCTACGATCCCAGCTCTACATCGGTGGACACAAAGATTCAGATTCTGAACTCGGTGTTTGCTGAAATAAACCAGCAAATGTCCGGGAAACCTCCATTCATTACGCCGGCCAAGGTCTCGATACTCAGTGAAAATTATCGGTTCATCGATTTCTTCGTCCCCGGCATCATCGCGATGACGGTGATGACGGCGAGCTTGTTCGGCGCGGTAAACGTGAATGCGGAACTCCGGCAGAAAGGCGTCATCAAAAAACTATCCACCACTCCCATCACCCATACCGACTGGATACTGTCGAATGTCCTGTACCAGTTTTTGCTTGCAGTTATCTCCACAATTTCGATACTCCTTGTGAGCTATGCGGTCTTCGACGTTAGCCTTCAGTTGAATTTCTGGCTTCCTGTGTTCGTTGTGCTTGACGTCTTTGCGTTTGTCGGGATAGGGATGATACTTGCCCGCGTCGCGAAGGAGGCGGAAAGCGCCGCCGCCGCGGCAAATGCCATTATGTTCCCGATGATGTTCCTCTCGGGGACTTTTTTCCCCGTCGAGATGATGCCGGGCTTTCTGCAGAATTTCTCCAGGATACTGCCTCTGTACTATGTGAACGAGGGGCTTCGGGCATCCATGATATTTACGGATAATATGCTTGCGTTGCGTTGTTCTGTGACTATAGGAGCTTTTGCCGCAATGGTCTTTGTCCTGGGCGTGATGACCACAAAATGGGAAGAGGGGTAAAGATATCTTAATTCCCGAAGTGTTAATAAAATTTGGAAGATTTCAGTGAGAAAAAGAATCTTTTTTATTTGTGGTTCGATGAATCAGACAACCCAGATGCACCAGATATCCAGGCATCTTGGCGAGTATGACCACGCCTTCTCACCTTATTACTGCGACGGTCTTCACGAGATTCTTCGACGACGCGGGCTGATGGAGTTTACGATCATTGGCAACAAGCTGGCCGGTCGATGCCGGATGTATCTGGAGAAGCATAACCTTCCCATTGACTATCAGGGGAAGAATCGGCCTTATGACCTTGTCCTTACCAGCTCAGATGTGTATCTGCAGAAGAACATTCGAGACCATCGGATCGTGCTGGTTCAGGAGGGGATTACCGATGCAGAAACGATCTGGTTTCGCCTCGTCAAGCGTTTCCGATTTCTCCCTCGCTGGCTGACCGGGACATCGGCGACCGGCCTTAGCGATGCATACCGTTTTTTCTGCGTCGCAAGCGAGGGATATCGCGATTTCTTCATCCGCAAAGGCGTACGCCCCGAGAAGATCATCGTCACGGGAATACCCAATTTCGATGACTGCCAACGCTATTGCTGCAACGATTTTCCCCACAGGCACTATGTACTGGTCTGCACATCACCGCTGCGGGAGATATTCCAAGGCGAGGACCGTGAGGCGTTCCTCCGGAAAGCGGTCGAGATTGCTGGCGGAAGGCAACTGGTCTTCAAGCTTCATCCGAACGAAAATGCCCAGCGTGCGACCCGGGAAATCCTTCAGCATGCACCAGAAGCCATGGTGTTCACCACCGGCAGCGCCGAAGAAATGATCGCGAACTGTGATGTCCTGATGACTCGTTTTTCGTCAACTGCCTTCGTCGGAATTGCGCTCGGAAAGGAAACCTACTCGGACTTCGATATGGACGAACTGCGTCGGCTAATGCCGGTTCAGAACGCTTCAGCGGCTCTCAACATCGCGAATGTCTGCCGCCGGCTTCTTGAAGAGGACTGACGGCCGTTCATCCTGTCGATTCCGCCGAAGGTGTTGAAAATGGTAATTTTTTGTTAACTTTGGGGTTAGTTAATTGATATATAATATAGGTTACTTATGACGAGTAAGCCGACGTAGTGAGAAACCTGCATGGGGCTTCATGATGTGAAGTCAGCAGCACGAACCACGCGGATCGTCATAGAAAGGACGTATGTCCGTTTATAAAGACACGCAAATTAGTGTAAATCAGGTTCCTGGAAATCTGATTCTCACGTTACGCCGACACGCCGAGAAAAGTTCGGATCAGTCGGCATTTATTCATCTGCTCGATGGCCAGTCCAATCAAGCCGTCCTGACATACGCCCAGTTGGAACAGCGGGCCTGCGCTATTGCTGCCCACTTGCAAAGCAGCGGTTTTTCCGGCCAGCGAGTGTTGTTGGTCTATCCCCCCGGCCTTGACTTCATTGCGGCCTTCTTCGGCTGCCTGTACGCCAATTGCGTAGCGGTTCCAACCTACCCGCCGCATCGCCACCACCGGATGTTAAATCACTTCCTCGCGATCGCCGCCGACGCCAAGGCCAGTATCGCCCTGAGTACGTCTTTCGCCGCAGCTCAGTTCCAATCCATGGTGGGCCACAAAAGCGATCAGGCGGCTGCTTTCTCCCGGATACAATGGTTAGCCACAGATGAGATTCCAGATGCCTTGTCCGAGCAGTGGAGCGAACCTACCTTCATATCCGATGCGCTTGCCATGCTTCAATATACCTCCGGTTCGACCAGCCAGCCAAAGGGGGTCATGCTGAGTCACGCAAACCTCATGGATAACACCCACGCCATCCACCATGCTTTTGGGATACAGCGCCAGGACAGTGCTGTATTTTGGCTGCCCACATATCATGATATGGGATTGATAGGCGGCATCCTGGTCCCGTTGCTGGCCGGTACCACAAGTATCCTTCTCTCGCCAGCCGACTTCCTTCAAAACCCCATCACCTGGCTGACCGCGATCAGCAAATACCGGGCAACAGTCTCCGGCGGGCCCAATTTTGCCTACGACCTATGTGTCCGTAAGATCACCGACGAGCAACGTGCCGCGCTGGATCTTTCCTCCTGGGAACTGGCCTTCGTCGGCGCCGAACCTATTGGGCCCGCAACGCTTGAACGTTTTGCTGCCGCATTTGCCCCCTGCGGATTCAACCCCAGCGCCTTTTATCCCTGCTATGGTTTAGCGGAGTCGACGCTCATAGTCAGCGGTGCGCGGCGCGGCAGCGGCGCGACAGTACGTGCCTTCTGCGGCACGGCGTTGACCCAAAATCATGTCGAGCCCGCGTCGGACAATGTGCATCAGGTACACTTGGTGGGCTGCGGGTTGCCCGTTAGCGGTATGCGAGTCATCATCGTCGACTCACAGACGCACACCGAGGCCGCTCCTGACCGTGTGGGTGAAATTTGGATTGCCGGAGAGTCTGTCGGCCAAGGTTACTGGCACAATCCCCGCCTGACCAGCCGTTCCTTCGATGCACACCTGAGCGATACGGGAGAAGGCCCATTCTTCAGAACAGGCGACTTGGGTTTCTTGAGCGAGGGTCAACTTTACATTACTGGCCGACGGGAAGACTTGATCATCGTACGGGGTCTCAATCGCTATCCGCAGGATATCGAGGTCACCGCTCGCAGGAGTCACCCGCTGCTGGAAGTTGGCTACGGAGCCGCTTTTGCCGTGGGTGACCATGGCAGTCAACGACTGATTCTGGTACAAGAGGCCAAGCGTAACGGAAAGATGGATTTTAAGCCGGTGCTGGATGCAGTTCGCATGGCAGTCCTCGATGAGCATGACTTGGCTCTGGACGCAATCGTACTGGTGAGAAGCGGCATGATTCCCAAAACTTCCAGCGGTAAGGTTCAGCGTCGCGCCTGTCGCAAGGCATTTCTCAATGGCGAATTTAAACCCCTTGCCGAATACAGCGAACTGAAGGTCGAGAATGCCGACCCCAGTGATACCGCCAGCCCCGGCATCAAAGGCAGGGATTCTTCTGTTCCGCATCCCGTACCGGATTCTTCGCAATTATCCGCTTTTGCTGCCGTCTGCAGGCACGCCCACGCCCTGGCGGATGCGGCTCTTGCTGACCTGACGCCCGATACCCTTATTCTCTCTCTGGGCCTCGATTCGATGCAGCGTCTGGAACTGGTTGCTGCGATAGAGAAAAGCTTCGGCGGCCATATACCCGATGCGGCATACTGCCAAACACAGACATTGGGCCAGTTGGCTCAGGCAGTACAGAAGCACCTGATCGATGCTTCCAAGCCAGATGTCCCTTCTGGCCGGATTCTGCCTGAACACTATGATTTCGCTCAGTTTTCCGAATATGCTCAGTTGAAACATCAAGAGCAAATGCTGCTGGAAGTGACCGGCAGCAACCCGTATTTCCGTGTTGATCAAGGGGGAGCCGGAAGCGCAGCAAGCATCGACGGGCGTCAGCTCATTAATTTCTGCATCTATGACTATATCGGCATGTCCCATGATCCCCAGATCGCTGCTGCCGCCAAGTCTGCGATAGACCGCTACGGCACCAGTGCCGGCGCCAGTCGATTGATCTCCGGCGAAAAGCAGGTGCATCGTGATCTGGAGCAGACCTTGGCCGCGTTTTTGAATGTCCCTGCCGCGCTCGTGTTCGTCTCCGGCCATGCAACCAATGTCACCACAATCGGTCACCTGATGGGACCGGACGATCTGATCCTTCATGACACACTGGCACACAACTCGATACTCCAGGGCGCCGAACTTTCCGGCGCCACCCGCCGGGCCTTTGCCCACAACGACTGGATGGCGATGGATGCGGTGTTGTCCGAAAGCCGCCACCGATATCGCCGCGTGCTCATCGCCATCGAGGGCGTGTACAGCATGGACGGCGACTTCCCTGAACTTCCGCGTTTTGTGGAACTGAAAAAGAAGCACAAGACGCTGCTGCTGGTCGACGAGGCGCATTCGCTAGGAACCATGGGGCCAACCGGCCGGGGCATCGGTGAGCATTGGGGCGTAGCTGGCCCTGACGTAGATCTGTGGATGGGCACGCTCTCGAAGTCGTTGGCCAGTTGCGGCGGATACATTGCCGGCTCGGTCGAACTGGTCGAATACCTCAAGTACACAGCCCCAGGGTTTGTTTACAGCGTGGGTGTTTCCCCACCCAACGCGGCGGCGGCTCTTGAATCGCTAAGGGTTCTTCAGTCTCAGCCACAGCGCGTGGACCTGTTGCACGAATTGTCAGCGTTATTTTTGAAACTGGCAAAGGAAAAAGGTCTGGACACGGGTCTGGCCGCCGGGACACCCGTCATTCCGGTCATCGTAGATAGCTCGGCCAAGAGCTTACGCCTGTCAAACGCGTTGTTCCATCGCGGCATTAACGTACAGCCCATTGTGTACCCCGTTGTTCCTGAACATTTAGCCCGCCTGCGATTTTTCATCACAACCAACCACACCCCGACACAAATCCATGATACTGTCGATGCTGTTGCAGACGAACTCAATATGCTTGACCAATACCCAAAGACGGGACGAGATTCATGAGTTATCAAGTTGTAGTTAGACCGGTGGCATCGTGGCGGGATCGCCGACGTTTTCAGCACCTGCCTTGGTCCCTCTACGCGGATGCCCCCAACTGGGTGCCGCCACTGCTTGCGCAGGAACGCGAACTGCTGGGCTGGGGGCATCACCCTTTTTTCGACAATGCCGAAATGGTAACACTGTTGGCCGAGCGTGAGGGTCGAACGGCCGGACGGCTGGCGGTTTTTGTCAATCACGTGCATAACCGAAAGTACAACGAACATCGCGGTTTTTTCGGTTTCTTCGAGTGCATAGACGATGTTGCCGTTGCTGCCGGATTATTCGAGGCAGGTGAGAATTGGCTGCGCCAGCGAGGCATGACGGCGGTGCGCGGGCCGGTCAATCCGTCTCTCAATTACACGTGCGGTCTGCTCATCGATGGGTTTGATTGCCCGCCTTGCTTCCTGACGACCTACAATCGGCCCACCTACGCGGAACTACTGGAATCCTGCGGATTCGCCAAGGCACAGGACATGTATGCCTACGAAATGGACATGAACCTGTTACGGACATTGGTTGATCGTTACAAGCCGGCGGTACTTTCGGCACTTAACGAAACAAATCTGGTCATCCGGTCGATCAATCCAGCAAAGATCCGGCAGGAAATAGAGACCTATCTGGACATCTACAACCGTTCGCTAGATGGCACATGGGGATTTACGCCACTGCAGCCGCCGGAGGCCCGCCATATCGCCCGTGAACTTGGACATTGCATCGTGCCGCAGTTCACCGCGTTAGCTGAGATTGACGGCCAACCGATAGGCGCCGTGTTCGCTTTGCTCGACTACAACCAGATCATCAGAAAACTTAACGGCAGGCTGCTTCCATTCGGCTTCCTGCGTCTCATGACCGGCCAACGAAAGATTAATACGGTTCGCGCCATGGCGATGACGATGGTGCCGGGCTATCAGAATGCAGGCCTCAGCGTCGTGTTGATCGACCACCTGACGGGGCCGGCCGCAGAGTGGGGCATCCAGCGATGGGAATTATCATGGGTGCTCGAAAGCAATAAAAGTTCACGCGGCACCCTGGAACGCGCCGGCATGAAGAGAACCAAGACGTACCGGATTTACGACAAAGCTTTGTGATCTTGTCAGGATTTAACCAGAGTCGAGCGTTGGCGGCGGATGCGTAACCGGCGGAGGCCGCGGCCTATCGCCCGCCACGGACTAAACTTGAGTGTGCCCCAGATGCTGAGGATGGCATGAAGCGGGCGCAGTGAAGCTTTCGGCCAGATGCAGCAATAACGGTTTTCACAGTGGGGCCTAAAGCGCGTCTTGAAGTGATAAATGCCCCGCGTATCCAGAATAAAGTTGAAATAGCGGTGTGTGATTTTGATATAGGTGTGGATCAACCCACTGTCACCCGGGCGTCGCTGGGCACAGCCAACTGATGGCATCAGGCAGAGCGAGACTTGTTCGACGCCTTCATCCTTGAAGGTTTGCATGGCCTGATGCATCAAAAACGGTACCGTGCCCCGTACGGCGTCTTGCCGCGAACGATACATCTCGATTGCCCACGCCGCTCCGTCGCGATAAGGTGTACACACGATAAAACCCTCTATGCGGCCGGCACCGCCCTCGGCTATCGCAACGAATACCCGCCGTCGATACAGACGATCAGGATTAAATTGGCTGACAAAATAACGCATTGTATGGCCGTGTGGTGTGCCGTCGAGGAACTGTTTTGAAATTTCAGCAAGCTCCGACATGCTGTCGGTCGTTGCTATCGGGTCGTCGATCTCTTGGCATACCATACCATGCCGCTGACAATAGTTGGTCTGTCGTCGAACCCATTCATAATCCTTTCCCTGCCACGTACATTGACGCAGGTCAATGATGGCGTCCTCGCCGATTTTGGTGGACTGAAACCCATACCGGTCAAACAAGGCCAGATCGTGTTCGGGCACAAGCCCAAAGCAAGCCGTCCATCCGAGCCGGCGGCAATGATCCATGAACTCCGTCAGCAATGCTTCTCTGGCCTCGTCGGGTCCGATCAGTCCGCCGATGACGACGGCGCATGATCCTTTCAGCACAAATCCCAGTACCGCACGATAACCAGAGACCCAGAAATACGTGCGATCCAAATCCATCACAAGATAGGAATCATAGGACCGGCCAAAGCAATAAGCCATCGCCTCCAGTCGCGCAATCGACACCGCGTCCATCGTGGCGGGAGTTTCAATAAACCTTGATATAGGAGCAATCAGTTCAGAGCCATTCTGTCTGACAATGCTGTTAGCCGTCTCATGTAAGCGGTTGGCAAGAGTGGCTGCGGGGAACCAGTCCAAGTGCCTGTGAGCTTTAACCGATGAGCACGTCCACGACCCGGCCATGGCTTCGGTCATCTTGTCGCTGTTCACCCAACCGGGACGCCGCCGGATTCGTCCCAACGCATTACCGAGAACCCCGATCAGTTTCACCAGTGGTCCGGGAAGGTGTACCACGGTTGCACGCTTCTTTCCCAATGCGACGGCCATTGCCTGTCCGAGTTGGACGTATGTCGGAGAGTCCTCCGCGGCCATGAAATAGATGCCTTGCCCCAGCGAACCGTTGGGGTGCAGACGCTCGCCTTTCTCGGCCACAAGGAGCAGACCTTCGACCAAATCGGCTACATGAATCAGTGAGAAGCGTTGCTCGCCCTGACCGGGTACAACATGGATGCCCCAGCGTGCAATCGGCCGGAACATTTCAAGCATGCCCTTGTCACCGGGACCAAAAACCATCGGCGGACGTACAATAGTGATGGGGACCACTTTGGCGTACTTGGCTGCGGCCTGTTCTCCAGCCAGTTTGCTGCGACCGTAAGCTGAAACAGGTGTCGGTGTATCGTGTTCCACCCGAGGTCGGCCCACAACGCAAGGCCCTGCGGCGGCCAGCGAGGACACCACGACTAACACTGGTGGGTTATCGCGCTCAGCACAGACGACAGCGACGGATTCAATACCCCCTGTGTTCACACGCATGAAATCGTCTGCCCGCAGCGCCTTTGTCATCCCGGCTAAGTGGAACACAATTCCGGCCTGTGACATTGCCATCGCCCGACCAATACTATCCCGATCGGTCACATCGCCAGTGACCAAACCAGTGCTGGCCGACTTCAACTCGTCAATGCACGAGGCCGCTCGCACCAGACAGGTCACCCGGTCGCCACGCTCGATCAGCCGTCGCACCAAGTGCCGCCCAATGAAACCGCTGGCTCCTGTCACCAGCACAGATTGTGGAACCTTATTATTCATAGTCGGTCGTATAATGGTTCAGCAATTATTTGTATTTTTTTCGGGTTTCCTGCTTGCACAAAATGGATTTTTGCTGACAGTGACACAGAGATTGCCGAGCTGACCAATAAGAGAACAAAACAAACACACCAATACTTTTTCATATGCTATGCCTTTATGCAATTTCCACCTTCATGTCCATACCAGTTTACATTGTATTTTGAAGTTGGCGGTGCCGCAAGTTTTAAAGGATTGGAACATCAACTTTCATAAAATACCGTACCTTCACTTTGTGTCGATTCCATACTGATGATACATACGAATCAACAACAGGCCATCTCCAAATCCGGTTTTGGGGCGTTTTTTATCCCCAAAATGGTTTTTGTAGGTTCTGGATAGGATCTTTTCTTGCAGTCAATATCAAAACTGGATATACTTATCCTTAAGAAACTTCTGTTTAACAAGGGTATGGGACCCGCTTCCTGTGGGACCACGTAAAGCAAAATACCTCGGGCCTTACGCATGGCCCTGCATGTTATAATTTCTTGCGGGAGACTCCGGTTACAGAGTTTATCCCGACAGTAGTCTGGTGGCATCGGATAGCAAATGTGGAAGAACGTCGTTAAATTGAAAGCAGTCGGAAAATCCGCAATAAACCGGAGGTGGAAAAAAATTGTAATCGCTCTTGTGGTGAGCGTTCTTGCCGGGGGATTGTTTGCTTACTGTAAAAGGTGCACAATTATTATATGGCATTTACAGGCAAATACGGAAAGACAAGAAATGGTCATCAATGAAATGCTCGAAGAGGCAAAACCAATCATAGAGCGAGAATTACAAATGTCTTTTACACAAAAAGTCTACAGCCAAGTGATGGGTAACAGAGACGAAGAAGAGAGACAGGCAGATGCCTTGGCAGATGTCAGAACATTTGTCGAGTTAGGTTTTAAGAATCGCTGGCTGAGATTTAAAGATGTGCATAATGTCAACTCTATTAACAGCTTCCCCCTCAATGGATTTGATTTCTCGCTGGACTGGAATCGAGGAAATGTGGAAGAAATTTTAGTCGCATTTAATATCAGTTACTTAAAGAGAAAAGTTGATAACATGCAGATTAATGAGGATTGCAGTTTTTTCACGGAACTGAGATCTTACATCGAGACAAAAGCAAGGGAGAATTGATTTCTCAGAGGTATACGTTTAGAACAAGAGAACATTCAATTTTTAGAGGACATCTGATAATAGGCGACGAGTCAGGTACGCGGCTGCCATTTTCAGAGGAATGAAATTCATCCCCAACGGCAGATTAAACCCCTACCCATTGTCAAGACAGAAATTGGCGTTTTTACGCTGGCGGAAAAGTAACTCCGGCAGTGATTCGATCAACTGCTATTTTCACTGCGTGACCTGGTTCGGATGAACCTCATACTCGCTGGCCAGTTCGGCGAAGGTTTTTCGGCTTTGACCGCCACCAGATCCGTCGTTCTTATCTTGAACCGCCGACGTACATAATTAGTTGTCTGTATGTCCTTATTCAAACAATAATCTCTGACACCATTTTGACTCCACAAGCAATCATTTTCGTCGGCAATGATAAAATCAATCGCAAATTTTAGCCCAAAAACAAACTTTTTATCAGAATCTCACATGAAAATAGTATATTAAAGCCGTTGTACACCACCATATTCAATTCTCACGATACATGGATTTTCAAAATCATAATGGAAACCGCCTCCGATGGCATTTTTCTATAAATTTGAAAATATTTTGTTCCCGAGTAGGCATTGTTCGGCATCGGATGTCTTCGGATGTCGCCGTTTAATACTGTAACTTGTTTTGAAGCAATACGTTACGATTATTCTCGCTTGCAATTGAAGTGGTTTTGGGGGATAATCTCATTGTCGATTGACGATGGGCGAATGAGTACTTAATTATCTGGGGACTGATAATGTCAAACGAAATAATGTCAATGTATGAGGAAGGCAGGACGGTTGAACAGATCGCCGAGGCGATGGGGACTGCTCCGTCGGAAATCACCGACCTGCTGGCCAAGAGAGACTCGGCGCAAACGACGCAGGTTACCCGGCACCTGAAGCATGTTCGAGACCTGCGGCGGATACGGGCGCTGGCCGATACACTCACGCAGAAGTATCTGGAGACACTGAACGCGGTAATCGATGACCCCGACAGCACGGCGGATGAAAAGGCCAGCGCGTTTGGCGAAATGGATAAGGTGATTCGCATTGCCAAGCTGAGTTCGGATCGGGTGCTGCTGGCCGAGGGCAAGACGACCGAGAATATCGGAGTCGAGGGCAATGTGGGAATGCCGTTTAATGTGGTATTTACGAAAACATACGAACAGCCGCAGGCGGCAGGATGAAGAATTAAGAATGTTGAATGGAGAATTATGGTATCGCCTACGGCGATGCTAAAATAATAGATCCTTCGGCTCCGCTCAGGATGACATACTGACGACTGATAACTGAAGACTGAGGACTGATTATTATGGATCCGTGGCATGTGACATTCAAACCGAAATGGACGGCGCGGCAGACGCTGGCGTTTGATACGCTGGCGAGGCCGGATGTCAAGGAGGTGCTCTACGGCGGGGCCAAGGGCGGCGGCAAGAGTGTGTTTGGCTGTCTGTGGTGTTTTGCACGGGCAATCGAGATCGCGCGAGACTGCCAAATCGCTCCCCGGAAACATCCGATCCCGATTGGATTTATGGGCCGCAAACGCGGGGTGGACTTTACGAATACAACGCTGGAGACCTGGAAGCGGTTTATTCCCGAGGATGCGTATGTCATCAAGGGCAAGCCCGCCGAGATCGTTCTGTTCGACCGGGTGAAAATCCTGACCGGGGGGCTGGATAATACCGAGATCGTCAACAAATTCAACTCCGCTGAGTACGCGTTCTACTTCATCGATCAGGCCGAGGAAGTGGACCGGGAACAGATCGGCGAACTGCGAGCGACAACACGGCTGATCATCAATGGCAAAAAAGTCCCCGGCAAAGGGCTGTTTACCGCAAATCCTGCTCCGTCGTTTCTCAAAGAAGAGTTTATTCTTAATCCGACTGATAACCGGGTGTTTATCCGTGCCCTGCCGACGGATAATCCGCACTTGGGAAATGAATATATCGAAGTCCTGAAGGATTCGTTCAAGCATCGGCCGGAACTGCTGAAGGCGTATCTGGAGGGCTGCTGGGATCAGCTGGGCGGGTACGATCAGGTGATCAAAGACAGCTGGGTGGAGAATGCGGCGACGGTGAAACTGTATCCATCCACAATTAAGCGGGTGATCAGTTGTGATCCGGCCCGCTTTGGGGATGATGAGACTGCTGTTTACTGCCTGGAAAACACCACGATTAAAGAACAGATCATCTATGGTAAAAAAGACCTGATGCATACGGCCAATGTGCTGCATGTGCTAAGCCGCAAATACGACAATGCCCTGATCG
>Ga0272441_10003175_pt1 | contig 31800 bp, 24 predicted proteins | sample SSMProp6N_FD_193582 | JGI IMG/M metagenome (GOLD analysis project Ga0272441, IMG submission 193582) | Marine sediment archaeal communities from Little Sippewissett salt marsh, Falmouth, MA, United States - SSM-Prop-6N | ecosystem: Environmental > Aquatic > Marine > Wetlands > Sediment ... | reverse complement strand
AGGGCGGAAAATTCCCGGGTTTTTATCCTGTATATCTATCTTCAGGTGGAACTTGGGAAAATTTCAGGTGCCGAATCGGGGACACTATCAGATTACTTTAAATGTTTTTCATACACCCTGTGAGTTTTGTAGATCCGGGCATTCAGCTTTTCGATACTCCGAATCATCAGGTCGGTGGTTTCCGCGATCTGCGTCATTTCAGCCTTGCTGACATTGCGCGCCCTGAGGGCCTTGGTGATTTCGTTGAACAGAATGGCGATACCGCCGTTTTTCTGATATTTGGGAAGGATCCCTATCCCGTTGATGAGAAAACGCTGGGTCCGCTTTTTTTCATGCATCATGGAATAGAAGGTGAAGGGATTCAGCCGGCCGTGAGCACGTTTGATGGCTTCGGAGATATCGGGGAAGCCGAGGATGAAACCCGCGAGCTCATCGTTTCTTTTTAATACCTTCACGAGATCCGGTTCGGTAACGGTAATCAATTCGTCGATCAGCTGATCCATTTCCTCGTCGGTCATGGGAGAGAACTCTTCATGTTCATCCCAGGAGTCGTTATAGAGCTTTCCGATCTGATGAGCGAGCTGGAGGAGGTCTTTTTTTGTTTTAAGCTCCGGTGAGTGAAACCTGCCCCGTTTCATGGCGAGGTCCGCGAAGGTCCGGTACTTCTGAGGAAGCCCCTGCAGGTCGGCATTGATCTCGGCGCTGAAAAAGTCCTTGTATTTCACGAAACCGATGGCCTCGATCAATTCGCGGTAATACGGCAGATTGTAATTCATCATGGTCATAGCTGCGGTTTCATCGAACCCGTCGATCAGGATCCCCGCGCCGGTGAATCCGGAAAATCCCTGGGGTCCGATGATCCGGTCGAGTCCCCGTTTCCTTGCCCATTCCTCGGCGAACTGGAACAGTTCCCTCACCGCGGGAAGGTCATCCTTGGCCTCGAAGAAATAGAACCGTGCATCCTTCCTTTTCTGGTACTGGTTGAAATTCTTCGGTTCAATGAGGGCGATCCGCGCGACGGTCTCTTCATTTCTCCGGGCGATAAAAAACTCGCCGTCTGAATGTTTGAAAAAAGGGTGCTTACGGGCGATGATGTTTTTCATTGACCGGTTGAACCAGGGAACGTAGCGGCTGTTGTTTTTATAGACGACGCAGGGCAGGCCGATGAACAGCTTGGCCTGTGGTGTTGATGGCAGAACCTTTTCGATGCGAACCGCTTCGTTCATTACACACTCCTTTTTGAAACCTATACAAAGCCTTTCAGGGCATAGGCGAGGGCGACGCCGAGATAATTTCCGATAACCCAGCCGGTGACTCCGATAAAGATGCCGCTGACGACGATCTCCTTGTTTTTAAGCGCCGCTGCAACCACCGGTACGAAGGGGGGAGAAAAAATGAAGGCTGTGGATGTGATAATATGGGTGTCCACATCGATGCGGAAGAGTGCCGACAGACCGAGATGGATCAGGGAGACGAGAAAAAGCAGAACTGCTACATACAGAATAACGATGGGGGCGGACACGACCAGTTGCGTAATATCGGCCATGGAACTTACTGTTAATGAAAATACCAGAATGAGGTAGTATCCGAGCTGAAAGGAATTCTTCCAGGCTCTGACGGAGGGAATGAACGAAAGCAGAACTCCGAGGGTAGTTATAGTGAGAATCGCTGCCGGTAAAGCGGCGTTTTCCGGAAGAAAGAGGGTGAGAGATCCGCCGACGGCGAAAACCAGCAGGGCGAGCCCGAAGGCTTTGAGCATGTCCAGGAGTTCTCGTTTGGAACAGCCGGTGAAATAGGGAGTAATGGTGTGATAATTACCATCCTGTTCATCGTAAGAGGAAAAGGGCGGCAGGATATAACGGAAAACTTTCGGAAATACGGCTACTAACAGCAGAAGGATAAAGGCGGAAACGATCACATCCGATCCGTGGACGGCCACGTAGAGTATAGAATCAATATTCAGGGCCGTACCGATGGCAGCCAGGTTCGGTGTCCCCCCGGTGTATACTCCGACGAGCATGCCGGCGACTTTCCAGCTCTCCGGGCCGATAAAACGGGAGAATATCAGAAAGGTGAGCACCGTACCGATGGTAACCGCGATCACGGCGCAGAAGAGGCTGATTACGGTAATGCGTGCAAGTTTTCTCCAATGTGAGAGATTCAAGGTAAAAAACATGAGGGGCAGGGCGATCGGAACTGTGAGGGTGGTCATGATTTCCTGCAGAGTCCCAATGGAGGATGGGAGAACACTGATGTTCCCTATCAGTAGACCGATGCCGTAGGTGATTACGATGGCACCCAGTTTCGATAGCATTTCATATTTATACGTCAGGATGAGGACTATTGCCGGCGTGAAGAGATAAAAAAATGCCCATGCAGTCAGCGCCATGTCTACAAATTCCCCTTACAGACCTATTTCCCGTTGAGTTCTCCGTATACACGATCGAGGATCTTCCGGAGTTCCGGTATCCCCGCAGCATACTTCAGCAGCGCTTCCATATATCCCTCAGGAGTTCCGATGTCCAGACGCTCCCCTTCCATCTGCATATGTACCACCTTTCCCTGATCCATCAGCTTCTTCAGGGCATACACGTGGTAGTATTCACCTTCACCGGAGTGCTGTCTCCACCCTTCTTCGAGAAAGGGGAAAATGTCAGGGGTATAGAGAAACCTGCCGACTGATGCCTCCTGGCTCGGTTCGGTCCCCGGTTCGGGTTTTTCGATGATGTCCCGGACGTGAAAGTTGTCGGTATCGAGTTCCAGTACGCCGTAACGATGAAGGTTGGGCGGTGCGTGCATGGTTGCAATCACCGAGGCCTTTGTTTTTTCATACATCTGAATAAGCTGGCCCGCCAGGGGGGGGGTCCCGAAATGCAGGTCATCCGGGTATGCCACGACGAAGGGGCCCTGTTCGAGCAGCGGCCGGGCCTGCAGAAGGGCGTGGCCGGTACCCCGCATTTCACGCTGATGAATAAAGGCGAAATTGGCCGGATACGGCTTGATCAGCTCGAGCTTGTCTTTTTTGCCTTCCCGAAGGAAGACCGATTCCAGCTCGACCTCACGGTCCAGATAATCTTCGAGGCTCTTTTTGCGCCGTGATGTGAGAATAACGATATCCTCGATTCCCGCCGAAAGGAATTCCTCAATAACGAAGGCAATCGATGGTTTATCGATAAGGGGAAGCATCTCTTTGGGGACCGTTTTGGTAGCCGGGAGAAACCGGGTACCGTATCCTGCCGCTACAATCAGACCTTTCATCAAGTACTCCTTCAAAAAACTTCACAGGCTGCATCTGAGCTGACTCGCATAGAGTAGGGGCTCCTAGTGAAAAAATCAACCTTTTTTTATGCTTTGATTGACGATTCTGCCGGGGCGGGATACATTGAGGCCATGAAAATGAGAAGACTGCACATCCCGGTTCTGCTGATCATAATCATCCTGTTTTCCGTTTCCTGCTCTTCGAAGCAGGAATTCACCCTCGAGAACAGCGGAAGCGGGACCGCGGAGCTGGAAATCGAGCTTCATCCCTTTTTCGTGCAGTACCTGAGGGACCTTGTCGCCGCCTTCGCCGATCCGACCGAAGATTTCGATGATTTTCGGGTATTTGATGAGATGATGATCGCCGAATCTTTTATAAGTATAGAAGGACTGGAGCTGACGGACTTCGAACGTTTCGCTCCGGGTCATATCCGTCTCAGCGCTGCTTTCACCAATCCTGAGAACCTGCTTCCACCGCCGGCTGATCCGGGAAGTGAACCGGTCATCACCTTTCTTCAGGAACCTGACTCGGAGGGCCTGGAAGCTCTGTATTCCCTCCGAATCCGGCTTGATTCCCGGAATGTGCAGACCCTGTACAGCCTTCTGGGTGTCGAAGAGCAGCAGAACATGCTTACTTTCGGTCCCCAGCCCGATCCGATGAATGATCGGGAATATATCGAAATGATGTCGTATGCCCTGGGTACCTATGAAGATGAAGAGGTACTGAAAGAAATCATCGAAACCCGGAAAATTGAAATCACCCTGCGGGTGGAGGGCACCATAGTAGAAGGATGGGGAGTATCCTTTAAAAAAGACACTGCTACCCTCACTATGCCGTTTCTCCGGCCGGCAACCCTCCAGGAACCAATTGAATTTTATCTGAAATGGCGGGAACAGCCAGGCGGACTGGAATAAAATGAGGCAGCCTGACGGCCCGGATCTGATCCCACGGCACCGTGCCGAATGCTGCTGAAGTTTCAGAGCTGAAGCAGCATATCCTCGTAGGTCGGAAAGGGCCAGATATTCCTCGGCACCAGCTCTTCCAGCCTGTCCCCGTATGTCCGTACTATCTTCATCTTTTCAAATACACTGTAGCGGAAGAACATGGCCTGTTCACTCTGGTTTTCAGTCATGCCGATTCCTTTTTTAAGAAGCTCTTCGAGCTCCAGTGTTTCGGTATCGAGACTATGCATCGCTTCCAGGACCTGCTTCAGAATCTTCTTCTGAACGGAGACATCCAGCTCAGGATCTACCGCGTACACAGCCTGGGCTGTACCGGCAAGCTCCGCAGCGTACCGGTTTGCCGCCGGCAGAATCCCCGTACGGGTCATGGAAATCATTACATTGGTTTCGATGATAATCTGCTTTATATATTTTTCGAAGTATATCGCCTCCCGTGACTCCAGTTCCTCGGGAGAGTAAATCTTCTGCCCCACGAAAAGTTCAACCGCATAATCCTTGGAAATTTCACTTATTGCTTCCACCGTACTCCGGATATTCGGGAGTTTCCTCCGTTCCGCCTCCCTGATCCATTCCTCGGAATACCCGTTCCCGTTGAAAACGATGCGCTGATGCTTTCGATAGGTTTCCTTTATGATTTCTTTCACAGTCTCATTTATTTCCCTGCCCCTCTCGATGCTCTTTTCGAGGGTATCGGCAAAGTCCTGCAGAACCGAAGCTACCGCCGCATTGAGAACAGTGTTGGCCAGGGCGATGGATTGTGAGGAGGGAACCATACGAAACTCAAATTTATTGCCGGTAAATGCGAAGGGGCTGGTCCTGTTCCGGTCGGTGAGGTGTTTCGGGAACTTTGGCAGGTTAGTGCGGCCGATTTCAAGATTTCTACCGTTTTGAACCTGGATTTTGGTGCCGTTGATCAGATGTTCCAGCACTTCGGTCAGCATAGCCCCGAGAAAGATAGAAATAATCGCCGGCGGTGCTTCATGCCCGCCCAGCCGGTGATCATTGCCTGTATTGGCTGCGGACATCCGCAGAAGGGGCGCGTAGATATCCACCGCTTTGATTACCGCCACCAGAAACAGAAGAAACTGAGCATTGTCATGCGGATTATCCCCCGGCTGCAGAAGGTTGATACCGTCATCGGTGGCCAGAGACCAGTTATTATGTTTGCCGGATCCGTTGAAATCCTTGAACGGCTTTTCGTGGAGAAGGGCAACCAGATCATGCCGGTTGGCAACTCTGCGGAGGGTTTCCATGACAAGCTGATTATTATCAGTCGCTACGTTCGCCGTCGTATAAATGGTAGCCAGCTCAAACTGATTCGGAGCGACTTCGTTGTGCTGTGTTTTAGCGGAGATCCCGAGCTTCCAGAGTTCGTAATTGAGTTCATGCATAAAACCCGAGACGCGTTCCTTGATTGCCCCGAAATAATGGTCATCCAGTTCCTGTCCCTTCGCAGGCGCCGTTCCGAATACCGTTCTGCCCGTGATTATCAAGTCAGGCCGACGGTCGAAGAACTCCTTATCAACGAGAAAATATTCCTGTTCCGCACCTACGGAAGGCAGCACTCTCCTGGAATTGGTATTTCCCAGAGTCCGAAGGACGCGAAGAGCCTGACGATTGACCGCCTCCATCGATCTCAGCAGAGGGACTTTTTTGTCCAGAGTCTCTCCATGATATGAAATAAAAGCAGTCGGGATGTAGAGCGTAATCCCTGTTTTGTCTTCCTTGAGAAAGGCAGGACTTGTGGTGTCCCAGGCGGTATATCCCCTCGCCTCAAAGGTTGCCCTCAGCCCTCCGCTCGGAAAGGAAGAGGCATCAGGTTCTCCCATGATAAGCTCGGCTCCCGAGAACTCCATAATCACCTTCCCGTCCATGGTGGGTGAAATGAAGGCATCATGCTTTTCGGCAGTCAGCTCTGTGAGGGGCTGAAACCAGTGGGTATAGTGAGTCGCTCCATGTTCGATAGCCCAGTCTTTCATGGCGCTCGCGACGACCTCAGCTACTTCTATGACCAGTTCCTTTTTCCCTTCCTGCACCGCCTTCAGATCCGAATAAACCGGTTTGGGCAGTCGCTGCCGCATAACATTGTCGCTGAATACATGTATCCCGTAAATTTCGGTAAGCGGTGTTTTGCTGTAATCAGTGTCCTTATAATTCATATATGTATTTCTCCCGGGATAAACTTGCACGAATGATTTAATCACGCATCTCACTATACATGAAAAGACCTCTCCGTGTCTGCAGGAGGGAAGACCTTGTATTTTTTGACGAATCCGGCGGGGCGGTAACTCATCTTGGCCTGTCTCAGACCCGGATCTCCGAGGTCCTGTTCCCTGTTGATGTGGTGATAATGTCTGGGAAGCATGGATGCGAAAGAGCGGTTAACGAACTGATATATTCCCTTGTATTGAGAAAGGGCCTTCTCAAAATGGATGGCAAAACATCTGCCCCGGGCCAGAGGCTCTCCCAGTGAATAGGCCGCAGGTTCCCCATCCACGTAGGTGAGACAACCGGTAAGATTGAAATCATCCATTCGTTCTATGGATTCCCTGGCCGCCTTGTAATCTCCGAGATCCTCCCGTCCTTCGGCCCATTTTTCCAGGATGGTGATAGTATCTTTCCTGTTTGAACGGTCTATTCTTTTTTCTTCATAGTTGTAATTGTTGATGAAAGCATTTACCAGATTCCGCTTCTTGTGGAGTTTTTTACCCGGCAGGTGGGCCAGATCTTTTCTCAGATACAGGTAATCAAAATTATCTCTATCCTCGCTGACCAGATATCCGTTTTTTTCCAGTTCTATACGAAAAGTTTCAACAGCCGATGCGGATAGATTTTTCAGGTAGTCATGGGTTTGGAACAGCTCATTTATCAGCTGAATCTCGGAGGTCCCGCAGGGGAGCATAAAGAAGGGTCTTCCTTTCCCGTCGGTGCCTGAAATAACGAGATGCTTATCCGGCAGGGTGCTCAATCTATAGTTGTATTGGCTCCGGAAAAGATAGAGATTCGCGAAGGTGAACTCGGAAATGCCGTCTTTCAGCATTGCCAGCCGGGGATGCAGGTCGTCGTGCATGGTCCAGTCAATTGGTGAAAATTCGGGGTAGTTTGGTATCATAATGTAAAAGATAGTGAAAAAAAAAGTAAAAACCAATCTCAGTATGCGGATAATTGGTGCTGAATTCTGTTAATTTATTTGATATTATAAAAATACCAGTATAGTTTACATAGTGGGAGAACAAAATCGTAAATTGTTTCAATAAAACGGGGTGCTAAGGTTTCAGCACCAATTTTCGGCATACTAGGAGGACTTTTGGGGATTATGAAATACAACACCACCTGGATCAAAAAAGACCTGCTTGACAGGTTCCTGAGATACGTTCGGATCGATACTACCAGCAATAGAGACATAGAGGACATACCTTCTACCCCCGGGCAGTGGGATCTGTTGAATCTGCTGAAGCAGGAACTGCTGGATTTTGGAATTGAGGATGTCAGTCTCGATTCCCACGGATACCTTATCGCCCGGCTGCCTGCCCGGTATGATGAAACTCACGGGGACAAACCCCGGCCCGCAGACTCTGCTCCGTCCATCGGTTTGATGGCGCATGTGGACACCGCATCGGATGTGAGCGGAAAGGATGTGAATCCGCAGGTCCATGAGAATTATCAGGGCGGGGACATCGAAATCGGTGAAGGGTACGTGCTGAAAACCGGGGAAAATCCGATGCTGGAGGAATGTGTCGGGGATACCCTTATTACTGCGGATGGCAGAACTCTGCTCGGAGCGGATGATAAAGCGGGAGTGGCGGAAATCATGACGGCTCTGAAATGGCTTACTGAACAGCCCGAACTGGAGCATGGTCCGCTGGAAATTATTTTTACACCGGATGAGGAAACCGGGAAAGGGATGAATCTTTTTCCGGTAGATGTTCTCAATTCAAAATGCTGCTATACCTTTGACGGAGGAGAAAGGGCAACCATCGAAGGGGAATGCTTCAATGGATATGCCGCGAAGATCACTTGTACCGGCAATGTAGTCCATCTTGGGATTGCCCGGGGGAGACTGGTGAATGCAGTTACGATGGCCTCTCAATTTGTAAATCTGCTTCCGCGAAATGAATCTCCGGAGACAACCGACGGAAGGTACGGGTATTTCGCTCCGCTGGAAATAAAGGGAGATTTTGAAAAGGCCGAGCTGAGTGTGTATCTCAGGGATTTTGAATCTGAAGGGATGGAGCGGCGGCTTTCGGTGCTTGAAGAGATCGCGGCTGCGGTCGAGGCTGTTTTTCCCGGCGGTAAGGTGCAGGTGGAGAGCAGGAAGCAGTATGCGAATATGCGGGACCATATTGCCAAAGAGCCCTTGATAATGGAGCTGCTTGAAAAGGCAATCAGTGAAACCGGATTGGAACCGGAGCGGAGGATCATCAGAGGAGGGACGGACGGCGCGAGACTCAGTGAAATGGGTATTCCCACACCGAATGTATTTACGGGAGGGTACAATTTTCACAGCAGGCTTGAGTGGGCATCTCTCGATACCATGGCTGATTCTGTACGGACGGCCGTCAATTTGATTCTGCTCTGGGGGCAGCAGACGGAAGGGAGAATCTGAAATTGTGTTTTTTCGGGTACCTGTCGGGTTTCTGGTTTTCTTCCTGAAAAGGATGGGAAATCTTTGAACTCGGATTACCCTCGTGCTATAGTATTAAGGTATGGAGAGAATAAATATGGTAAAGTCAATGTCTCTGAGAATGGCTGGTATGGTTCTTCTGCTTTTTTGTGTCGTCATACCGGTTATCGCCGATGAAACGGTTGGAGAAATTGTTTATATTGAAGGTAATGTAGACGTGTTTCGGGACAGTGAGCGCCTGCCCTGGAATCAGATTGATATTGGTTTCGCGGTTGAAGAGTTCGATATGGTTCAGACGGGTCCTGACGGATATGCTGAGATAGTGCTCGACCAGAGCGGAGGCGGCGCCATGATTACCGTCATGCCGGAGACCAGCTTCTATTTCGATCTTGATGATGTAGACGGGCCGAAAAAGACCGAGTTCGCCGTGATGGCCGGTTCGATGGCTTTTCGGGTGCAGAAACTTTCGGGAAACGAGGCTTTCCAGGTACGAACGGAATCTGTGGCCATGGGGGTGCGGGGTACCAGTTTCGAGATTATCATCGCGCCTGAGGGGAGTGTTCTCTGCACCTGTGATGAAGGGTTGGTTGAATGTACGACCGGAGAAGGGGAGAGAGGCTTTTCCAAGCCCGGGAAGGTCGTGCAGAAAGTGACGGAGCAGGACCTGGAAACAAGCGATATACCTGCCGCACAACTGGAAGCTTTCAGCACCGAGTGGCTGTCAGACCGGGAGGATGTGTTCAAAAGGGGCGCGAATACCTTCATAAAGGGGTACGGCCGCCGCTATATTCAGATGAGCCCGATGTTCATGCAGGCTTATTCCGACTTGAGGGATGTGGAAGCGGTTCTTCGGCAGGTTGAAAATATGAACGCCCCGGGCAGTCTCGGAACACTTTTTCAGATGAAGCGTGAGGCAAGTCCGGCGGTTGTGAAAATGAGAAGCATCCTGCCGCTGTTTGAAAACGCCTTCTTCCGTCTGGCGAAGCTTTCCGAATATCACGAGATGGGATATGGGAGAGGAATGATAGATTCACAGACCAGTACTGATGAGTTTTTCGTGCGTTTTGATAGTCTCGAGTTTGAGATGAAACAGCGCCTTTCTCATACCTACTATCTGCTTCGACTGTATCAGAAACTGCATTCTTTTACAGGCGGAGGTCCGTCGATATTGGATACCCCTTTTGAAGGGGGCGGTATACCCAAGGGTAATATGCCGGAGGGGTTCGGCAAGTCTCCTTTTTGAGTTTTAAAAGCGATGAACCGGGGCGTGTTGAGAAGAACGATAAATCTATTACTCCTTTTAAGCGGAGGGGCACTGTTTTTTTCCTGTGAAAACCAGGCCTTTCTTCCGCCGTACGAGTCGGTTCAGAGCGGTGAAGTTTCGGCATCCATCAGGACAGGAGATATCCTTTTCGATGGTCAGATGATCCAGCTTTCATTGAATATTGACCGGGGAAGTGAGAACCCCCCGCAAAAACTCGAGATTGAGGTTCTCGATGGGGAGAACGGGAGCCTCGGCGTGCAGGTCCTTTCCGGGAATGAATTGGAGGATCCGATTCCCGGGGTATCAATTTCTGAGGAACAGCGGGGTCTTCATACGCTTCATATCCGTCTGTTCGATCAGCAGGACGAAGTGATGCAGGAGCAGAGGATTCCTTTCTTCAAAGTGGATTCTATTCCGGAAATCCAGAGGATTGATGTGTATCCTCCGGATGCGGTTTCCCCTCAGGCCAGCGGAGTGCTTGTCCCGCGGGTGAAGAACGGCGGGGGAACCTGGTTCCGGTGGACGATGGAGGATGAACTGCTTGACCGGGGGCCGTACGCGGATTTCAGGACAGGTTTCGTATGGACAGCTCCGATGCAGGAGGGAGTCTATAGTGTAACGCTGGAAATTTTTCCTGAAGCACCGGCGGATCCGGAAGCGGGGTTCCCTTTCGATTCAGCCATATCATCGGAGGTTCAGTTTTTCGTCCAGGATCGAATCGTGCAGATTCCAACGGAGTTGAATCCGGCTTCCGCTTATCAGCATCTTCTGCACTTGAGGGGCTCCCTTGAAGATGAGGGCACCGCCGGAGATGATATTGATATTGGCCTGGAAGGTAATCCCTACCCGGCTGTAAAAGATGGGGTGTTCGGCTACCGGTTTTCTTCTTCAGATGCGTTGCTTGTACCTGAGGTTTCCCTATTTGATCCAATAACGGGGAATCCGGATCCCTTCTCCATCATACTGATAGGCAAGTTTGATTTCGATGATTTCACCGAGCGTCATATACTTTCATTTCTCAACCCGGCGGGAAGGCAGATGCTCTCGCTGTTGACTGATGATGCCGGCTCTCCGCAGTTGATTCTGCCGCAGTTGGCCGGCCGCCGGATTTCAAATAATGATTTCAGCATTACTTCGGTCTCCGAGCTGGCCTTATCGTTCAATCAAATTGGTAATTCCCTTCAGGTGCGGTGGTATTGTGACGGACGCAGGGTGAACAGCTTTCTTTTGCCGGAAAGCCTTTTCCCGAAGCTGGATGATGTAGTTCTACAGGTAGGAGGAAGTCCAGGGGATGCCAGGGGTTTTGATGGATTGCTTGATGAGCTTGGGATTTTCACAAGCGATGAATCGGGAGAAAAATCTTCTGATACGGATATATTCGGTTCCTGGGCCAGACGAACCCTCGGAGAGAGGATGGTACTGTACGCGGAGGGATTCGAATCTGAACGTGATGATTCGATCAGGATTGAGGCTGGTGAAAGGGTATTGCTTACTGAGATCCCGGCGGAATGGCCGCTTGCCGTCGTAAATGTGTCCCTGGTGAATGAAGATAAAGTCGTTGACGGGATGTTCTCACTGAATGGAGATGATGGGTACAAGGAAGAGATACCGATACAAAGTCTGATGCATGATTCGGTTCCGGGCAGAGTGGAACAGGGTGAACAGGCTGGCTTCCTGGTACAGCGGAGCGGGGGATTTTGCAGTATCAGCGATCTTGATGGTAATGAGATCATACGCAGCGAGCTTTGGGCGGCCGCCGGCATGGAACTCTATGCCGTCAGTTCTGCTGCTGGAAAGGGAATGCGTATAGACGAAATATTGATTACAAAGGAACGTTCTCCTTTTACAATGAACAGGGACTTATCGAACGACAAAGTTGCCGTTACTCTGAAGCAGTAACACAAAGCGAATATTCTTTCATAACTGTATGAGAATGAAAAAAAACAATACGCGGATTTCATTATTTTTACCTGTCCTTATATTCCTGATGTATGTCCCGTCTCCTGTCTTGAGCGGGGAGCTGAAGGAGGGGTCTGATAATCCTTCTTTTTGGGTTGCGGAGATTGATCTGGAGGACCGAAATCCGCCGGAAGGATCGATGTCTCTGATAAAGCCCGGGTTGGAGGATACGCTGCAGGCCCTTGGAAACCTGGAGATTGTAACGGAGCCCGGTGCATCGGATGCTGTGCTGATATCCAGACTGACGGACTATTCCCTTGAAACGGGTTCTGACTTGAACTTCATTGTCCGGCTTCAGGTTGAGCTTACGATTTCGGGAGCTTTTGAATCCGCCTTCAGCATCGAGTGTGCCGGAATCGGCGATACGGCATACACTGCGGCAAAGAACGCGGCGGACGATGTACACCATCAGTTCAGCTATCTTCTCAGAGACAGCCTTCTCTGGCAGCCGGCACTGCGGGTTATGGATATAGCTGCCGGGATGGCCGTGCTGAACAGGGGCTCCGCTTCAGGCATTTATCCAGGCCGGGAGTTTTCCGATACTGAAAAAGGAAGGGGAGAACTGTTCCTGAAGGTATCCAGGGTCTATGAGGACTTCTCCTTAGCCCATATGGTTCGCCGTCCGGCTGACTTAATTTTTGGACAGCTGCTCTATGCGGAGCGTCGCGTCGGAATAAAGTCTTCGATTCAGGGACGCTTTCTCCTGGTGTCATCCGGGGAGGAAGACCAGAAGAGTACCTGGTCCGTATTAACTCGAAGTTATTTTCAGCGGGGGCTCTTTGCCTTGAATCCTTTCATCGGTCTTGAATATGCCGATGGAGAATCCGGCTTTGCGCATTTCGGGATGGGCTTGAATTGGTACGCCGGTCCCTTTCTTTTTATTCCCGCCATGGGAGGCCAGACTGGTTTCGCCAGGTCTGACGGGGGCTCGTTCATCTGGGGGGGATTTTCCGAGATCGCTTTGGAATGGATTGTTTCGAGGCGCCTGGTATTACACGGAGATGCAGGAGTCTCAAGACTTTATGCCGCCGGTTCGAACGACGAGGACCGTCAAATAATTTATGCGGGTTTGGGATTAATGCTGAAATATTAGGATGTTTTGTAGTATAGTTAATATAGGTAGTTTGAGTAAAAAAGCGAGGGAATATGAAAGCGAAAACAGTTTTGTTGTTGATAGGTCTAGTGGTCGGTATAGCGTTTCTTTTTTCCTGCGCTACTGCACCTGGTTCTCCGGCCGGAGAGAGTGCACGGTCTGAGAAAAAGTCGGAACCTGTGGTAAGTGAAAATCCCATGTACTATGGAACCGGCTCGGGATCCAGTCAGACCGCTGCAATGAACACTGCAAAAATGAATGCGGTTCGCAAAGCGGTGCAGGATGCGGTGGGTGTTCCGACGGCTATGGCAAAACAAAGTCAGATAGAACAGATTTTCCCCGACCAGGGAAATGCCAATAGTTTCGTTATCAGCTCGAGCGCGGAAATACTCGATCGCTCTGGTCAGGAAGGCAGTTATACGGTCACCCTCGGAGTGCGGGTAAATCTTGAAGCTGTCGGCAACATACTCCGGGCGAATGATATTTATGGAAATCAGGTGCTGCCCCAGGGGGGCAGGATCGCCCTCGCCGATCAGCAGCCGCCGTCTTTTGCAGCTCCCCAGCCTGTTGAACAGGGAGTTTCTCAATCCGGGGGTGAAGGTGGGGCTACTTCGGCTCAGCCCCAGAAGACCGTCGCGGCGGTTCAAAGTCAGGAAGTTCCTATCGATCCGGAGAAGGCGGCGATCGTTCAGAACATAGTAAATAATCTGGCATATATGGTGTATTACAATGAAGAGACGATAGCGGATCCTTTTCTCGCGAAAACCGCCGTCGGTATGGCAAACAAATTCCTTTCCCAGCAGGGACTGGATTATGTGGACCTGGAACAGATAGAACGTATCAAAGAAGACCAGATGGCGGCTTACGAGGCGGAGACCGGTCAGGGGGTCTCGATAATCCAGTGGATAGCCGGAAAGCTGAACGCCGACATCTATATCGAGGTAAGCCTCGATACGGAGGAAGAGGAACGAAGCGGCAGATATTACGGCAGCGCCAGCGTCAGTCTGAAGAACTTTGATTCCTCCACCGGTTCCGGAAGAGGTACGGCTTTTTATCAGACCGTTCCTCCCGCGATGAGCACGGTCAGCTCGGAAGATGCGGTCAATAACGCAGTTGCCTCCGCTACCTACCGGGCTATGGAAGAAGCTCTGAAGCAGGCTCAGGTGTATACAGAAAAGGAATTGCGGCAGGGACTGCAGTATCAGCTTGTTCTGCAGAATACTCCCGATGCCCGGACGATGCGGGATTTTGCGAAGAAGATGGAACGAAAGGTTGAAGAGATAAAAAGGCTTTCCTACAGTCCGGCTGAGACAACATATGAGATCCGGCTGATCGGAGAGATAAGCGATCTCGAAGACCTGGTGTATGATATTTCCGAATCTGTGAACGGCCTGGAAGGCCTGTTCCTGGTTTACCAGCGGGGTAATTCGATTACCTTCGATACGGGAATGTAAACGCCGGAAGCGTTAAAAAAATTGCAGAACAGAGGAGCAGGTGAAAATGCGGAAGCGAACCAGTTTTAGTTTTGCTGCACTTGCAGTGAGCTTATTGATAGTTTTGATTGGATGTGCAACGACTTCAGGACCCCGGCAGGGAGGGAGCGGCGATATACCGGAATGGGTAACTGCACCGCCTGCTGATACAGCCGAATCTATGTACTTTGTCGGGGCCGGGTCCAGTCCGGATAGAGATGAAGCTGCCGCTCGGCAGCAGGCTGCGGGGGACCTGGTTTCTTCTATCACTCGATTTCTCGGGGTGAAGGTGACCAGCGCGACCACGGTGGAAGCCAGGGATAGTCTGAATCAGTTTACATCATCCCTTTCTCAAACGATTCAGGAGGAGTCTGAAGCGCGTCTCGGCGACTTCCGCATAAAAGACAGTTACATGACGAAGCAGGGAGATCTGGTGAATGTATACATCCTGGGAGAATACGATAAACAATCACTGTTGAAGGAAAAAGCCCGGCTCAGAGCTCTCTTCGAAGAATTACAGGAGGCCGTTTCCGGTCCTGAGCTGGAGGGAGACCGTCTCTCTTCATCGGGGAGATATTTTTCCGCGGCACAGCAATACCTTACAGCCGCCGCGGCAGCTTCTAAGGGACAGATCGATAACGCTGATGTAAAATATGAAAGAAATATGACCAAAGCCAGGGAAGCAATTTCCCGGATAGAGTTGGTGAAACAAAATGATAACCTGATTGGGAATCTGAAGGAGGAGTTTTCCGAGGCCTTTATTCTGCGGGTTGCCGCTCAGGGTGCGCCGGCAGGCCAGGGTTTGGGCGGCGTACCGGTGAAGGTTGTGTACAAGGAGCTTCGTCCCAACGGCCGTACAAGGGTTGCCAGTGAGAGTATCCTGACCGATTCACAGGGACTGGTAAGGTTTCTTCATCCGGTGCCTCAGTTTGTGGGCCGTGAAACGTTGAATATGGAACTTGATCTTTCCGCTTCTCTGGAAGCTCTTGAGGATGTTCCCGATTCAATGTATCCGCAGCTCGAGGCCGTGGAAAACCTCATCAGGGACAAGGAAGTGAGTTTTGTCTATAACGTCGTTTCCGGTGCCCGGAATATTCCCATGGCCGTTATGATCGCGGATGTGGATAACGGCGGTACCGCGCTCAATAAAAATGAGACCTCCTCCGGGGTTCTGGAAGTACTGACTCAGCAGGGTTTTTCAGTGGGGACGATACCGGTGAGCCTGCCGCTTCTTCAGTCCTCTGATGCAGATCTGGTTGCTCAGGTGAGAAAAGAGTACGGAAGCCGATACAGCCGTGTGGTTTTCGGTACCGTGGGAATCAGTGATTTCAGGGAAGATAACAAGCGTTACATGGTAAAGGTTTCGGGTAACATCAGGGTGGCGGATCTGCAGACCGGTGAGATTATCTATTCATCGGGAAATCTATTCAAATCAGCGATCGGCCAGAATTTGCAGAGCGCTATGTCGGCGGCTTTCAAACAGTACGGGAAAAGCCTTGGAGAATCCCTGGCTCGCAGTCTGCCCTGATATATGACTGATGGGGACAGCCGGCTTTCCCAGGGAGGCCGGCTGAGAAAGAGATTTTAAAGGATTTAATGTCCCCGAAACGGCACCTGTTAAGCGGTTCAAGTATTTATGCAAATGAAGGTTATCCAATCCTTAAAGGGAAAATGTTTTTCATCTCGTAAAAGTCGTCTATATGCTCAATCTGAAGGGCTTGCTGGCATGCTCAGGTGCCGTTTTGGGGACACTACCTAAAAAGAAGAAACACATTTCGGCATGCTGTCGGTACCGCTACTCCTCTTTCATTTTTCTTTTCAATTCCGCCAGCTCCTCCTCAACAAGAGACGCGTTCAGCTCATCATGCAGATTGTCAGGTTCTCCGGTTATGGCGTAGAGGGATTGAAGCAGTTTTTCCGGATTCAGAGATTTTTCCGGTACTTCCGATTCTATGTCGTATTGGGTCTGGGCTTCCCTGAATTCCTTCAGGACCTGCTGCTCCTCTTCTTTGAGCCGGTTTTTCGTCTCCTCCGCTTCAGTGAGTCTTTTTCCGGCTTCTTCCGTCAAACGCTGGTTCTGGTTTTCCTCCGCAAGTTTCAGCCTTCGGCTCCACTTTTCACATTCCGTCTCCTGCTGCTCCAGGGCCCTTCGGGTCTTTTTTATGGTAGTCAGCAGAGAAAGGAGATATTCCCGGCTTGCTTTCTGATACTCATCCATATACCTACTATAGCATGAGGTATATTGAATTGCACAGTACTCTCTTTTATACTGAAGTGCTGTGAAAGAACATCAGTATGATACAGAAGACCTCATTGCGGCTTTAGCCACCCCCTGGGCTTCCAGTGCCCTGGCTGTTATCCGGACCGGCGGAGAGGGCTGCATACGTGCGCTTGCGACCGTTTTTTCCCAAGCCGATCAGCTGTTGAAGGCGGGCAGCGGTAAAATGGTGTACGGATATCTCAAAGACCGGGAAGGAGCCGGAGTGGACCAGGTGATGATGGCGGTTTTTCATACCGGTCACGGCTACACCGGACAGGAAAGTGTGGAGATCCACTGCCACGGCAGCCTGCCGGGTATTCAGCGGATCCTTGAATTGCTCCGGGCTCAGGGCTTTCGGGACGCAGCGCCCGGAGAGTTTACCCTGCGGGCCTTTCTGAATGGAAGGATGGATCTTACCCGGGCCGAAGCAGTGCAGGAGATTGTAAGCGCGAAGACCCTCCGGGCCCAATCCCTGGCATTGAACCGCCTGGCTGGAGGGGTCTGGCGGAGGATAGATGCTTTCAAACTGCAGCTCCGGAAGATCCTTGCGGTGATAGAGCTTCAGCTGGATTATCCGGAGGATGAACTTGAAGAGGTACCCGAGATACCTCCGGAGGAGATCGAGGTTTTACGCAGGGAAATCGACGGCCTCAGTGCAACCTATCGTACCGGACGGCTTTTCCAGGAGGGGGTTACGGTAGCTCTGGCAGGGCCTACCAACGCGGGGAAATCTTCACTCTTCAATCTTTTCCTCAGAGAGGACCGGTCCATTGTTTCCGGAGTTCATGGTACTACCCGTGATTATATCGAGTCCTGGATCAGTATTTCGGGTGTTCCGGTGAGACTTTTCGATACCGCCGGTTTGCGGGTTTCGGAGCATCCGGTGGAAGCCGAAGGTATCAGACGGAGTACCAGAATTATTGAAAACGCGGCGATGGTGATTTATATCGTAGACGGGACCGAGGGCCTGTCGGATGAAGATATTGAAGTTGCTGAGAGATACAGGAGCGACAGACGGTACCTCTTTGTATGGAATAAAACCGATCTATCTGCTCAAGCCCTTCCCGAAGGATGGTATCCTTTGAGTGCCGAGACGGGTGAGGGATTTCCCCGCCTCGAGGAGGAATTGGGGAAACGTATTCTCGGCAGTGATCCGGGGCAGGGAGAAGTCATGATAGATTCGCGGCGGCAGCAGGACCTGCTCAACCGGTCCGCTGAAGCCCTCGACCGGGCTTTGCTGGCCCTCAAAGAGGGACTATCCTTCGATTTCCTGGCTGCAGATTTGAAGGAAGCCCTGGACGCCCTCGGCGAGATCACCGGAGAGGTGACATCGGCGGATATACTGAATCAGATTTTCGGTGATTTTTGTGTGGGGAAATAGCTATGGATTATGATGCGATTGTTATTGGCGGCGGTCATGCCGGAATCGAAGCAGCTCTTTCTCTGGCACGCCTCGATTTTCAAACCCTTATGATTACCCAGAGCCTTGATGCCATCGGCAGATTGAGCTGCAATCCGGCCATAGGCGGACTTTCCAAGGGGAATATGGTCCGGGAAATCGACGCCCTGGGCGGAGAGATGGCCCGGCTCATCGATCAGACCATGATTCAGTTTCGTATTCTCAACCTGCGACGGGGTCCGGCAGTCCAGGCTTACCGGGCCCAGGCTGATAAATTCAGTTACAACCGTCTGGCAAAGGAAACGCTGGAAAACCAGAAAGGTCTCCAGCTGTTTCAGGATACCGTAACGGATTTCATCCTGAGTTCAGACGGTACAGCTATCGAGGGTGTGATAACCGAACGGGGACGAAGATTCCGGAGCCGGACGGTAGTTTTAACCACCGGCACTTTCATGGAAGGAAAGGTCTTTATCGGTGAATATGAAGGTTCCTCCGGCCGGATCGGCGAACCGGCGGCTGTCGGTCTCGGAACATCCCTGCGGAGAATGGGTTTTACCGTCGACCGGCTCAAAACAGGTACTCCCGCCCGGGTGAAACGGAGCTCCATTGATTTCAGCCGGATGGAGGAGCAGAAGGGTGATGAGGAGATGCTCCCCTTTTCCTTTGCCAATCCGGCTGTCGACCGGCCGTCGGTTTCCTGCTATATAACCCACACAAATGATGAGACCCATCGAATCATCCGGGAAAATATGGATAAGTCTCCTCTGTACGGCGGGAAAATAGTAGGTGTCGGTCCCCGGTACTGTCCCTCCATCGAGGACAAGGTTGTGCGCTTTCCCGATCGGAACCGGCACCAGATTTTCGTGGAGCCCGAAGGACTGGGAAGCGAGGAGATGTACCTCAATGGAATTTCCTCATCCCTGCCGGAGGAAGTACAGGAGCGGTTTATCAGAACCCTGCCCGGTCTGGAACAGGTTCAGTTCATGAGGCCGGGCTACGCGGTGGAGTATGATTTCCTCGATCCCCGGCAATTGTATCCGAGCCTCGAATCCAAACGGCTCAGTGGTCTGTTCATCGCCGGTCAGACCAATGGAACCAGCGGGTATGAGGAAGCCGGTGTTCAGGGATTGATAGCGGGGATAAACGCCGGAATGAAGATGCGGGGAGATCAGCCTCTCATTCTGACCCGGGCTGAATCCTATACCGGTGTATTGATAGATGATCTGGTGACCAAGGGAACCCGGGAACCGTATCGAATGTTCACCAGCAGGGCGGAATACCGCCTCAACCTGCGCCATGAATCAGCTGATGAGCGGCTGCTTGAAAAGGCATACAGAATCGGGCTTCAAAGCGAAGAGGCTTTTCAGCGGCTGAAGGACAAGCTTTCAGGGGTCGATGAAATACGGGAGTTGATGAAATCACGGAAGCTCCGGGAGGAAATGACCGGGAGGCTTGCAGCGTCCGTGGCCGGGGACGAGCCTGCCGTACAGTGGACGGCCCACTATGGGAAATCCCTGCTTCAGCTGATGAAAATGCCGGAGGTACAGGTTGAACACCTTCTGGAGCTGGTGCCTGAACTGGCCGCCTATCCCCGGACATACCTGGAGCACCTGCACCTCGAGGTGAAGTATGAAGGGTACATAAAGAGGCAGCAGCAGCAGGTGGAAAGGTTCCAGCGGCTTGAAAATATGCGTATACCGGAAGGTTTTGACTACGACGCCCTGGAGGGAATTTCCACCGAAGCGCGGCAGAAGCTGAAGGAGATCCATCCTATTTCCGTCGGTCAGGCTTCCAGGGTTTCGGGTGTACGGCAGTCCGATATTGCCCTTCTGATGGTAGCTCTCGGAAGGAAAAGACGCAGATGACCGATAGCACAGTGAATCGCCGTCTTCTGGAGGAAGGTCTTAATATCCTGATGGCGAGGAACCCGGATTCTTTCTATTTCAGGGACGATTTTATCGAGACCGTCGAACGGTATCTGGATGAAGTGGAATTCTGGAATGACCGGGTGAGACTTATCTCCGGAGATCGAAGGGATATCATTATCCGGCACTTCTTTGATTCCCTGGCGGCGTATCCGGCGATCCGATCCATGGGAAAAAGGCACATGGCGGATGTCGGCTCGGGCAACGGATTTCCTGCTCTGGCCTTGCTGCTTCTCGACGGATCTCTCAGCTGCAGCCTCATCGAACGGGGAGGGAAAAAGGCGGCTTTTTTACGAAATGCCATAAGTCTTCTGAGGCTGGGCGGGAGAGCTGAGGTGATCGAGATGGATCTGAAACGGCTCAGCAAACCGTATCCTCTTATAATCAGCAGAGCATTTATGCCGATCCGCAAAGCCTATCCTCTCATCCGGCGAACCGTCGGTGCTCATGCCGATATTGTTTTCTATGCCGGAACCCGCAGCGGGATTGAAAGGGAGCTGGATGCGCTGGGGAAGTCCTGTCCTGAAAATGATATTCGTCCAGCTGTTATTTCTCTGGATGTTCCCTTTCTTCCGGAGGAGAGACATCTCTGTATCTTCGCTTCCGGAGGAGAGAGTTCAGAATAGTGTCTGCTGCTTTGCCCGGATACTGATTCTACAGAGAATCGGCATCATTGCGCTGGATTTGCTTCATACGGATCAGGAGCTGGTCCTTTCCAACCAGATCAATGAGCCGGGCTTCCACAAAGCTTTGGGCTTCATCGGTAAAGGAACCTGCCGATAGACACACTCCGCGTCCCGCCTTCACTTCCTTTACTTTTGCATAGAGATCCCTGAGCATGAGTTCTCCTATCTGATTGGTTGTCCGCACGAAACGGAACAGAACCGTATCTTCCCATTTATTGGTGCTCACTTCAGCGAGTATATCCGCATATTCGCTTTTATGCATACCGATGTCGAGGATTTTCATTTTTGCCCTCGGGAAAAAGGTCATGCTGATTCTTCTGCAGAGGGCCACGAAGTCCGAAGTTGAAGCTATGAGAAAGGTCTGCAGGTTTTCATTGCTGTGCAGTTCACTGTAGTGCTGGATGAGTGCAGGTACATCCCTGTAGGCCGGTTTGAGATTCTGAATATCCTCCAGCAGGAGGATCGCATCACCTATCTGCTTGATAGCGATGTAGGCCAGGGCCAGCCGGTACATGAGCTCGATCCGGGTTTCGATTTTTATCTTCTCATGCCGTAATCCGATGGTGAAATCGAGCACGGCTTCTTCATATTTCCTGTTCTTTATATTAATACTTCCGGAAAAAAGTGCCGCTGTAGGACCGATCTGCGGATCGGTACGGAGGTGGCTGAATACCTGCAGGGCCTGTTCATTTTTACCCAGATTGTGGTATGCCTGACCGAGAGCGTAGATGGATTCCTTATCTTCCGGATTGAGATCGAGGGCTTTTCGCAGAGTGACCGATGCTTCTCTGTATTTTTTCAGCTTGATCCGGGTGAGTCCGAGATATTTCAGGGTCTGAAAATGTTCAGGCTGCTGATCCATGGCCTGCTGGAGTCTGGCCTGTGCTTTTTCATAGTTTTTAGCCCGGTATTCCAGAAAACCGAGATTGTAATTTATTTCGAAAACATCATCGTTCATGGTGCGGGCCAGTTTGAACGATTTGTAAGCCTCCTTTAAATGGTCCGCGTGGAGGGCCGCAATAGCATGTTTGAGCGTGAAGAGAAACTCATCCAGCTCCTTATCGGTCGCACACAGGTCGATAAGGATTTCGAAGGAGCGCATCGCCTTCTCATATTCCCCTTCTTCAAGATGGTTCTCAGCTACTATATATAGGGCCTCAGCGTCTTTCGGATTCTGAGCAAGGCGTCTGTTTGCCTCCCGGAGTTGCGTTTTTTTGTCCTTTTTGCGATAATTTTTCCTGTTTTTATCGTTGTCCGCCTTATTTTTTCTTCCGCTGAGGACGAAAATTAATAAAGTGAAGACAACGACCACAATACCCGGTATTATGAATATACTAGCTGGTAACATAAGCTCATTATGCTGTTCTTTCATAGGCAAGTCAAGAAAACCGGCACACACATGGGAGGGATAACGTGGAGAAGAAAAAGATCGGTTTAAAAGTAGCCGACGGCAGTTTCTACCCTATTTTAGACGGAGATGCGCAGCAGAAAAAGCGCATGGTCCTCACAACCGTAAAGGACAATCAGGAGAGCGTACAGATTGACCTGTATCGGGGTGCCGGTGAGGGACTTGAAGATGCCCAGTATATTGGCAGTCTCATGGTGGAGAACATCACTCCGGGTGAAAAGGGCAGTCCGGAAATAGAACTCGATATCGGCGTAGATGCCGATGGTCAGCTGGAAACCGTAGCCATGGATAAGGCCAGCGGCGCCAAGCAGAGTCTTTCGGTGAGTTTGAAGAGCCTGGAAGACGAAGGTCTGTACGATGTCCCGGATTTCAGCTTTGATGAGGATGAAACCGTTGAGGTCCTTGAAGAGGAATTACCGACCTTTTCGAAAGAGGATATTCTGGATGAAAATATTGATATGTCCGGACTCGAGACTCCCTCCGGGGAGGAGCTTCTTGAGGAACCGATAGAAGAGCAGACTCCGGACCTGGATTCCGATGTTTCGGATCTGGACTTTGAAGAACCCCTGGAAGAAGATCTGGATATGTCCGGCCTGGAGCTGCCGCCGGATGATTTTACGGCGGTAAATCCGGAGGAGTTTCGGGAGGAAACACTTGAGGAAACTGCGGAGGAGACCTTCAAAGAATCGTCAGGGGATGAAAGTTCAGATTTCGACACCGAAGACTTTGACATGGACTTCGACGAGGACGAGTACGGATCCGGGGAAACGGATGATACGGAAACTGAACCTCAATGGGAGCAGGAATACACCCGGCTGAATGAGGGTTTTGAAGAGGATACGGAAGAGGCGGAGAAGGAAAAACCGGGCAGGGGCCGTCCCTTCCTCATAGCACTTCTGGTCATTCTCGCCCTCGCTCTGATCGGAGCCTTGCTCTATTTATTCGTGCTTTCTCCGGGGGATGAAGAAGTTGTGCCGCCTCTCGAAGCTCAGCAGGAGCAGGAGGCTGTTGCTGAATCTCCGGACGATACCGGGGAGGAAACGGTGGAACCTCCGGCTCCGGCCGAATCTGAAGCCGATGAAGCGGGAGAACCGGCAGTTGAAACCGGCCCCTCTGATGCTGAACCGCCGGCTGGTCCCCTGGTCTCTCCGGGTTCAGGCGGACCTGGGGCTGACACGGTGGAGTTTACCGGCGGGGTATGGTACAAAATACGCTGGGGTGATACACTCTGGGAAATTTCTTCCAGCTTTTACGACAACCCGTGGTTATATGGGCAAATTGCAGACGAAAACGAAATACCGAATCCCGACAGAATTTTTGCCGAAGATAGCATATTTATTCCCAGAAAGTAGACTGAAGTTTTCGTTTTCCTGTATCTGTCTGGTTCTCCTTATGTTTTCAGCTATTCCCGCGGCAGCTGAATATACAGGTTCGGACAATATTGTTCTCCTCTTGAAATCAATACAGCCTCATCAGCCGGACAAGGTTCCGGCGCTTTTCAGGACCATAAGCGATGGATCCGTGTCTCCAGAGATGCTGGAAAAATACGGAACCGGGACAAGTTACTTCCTTGCCCTTCACGCTCTGGATCAGAATGTGCCGGAGGCTGCTGAACGACTGCTTCAGCATGCTTCGGAGGAGGAGAGTTCCGGGGTGCGAAGCCTGGCCCGCCGGGACTATCTGCAATTTCTGTCCGATAGGGGAGAGCTTCGAAAACTCCGCTCCGCCTATCGGCGGTATGCGGAAGAAGATGAGACCCCTCTTTCCTATCTTCTCATCTACGGAAAGGCTCTCTACCGGGAAGGCCGCTTCAGTGAACTGGCAAGGCTGATTCCCCCGGAGGGTATCCTGCCGGCTGAAACGGAGGAAGAACAGAAATGGACCTATCTTTTCCTGCAGATCTACGCCATGCTGGAACGGAACCAGATCGGCTGGACCGGGAAGCTCCTTCAGCTTGCGGTCTCCGGACGGGCGAAGGAGCTGCCGGAGCTCATGTTCGGAGATCCGGAGGCGGATTATGCCGAAAAGCTGTGGCAGCGGGTGGATGAGGGGAAAGAGTTTTCGGAGGGAGAAAGGAGCCTTCTCCTTGGGATCTTTGCATACCGGAGAGGGAGATACAAGACTGCATACCGTTCCTATTCCGTATTCCTCAAGGACTGTATTCAGGATCCAGGTCTTTACTCGTTTTGTACTGGACCGGTTATGGATGACTATGCCCTGAGCAGCCTTTATTCCGGAAATACATCAGCCGGGGAGCAGACGGTGCGGGAGGGGCTGCTTTATCTGTCGGAACAGGAGAGCGGCAGGTTCTGGTTCCTCGAGACCCGGGGGTACCTGCTCAGAAAACTCGGTCGTTTTCAGGAAGCGCTTCAGGTGTATGAAGAGGCCCTTACCCTTTCACCTGAAGCGGAAGAGGAGAGGATCCGCTGGTACATGTACGACAGCCAGGTCCGTATCAGTTATATCCAGGCGGTTGATCGGCTTGATGATCATCTGCAGGCCTGGAATGATCACAGCTATTACACTGATGTCCTCTCGCATCTGATTGACGGTCTGGTTCGCTATGAACGCTGGGATCTTATCGCCCGGATGGCGGATATCCTGAAGGGGAAGGTAATCAACACAGCCGCTGCCAGAGCAGGCTATATTGCCGCCAGGGCGGCCGAAGAGGGCCTGTTCTCAGCCGAAGAGAGCCGTATACGGGAATGGTACGGAACCGCGGTTCGCAGCGCCTATGGAGCCGGATCAGGACTTTACTATCGCTTTCTGGCAGCGCATAGACTTGGAGATTACGGACAGGATCCGGGTTTTGATGTTCTTGATCCGGCGGGATATTGTAAACCCCTGTTGGTTTTTCAGGAGATGGGCTGGAGCGGGTCTTCCGGAGCAAGCCGATCGTGGTCTCCTGAAGGCAGCGCCCCGCTGCTCCCGGAAGAAGCGATACTTCAGGGGTATATCCGGTTCGGTCTTTCAGGGGATGCATATGAACGGTTTGGAAAGGATGAAATCTTTCTTTCGGCAGTGAACAGAGACAGTATCCGATCCTGGTGTATCGCTCTTCAGGAAGAGGGGCACTATCTGGAGTCAATCAGACTTTTCAACTCCTACTGTCATTCCGGGAATGCGATTCTTTCCGGAGAGGATGTAAAGCTTCTTTATCCCCGGGCCTATGCTGCTTTCATGAAGGAGGTGACCGGAGAATACCAGCTGCCTGAATACCTTTTTTATGCCCTGGTTCGGGAGGAAAGTCTCTTTGATGCCGATATATCCTCCGGAGCCGGAGCTGTTGGTCTAAGCCAGCTCATGCCTTCGACGGCCGGAGATGTCGCGGGCCGGATAGGTATTGAAGCCGATGATTTGACGGACCCGGCGGTGAACCTTCGGCTGGGCGCGTGGTATCTGCAGCATCTGATCGGCAGGACCGACAATCCCAGTCAGGCCCTCTTTGCCTACAACGGAGGGATTACGAGGGTCCGCAGATGGCTCCGGGAATATCCCGGGCTGCCGGGGGACCTGCTCCTGGAAAAGATACCCTATGAAGAAACTTCCCACTATGGACGAAAGGTGCTGGTTTCATCCATACTGTACGGACATTTTTATTACAATATCAGACATGATGAAATAATTCGGAAGTTTTTCGGTTTTCAGTAGATAGGCAAGAAGGAGACTCTATGACATATGTACAGGCGGTTCTGCTGGGGATCATGCAGGGAATAACCGAGTTTCTGCCCGTTTCAAGTTCGGGACATCTCGTAGTGCTGAGACAGTTCATGCATCTTCAGGACATCCCCGTTTTCTTCGATGTTATTCTTCACGTAGCGACTCTTTTTGTTGTATTGATGGTATTTCGGGACAGGATCGGCCGGATAATTCTTTCGATTTTCAGATTTTTATCGGGAAGGAAAAACGAGGAGGATGCTGAAAATATCCGCCTGTTCGGCATCATCCTCATCGCGACGGTAATTACCGCCGCTATGGGATTGGGGATCGAAAAAATTCATGCCGGATCGCATATCAGGCTGGTCTCGGGCCTTTTTATTCTGACCGGTGTAATTCTCTGGATGAGCCGGTTCGCCGGCGGGAGGCTCGGCTATGGAAACATGGGGATAAAAATGGGAATCATAACCGGATTCGCTCAGGGTCTGGGAGTACTCCCCGGGATTTCGAGATCCGGGATTACCATCACCGCGGCGCTCCTGTGCGGAATGACCCGAGAGAAGGCGGGAGAGTTTTCCTTTCTGATTTCCATACCCGCAATACTGGGAGCCCTCCTGTTTGAGATGAAGGATCTTGATATCCTGTTTGTCTCCATAACCCCTCTCAAGATCTCGGCGGGATTTATTTCAGCCTTTATAACCGGGCTTCTCAGTCTGCTTTTGCTTTTGAAACTGGCACGGAGCGGAAAACTATATTTTTTCACTTTCTACCTTGTCCCGCTGGGTGTATTAGGGCTCCTGTTCTTCTAAGTCCCCGGTTCAAACATCCCGGAGAATGATCCGATAGATAAAAGAGGAGGAATGCGTGCAGCGTCTTGCAGGAACATATATCACAGCCTTTGCCGCGATTTTAGGCGGTCTCTTCGTCTGTATAGCCCTCTGGGCAGCCCGGACGGGAGGAGAGCAGTTTCCCCTGTTTTTGACCGGACCGGGTCTCTTTTTTCTCCGGAGCTATGCACACCTTTCCCTCTATGTTCCCATATATCTCTGGACCGTTGCCTTTATGCTCCTCCGCAGACATCTGCACAGGCCTCTTTTGTTCGTTATGACCGGGGCTGTACTTCCCCTTCTTACCTTCGCTCTGATTTTTCAGCTTCTCACGGGTACTTTCGGGCCTGCTGCGCAGGTTTTTGCCGATACCTTCGGCGTGAGGATGGGGGCAACTCTCCTGCTTCTCCTTGGCATGGCCGAGATCGCAGCCCTCTATTTCATCACCATGCACTTTTACTACGGCATGAAAATTTTCAGCCCTCCCCGGCCCAAACTGCTTCAAGCTCCCGCAGCTTCCGGGGATGACGGAACCGGGGATGAGTCTTCTGAGTTCAAGCGTATCGGGAAGGATCAGTCGGTTAAAGAACCTTATACGGAGCTTCAGAGCCGGAGGACGGTTGATTCCGATGGGAAAACTCCAGAAGAATCCCCTGAGGAAGCCTGGAATTCCTTTGAAACTCCCGATAGGGGGATATCTTTTCCGGAAATTCCGGAACTGCCTCCATTGAAGGTGAGTTCCTCCATGGATCCGCGGAAGCATCCGGAGGAACCGGATAGATCCGGCGAACCGTCGGGCCCGGCGGAAGAGTTTGAAATACTTGAGGAGCCGGGAACCAGGGAAGAGCTGGAACCGCTTGAAGAGCTTGAAACAGCCGAAGAGCCGGAGGGTTTTGAAGAGCAGGAAGAAATTGAAGAACTGCTGCCTCCCCGGGAGCCTCTGTCCGATGAAGGATTACCGGAAGAGACGGTGGCGGAGGTTCTCACTGATGAGGGGATGGAGGAAACCGCTTCGGGAAAAGACGGTAAGGATGAAGCGAAGGCGAAAAAACCGGAAGCACGGCCGAGAGGTTTTACCTATGCCAATTATAGCGTTCCCGAGGATGAGCTGCTCCAGGAATATCCAGACCATCATTACTGGGTAATCGATGATGAAACCCGGAAGTGGGCGGAGGTGCTGAAGAATACCCTCGAGGAGTTTAAAATCTCTGCGGAGGTGACGGGAATCCAGAAAGGGCCGGTTATCACTATGTTTGAAATCCTCCCGGCTCCCGGCGTCAAGCTTTCGAAAATTGTGAACCTCGCCGATAATATTGCCCTCAGACTTGCCGCCCGGAGGGTGCGTATCGTAGCTCCGATCCCGGGCAAGCACGCTGTAGGCATCGAAGTGCCCAATAAAAAACGGTCCCTGGTTTCTTTCAAAGAGATGCTCCAGAGCGAAGTATTCAGGGACGCCGATATGGAGATTCCCATAATTCTGGGAAAAGACATAACCGGAGAGACTCAGATCCTCAATCTGAGTCAGACACCGCATCTGCTCATAGCAGGAGCGACGGGCTCGGGGAAATCGGTCTGCGTGAACTCCATCATCTGCTCCATTCTCTACACCCGAAGCCCCGCCGAAGTGAGGATGGTTCTCGTGGATCCCAAGATTGTGGAACTCAAAATGTACAATGATATTCCTCATCTTCTGACCCCGGTGATCACCGAACCGAAGAGGGCCTTTCAGGTGCTGCAGTATCTGCTGTATGAAATGGAGCGCCGGTACAGCCTGCTGGACAGCCTTGGGGTGAGAGACATACAGTCGTACAATAAAAAAATAAAAAGGAAACGGTTGGCCACGGAGCCTCTGCCGTATATCGTGGTAATCGTTGATGAATTCGCAGATCTCATGGCCACCAGCGGCAAAGAACTTGAATCAACCCTCGCCCGGCTGGCGGCCATGAGCAGAGCCATCGGTATTCATCTGGTATTGGCGACCCAGCGACCGTCTATAGATGTAATCACCGGACTCATCAAGGCGAATATTCCTTCCCGCATAGCCTTCATGGTAGCCGGGAAATTCGATTCACGTATCATCATAGATACGGTGGGGGCTGAAAAACTGCTTGGTCAGGGCGATATGCTGCTCACGACGGCCTGGAATCCCCATCCTGTCAGAATACAGGGGGCCTATCTCTCGGAGGATGAGGTGGAGCAGGTGACCGATTATATCCGCACCCTCGGTGATCCGGATTATATCGATGAGGAGATCTTTTTCGATGATGATGAGGACGACTGGAACCTGGAAATGGGTTCATCAGGGGATCCTCTGATGGGTAAGGCGATCGACGTTGTCGTGTCCGCCGGCAAGGCTTCGGCAAGTTATCTGCAGCGCAGACTGAAGATAGGATACAATCGGGCGGCGCGGATCGTCGAGGAGATGGAGGAACGGGGAATCGTGGGCCCGCAGAATGGAAGCAAACCCCGGGAAATCCTCCATATTCCCGACGATCATGAATAAGCAGACGAACCGAATCCTTGAGATCTCCCTGCTTCTCGGCTTTTCCTACCTGTTTCTTATGGGCGGTCAGATATGTGCGAAGTTCGCCGGCTTGAATCTCGGGGTATTCGAAAGTATCTCTCTCGTTTTTGCTGCGGGAACCTATATTTTTTTCTTCCTGAGAGGATTCCTTTGGATATTCGTACTGCGACGGCTGAAGCTTGTGCTTGCGTATCCTCTCATGAGCATCGGATATGTGCTCATTCTTTTCATTTCCCGATCTCTTTTTGATGAAATGATTACGCCGGGTAAAGCCGGAGGATCCCTGCTGCTTATCACAGGAGTGATTCTTGTTTCCATCGGTGAAGCGAAACTCTCCGGAGGAGAATCGGAATGAATCCCTACGCAGCTCTGCTCTGTATGGTGGTCCTCAGTACTATGGGACAGCTTCTCGTGAAACGCGGATCCGGACGGCTTATTACGGGAAAAGGCGCACGTGCACTGATCGGCAGTCTGGCGAACGGACCGCTTCTGGCCGGCGTTCTTTCTGTTATATCAGCACCTCTGCTCTATATGTATGCCCTGTCGAAAGTCGAGCTCAGCATCGGCTACAGTTTTTCAGGGCTCACCTATCTCAGCATCGTTGTATGCGGTCACCTCGTCCTTCGGGAGAAAATCACCCTCTACCACATCCTAGGTTCCCTTGCTATACTGGCGGGACTTACGATATGGAATATCACGTAGACCTGTCGGTGGTCATACCCACTTATCAAGGGGCCGCGCACATTATCTCTACTCTGGAACAGGTGAGGGCAGTGCTCTGTTCGTATGAAGGTTCCTGTGAAATAATTGTGGTCGATGATGGTTCGGTAGACGGTACCTTCGATGCGGTGAAAAGCTGGTCGGCGGACAGAAGTGAAAACGGTACATCACCGGAAGCGGCTTCCCGTTCTTCCCGGATACGTTTGCGGCTCCTCCGGTTGGGGAGAAACCTCGGTCAGCAGCGGGCCACTCTCATCGGGATGTGCTGCGCAGAGGGAGAGGTGATAGTTACCATGGATGATGATCTTCAGCACCCGCCGGAGAACATCCCGCGTCTTGCGGCTGTTTTGTCGGAAGGATATGATCTTGTCTATGCTGTTCCGGATGCCGAAGGGCGGGGATATGTCAGATCTCTCGGTTCCGCCGCACGAAATCTGCTGTTTGTTCTTCTTTTCGGCCGCCGGGCCAGGGGAATACGGCCGAGCAGTTTCAGAGCCTTCACAGGAGAAATCAGCAGAAAAATTGTTTCCCATCCCGAAGGTTTCCTGTACCTCTCAGCGGAGTTTTTTATCCGGACTTCGAAGATTTCTCAGATAAAGGTGAAGTACGGATATAAAGATGCTCAGTACAGCCGGTATCCTCTGATCCGTCTGTGTGCTGTATTCATGAAGCTTACCCTCTACTTTCCCTGGGTTCCTGCGGCCTGGCGGGAAAAACTCGGAGGCGGCATGATTTCTGAATCAGGCCTGCAGTCAGGATGGAATACAGACTTGAGAACTGACGGAAAGGGCCGGGATGGACTTATAACCCTCCTCGGGGAAGTACAAAAGGAGATCCTCGTATGCGGCTGATGATTGTCGGAGCCGGAAGCGGTCAGCTCAGGGCGATCAGAAAGGCCCGGTCCATGGGAATAGAAACAGTGGTGAGCGACCGTAATCCGCTTGCCCCGGGTATGAAGACCGCCGACTTCGCGGTCCCTGCGGATACCTTCGATCCGGATGCAACGGAGGAGGCTGCAAGGAAATACAAAGTCGACGGGATAGCAACCCTCGGAACCGATCAACCGGTGCTGACGGTCACCATGACAGCGGACCGTATCGGTTTACCTCATTCGCTGTCGGTCAGGCAGGCTCTCGAGGCAACCAACAAGCGGTATATGAAGCCGATGATGGAGAGATCGGGAGTACCCCATAATCCCTATCGACTTTTAGGACCCGGCTCGGATCGACAGGCCGGAGAGCGAAGCAGGTATGGCTCAGGCAGCAATTATCCGGAGGTCCCGCTATTGAAGAAAAAGCTTCGGGGCCTCAAGCCTCCGTTTGTTCTCAAGCCGGTGGACAGTCAGGGTCAGCGGGGGGTTTTGTATGCGGAAACCATGGATGAAGTCCTGCTTCATCTGCCTGAGACCCTGAGTTACTCCAGGGAGGGTTATGCTCTGGTGGAGGAGTATTACCCGGGAGAGGAAATCACCTTCAGCGGCTGGGTCCGGGACGGGCTTGTGTATCCCCTCACGATTACCGACCGCCGTACGATAAACAGTTTTCCGCATATCGGCATCTGTTTCGCCCACACCTACCCGAGCAGGCATTTCCTGAAGTATGGAGATGAAATCCTCGATATTGCCAAACGGATTGCAGGTGAGATGGGATTGCGCAGCGGGCCTGTCTATTTTCAGATGCTGATAGGATCGGAGGGGGTCAGGGTCAACGAAATCGCCTGCCGCATAGGCGGCGCCTACGAAGATGAGCTTATTCCCCTTCT
>Ga0272441_10003174_pt1 | contig 31802 bp, 21 predicted proteins | sample SSMProp6N_FD_193582 | JGI IMG/M metagenome (GOLD analysis project Ga0272441, IMG submission 193582) | Marine sediment archaeal communities from Little Sippewissett salt marsh, Falmouth, MA, United States - SSM-Prop-6N | ecosystem: Environmental > Aquatic > Marine > Wetlands > Sediment ... | reverse complement strand
GGGCGGCGCCCTGAAAAACGCTGAAGATAAACTTGAAAAGGAATTCCTGGTTCTTAATGGCGACACATATCTGCGTGTTGATTACCATAAAATAATCCGGTATTTTATGGACAGCGGTAAAAAAGGTGTCGCGGCTGTTGTCGTGGCTGCCGGCAGCCGGTCGCGCCCGAATATAAAAATCGGGGGTTTCGGGAAAGTAGTAGACTACGATAGAAATGATCCTGAGAGAATGACGCATGTCCACGCCGGCATATCCATCTTGAATAAGTGTGCGCTTGATTGTTTGAGTGGTTTTGGGGTGTATACGTTGGAGGATGAGGTATTCCCGCGGCTTATAAAGAAGAATGAGCTTGCTGCGTGCTTGCTGAATGAGAGGTTTTACGATATGGGAGATATTGAGTCTCTGAAGGAAATTGCTGAGGTGCTTAGATGATAATAACCAGGACCCCTTTCAGGGTAAGTTTCGCGGGAGGGGGCAGTGATCTTAAGGAATTCTACGCGCGCAATGGATATGGCGCTGTAATAGGCGCGGCTATCAGGAAATACATGTATATTGTCATACATCCGTATTTCCAGGATAAGATACGCATTAAATATTCCAGGACCGAAGATGTCGAATCCGCGGAGGAGGTCGAACACCCTCTGGTGAGAGAGTCCTTAAAGAAAGTCAAAATAGAAAAAGGCATAGAGATAGCCAGTTTCGCGGATGTATCCGCTGGCACCGGATTGGGGTCCTCAAGCGCTTTTACCGTAGGGCTCTTGCACGCGCTTTACGCGTATAAAGGCAAAAGGGTTTCCAGAGAGAGACTCGCGAAAGAGGCATGTGAGATTGAGATAGACATCCTGGGTGAGCCTATAGGCAAACAGGATCAATACATGGCCGCCTATGGCGGTGTTAACCATATCAAATTCAATGGCGACGGTTCTGTGAAGGTGTCGCCGGTTGGCATAAAGACACAGGCCAGGAAAAAATTAGAGAAAAATCTTTATTTATATTACATCGGCGGCAGCCGCAAGTCCGGGGATATATTGGAAGAGCAAATGAATAATATGTCCAAGGGGGATAAGTTCGAAAACATGAGAAAAATGGTCGATCTTGTCGAGAAGATCAAAAAGGCCTTACACGCGGGGGATATCGATTCGGTTGGTAATATGCTCCATGAGGGATGGATGTATAAAAAGAGAATGGCAAACGGCATTACAAATGATTCTATAGACCGGATATATGATAAATTCATGCGGTATGGTACGATTGGCGGGAAACTGCTGGGCGCGGGAGGGGCAGGTTTTCTTCTGATATATACCGGCGGACATGAGGATCTGAAAGGAAAATTAGGGTATAAAGCCCTCCCCTTTAATATCGATATGGAAGGTTCAAAAGTAATATTTCAGGATGATCGGAATGGCTAATAGGCATCGTAAGAAAGATAATAATTCAGGCGTTTCCGTAGTTATACCGTCGCTTAACGAGGAAAGCAATATAGACAGATGCCTTGAGTCGCTTTTGGGGCAGAGCGGATTCACTGATTTCGAAGTTATTGTTGTTGATGGCGTTTCGAAAGATAGGACACGGCAGATCGTGAGTCAATTTAGCAGGAAGAACGGTAATATCAGACTTGTTACTGAGGCGAAGAAGGGGGCCGCGGCCGGGCGTAATAAAGGCATAAACGCGGCCGCTTACGGAAGTATAGCGTTCATTGACGCGGATTGCGAGGCCCCGGATAATTGGCTCCGCGTGCTTACCGAAAAATTTAATAACGCCAGGGTAAACGGAAATGATATTATCGCGGTTGGAGGGAGGAATATCGTTCCGGAGGACGCCGGCAATTTTACAAAAGCGATAGGGATTGCCATGGATTCCTTCCCCGGAAGTTTCGACAGCGTGCAGGGAAGGCAGTATAGGTCGCCTGGATGTGTCTTGAGCCTTTCTACGGTTAACGCGTTGTATGACAGAAAAAGCATTGAGGCTATCGGCTTATTCGATGAATCCTTAAAAAGTGAGGCGGAGGACGCGGATCTTAATTATCGGCTGTCACGTAAAGGTTTACGGATGCTGTTTGTGCCCGAGTCTTTTGTGTGGCATAGGATGAGGCCGACTCCGAAGGCATGGTTTAAGAATATGTTCAGGTATGGAAAAGGGCGCGCCAGGCTGCTGAAAAAATACCCGGATATGTGGAGGCCCATGTATCTATTGCCAATTGTCTTTTTTGCCATGATGCTATCTTCAATTATGGCCCTGATATGGCCGGTATTCGGGCTTTCTTTTTTGTATTTTCCGGCAGCGCTGATTTTATCGGCGTTTCAATCTTTAAAAAATGGCAGGTTGATCCTGTCCTTTCACGTAATGTTTGTGTATATGATAGAGCATTTTGGTTATGCTATAGGTTTTATGCGTGGATTATTGGATCCAAAGGTGAGATAATATGAAAAGTGACGCGCTTGTTATTATACCGGCGTATAATGAAGAAGGGCCGATCCAGGGTGTAATTAATTCAATCAAGGCTTTATATCCGGAAATGGATATTCTGGTGATAGATGACGGTTCAAGTGACGACACGGCGAGTATAGCTGAGGCCTCGGGCGCGGTCTGTATTACGCATCCGTTCAATATGGGTTATGGAGTGGCCTTACAGACGGGATATAAATATGCCCTTATGCACGAATATAAATATGTCGTACAAATGGATGCCGATGGACAGCATGATGCCGGGGGCATCAAAATATTGCTTGATACTATAAGGGAGGGTTCATGTGATGTAGTACTGGGATCACGATTCATGGGTGCCGGTGATTATAAAATGTCATTCGCGCGCTTAATAGGTGTAAAGTTTTTCCGTTTGGTTTTAAGGATTTTATCAGGCAGGAACATCGCGGATCCTACTACGGGGTTTCAGGCCATAACAAGAAAGGTCGTGAGGATTTTCAGTCATGATATGTTCCCATACGACTACCCTGACGCTGACATGATAATCCTCTTGTCAAAGGTGGGATGCACGATCATCGAGAGACCGCTGTCTATGCATCCTAACAAGACAGGCAAGTCCATGCACAAGGGGGCGATGAAGGCCCTATATTATATTTTTACGATGCTGCTTTCAATGGCCATGACAAGGCTTAGGACTCACAGGATCGATGAGATATTTTCGGCAAACGGAGGTATAGAAAATGGCAAGTAAACAAATTGTGTTCGCTCTGATAGTCGCGGTGTCCTTATTTATCATCATATTGGAGCTTGTCAGGCGCCGCAAACTAAAAGAGAAGTATTCCTGGTTATGGCTGGTTACGGGCATCATGATCATGGCCCTTGTCTTGAAATATGAGTTTCTGGTATGGTTAACGGATTTTGTGGGCGCGTTTTCCCCGATGTCAACATTATTCTTCTTCGCGCTTTTGTTCGTGATATTGCTCTGCATACAATTTTCTGTCAGTATAAGCGGTCTGCAGGATAAGATTAAGAATCTCGCGCAGGAATTAGCTATTATTAAGACAAAATTGAAGGGGAAATAATAAAACAGGTACTATTATGAAAATCACGGTATATATACCGGTACATAATTACGGGAAATATGTGGATAAGGCGGTAGGGAGTGTCTTAAAACAGACAATGACTGACTGGGAGATCATTATAATTAATGATGGATCTACCGATAACACGTCTGGTATTATAAAAAAATATGAAAACCACCCTAAGATCAGGGTCATCGAGCAGGTCAAAAAAGGCCTTAATGTAACGGCCAATATCGCATTAAGGCTTTCAAATGCCGACTATTTTATGCGTTTAGACGCTGACGATTATCTGGATGAGAACGCCCTCTTGGTCCTTTCCAATACCCTTGATGCTAAACCTGAAGCAGGGCTTGTGTATCCTGATTATTACCTTGTGGATGAAAAAGGCGAGGTGATAGAGATAGTGCGGAGAAAAAAGATCGCGGAAGAGGCTGAGCTTTTGGATTTGCCCGCGCATGGAGCCTGTACCATGTTTAGAAGGGAATGTCTCCTGGAACTCGGTGGATATGAGGAAGATTTTGACTGCCAGGATGGCTATGAGTTATGGCTGAGGTTCCTAAGGTCTTTTAAACCCTATAACGTTAACATACCGCTTTTCTATTACCGCCAGCACCAGGGCAGCCTGACCAAAGACCAAAGAAAGATATTTGAGACCCGGGGGAGGATCAAGCGCAAATTTGTCGATAAACATAAAAATGGAGAGATACCGGGTGTGATCGCGATAATACCTGTCATTAAGCAGGCAAGATCTTCCCCGGAGCATGCATTTACAAAGCTGGCCGGAAAATATCTTATCGATTACACCCTTAGAGAAGTGTTAGAGACAAAAATGATCAAAAGCGTGGTGGTTACCTCCAATGACACAAAGGTTTTAAAGTATGTTTCAGAGATAAAAGGCGTTATATCTGTAAAAAGGCCGCCAAATTTAACAAGTTCCCATACTAGACTAAAAGCGATAGTAAATCATGTTGTAGAAGAAGTCGGGAATACAGGTAATTTCAAGCCGGATGCGGCCATGATCCTTTTCATAAACGCCCCGTTGAGGAAAACAGCACATATTGAAAAGGCCATAGACACCATGGCTATATTTGATGTAGATACTGTTGTATCAGTCGAGGAAGAGCTTGCGTATTGCTATTTTCACGATAAAAATGGACTCGTGCCCGTCCAGAGAAGCCGTGACCTAAGGATAGAAAAGAAAGCGATATATAAGGAGAATGGGGCGATACTTTTAGCGAACCTTAAGGAGAAGATCGATAAGAACCTGTTTGGCAAAAAGGTGGGGCATGTGGTCATGCTTCCCGAGGAAAGCGTAAAAATAAAATCAGCTTATGACTTGTGGCAGGCTGAAAAAATCATTTCGGATTGGAGAAAATAAATATGGGAAAAATCAAGGGTAAGAAAATCCTTTTATTGACATCACCGAGAGCTCCTATAGGGCAGTCCCCGCTGCATTATGGTGAATTTCGTCCGCCTATAGGATTGGGTTTTTTGGCCCAGGCATTACGTAAGGCCGGGCATGAGGCACGGATAGAAGACTTGAACGTTGAACAAAATGACATTAGCAGGTTGTTGGGTAGTTACAAACCGGATCTGGTGGGTATATATGTCCATTCGGCCTCCTATAAGATGGCCCTTTCATTGATAAAGGAAATACGAGGGCTCGCAAGAGTCCCGATAGCCGTAGGCGGGCCTCATGCCTCGTTGCTGCCTGAAAGTTTCCCTGATACGGTGGATTTTGTCGTGATAGGGGAAGGCGAAAAGGCGATTGTTGACATCGTTGAGGGTAGGATAAAAGAGCGCGTTATAGTCGGGCATCATTTTTCGACCGAGGAGCTTGAACATCTTCAATGGCCGGACTATGAGGATTTTGTCCATAAACCTTATGATTGGAGCCTGGATCTGTTCGATGTAAAGAAAAACCATGTCTTTTCCATGAATACTAGCAGAGGCTGTCCTTTTCACTGTAAATTTTGCGGCGTATGGAGGGTCTCGGGAAGGCGACACCGCCATTTTCGGGCGGACAGGATAGTCGCTGAGATCGATAAATTGAAAATGAAATATGATATGGACGGCATATATTTCAGGGAGGATAATTTTGCCGCTTCACTCGGCAGGCTGGATACCTTTTGCCGTTTGTTGATAGAAAGGGATCTGGATGTTGTCTGGGCATGTGAGGCAAGGGCTAACAGTGTGGATAAGAGGGCGCTTGAGCTCATGAAAAGATCGGGACTGGGGGGAATCTATGTTGGGGTCGAAAGCGGGAGCCAGAGAGTATTGAACGCTATGAGAAAGGGCATATCCGTCAGCCAGGTAAAAACATTTTTCTCTAACTGCAGGGACCTGGATATCAAGACGTACAGCACTTTTTGTTTTGGCACCCCCGGGGAGACCGAGGAAGACAGGAAGATCACCGAAGACGTCATCGCCGAAATAAGGCCTACGCATATCGATAGGTTTGTTTACGTAGGCATACCCAGAAGTGATATGTATGATTACATCCTGGAAAACAAACTGTATTATTACAAAGATGAAAGCGGTTTTGTTTACCCTAATGGCTACAGGGAACTCGCCAGGCGTTATTACGGCGAGGATGATAAAAGGTTTATACCATAAAGTAGAGGATTAAAATGGGGAAGAATAAGACAGGTAAAATAATAGCGGACGGAAAAGAAATATCCCTGGCCTCAAGGGCATATATCATAGCTGAGGCCGCGTGCAATCATATCTGTGATATGGATATCGCCAGAAAGATGATCGATGAGGCGGCCAAAGCCGGTTCTGACGCTATAAAGTTCCAGACATATAAAGCGGAAAAATTGGTATGTTCCGATAGTACGACCTACTGGAATCATAAGGGCGGGTCAGGTTCCCAGCTTGACTATTATAAGAAGTTGGATAAATTCGGAAAGGCCGAGTACCGGGACCTTTTTTCGTATGCTAAAAGTAAAGGCATAACGGCCTTTTCGACGCCGTTTGATGTCGATTCGGCCAAGATGTTGAATGACATCGGGATGCCCCTTTTTAAAATAGCCTCATGTGATATACTGGATACGAGACTGATAAGAACGGTAGCGGGTTTTGGCAAGCCGGTCATCATTTCAACAGGCGCGAGCACTATTGAGGAGATCAAAAAAACCGTGACGGCCTTTCTCAACACGGGAAATTCTCAACTTGTCCTTATGGCGTGCACTTTAAGTTATCCGACTAATAATGACAATGCCCATATGGCCAGGATATCGACTTTCAGGCGGATGTTTCCTGATATTGTTATAGGATTGTCGGACCACACCGAGCCTGATGAGAACATGGTGATACCCTCTGTAGCTGTCAGTTTGGGGGCTAAGGTTATTGAGAAGCATTATACGCTTGATAGGAGCATGACCGGATCAGGCCATTCATTTTCGATAAATCCAACGGACCTAAAAAAAATGGTTGATAATATCAGGCTGACAGAAAAGGTGCTGGGCAGCGCTGAGATAAAAATATTTGATGTAGAGGCCCCGGCGAGAACAAAGGCGAGGCGCAGTTTGGTGGCGGAGGAGGATATAGAAAAAGGCGCGCGGATAACAAGCGAGTTAATAGGCGTAAAACGGCCCGGTACGGGTCTGGCGCCGGATAGGATTGATGAGGTTATTGGAAGGACAGCGAATGTAAATATAAAGAAAGACGCGCAGATACGTTTAGAGGAACTGGAATAACAGAAAATTACCAAGGAGGATCATATGATCATAGCTGTGATACCCGCGCAGTCAAAATCGACCAGGTTGCCCGGAAAGAACATGAGAAAGATGCTCGGTAAACCGCTTATAGATTATACTATCGATTATGCCAAGAATTGCCATCTTATAGACGAGATATATGTTTCGACGGATTCGGATGAAATAGCCGGACACAGCGCCTCGCGCGGGGTCAAGGCTGTTATAAGGCCTGAGGGATTATGCGGGAATGTCGCCATAGTGGATGTCCTGAAACATTGTCTTGATAACATACCACAGAAAGACAGTATAACCAGGGTGGTTGCCCTGCAAGTGGACCATCCGGACAGGACCCTGGACCTTACTGAATTTCTTAAGGGCGTGATAGACAGAGATATTGCCGACGCGATAACGATAGAGCCGGATGGCATCAGGAACGGTTCTATACGCATATTGAGAAAAAAGGATCTTATGGAGGATAAGATCAGCTATTCAATTATGGCCTTGCGCGATGACTGTACCAACATTCATTTTAAGGAAGACTTTGACAGGGCTGAAGAAAGGATAAAGAGGAGGACCTCGGTATGAGCAAGAAGAGGTTATACAGAGCGGGTATTATCGGCCTTGGCGGGATAGGATTTAGGTACACACTGGATCCTTTGAGGACATGGGTATCGAGCCACCTACAGGCATATAAAGAACATCCGCTGTTCAGCCCGGTCGCGTTATGTGATAAGAACATCGACCGCCTCAATGACGCCAGGAGGTATTATCCTGAGGCGGCTGTATATACATCGTGGGAGAAAATGCTTAGAACGGAACAGCTTGACATATTGAGTGTATGCGTCTCACCGGAGATGAATTATCATGTATCGCGGAACAGGGATCTATCGAAGCTCAAGGCGGTGTTTTTGGAAAAACCTCTGGCCTTTGACGCGCAGACAGGCCGGCGTATCGCGAATAATTTGAAAAGAAAAAATATTGTTTCGGCCGTTAATTACTTCAGGCGGTATCAGGGGGTATTTTTCAAGATCAAGGATCTTCTTAAAATGAACGCGGTGGGTAATGTGAGAAAGATAATCGGGAGGTATTCGACGGGTCTTTTCAACGGCGGGGTGCATATGATAGACATATTGCAGTATCTATTCGGCAACTTCACTGAGATCAGGGGCCTTGAAAGAAACCAGATAAGCGGCAGGGACGCCTATGCCTACTCTGCTTTTGGCAGGATAGAAGAAGTGGACGTATTCCTGACGGGCTTTGACAAATCACTTTATAACCTTTTTGAGATAGATATATGGGGTGACAGGGGAGAGCTTTTTGTGGATAACTACGGAGGGAGGATCGGTTTTCGTGAGGCCCTGCCGAGCAAAAGGTTCACTAAACAGTTAGAGATAGGCGAGGTCAGGGAATACCGTGTGCATGATTTTGGATGTAATTTTAAAAACGCCCTGGATAATATTATTTCTGTGGTGAAAGGTGACAGGACCTCGCGGATCCTGTCTTCCGCAAACCATGCCCTGGACACTACCAGGGTTGCCGAGGCGATAGTTAATTCCTACAGGACAGGGGCGAAACTTGTAAAACTAAAATAAGGAAAAATATTTTATGGGCGAGACATTGGCGTTGCTGGGAGGCAAGCCCTTATTAAGAAAATCATTAAGGGAACCGCATTACATTGAAAAGGATGAAAAGGCCGCTGTTTTAGAAGTGCTTAAAACCGGCAGATTGTCCCATTTTGTGGCTAAGTATAACGAGGAATTTTTTGGCGGCCCGTATGTGAAAAAGCTTGAGAAAAGGTTCGCTGATTATTTTGGATCAGGTTGCGCGGTTTCCATGAATTCAGCCACATCCGCTTTATTCGCGTCGGTATACGCCCTAGGCATATGCCCGGGGGATGAGGTTATTGTCACGCCCTATACTATGAGCGCTACATCCACAAGTATATTGTCCGTTTCAGGCATACCTGTTTTTGTGGATGTGGATCCGGATGACTTTAATATGGATGTGTCAAAAATCGAGGGACTTATCACGGATAAGACCAAGGCCATAATGGTCGTACATTTATTTGGCAACCCTGTTGATATGGATAAGGTGGTGGATATAGCCAAAAGGCATAAATTAAAGGTGATTGAGGATTGCGCCCAGGCCCCGGGGGCTAAGTACAAAAACAAATATGTCGGTACTTTCGGGGATGTGGGTATATTCAGTTTAAACAGGCATAAGACTATACAGGCAGGTGAAGGCGGTGTGATAATCACAAACGACAGCCGGCTCTGTTTCAAACTCCAATTGATAAGAAATCATGCGGAAGCGGTCATTGACCAAATGGAAGACAAAAAGGGGCTCAACCTGATAGGATGGAATTACAGGATGACAGAGCTGGAGGCGGCTGTTGGTACGGCCCAGATAATGAAACTGGATAAGTTGAACGCCTTAAGGATAAAGAACGGCGGATATCTATCCGGCAAATTGAAGGCCTTTGATTGGATCATACCCAATAAACCCAAGGAAAAAACAAGGTGTGTTTATTACCGGTATCCATTCAGGTTCCTTGGCAGGAAACTTGGTATAAAAAGAAGCACGTTCGCCAAAGCCATGAAAGAGGAGGGATTTTTTCTGAATGAGGGATACCTTAAACCGTTATATCTGCAATCGGTTTACAAAAAGAGAAAAGAGACGGTTCCTTATCTTGGCCCTGTATACAGTTCCTCGCGCAATTATGAAGAAGGTATCTGCCCGGTCGCGGAAAAACTGTACAAAGAAGAATTCATGTTCTCTCCCATTGCCCATCTGGCCAGGGATGAACGTGATGTTGATCTGTTCGTTAAGGCGCTGAAAAAAATTGAAGAAAACATTCAGGTATTAAAGAAATATGAGACATAAACCTAAAGTCATAACGGCCTGCCAGGATCCGGGTGGTACAAATGCCGTATACCCTGTGGTAAAGGCCCTTAAAGCGCGCGGCTATGATGTTATAGTCTGCGCCGCAGGACATGCGGCAGGTATTCTCAAGAAAAAAAATTGTCCCTGTGTAGAAGTAGACCTGGCAGATATCAGCCATGTCCAAGGGATCGTCGATGAACATGCCCCGAAATATGTCTTGCTGGGAACCAGCTGGGGTAATTCTGTTGAGGACCTATTCGTTACGGTTTGCAGAAAAAAACATATATTTACGGCGGCTGTTCTGGACTCATGGGCGTATTATAAGGAACGTTTTTCAGATATTGATGCGGGAGGGGAACCCAAATTCATGCCGGATATCGTATGCGCGATGGATGATTACGCTAAAAATGAGATGATACAAGCGGGCTTGCCGGCTGATAGGATTTTTGTCACAGGCAATCCTTATTTCGATGACCTTAGGGAACAGGCGGCCCGATTCACACAGAAGACAAAAGAATCACTTCTTGATAAGTGGCTGCTGGAAAGCGATACAAAGATAGTCAGCTTTTTTTCGCAGACCATTGATAAGACTTTTGGGTCATCTGCCGGTGATCCAAGATATCTGGGGTATACGCAAAAAGACGCCCTTATGCTTCTGGTTAATTCATTGCATAAGTTCGTTGAGGATGAAAAAGATAATATCGCGCTCATCGTCAGGCCCCATCCAAAAGAGGATATCAGGATGTATGACGGCATGTTCCGCGGGGATAAACATATTGCGGTAATAGTAAGCGATGAAGAGGATGCCAGGGAGATCATGTCCGTTTCGGATGTCGTTGTAAGTATGTTTTCTATCCTTCTGGTGGAGGCCTATATGATAGGTAAAGATATTATAAGCGTCCAGCCCAACCATAAGAAAGACAATTTTGTCTTAAGCCGAAGGGGGATAGTAAAAACGGCGGTGGATGAGAAAGGGATATATGAGAGGTTTCAGATGATCTTCTCGGGTCAAAACTCTGTCAGGGAAAGCCCTGTATCCAGGCCCGCAAACGCGGCGGATGCCGTGCTCAAAACCATAGATCAGAGAATGAAAGGGTTTATTAAATGAATAATAATATAAATATCAAGCTGGTAATCTCCTACTTAACTAAGTATAAGTTGCTGGTGTTTATCGCTGTGTGTGTCATGCTGGCGGTGACGCTTTTCGAAGGTATCGGTATAGGTATGATAGTGCCGATACTTGAGGAAATAAGTTCCAGCCGCGCGGATAATGTATTCAGCGCGTATGTTAAGAATACCTTTTCTTTTTTTGGCATAAATTATTCTTTTATCAATTTAATGGTGATATTCGGGCTTCTGATGCTCCTGAAGTACATATTATTGGCGATGCAGAAATACTTTGCCAGGCTTTTATATTCTCAAGTTACATATGACCTGAGGATGAAGGCGTTCCGGAATTTAATGGATGTGCCGCTCAGTTACTACTACGACGTCAAAGTCGGTGATATCATAGCCACGGTTTTCACCTCAGCTAATTACGCCGGAGGATTGATGGAATATCTCGTGTTGTTCTTTACTGAGTCGATGCTTTGCCTGATCTATATAGTCTTAAGCTTTATGGTTTCCGTGCCGTTGACCCTGACAATAATAATCGTGACAGGGCTGCTTTATTTTTTCATATCTCCCAGGTTCAAGAAGGCGCATGCCTTCGGTAATGAGGAAAAAAAACTGACGGATGAGATCGCCTCGTATATACATGATAAGATCGGCGGCATAAAGGTGTTAAAGGCTTTTAATAATGAAAAATTGCATACCAGCGAGTTTGACAGGATCGCGCGGGCATATAAGAAATTTCTTATAAAATTGCAGAAAAATAGGGTAGCGGCAGAGCTTTTAATAGAGCCCCCTATACTCGTGTTCATCATAGCGCTTCTTGTGTTTTCCGTTAAGGCGTTAAACCTTTCAATAATACCCCTTTTGACACTCCTCTATATCTTCCGCCTGCTTATGCCGAGAATACGCACTGTGAACAGCAACTTTTTATATGTGAAGCAATTGCTGCCGCATTTTTCTAAGATCCAGGAAATTATAGATCGGAATGATAAGCGCTATGTGAAGTCCGGCACCAGGGCTATTAACAAACTTGTCACCGGCATCGAATTCAAAAATGTATGGTTTAGATATCCGGGAAAAAATGTGTATGTTTTAAAGGATATAAACTTATCCGTTGAAAGCAAGAGAACCCTGGCTATTATCGGAGGTTCGGGAGGCGGCAAAACGACTTTTGTGGATCTCATCATGAGGCATCATGATCCTGAAAAGGGGCGTATATTGATAGATGGTGCGGACCTGAAAGATCTTGATACGCGGGATTGGCATAGCATGGTCGGAGTGGTGGATCAGGAAAATTATCTTTACCACGACTCAATATTCAATAATATCCTGTATGGCGACCTGTCAGCTTCCGGGGATAAGGTGATAGAAGCCGCCAAGACGGCCAATGCCCATGACTTTATATCGTCATTGCCTGATGGATATCATACTGTAGTTGGAGAAAGGGGTATTATACTTTCCGGAGGGCAAAAGCAGAGGATCGCGCTGGCCCGCGCCTTATTAAGGGACCCGGAGATACTCATCCTGGATGAGGCTACAAGTTCACTTGACAGTGAGTCAGAAAAGCTGATCCAGGAGGCGATAGTGAGGCTTAAAAAGACAAGAACGATCCTCCTGATCGCGCATAGATTGTCTACCACCTCCTTTGCGGACAAAGTTATCGTGATAGATAAAGGCCTTTGCCTTGAGCAGGGATCCCCTGAAGAGTTGTTAAAAAAAGAGGGTGTGTATAAAAAATATCACCTGATGCAGTCGGGCAAGGGGGCCTGGTTTAAGCGGGAATAATGAATGGGTTTATAAAAAAAGAAGAGCTTAATTTCATCAAACGGTCATCCAATCCGGTACTCTTTGTCCGGACCGCTGTGCACGGTTTCGGCATTCTTGCCAGAGGATTTCTTAAGAAAAGGGCCTCGATCAAGGCATACCCGCAATATCTCGAAGGCATATTTTCGAAAGATCGCGCGGAACTTAAAAAAGAAGATATAGGCTTTTTAAGTGAGATCGCCGCCTCATCCAAAGAAATAGACGAAACCGGTCTGAAAAAAATTTATCCGGTCAATGTGAACCTTGCCACACAAGGGATAGAGCTTACCGGGTTTCCGGATTGGAAGCGCGTTTTTAATGATGAGGAGGATATCTATTCACTGCACAGATGGGGATGGCTTCTTGAATACGCGGTAAAGAATCCCTCCCAGGAGGTAAAGGATTGGGGGACGTTATGCATGCAGAATTGGTTCATGGCTATGGGTGACAATGCGCGTCACCCCGGTTGGGAGAGTTATTCCATTTCCGAGAGGATAACAAATTGTATTTTGTTCTTTCTGTATCTGAAGGATTATGATAATGACGATGTCCGGGTTAAATCTATTGAAAAAGGCGTGATCGGCCAAGCGGAGACCCTTCGATCAAAATTGGAATTCAGAGGAAAACTGACGAATAATCATGTTTTGAATAATGCCCGCGCCTTATATTTGCTGGGCCGGCTTTCAGCGCGCGAGGACCTGGCCGATATAGGCAGGCTTATATTCATTCATGAGACACCCCATATGTTCACAAAACATGGCTTTTTAAATGAAGGTTCTTCAAACTATCATTTGCTCCTTCTAAGGACTTATCTTGAGGTATTGTGGATGGCGGAATTTTCGAATGATTCACTTTTCCATGACAGCCTCAAGCCTGTTATTTCCAAGATGGTTGAAGCGGCCTGGTTCATGAATGTATATGATAATATTGGCGGTTGGAAGATTCCGTTGATAGGGGATGTCACGCCGGATTTCCGGCCTGAGTGGCTTAAGGCTATACATCTTTCAAGATTGGCTGTAAGGATCAATACGCATTATAGGGATGAACTTGATACCATGACCGGATGGAATGCTTTGGCTGAGAAGCTTAACTCATATGTGATGGCCGCGGGTAAAAGTGCCAAAACCCCATATATCAAAAAGGCGGCTCATAATACCGTGAATGTCCGCCAGTTCCAGAACTATCATGAATGGTATAGGATCGATTTTGCTGATTGGACTTTGATCTCGTATGTGTATCCGGATGGCGCTGAGCCGCTTACTTCACATGGACATAATAGTGTCCTGTCTTTTGTCCTCTACTGGAAGGGCGTGGAGCTGATAATCGACCCCGGTAGATTTAATTATAAAAAGAGCGATATTGGCATATATGGCAGAAGGGCGGTATCGCACAATACATTTCTAGTCAATGGTTTTGAGCCTTATCCATTGTCCAGGGAGATATACCCACAATGGTACAAGAGGGGCAGGTCAGAGGTGGAATATGAAGACCGGGAACGCATGTTTATGTTTAAGATCACGCATACGGGGTTTACCAGGTTAACAGCTTCATTTATCGCCTCGCGGGAATTTCTTATAAAAAAGAACGAGATTATCATAAATGATTTTATTGAGGGTATAGGATCTAATAGGGTAAAGACATATTTTCATTTCAGCCCTCTGGTCAATATCAAAGATCTGGGTCAAAGCGGGTTAGATCTGAGATTAAAGGATGCTCTTATTCATTTCGGTTATAAAGCTGATACGAAGGTTGTGAAGAAGAATATTGTTAGGGGCAAACTCCGGGGAGTGCCCGCCGGGTTATACTTTCCCCGGTATGGGAAGAGCGAGACTGTTGATACGCTCATACTTGACTGCAGGGCAAGATTCCCTTATAAGGGAGAATACAGGATTTCTTTATGAAGAAAGATCCATTGGTCTCTGTTATCATTCCTACTTGCGACCGACAGGACTTTTTTAAGCGCGCCATTGAGAGCGTGGCAAGGCAGGATTACGGTAATATCGAGGTCATAGTCGTAGATGACAATTCTTCCGATGAAACCGGTAATATCGCGGTTGCCTATAAGGATAGATTCGCCAATTTTATATATACGCGCGGTAATGAAAGATGCGGCGCGGCAAAAAGCAGGAATCGCGGCATTAAGAGCGCCCGGGGTGAATTCATCGCGTTTCTCGATGATGATGATGAATGGCTCTCAAATAAGCTCAAGGCGCAGGTTTCTTTTCTCGAAGAAAACCGTGATGTTATGGCGGCCTCATGCTGGTATATTGATCAACGCGGTGATGAGCGCTTAAATGTCAGGAAGCCCGAAAATATTACCTACAGTGATCTTTTATGGGAAAATTTTCTCGGAAGCTTCTCTTTTGTTATTGCCAGAAAAGAGGTGTTTGGTGAGGTAGGATTACTGGATGAAGGCCTGAACAGTTCGCAGGATTGGGACATGTGGCTCACTATTTCCCGCAGATATCCTGTAAGCGTAGTGCCCCATTACCTGGCAGTATATTACAGGCATAGTGATGACAGGATAAGCTCAACGAATATAAATGCGGTATACGATCTGGATAGAATATACAAGAAGCATAGAGAGTGCATGAGTCTGGGCTGCCGAATGTATAATGCGCGGAGAAAATTTGGTCTCTGGCTTCGATCGAAAACATTGACCCCTATTGGCCGCAAGCTTGTAAAGACCCTGAAGCGTCCGCGCCGTGAAACCACCATTCTCGAATACGACCCCGTCTACCGCAGACTGCATCGACGTTGAGCGTCCGGGCCACAGGTGTTCGGACGACAAAGGTCCGGGACACTGGTGTTCGTGTGCCGGTTGAGTTGTCCCGGACCTGAAAAGGTTGGAGACAGGATCGCGCGAGCTGTCCCGGACGCTGGAAGCCACAGGTGTTCGGATGACAAAGGTCCGGGACACTGGTGTTCGTGTGCCGGTTGAGTTGTCCCGGACCTGAAAAGGTTGGAGACAGGATCGCGCGAGCTGTCCCGGACCTGTGAAGGTAAAGCAGGCCGGATGCCAAACCCACCCGCAAACCCCCATTATACATCTTTTACATTATTGTTACAATACTGTGACAATTAATTCACGATATGATGGTATATTATATAGCAATTATGACTAACCACATTAACGTATTAGAGCCTAAAAGGTTCGTGTTTAAAGCCATCTGTATAACGCTGGTAGGGGCGATCCTAGTGAATGATGTAGCCTTTGCCAGTGAAGAGATACGTTCTTGTCTGGCGCCCCCGAATTTCCACAAACCCCCATGTGTGATCACATTCAATCCACAAGATGGGAGAGCTGTTGTGACAGAGGGCTCTTACGAAGTCCCGGGCGAAGTATTTCTCTTTCATACGATAGGCGCATCATTATACCAGGGGCATACCCTGGAAGAGTTGAATAGCTTGATCAGCACCATTATTGATCCGAGATTCAGTGATGAGGACATGGGGATTTATGATAAAGGCGAAATTTTTATGGATGGGGATGATTTTGTCCTGCCCACAAAAGACGGTAAAAAACTTTACGTATTTTCAAAAACACTACCGAAAGACCGTTCAAGAACAGATATTTTCATAATAAGCGGTGACAGAAATGTTTTTGTGACGGAAATATGGCTTGTCAGGAAGCCCACAGTCTTTCTTTATAAACCTGAACCAGAACCTAAAAAAGACAAACCAAAAGCGGAGGATATACTCACAGACAAGTGGACTGCACTCAGGGACGATGAAAAGGTCAAGGCCATGGATGCTCTTGGAAAAGTATATGATGTAGAAAAACTTCGTGAAGAATATGTGCCTGCCTTAGCCAGGATATACAGTGATACTGAAGAGTCAAAACTTGTCAGACAGCAGGCTGTACAATTTCATGTCTCAATGAAAGGACGTGTAGCGAATATTGAAATTGACTCTTGGCGCGATCAGTTAATGTCTACTGGAAAAACGCGAGCAGAAGCAGATGAAGAGCTTCTTACTTTATTGAGCCCTGATGCCCTGCTTTATTTGCTGAAACGGGCTATTGACAATAGGGATAAGGATCAGACAAAAAAACTGATAGAGATCATAAAAGAGGGGTACGATGAGAATTTTGAATTTGTTATTCTAGGATGTATGAGGGAGAAACAAGGCCATGTATTTGATGCGGAAAGATCAAAGATTACCCCGATCGAGCATAGCCTTAAAGAAAAATTACAAAGATGCGGCATAACATCTGAGGATGTGCATAGTTGCATAAACCAGCTTTCTCAAGATCTAGGCCCGAATATTATAGGTCATGCCCTGGATGAGATTGAACCTGGAACGGTAAAAGAGGATGATGTATTTGGTGTGCTTGGTTTTTGGATAACTGAAGACGGTGAGACAGTATCTATCGACGTATTTGCCCATGACAATGGCGGAGGTTTCGATCTGGAGGGTGTGCATAGGTCAGGAGGATCCCGAAAACACATGCCTTTTTTTGACAGGATCAATCGAGTAACACAGGATGGCCATATTGACGATGAATCTGGACGCGGTACACTCTTGAATGTTTTCTATCTTGAAAGGAATACGCAGGCCTGGTCCTATCACGTTATTTCAGGCCTTTCAAGGGCGGTCATAGATAATATAGATGTAGCGAATAGAAGCATTAGCGGGATCACAATGCCAAACCATAGTTTAAGGCACGGATGTCGCGCAGAGGTGTCTTTTGAGGTCGAGAAGCCGGATCTAAATACAGACATAAGAGATCCGAATTTACCGGATGACTCTAAAGGTGGGAAAGCAGCCGATAAGCCAACGGATGAAAAAAATGGCGGTATTGCAAAGTACGGCGCATTATTGATGTCGCCCGATGAAATTCCATTTGAAATACCGGGATGGTTGGAAACAGGTCTTTGGGTAATAGTTGCTATATCAGCCGCAATGTTTATCATATTCGTGGTTATACCATGGGTGCGCGGGATATTGAAAAACATAGAAGAAAATAGATCGGCTGTTATTGAGCAGCAAACATGGGCAATTGAGTATAATGCTGTTGTATCTCAGATAGAGGGATATAGAAAAGTTTTATTGGGAGATGAAAGTGCAAAGGAAAAGATGGATGAGTATGAAGCCCTATCAAAATTATTCTATCTAATTTCACTGATAGACCAAAAAGACGATGATCCAGATATACCCCTTCATGCAAATGACGCCATTGGTGTATTGGAGCAGTTAATTAAAAGCGGTAGAATAAGTGACGACATATTCGATCTAATAGCCCTCGGGCTTGCTTTTGTGGCAACGAATATTGAGGACTTCTCACGTAAAGCATGCGCTGTTTTGAGAAAGGCCTATTACAATAATCCGGAAAAACCCAGTCGAAAAAAAGCAGTGGTATTTGCACTCGATATCATTAAGTGCAGCAAAGGCAATGCTTTCGTGGGTGAAGTTGTGCTGGAAATATCCGATGATGAATTTAGTGCTGTAAGGGAAGATCCTGTCCTGAATCATAAGTCGCTTCGGTTAGATTTGCGAAAAAAGAGAGATCAAGGGGTTGAATCAGTTAAGGTCATAAGCGATATGATCGAATCCAAACCTGAAGTGGAAGTTGCAATATCTGACGCTATATATCTAGCCGATAGTGGTCAAATGTTCATTGGCTCCGCTGGCCGGTTGCATTGGCAGGGTGGAGGAATTGCGCTTAGAGACGGTCACCAGCCGGTAGGATCTTCTGATGAAAGTGTGAAAGGAATAACTAGATCGGGAAGATTCGGGCCGGGTAAGTTATATTCGGTTCTATTGGTTGCGGTAATTGGCATTCCTTTAACAATGATCTGTTGTCAAAATCCACAATTCGCGAAAATATTATTATTTATCGCGTCATTGTTTTTTGCCGGATCAATGCTCAATATGTCACGGATTGATCCTGTGAGTAATATTCCAGGTGCATGGTCCAGGACAACCGCGGATGCTCCGGCTGATGGTGTGCAACCATATCCGGTAAAGAAGAAGGGTGAAGATGCGGAGCAGGAGGGGCCACCGCATCGTGAGGAAGGCCAGGATGAGGGTGAACCCTACTCGGGTTACGAGGATTTTGTGGGAGGTCAGCTAGAATTACGCGAGGTGCTGTCAAAATTTCTTAAATCAAGGACCGACTTACAAACTCCGGGAACTCCAGTGAGTGAAATAGCCGGCGCCGCGTTAGCCGACGAAACAATAGGCGCGTTAGCTGAGAAGATTACTCAAAATTTACCACTAACCGCTAGGAATATAGTCGAAAGGATTTTGTCGGTTTGCTTAGGAAGAAACAATATAGACAACCCACAATCTCGAAACGGCCAGGGGCAAACAGGTCATATACATCAGGGGACAAAGTCTAGAAAGGTTTTTGAGAGGCGCCTGGCAGAGATACGCGAGAACGACGTTACTGAAACATATCGTTATAGGATGGTGGCGTTGTTGGATAGTATTCTTGAAAGGCGGAAGTTAAATGACTATCAGCGGGCAAACCTGGAGGAACAGAGAGATCGGTTAAAGGAAAACACGAGGATATACGGATTTCAGTCTATCGTGAAAGGAAAACACGACTTTTTCTTGGGGTGGAATAACTATGAAAATAATGAGATATTTATTGCCTGGGACCTGATCAAGTATTTAGAATCAAGGGGTCCGCCTAGCCTGGTCGATGAATATTTACTGCATGAGGTTATATGTCCGCATATGAAATTCCTTCCTCTCGATAGAAAAAGCCACTATTGGTCGATCCTGCTGCAGCAGAGATTATATACGGATAATTATCCCGATAAGATAAAACTCGCATCTCAAAATAAAAGGGATCCCTATAAAGGACGGTTGGGCCATGCGATAAGGGATTATATAAATGATAATACGGATTTTGTAAAGTTTCTTAAAGTTAGCCTGTCTTTGCTGCTTCTCTTTGAATTAGATGTTATCCTGTACGCGGCCTTGGGTCTGATACAGGGGATACTTTTGCCTGAAATTATTGTTCTTGCGCTTTCGGCAATGTCTATCTCTGTATATACGGCCATATCATATATAAGAAATCGTTCATATCAACAGGAGCTGAAGATTACTAGATCTTGGCCTCAAAAACCGCCGTTGAAAAGCCTAGAAGGTGTCACGCTGCTCAGGTTCAATGCTGAATACACGAATATAGGAGGCATTGAAAGGTATCTACAGGCTCTGAATCGAGAGCTCCTTAAGAGAAATCGTATGACAATAATACAAGTTTACTATACACATGATCAGAATGAACGCGGGACAAAGATTTTGGATTATGATATGGGCAGATTGGTGCTTGTCCCGGTATATTCAAAAAAACATGAGAAAACAACCGTAGGCGGCATAATTAAAAAGAATGCGGTTTCCGTTTGCGAGGCGCTTCATATCAAGCGTGCTGTAAAGAGGTTTGTGTTCAGATATGCCCAGTTCATAATGAGATTCCCGATTTTGAAAAATATTTTTAAGTCCAATGAATTTGACGAAACAGCCATGGCGAAAACCATGGATAAAGTGCTTACCGAGTATGATGTAGATCTCGCCGGAATACATAACTGGCCTGGCGCTGAATATCCGGTTGTCGAAGCGTTGAAACGGCATAATATCCCATGCTATGTGCAGGCACATGGCGCTAACACCGGATTGACTCGTTATGCGAGAAGTCTGATGCAAGACCCATCCGTTATTTTAGCCGGAGTCAATAGAAGAGAGGTCCCAAAAGAATATACGTCCCGTTTTACATCGCTATATGACGGTATTGACGATAGCCTGTTTCGACCGGGGGATGAATTAAAGGGATGCCAAAAGGGAACTAAGACCGTTCTTTTACCGGCTAGGATAGGGGATCCGAATAAGGGGCATACTGACATTATCAGGGTATTAAGAACCATGGAAGGTTGGTTTGAGGAAGATGATTGGGAAGAGTTTGGTGATATAAGGATTGTCTTTGCCGGCCCTGTTTATGATGACGGGGTGAAGAAGCAGATTGAGGATGCCGCGGAATGGTTAAAATTAAGTGATAGCATACAATTTGTGGGCGGGCTTACTCCGGAAGAAATGAGGGATTGGTACGCCAAGAGCGATGTTGTGGTGTTGCCTACTCAGACTGAAGGTTTGCCAAGGGTATTATTGGAAGCTCAACTGATGGAGAAGCCTGTAGTTGCTTACGGTGTGGGAGGTGTGCCGGAAGCTGTTTTAAATGGTGTTTCGGGTTATGTGGTCGAACATGGTGATTCAACCAGTTTCGCGAAGCGATTGAAAATGCTTCTTACCAATCCTGAGCTTTGCGCCAGAATGGGTGAAGCCGGCAGAAGGCATGTCCTGGATAACTTTGCATTAGACCGTCTTGCCGAGAGGCATGAGGAGTTCTACCTTAAAGTGCTCAATCGTTGCCGAAAACCAGCTAGACAGGTCCGGCGATCTTTCCAGATGAAGTTAAAGCCGCCGTTTTATGAAAAAAAAGAGATAGTGATAGGTGATGATATACCTCTAAAGGTTTTATATGAGGGTGATAATCTATTGATTGCGGATACCGATGGTTTACGTGTCCTAGCGTCTAATCTAGGGCTTAATAAACAGACGTTTCTAAACGGAGTAAACGGAGTAATACGTCAGAGAACGAGATTCAACAGAAAGAGGATAAAACGGAATGATCTCGTTGTTTTAGCAGAAAAAAAAATTAAGGTCAGATTATGCTCTAAATCCAAAGCCTTGATAGGAGATGACAAAGAAAATGGCGTTATCACTATAAACGTGGATGCCCTTAAGCGGTTGGCCCGTGAGGTACCGGCGGATAGGCCTGATCTGTACAGATATATATTTGCGTTATTCTATGTTGGATTTACTCATGAATTACTCGGACATGAAATAGGCAGGCATAACGAAGACGAACTTACCGATGAAGACCTTGTGTTGTTTGATAGGCTGGTCGTTAACGGGTCTGAAGACACCATAACCAGAGAGATCGTTGATGCGCTAAGGAAGATCATGTCTACCGTAGTGGAGGATGGGGATGATGAATCGATCTTTTTTGAACGCTTTACTTATGAGCAATTTGACGCTATGAGAGTTGCCGCATTGATCCTTAAACCCAACAGAATTGCCGATAATTGTATCGGGGTTGTCATGAATAATGAAAAGAAGTGGACATGTTCCACAGCAGGGGACAAGGACGTAAAAGAAGCGGCGTTAGAAAAAGCGGACGAAAAACTACGTTATGTCATTGCTATGTTTAGAAAATATAAAGACACAATGCCTTATATATGGCGCTTAGTGCCCTATATAATAGGGCATTGCACAAGATTATGTGAGGCGTACTGCGATTATGGGAAAAGGGAAGATGTGCCAATCGATGAAAGAACCAAGTGTTTTAATCTAGCCGGACGGTGGCTTGACAGAGCCCGTAAATTTTACGATGAGTTTAAGCATAAGCTGGATGCTAAATATAAGGATTCACTGGCGAGACAAAAAGAATTCATTCGAAAAGCTCGAACTGAGCTAATCGCTTGTAAGAGATCTTTAAGAGAAATGCCTGTCGGCGCCGGCGGCGGCGCGATCGGCAAATACATTGTCAGGTCCGTAAAAGAGGCCAAAGATTTCCAGGGGAAGAACCAGGGCACCCTTCTTGTGAGGGCCTATGACCTGGAGCAAGAAAAAGACGTCCGATTAAGGATATTCGCTGAGCGTTTTTCACCCGGTTTTTTCCGCAGGTATAAACGGCAAGGCCTTTCTGAAGAGGTCCGGGCCGGCCTTGATTCATTCTTAAACGGTTTCGAAGGCAGCGCGTACAGGCTAGCACCTAATGAATATCATCTTTACGGTATAGGGCTAAAAGATACGCTCGCTCTCGTAAGCCCCTTATATTTTCATGATGTCGCGCTATTTCATGAGCTCGCCCACGCCGCCATCGATAATGGGGACTTATCAATTGATATGCTTAAGACGGAATTAACGGGTGGCGGGGATATTAGTGCAAATATGGTTGGACAGGGGATAGGCCATATAAGATCCAAGAGATTAAAGGCGCACGAGGCATTGAGATATTTCCAATTGGTCAAATGGCCTTCCGATGACACTTCCCTGACCGTATTGATCAGAAAAATATCCGAGTTAGTAAAGACAGACTTTGAGGAGTATTGGGAGGGGGAGCTGTTTAAGTACTTGGTCCTTCTTATGGGTGAAGAAACGAAGAATGGCACGGTTAGTCCGGATCTCTGCCATGGTTTAATGGGGTATCTGCGTTGGATAAGTACGGCCATGCCGTATATAGAAGACAAAGAGATCCTTGACGGCTTGTCAGTGCTTGTTGATAACATGTTGGATAATCCGGATTATGTGATTGATAGAGATATGAGAAATGCGCTCAGCGCTATATCATCAAAAGTCTTACGGTTTAAATACGCCAAAGATCTTAAGGAGGAGAGGGAAAAGTTCTTTAAAGATTTTAGGGATGGAAGACGGACTGATAAGACCAGGGCCGGATTACAGCTTAAGGAGTTGCAGAAGGCTGCCAGGGCCATGGTTGAATTGCGGAATTTGTGGAAGGAGAATATATCCGGTGAAACCCCTATTGGGTTTGATGAATGGGCGAAAGAAATGATCGGTAAATTGCTGGAACCCGGGGATTTTGACTTGCCGGCAAACCAGCGTGCCTTATTTGCTGCGCGACTTAGGGCAATGAGGGCCAATTATATGATTTTAGTCAAATTGACGGATGGGAAATTGGATTCTATAGACAGGGATTTGATGTATAAGTTGCTGTTTCGATTTACCGGTGTACGGCTTGATTCAGGGATAAAGCAGGTAAGGTATAACCCGGAGTTGCCGTTTGTGATTTCCTTTGAATTTGAGGATGAGGATGCTTATTATAGGTTTCTTGAGGTAAAGGATGACCCTATGTCCATGGCAGGGTCACAGGGATATTTTGATTCTGATAATATGGTTGCTTTCGGATATGAATCTGATAAGTTGGATCCTTTCCCCCATGAACTTAATCATGGTTTCTTCGCTGGAGTCTGGGGGGTTAAGCTGAGGCCTGTGGAGATTCATAAATGGACCTTCGTAGAAAAGAAATTCGTAAAATATCTGAAAGAAGGCAGTATACAAGAAGCTGCGGACATCATAGATAAGCTCAAATGGAGTTTATTAGATGAACTGAATTGTGAATTCTTAGCGGCGATTACCAGTCTTAGCGGTAGATTAATAAGCAGACGCGGCGCCTTAGATTTTTATTTGAATATATGCGGTGAAACAAGTGAGGATGAAGCCGGTATTATCGATAGAATCAAAACGCATATTAATAGGGATGATTGCTCGGAAAAGACCAAAAAGCGACTTTTGGGCTCTTTGGATAAAATGGTTGATTCATTAAGACATGAGATTATACAGCGTGAGAGAATAGCGCTCAGGATTATTCAAGAACAAGGGGATGAGGGAGAGGCCATGCTCTATCTTGTGCCGCTTAGAGAGTATTCTAAATTTGAGGGCATATACTCATATAATCTGGACGAGGTTTCAGTGGAAGGGATTGAAGATAGTGTTAAAATGTGCTTTCAAACAGAACAATTGATGCATGATACAGAAGGGGTTGAGCCGGATCATAGACGTGCCTGTATTGCTTATTGGGATATAAGGAATAAAATTGGTAATATCCTATATCTGGCCCTGACAAAGATTGGTCTGGATGAATCGGATGCGTTTGATGATATTATTGAGGATATATATGATGGTGACAAAGGCCTTAGCGTGCAGTTGAAAAGGCTTTTTTCTGAGAGGCTTTGCAGAAAAAGAAAACTCGCGGGTCTTATACAGATTTTTTTGGTTATGTTAGGTATTTCTCATGAAGAAATACAGGGCTTAGTTAGGAAGACGAGAAAGAGTGCCTCGAAGTGCAGGAAGGCCGCTCAAGTTAGATCCGCGACTAAGGCGCTGGACCAGGCCCGAAAGCGTCTGGAAGGTGAGGATTCGGGATTAGATACTGCGCTTGAAGGCGATACTATATCCGCAGAGACCCGTGGGAATGTCCTTATATTGTACGCTGATGATATTTTGAACAATGCCGCGTTTATTGATATGGAGGAGGCCCTGCGGAAGATAACAGCGGGCAGTGGTATCCTCAAAGGCGGCAAGATCATCTTGTATACAAGAAATGACAAACTCAAGAAAGACGTCGAAAAGCTGAAGACACTGATTGAACGCGCATCCAGTGACGTGAATGTTCATGTAGTTACTCAGGAAACCGTGTTTAAGCGTAAGGTTGAGGGTGATGTGGATGACGTAAATGAGATCGATCAGCTTATAAAAAGGCTTGGGAATATAATATCTCGTTCGAGCGGAGGCGCGGTTTCTGAAAAGATCGAAAAAAAGGATATTTTCGCGATAGTCAGAGGCAATGGCATCTCATATCCGAAATTTATTGCGGAGTATCCGAACTTGTTTAGACCGAAAGAAAGAAAAATACCCGTTGTCATAATGAACGGCCGCAAAAACACTATCCGCGGATTGTTTTCTTTTGAGTGTATCATGGCCCGTATCCTGCAGTACGGATCGGGTGAAGGCCAAGGCAGTCCTGTTATCCTTGTCGACTGCGTCCCCCAAACCGAGGATCTCTGGGACGGCATCGACCGCCACCGCGCCCGCGTCCTCACCCAGCTTTAGAGAAAACCATGTCTTGACCTGGTCGATCGACCTGGTCGATCGACCAGGTCAAGACAGAAGGTTATTCGATAATAAGGTGATTGATTTTACTCAGGCTTCTCTGGTAATCAATATGGTCATTAACATATTGCTCATAAGATGAAGTGATATTTAATATGTTTTCATATTCGCAAATCTTATGCTCTTTATCGACTTTGCCTATATATTCGTTAAATGACGAATAGGGCCAATCCTTGGGGGTATTTGCGATACGTGCCTTAACAGGGTTTAAATGAATATATCTTGTTAAGTGGATCAGATATTCATCTTTATCGACCAGTTTATTCTTGAAAGGTCCTTGCCAAAGCGGTCCTTTCCTGTCTTGTTTTCTGTTAAAAAATTGAGAATAACTCTTCTGCAGAGCATTCATGAAACAGGATATTCCGTTTTCTTTTAACTGTTTGAGTATGAGGTGAAAATGAGTTGGCATATGGCAAAAGGCAATTATTTCAACTAGTTGAGCTGTTTTTTGCATTGAAAAAGAAATTGTATTACCAAGTTCTTTGAATCGTGTCAATCCACAGAAATTTTTGTTGCTGTTATAATAGAGCATACTTTGTATCAGTCTATTATAATCAGTGTCGGTGTTAAATATTTTAAAACCTGCGATACTTTTATTAAAGATATGATAAACGTGACCTGTTGCCAAAGGCGATTTTCTAAATGGCATAAAGACTCCTTTCGTTAAAAAAAGATATTTTGCAGAGAAGATCCCTTCTTCTCCTTCTATATATATACTTACGTAAAAAATCCGCTTTTTCTTGCAAGTTTTTTCAGAAAACCATGTCTTGACCTGGTCGATCGACCTGGTCGATCGACCTGGTCAAGAGGAGGTTCTCTCAGCAGGGCTTGACTGGAAGGAGGCTTATGGTAAAATATTGTTGCTATGAAACATACTTTAGGATCAGAAAATTGACGGAACTTATGAAAATGATATATTGTCTAAATTATAAACAATGGAGGTAGATATGGGTGAAGGGATCACGGTAATTAATGAAAAGGTAAGGAAAGAAAGCGCGTTTGTGCACGGTCTTACGCAAGAGATGCAGAAGGTGATTGTCGGGCAGAAATATCTTTTGGAGAGGTTAATGGTCGGGCTTCTAGCTAACGGGCATATATTAGTAGAGGGTGTACCCGGCCTGGCTAAGACAATGTCTATCAAGACATTATCAGATACGATCAAGGCAAAATTTCAAAGGATACAATTTACCCCGGACCTATTACCGGCCGATCTTGTAGGAACGCTTGTTTACAATCCTAAAGACGGCAAATTTACCACTAAAAAAGGGCCCATTTTCGCGAATATAATCCTGGCGGATGAGATAAACAGGGCCCCGGCAAAAGTTCAAAGCGCCCTCTTAGAGGCTATGCAGGAAAGGCAGGTCACCATAGGTGAGAACACATTCAAACTGGATGAGCCGTTTCTTGTTATGGCGACTCAAAACCCTATAGAGCAGGAAGGGACTTACCCACTGCCTGAAGCGCAGGTAGATAGATTTATGCTAAAGATCAGGATCACTTATCCGACATTGGATGAGGAGCATCAGATACTTAAAAGGATGAGTTTTACGGATAAAAAGATCAGTGTGGGCCAGATAGTGAGCCCTGAAGATATAGTAAGGGCCAGGAAAGTCATAAACGATATCTACATGGATGAAAAGATTGAAAAGTACATTATTGATATAGTATTTGCCACCAGGGACCCGAAAAAGTATAAGATAGATGATATCACTAATTTCATTAAATACGGGGCCTCACCCAGGGCCACCATCTATTTAACATTAGCCGCGAAGGCATATGCTTTCATACAGGGAAGGGGGTATGTGATCCCGCAAGATGTAAAGTCGATCGGACCGGATGTGCTAAGGCACAGGGTTATAGTAAGTTATGAGGCTGAGGCTGAAGAGAAGAGTTCGGAGGATATTATCCGGAGGGTGTTCGAGGAAGTTGAGGTCCCATAATATTGACAATTTCGAAATTCGAAATCCGAAACAAATTCGAAATTCTAATTTTCAAAAACGGTCAAATATGATTCCTAAAGAAGTATTAAAAAATGTAAGGCGCATACAGATCACTACCAACCGCATGGTTACGGACGTGTTTCATGGCCGTTATCACAGCGTTTTCAAAGGGCGTGGGATAGAGTTTGACGAAGTCAGGGAGTACCAGCCGGGAGATGAGATACGGTCCATTGACTGGAACGTGACTGCCAGGATGGGCGAACCTTTCATTAAGAAGTTCGTGGAAGAGAGGGAGCTGACAGTGATACTCCTTCTGGACATGTCGCAATCATCGGCTTTCGGATCAATAAATAATTTGAAGGGAAAACTCGCGGCAGAGATCTGTTCACTGCTTGCCTTTTCCGCGGTAAGGAATAATGATAAGGTCGGATTTATGGCCTTTACCGATAAGGTCGAGAAGTATATACCGCCCCGTAAGGGCGTCAGTCATGTATTAAGGGTAATAAGGGAGGCCTTATATTTTAAGCCAACATCCAAAGGCACTAACATCCGTAACGCGGTCGAATATCTGGAAAGGGTAACCGCGAGGAAAGCGGTCGTATTTGTTATCTCTGATTTCTATGATAGCGGATTTAAAAAGGCATTATCAGTAGCTAATAAGAGGCATGATATCATAGCGATAACAATTACTGATCCGATGGAGCTGGAATTGCCGAGTGTTGGTATACTAAAAATGTATGACGCTGAGACAGGGCTTGAATTCCTGGTCGATACTTCTTCCGAAAAGGTAAGGGGTGAGTATAAGAAAAAGGCTTGGGTAAATTTCAGGCAGAGGCAGGAGATACTGAATTCAGTAAATGTCGATACGATCGATGTCAGGACGAACATCCCGTATACCCTCAGCCTTTTCAAATTTTTCAAGGCCAGAGAACGAAAAATGCATTAAGGGTAAAGATTATGGCTGTTCCTCAGGAAAAAACCCTGGAAGAATTGGTAAGCGCCGCTACGGATATAAGGGATATAAAAGGGCCTATTGATCTGCCCTCTGCCCTGGGATGGCTTCTAATATTTCTTGCCGTGATATTGGCGGTACTGGCGACTGCCTTTCTTATAAGGTATCTTCTGGATAAGGGTAAGAGATACCATGGAGGGCCGGTCAAACTTCCGCATGAGATCGCTTTTGAAAAACTGGAGGATCTAAAAAAGAAAAAATTGATAGCCCAGGGTAAAATCAAAGAATTCTATTTCGTCCTTTCCGACATTACCAGGCATTATCTTGAGGATAGGTTCAAGATGAAGGCCCCCGAGATGACGACGGAGGAATTCTTGCGTGTGTTGAAAGATTCTAATGAGTTGACAGGCCATCACAAAGGTCTTTTGAAAGATTTCATGCAACACTGTGACCTTGTAAAATTCGCCAAGTATGGCCCATCAGAGAAAGAGATCGAGTCAAGCTTTGATTCAGCCTATAAACTGGTGGAGCAGACAAGCCAGGCGGAGAGCGGGGGTGCCAAGTAAAATGCTGTTTCAAGATGCGTGGGTATTATATTTTTCGCCTATAATTATTATCCTTGCGATGATATGGAGGAAGATAGCCGGTCATAACGCTGGAGTAAAATTTTCATCGGGGGAAGTGCTTAAAGGTATCAGGCAATCTTTTAAATTAAAACTTAGCAGGCACTTATTCGTCCTGCGCGTGATCGCGCTTGTTCTGATACTTTTTTCGCTTGCCAGACCGCAATCTCCTCTTGAGGAGACAGAGATAATACAGGAGGGTATTGATATTGTGCTTGCCATTGACGTCTCAACAAGTATGCTTGCCGAAGACTTCATGCTGGGAGGGAGGAGGCAGAACAGATTAGAGGTAGTGAAGGATGTCGTAAAAGACTTTGTCCTTGGCAGGGACAGCGACAGGATCGGCATGGTCGTATTTGCCGCCAGGCCGTATACCGTATGTCCTTTGACATTGGATTATGACTGGTTATTGAAGAATTTGGAGAGGGTGGAGATAGGCATGGTGGAGGATGGAACTGCTATTGGTTCCGGACTCAGCGCGGCATTGAACAGGATCAAAGATACGGAGGCAAAAGGCAAGGTAGTAGTTCTATTGACCGATGGGATGAATAATGCCGGAAAGATATCCCCCCTCATGGCAGCGGATGCGGCCAGAGCCCTTAAGGTTAAAGTATATACGATTGGCGCCGGCACTACAGGTACCGCGCCGTATCCTATGAAAGGCGTACTCGGCAATACAGTATACAGGCCCGTAAAGATAGAGATAGACGAAGGGACGCTTAAGAGGGTAGCTGAAAAAACAGAAGGGAAATATTTTCGCGCGAAAGACACAGAGGGCCTTAGAAAAATATACGAAGAGATCGATCGTCTGGAAAAGGTGCCCGTGGAAGAGAGGGGATATCTGGAATATAAAGAGCTGTTTTTATATTTCTTAATACCCGGATTGATCGTATTGTTGATAGAGATAGTATTAGCTAATACGGTATTCAGAAAAATGCCTTAACGGGTGAAAAAGGAAGATAATGGGATTCGCGAATAGAGAGATGATGTATCTGGTAGTCCTGCCGCTATTGATGATACTTTTTTATGTCTGGGCCCTAAAACGGCGAAGGTCCTTGATGAAACATTTTTTGCAGAAAGACCTTATAAAAGAGTTAACCCAATCGGTGGATGAGAGAAAGCGTTTTTTAAAATCCGTACTTCTTGTTCTGGGTTTAAGTTTTGCCGTGTTTTCTCTGCTGAGACCGACATGGGGATACCATTGGGAAGAGGTCAAAAGGAAAGGGCTGGATATAATTGTGGCTATCGATACATCAAAAAGCATGTTAGCTGAGGACATAAAACCCAATAGGCTTAAGCGTACAAAGTTAGCCGTAAAGGATCTTGTCGCGAAATTAAAGGGTGACAGGATAGGCCTAGTCGCGTTTGCGGGGACCGCTTTCCTGCAATGTCCATTGACCGTAGATTATAATGGTTTTATGCTTGCCCTGGATAGCATAGATGTAGGCGTTATACCCAGGGGCGGCACATCTATTTCAAGCGCGATCAAAGAGGTCGTAAAGGGGCACGAAGGCGGCCTGAAGAAGAATAAAATAATGATATTGATCACCGACGGGGAGGATCATGAAGGCAATCCTATCAAGGCGGCTCTAGAGGCAAAAAAAGATGGGATAATAATATATTGTATAGGCATAGGTACCAAAGAGGGGGATCTTATTCCTGTAAGGGATGAAACAGGAAGAATGTCATTTATGAAAGATAGACTGGGCAATGTCGTTAAAAGCCGCCTGGATGAGAGCACCTTGCAGAGAATAGCTATTGATACGGGAGGCGCTTATATCAGGTCTGCATCCACTGATTTTGGGCTGGATTACATATATGATGACAAACTAAAGGCCATAGAACGCCGGGAGATCGAAACAAAGATGAAAAAACATTACCAGGAGAGGTTCCAGATACCCCTATTGGTGGCATTCATACTTTTTGCGTTGGAACCTTTGATAAATGACAGGAAAAGAAGAAAATGGCTGATTTAAGGGGCCATATAAGATATACTATGTACCTGTTGGCGTTTGTTATTGTGTCAGCGAAACCAGGCGATCTATATGCCTTTACATCTTCTCAGGAGGTAAATAGGGCCAATAAGTTATTTGCGGACGAGAAGTATGATGAGGCTATAGAAAGGTATAATAAGGTCCTTGAAAAGAAACCCGAATCTGATGTAATGAATTTTAACGCGGGTTCGGCCTATTATAAGAAAAGTGATTTTGAGAAGGCCGATAAACTGTTGTCCAAATCCCTCCTTACAGATGATGAGGAGTTGGAGCAGAAAGCCTATTACAACATGGGTAATAATAAATATCGGCAGGCAGAGGCGATCGAAAGTACGGATCTCGAGGGCGCCATCCCAAAGTACAAAGAGGCCCTTGGGTATTACAAGAGGGCAATAGACCTGGATGAGGAAGATGAGGATGCCAAATTCAATTATGAATTCGTGAAGAGGAAATTGAAAGAACTACAACAGAAGAAGAAAAAAGAAGACCGGAAGAAGGAGAAAAAAAGGGAAGATAAGGGAGAAGAAGGGAAAGAAGGGGAAGAAGACCGGCAGGATCAGCAAGAGCAGGAGAAGGATGATGGGAAG
>Ga0272441_10003173_pt1 | contig 31803 bp, 32 predicted proteins | sample SSMProp6N_FD_193582 | JGI IMG/M metagenome (GOLD analysis project Ga0272441, IMG submission 193582) | Marine sediment archaeal communities from Little Sippewissett salt marsh, Falmouth, MA, United States - SSM-Prop-6N | ecosystem: Environmental > Aquatic > Marine > Wetlands > Sediment ... | reverse complement strand
CAATTTGATTCCCCGTGTATTAGAAAAAAGAATTTTTATTGACGGAGAACTACAGGAAGCGGCATAGGAAATGACCGGAGGGGGCGTTTCCCGACCCACAAGATTTGACAATATCTCAGACGTTGGTGAAAAATCGCTAACAGAAAAACTTCTCAATTCAACGTTTGATAGGTTTTGGTCTGACCTTGAAAAAAAGCTAAAAGTAATAGTTGCCATGAAAGAAGAAGGTACTGTTCCAACGAGAACCGACAGAGAACTTTTACAAGAAATACTTGACATTGTGAGAGGACTTTATGGCGAAAGAAAAGATTCTAGTACATTTCACTCATACAACGAATTAATCAATAAATATAATAAGAGTAGGGTTATGCAAATATTAGCAAATCGATTAGCCATGCCGCCCACTGAGAGGCTTAAAGATAAAGAATATCAAAAAGAATTAAAGGATAATCTTATTTCTTTTTTGGAAGAAGGTCGGCATCAAACTGAAGATGACGAGAACAACTCACAAAAATAGAGATTTACTTATAAACATTAACCTACTGACTAACAATCAGATGGTCATGTACTCAGCCGACTGTATAGTTCACTGTATAGTAGACAGTTCCAACCAAGGGCAAATGAGGATAAACCCCAAGTCGCACCTTAAGTCCCAACTCATTGATTTAACTGCCAAGGGAGGCTAAAGGAGAACACAAAGAATACCGCGGGAATTCACTCTTAATCAGTTGGTCATCATTTTAAAAGTAATTCGATTTTATATGCAGGATTTAAAGTTATTGCAGCCATTAAAATTAAATCTGTCCGTTTCTTTTTAGTTTTTGAAATGAAAAAAGATCAGCATATTTTAATTAATGGCAGTATCAAGATATCAATAATTTTCCCTTGGAAGACACCATTGATGGCATTAATCAAAAATCTTTTGCATAAAACAATGGTACAAATATTTGCATATTTGGTGTTTAATGAATTTTAAAATAGTATAATATTTTTATTTGTGTAACATTAATTGATATACGTTTAATTTATTATTATGCAATATATACAATATTTTGTAAATATATAAAGGCATCTAATTGTGTTACATATATTGGGAGATAAAATATATCTTGATTATATGTAACATATGTTTTATAAAAAACAAAACGCTTGAAGGGAGGAGAAGATATGGAGGACCATAGCGTTTTGGGGAGAAATGTTAAGTCTTTTCGTGAGAGGATGGCATTAAAACAAGAAGACCTTGCTAATTATTTAGGAATAAAGAGAGAAACTATTAGCTATTATGAAAATGGAAGAAATATTCCTCTGGATAAGTTGGAAAAACTTGCTGATCTATTTGGCGTGGATTTATATGACCTGTTTGAGAATGATAATAATATGAGTGAAGTAAGTGTGGCATTGGCATTTAGGGCTGATGAACTTTCGCCTAAAGATTTTGATGCAATTGCTGATTTCAGAAGAATTATTAAAAATTATATGAAGCTAAAGGAACTCTGCGAAAGACATGGTTGCTAAGTATGAAATTATAAACAGTGCTAATATCTTTAGAGAAGATAGTGGCCTTGGTGTAAAAAATCCAATTAATATCAGAAGCTTACTTTTAAAACTTAAAGTCCTTGCTGTATTTAAACCGCTTAAATCGACAATGTCTGGAATGGCAATAAAGGTCGAGGATCGTCGATTTATGTTAATCAACACATCCAAAACGGTCGGTCACCAACGATTCACCACCATTCACGAATTATATCATCTTTGTATTCAGAAAGATTTCCGTCATATGGTCTGCACTCCAGAATCACCCAACTCAAGGGGCATCGAAAAGAAAGCTGATTTATTCGCTTCTCATGTTTTAATTCCTGATGCAGGCTTGTTGGAGTTTATTTCCAATAGAAAATTGGCGAAAAATCAAATTTCTATCGGAACACTATTAGAAATCGAACAATATTACATGTGTTCCCGAAAGGCATTACTGAATCGATTGAAAAATATGGGACTAATTGATGGAGAACATTATGAAAAATTTTCTACAAACGTAATTAAAAATGCTATTTGGCATGGTTTAGATAAATATCTTTACTGCCCAAATAATAAAAAAGATATTATTGGAGATTACGGAATATTGTCGAAAACATTATATGATAAGGGCTTTATTTCTGAGTCACATTACGCTTTTCTAATGGGTGACATAGGGATTGACATTGATGTGGGTAGCGTTGATGGTGATCAACAACAAGGATGATCCAAAAATATTGCTAGATGCTGATGTGATAAGTCATTTTATCAAGGGTGGTCAACCTTTTATCCTTCCTAGATTGTATCCAAATCAACTAGTTATTCTAAATATAGTTAAGAAGGAACTCAAAAATAACAGAAATCCGCGTTTTAAGACTCAAGTAGATAATTTTCTGAAAATAAAGGGAGTAGAGCAAAAAGATTTCCCAGAAGATTTCAAAGTAAAAAAAGAATATGCCAGATTACAAAAAGAGCTTCGTTTGCACGAGGGGGAGAGTGCTTGCCTTGCATTTGCAAAATTTAATGAGAATTATATAGTTGCAAGCAGTAATTTGAGCGATATAGTGCAATATTGTAAAGAAAACAGCATCAGATACTTACCTACAATGGATATACTAATGGTCGCATATAATGACAAGATGTTAACAAATGAAGAATGTAATGATTTTATAACAACATTAAAAGACAAAGGATGCAGATTGCCGTGTAATACAATCGAAGAATATATATCCAGATAGATCTTGGCCAGTAAAACATTTTTAAATGAAGTTTCAATTGATCATCAACATTATGGCTCTCAACGAATGGCAAGAATTTCGGTTTAAATTAGATAGAGCAAATCTTTAACAACCCACAGCTCTGTTGGTCAGTCATCCTTGAATTGGTTGCTGTCATATGGGTTCGTAGATAGTGCATTTATGTTATTTATCACATGGCTAAAATCGTTATCAATTTTTTAAACTGATGACAGCTGATAACTGTATTCAACACGTGCAAGATATTGACAGCCTGCCACTATAAAAATTAGGAATCAACTCCCATCAAAATTCACAACATGCAATATTGTGGAGATGATATTAACAATATATACAAATAGTTAATGGAAGTAAAGGGTGGTCTGCAAAACCGTTATTCACCGGTTCGAATCCGGTTGCCGCCTCCAGAGATAGGGGGATTGCCCACCAGGGTTAATCCCCTTTTTGTTGCCTCCCGTCACGTCTTTATGGAGTTATCCCACGAGGCACCACATGAAATCCTTTTCTTTTGATGGTATCGATTGTATAATGTAACTTAAAAGATCATCCGGTTCTCTTCACTCGAGCATGAGGCATTGTATGTCGTGGGATAGCATGTCTTTTTTCGTCCATCGTAATGGCATCAGAGAAAGGAGGGAGATGCAATGACACGGTTTTTCATGTTCGGCAAGTATTCGGCCGAGGCAGTAAAGGGGATCAGTGCAACGCGAACCGAGAAAGCGGTTGCGCTCATCAGGAAGTTTGATGGTGAGATTACTGCAATGTATACGCTGCTCGGGCAATATGATCTTGTGATAATCGTCGATTTTCCCGGATTGGAGCAGGCGCTCCAAGCCTCAGTTGCCCTCTATAAACTGACGGGCATTTCATTTGAAACATCCCCCGTTGTAGAGGTGGCGGAGTTCGACAAGCTTGTTGAAACAGACTAGCGACCACCCACACACCATGCATCATACGGTATCCCCGACGGGATCATTCAGTCGTCCAAGGGGAGAATCTGGTTATTGTGTTTCGCCTGTGCTTCGTACACGGACTCTTCTTCCAGATTGATATATTGACGTTCGACAGTGTATCATTCGCATTTTCGTTTCTCTTCGAAGATACGGAAGCCGATGTCCCTATTCCATTGTCTGGCCGAGTCTCCTTACATACCAGCGAGACTTTCTGATACTCTTGCAGTAAAAAACAAATTCTTGTCAAAAGAAAGTAATACCCGTATCAACAACTTTTCTTCGATGCGGTATCCACCATAAGAAATGTCGCAATCAATGAAGTGCATAGGACGAATACCGATATATGTTCCGGTAAATATCCTATAATTCATCGATACGTGTTCTGTTTGAATGTTATCCATTTTCTGATCGTCAAATCAGATACATGCCGATTGTCTGGAAAAGGCATATGTATTATATACTTTTCCATCAGAGGTATTGTCTGTGGTTTGATACACGGTATTTTTTTAAAGTGAGGAGGAGTCAATGGATGATATAAAAAAAGTTGCTGTTGTTGGAACAGGAGTTATAGGTGCTGCATGGGTGACCCTTTTTGCCATGAAAGGATACACTGTCTCGGCATATTCAAGAAAGGCAGAAACGAGGGAGAGAGGCATCAAAAGCGTTGGTTCAAATCTTGATTTTTTTGTAAAGAAAGGGATTATCTCCGAAAGTGATAAGCAGAATATGTTTGCAAACATAACTGTGGTAAAAGAAATATCGGAAGCGGTATGCGACGCAGATTTTGTTGAGGAAGCTACCGGTGAGAGTTATGATATCAAGAAAGAAATTTTCAGAGAGATGGCAAAATATGCCCCCGATCACGCCATTCTCGCAAGCAGTACGTCTGGTCTCAGCATGACAGAGATTCAGCAGGTGGTACGGCACAAAGAGAGATGCATTGTTACGCATCCCTGGAATCCGCCACACTTAATTCCATTGGTCGAGATAGTTCCTGGAAAGGATACTTCCGAAGAGACCACGGATAAGACATTTCAACTAATGGAAGTACTCGGAAAGGTTCCCGTGATAGTCAGAAAAGAGGTTGCGGGATTCATCGGCAATAGATTGGCGGCTGCCTTGTGGCGAGAAGCAATCGACCTTGTGGACAAGGGTGTTGCCACGGTGGAAGACGTGGATAAGGCGCTCTGTGCGGGTCCTGGAATCAGATGGGCGATAATGGGAACACATATGATTTATCACCTTGGTGGCGGTGAAAATGGAGGGTATGCCCACTTTATAGAAGGCATCGGCAATACGACTTTCGCGGCAATATGGGAAGAGCTTGAACCGGTGACCTACATAACAGAACCCATGGTAGAGAAATTATCCCATGGCGTGAAAGAAGAAATAAAAGGGAAAAACTTTCAAGATATTATAAGCTGGCGAGACGATAAGATAGTAGATATCTTATCGATAAGTCAAAGTGAGGTGTGGGGAGATCCTACGAGTTACCCCGTTTATGACAGGACAAATATCACTCAAAAACAGGATAAAAAAGCCGCCGAGAAGAATGCAACAAAAAAAGGAAAGGGTGTAAAAAAAGTAGCGTAACGCGAAGGTAACAATAAAATATCTCTTGGCGACGTGCGGCATATCCACCATTTCTTCGGCTAAATCGAAGCGCAAGGATGTAATGGCGGGGGAACCGTGAGCGTTTGGCGTGCGCGATCTCCCGTTACGAAAGAGTCCAGAAGTACCACATGGTTCTCTTGTATATATTAAAAGCAGATCATATCGAATCGGGTCAGGGTTGTCGTTCGTCTTGAGTCGGGAGCGTGTATGAGATGCCATGCCGCGTATTGTTCAGCAGAAAGAGGGCACGGATTCTGTTTACAAAAGGTTATGACCCGTCCGTATTCGACATGATCTTGCCGTTCAACGTACAGCCATCCTCAATGATGAGTCTCCCATATTTGATACTTGCATTGACATGGGCGGTTTTCAGAAGTGTCAGGGTGCCGGTGGTTGTGATATCGCCATCAAAAGATCCCGCAACGGTGAGAGAAGAGACATGCACCGTGGCCGATACGTGACTCGCTTCCTCGGTGATGACTGTCTCGGCGTTGAGTGTGCCATGGATCGATCCCGCGACGATGAGGTATCCGGTAAAATCCAGCGTACCCTCTAGCCTGCAGTGCTTATTGATTATGGAGATGTTTTTCTGGTTTGTTTTCATCTTGGTCCCCCCTGTGTCGATGGTGGTGCCTATCGGGCAAGGTCCGCGTCCCGTTGCAACGACTTTTCGTCATCCTGCTGTGAGAGAGGAGTCCACGTCTCTCGATAGATCTTCCACTGCTTGTCTACTTTTTTAAACAGGATGCGTTTTACCCCTACGTCACTGTGACATGATGATTTATAGTGCTGGGTAAATGTAGCGGTGACACCCGTTGCACCCCACAAAATTCTGAGATTGTAGATCTGAATACGGAGGTTTTTATTTGTGCGGTCCAGACTGGTTTTATACGATACCCAGTCTTTTACATGCATTCTCCGTGACATGAAATCCGGTGAGTAGAACGATGCATATACGGCCATATCTCCCTGTTCCCAGCTTCGCACCCATTTTCTAATAATCTGTGCAACATCGGTTCGATCGTTCGCCATTGTATCGATGCTCTCAAGCCGGGTGACAAGCTCATGAACGGTCATCGGTGATAGAAGTTCTTCGCCGATTATGTGCCAGGTGTCGGGATTTTTTTTCAGGTAGAGATTTCGACGACCGCAGCTGTATGTTTTATTATCGAGCATTAGCCTCTGATCGAAAGAGGCGGTGATGTAGTTGCCATGTTTCATGAGGGTGATATGCTCCGGCGAAAACGAGACATCAACACCGACTGATTTCCATTCCCGTATCTTCGCAAGGAGGGCGATGAGAGACGGGTTGCCTGTCAATGCCGTGTCTTTGTAAAGTCCTGTCAGCTGACTGGTTTCACCGGTGGACACGGCGCTGCCCCACGAGGCGAGGGTTGTTTCAATCTCTGTTTTCAGCGCAACCTGTTTCTCACGCGCGTTCCAATTGATGCGGGCTTTTATAATGACGGGTGTTTCACGGAGTTTTATGTAGCGGGCGAGACGTTCTAGGTCGGTATTTATGAGCGCAATACAGCCGTTCGAGTGGAAGGGCCGCAGACGCCTGTTGGTGCCATGTATCCAGATATTATTTCCGTTGCGCCCTTTTCCACGGTCTACAACAGTGGGATAATTAAGATGGAATGCCATGCATCCGTACGTGCAAGAAAGTTCTCTGTCACTGTAGGCCTTCGTTGCAAAGAGGATTCCTTCCGGAGTTTTCCCGTCACCCGACTCTTCTTTTGGACCTGAGTTCCTGCCTGTCGAACATGGCGCCTCAAAGACAGTGAAGAATGTGCCGTTCTTTGAGCCCAGCACGTACAGTTTTTGAATGTTTTTATCAACGACGATTGCGTGTTCCGTCGATAGCGCGACGACCGATTCCGGAATGTAAGAAAGTGCTGTTTCGGGCAACAAGTCCTGTGAGGCGCGACAGGGGAATGAAAAGACAACGAGTAGAACAAGGACAATGGGCACTGCAATGATAGATGAACAGGTTTTGTGATTCACAGGATATCTCATTAATTTCGCCGGTCGGAAAACAACGCCTTTATCGTATTCGTGCTGCAACTCTCTCTCATGCAGGGGTGATGGAACCCTATGAACGATGCTCCGGTCCGTACCAGACGTGACTGGCCGAACTTAAATTTTCGTTACCAGAAAACGATATGCTATGTCAACTGTGCGCTTCATGTTGTCTATTGCCAACCTGCCGATCAACGGCTTTGTCCGGAGTGCATATATCAATGCCGGGCACCATTGTATGTCGGGAAAGGTTTTGTCTCGAATTAGTTTCGTTTTCCTGTATGGTGACTGTCAGGTACGATGGTATTGATTTCTTGTTGTATGATCCTTCCCTTTGGGGTCTCAAGGGGAAAGTATTTGAGGGCTGCCCTGAAATGGAAGAGGGCGCTTTGGGGTTTGTTCTTTTTCTTGAAGTACATGCCGAAGTTGAAATGTGACTCACCATGATTGTTAATTTTTCCGTACGTCATGGCGAGGTTATAATAGACCTTGATGTTACCGGGATGATCTCTCTTGAATTGTTCATATAGCTCAAGCGCTGAGAGGTAGTCACCTATTGCGTCATAGGATTGCCCCAGGTATAAAATGGTCTCAGGATTGTCCTTGTTCACGGACAGTACCTTCTTGAGAGCGGCAATTGCATCCTCAGCCCGACCCATCTTATAGTAACAGATACCGAGGTCTCGGAGGATATCTTCATCACCGGGCAATTGTTTCAGGGCCTGATTGAAGTTTATGAGCGCCTCGTTTGTTTTACCGATTTGCGCCTGCACGACGGCAAGGCCATAGAGAAAATCAACATTTTCGGGATCTTCTTTTAGGGCATTCTTGAAAAAAGTCAGCCCTTCGTGTGGGGTTTTCTCACCAAGGACCAGAATAGTCTTTACTCTGTTGAGTCCGCCGACAATGCTGGTTTTTCCTCTGTCCGTATATTTGACCTGCAGAAGACCATCAAGGTATCTGATGCGCTCACCTGTGCCCGGATGGGTGAGAAAATATGAGGGAATGGAGTTAGAGTAGTATTCATAGCGTCTCATAATCCTCAGAAAATCGAGCATCGCCCGGCCGTCATAACCGCAACTCACAAGGTATCGCATTCCTTTCCGGTCGGCTTCCTCCTCGTTTTCCCGCGAGTACTTCAGGTTAAGTGCGGAGGCCGTTGCCATCGAAAAGCTTGTTATTGCTGCTGCTCCTTCTCCTCCGCCTCCCAGGAATGCCCCCGCTAAAATGGCAACGAGGGACGCCAGACTGATTTTCTGCGATTTGTCGATTGTTTTTGCGATATGTCTCGATTTTACGTGTGCTATCTCATGTGCCAGTACCCCTGCAAGTTCGCTCTCATTTTCGGTCAGTTCGATGAGCCCTTCATACACATAAATGTATCCGCCCGGTGTTGCGAATGCATTGATTCCTGAATTCTTTATGACTGAAAAGGTGAAATGAAATGGTGATTTTTCGCCGCTTGCCAGAAGTCGTTTGCCGATGGTCCTGACATACTCATTCACCGTGGCTTCTTGCAAGAGGATATTTTTCTCCTGCAACTGGTCGTAAAATTTTTTCCCCAGTTTTTTTTCGTCTTCTATGGTAAATGCGGCAAAAGATGGCTTCACCAAGGAAAAGAAAAGCACCACAAGAGTTACCACAATGGTTACCCTGTGCATCATTGTAATCTGTCTTGAATTCACTACCCCTGTGACCTCACCGTAGATGTTGGTTTTTCATCCTACCGTCTTTGTTCTTCATAATCAAGTGCTGATAGGTAGGGCCCGGAGCATCGCTTTCAGAGAGTCAAATTTTGTATTGTGAAGGTGCGGGTCCATGTGATATGATTTTTCTCGTTATTTAAGGGGGCGTATGACGGAGAAGACTCTGATCCATTCACGAAATATCACTACCAAAACATATGAGCTGAGGCGCAACGAACTTCTTGTCGAAGGAGTGCTGGAAGATGTGCGCCTGTTTCCATCACAGCTATACGGAGCCCGTAAAACGATAGATGCCGGTACCGTGCATCGCATCGTGGTGAGATTATCGATTTCGCTGCCCGAAACGCTGATTACTGCGGCAGAAGCCGAGATGGAAACAGTGCCGAGCGAGATATGCCGTCAAGTGAGGGGCATTGTCACAAAACTCATCGGCATCAGAATCAACCGCGGGTTCACGAAGATCGTCAAAGAAATGATAGGAGGCCGAAAGGGGTGTCTCCATATGACGAATCTGATCTTGGCGATGGCGTCGGCGGCAATTCAGGGACAGTGGGCATACTATGCAAGGATGCGGGATGAATCGTTAGCGCAACTTCCGGAGGCAGACCTGACAGTGGTCGCGGACAGCTGCTGGTTGTGGAGAACTGATGGAGACTATTATAACCATATAGTTAGAAGAATGGAGAAACAGGAGGAGGTGTAGAAAAGACGACATCGATCTTTTGGCAGGTGCGGTAAGATACGGCAGATGTCCATCACGTTCGGTGAGAGTCACGCAATCACATGAATCCCAGTACGAAAAAGCGCTTCTTGTTCTTCATCATTCCGGTCGTTGTGTATGCCGCCGTCATATTTTCTCTCTCTTCAATCTCTCATCCTCGCGAGGAATTATCTCTCTTCTTCGGTTTTGACAAGCTCCTCCACGTCATTGAATATTACGTGTTCGGGTATCTGTTGATGAGATTGTTTGTTACATCACCGAAAATATTTATTTCGAAACGAAGGGTAACACTTACCATAGTTGCAGGCATACTATACGCGATCAGCGATGAATGGCATCAGTTGTTTGTGCCCGGGCGCTGTATGTCCGTGTATGACATGATTTTTGATTTCCTTGGTGTGGTGGTTGCCGCAGTCAGCTATACCTTTGTCAGATATCGGTGCGTGTGTGTCGATACTATTGAGAAAAGGCTTGAGCATATACAAATATGACAAAAAAACTTATCATTGCGATTGATGGCCCGGCAGGATCAGGCAAAAGTACGGTAAGTAAAATACTGGCGAAAAGGATTTCATATACATACCTTGACACCGGTGCCCTGTATCGGGCCGTCGCCTATCGGGTTTTAAAAGAGGGAATTGCGCATGGCGCGCATGGCGACGAGACGAGACTTTCGCAGTTGTGTGGGCGGATCAAGATTGGTCTGAAGACGATTGACGGCGACCTACGAGTCTTCGTCGATGATGAGGATGTGACGGATAGAATACGGACTGAGGATATCGGGGTTATCGCATCGACGGTGTCGGCCATGCCCGTCGTACGAGAAACGCTTTTGTCGATTCAGCGAGAGATGGGCGAGAATGGAGGAATTGTCGCCGAAGGAAGAGATATGGGAACCGTGGTATTTCCACATGCGGACCTCAAGTTTTTCTTCAATGCAGACGTTTCAGAACGAGCAAAAAGAAGATTTCTGGAACTGAAAGAAAAGGGGATACCCGTCGATTTTGACGAAATAAGAGAGAGTGTGCTGCAACGAGACCGACAGGATATGGCACGAGATATCGCACCCCTGAGGGTTCCGAGTGACGCAATTGTTATTGATACGACATCTGTTACGGCTGAAGAGGTGATTGACACGATAGCGGTCTATATTGAAAAGGCACTTGACAGAGAGGTATAAGCAGGATATTGAACATCGGTTATGTTATGGTTTAAATCGCTTGAAATTTTACTTTCACTGTGTTACTCGTGCCTTAGTGTCGGTAGGTTGTAGAAATAATAATGTTGTGGGGGGATTTAATTAATGATTGACGAAGATACCATGAGCGTTGAAAAAGAAGAACAGGCAGAAATTACTGAAAGCCTTTCTTCGCCGGAGACAGACAAGGAGGGGGCCGCAGCTCAGCTGGCAGATGACGCGTTCAGCTTCGTCGACCTTTATGAGCAAAGCTTGCAGGATGTGCCGTATGGAGAGATTCTGATTGGGAAGGTTGTGCAGATAAATCCCGACGTGATCATGGTCGATGTCGGTTATAAAACCGAGGGGCAGGTACGAATTACGGAACTGCAGGATAAAGAAGGGACTATCGAAGTTGAGGTCGGCGATGACATAGAAGTCATTGTCGATCGAAAAAATGAGGACAATCTCATATTGTCCCGTGTCAAGGCTGTCAAAATAAAGGTATGGAACGAGGTCAAGATAGCCCATGAGGCGGGCGTGACGGTTTCGGGGTATGTTACGGAACGGGTCAAGGGGGGATTTTCCGTCGACATCGGCATTACCGCATTTCTTCCCGGCTCTCAGATAGATACGCGACCTGTTCGAGATTACGATAAGTATGTCGGACAGAGCCTCGATTTTCACATTCTCAAATATGACAGAAAACGCAATAATGTTGTTCTCTCCAGAAAAACCGTACTGGAAAAGGAACGTGAAGCGGAGAAGGTGCAGACCCTTGCAACAATGGAAGAGGGTAAGGTTGTTGAAGGGGTCGTGAAGAATATAACCGACTACGGCTTGTTTATTGATCTCGGCGGTATTGACGGGCTCCTCCACGTTACCGATATTTCGTGGGGTCGAGTGAAGAACCCATCAGAGAGCTATTCACGGGGTGACACAGTTACGGTTAAGATACTTTCCTTTGACAGAGAAAACGAACGGGTATCGCTCGGACTCAAGCAACTTACCGACAATCCATGGAACAGTATAACGGAACAGTATGCCGTTGGTTCTTTTATCGAAGGAACCGTTGTCAACATTATGGATTATGGCGCCTTTGTTGAACTCGAACCGGGTGTCGAGGGACTCGTTCACATCTCAGAGATGTTCTGGACGAAGAAGATGAAGCACCCCTCGAAGCTCATATCGGTCGGTGAAACGGTATCGGTGAAAGTGCTCGATGTTGATCCCGAAAACAAACGGATATCCCTCGGCCTGAAGCAGGCTATGCCTAATCCGTGGGATGCTCTCAGAGAAAAGTATCCCCCGGGGAGCAAGGTTACGGGAAAAATAAGAAATATTACCGACTTTGGAATTTTTGTCGGCATTGATGACGAGATTGATGGTCTCGTACATGTGTCGGATTTGTCTTGGAGAAAAAGAGTAAAACATCCAGGAGAATTATATAAAAAAGGGGATGAGGTCGAAACGGTTGTGCTGAATGTCGATGTTGATAATGAAAAGTTTTCTCTCGGCATCAAACAGCTCGAGAACAATCCCTGGGAAGAACTCAGTGCCAAGTATCATGCGGGGTCCGTAATTAGTGGTAATGTTACCAACGTGACGGACTTTGGCGTTTTTGTCGAAGTTGAAGAGGGGATCGAAGGGCTCGTCCATGTATCTGAGTTGAGCACGAAGAGGATCAAATCTGCAAAGGATGTTTACACGGTCGGTGATTCGGTTACTGCGGTTGTAAAGAATATTGATGCAAAAAACAGAAAAGTGGGTTTGAGTATAAAGGATTATGAGTCGAACGCAGAAGAGTCGTCGTTGAAGCATTACGTGAACAATAAGGAAAAAGTTTCGTCTAATCTCGGAAAAGCCCTAGCCAGTCTTAAAATCTACGATGTGTAAGGAAAAATAACGATCAATGAGAAGACACCCGATCATTTTTGGGTTATTGCTGTTGGTGGTTATAGGGGTCCTTTTCTTTCTTCTCGTCTACGGAATATCCTCCCTGAGCGGTGACGAGAAGATCATTTCCCTGAACGATCGGATTGGAGTGGTCGAAATAAAAGGGGTTATCGAGGCCTCGAAAGAGATTGTGGATCAACTGGATCACTATAGTGATAATGATGATATTAAGGCAATTGTCTTACGAATCGATTCGCCCGGTGGGGCAGTTGTTCCTTCCCAAGAGATATACGATAAGGTCTTACAGGTAAAGAAGAAAAAGAAAATCGCCGTCTCTATGGGTTCTGTAGCAGCGTCGGGAGGGTACTATATCGCCTGTGCCGCAGATAAGATCGTTGCGAATCCGGGAACGATTACGGGTAGCATCGGTGTCGTTATTCAGATACCACAGCTCAAAGAACTCCTAAAGAAGATCGGCCTACGGTCGACTGTTATCAAGCGGGGAAAGTACAAGGATGTGGGATCTCCGGCGAGAGATATGACCCCTGAAGAGAAAGTGCTTCTGCAGGGTGTGGTTGACGATATTTACGAGCAGTTTGTCGAGGCGATCACCGTCAACCGAAATATCGATCGTGAAAAAGTGGTCGTAATCGCCGACGGAAGGATTTTTACCGGCAGGCAGGCGGTCGATCTTGGACTCGTAGACGAACTGGGAAACATGGAGCACACGATAGATCTTGCGGCCAGGCTTTCGGGTATCGAAGGTGAACCCCAAGTCGTCTACCCGAAGAAAAGGAAAAGATCTTTGATTCGGTACATAATCAACGAGGTGATTCTCGCTATTTCCAGTCATATCAAAGGGGAAGAGACGGGGATTCACTACATATATGCCGAGTAGGATGCGGAGTGTCTATGGTATACAGTACGATTGTCGTTACCAGAGAAGACGGATATGCCCTCGTTACACTGAATCGACCGAAGGAGATGAATGCCGTTTCCGGTGAGATGAGACGGGAGCTTGAGGCGTGTTTCTCCGAACTTGAAAAAGATGACACGGTAAGGGTTGTGGTGTTGACGGGGGGTGATTACATCTTTTCCGCCGGCATGGATATAAAAGAAATGTCGGTTCTACCAGACGGAGAAATAGACGACTATTTCGGTTCGATGATAAGCTATCTCCAACAGATTTATACGTTCAGAAAACCCGTCATTGCAGCAGTCGGAGGTATTGCTCTCGGTGGGGGATTTAATCTCGCAATCGTATGTGACATGATCATTGCTTCTGAAACTGCGATATTCGGTCATCCGGAACTGAAATTCGGACTGAATCCGCTGCTGGATCCCCTGAGAAGAATTGTTGGCATGGCAAAGGCAAAAGAGATCGCCATGCTGGGAGAACCGGTTGCCGCCCACGAGGCATTGCGGATCGGGCTCGTCAATAAAGTGACTCCCCCGGATAGGTTTTTGGATGAAGCACGGGCGGTTGCCCGAGAGCTCGCGAAACGACCTCCCAAGGCTCTGGAGGCGGTAAAGAGAATTTCCGACATTGTTCCACGCCTCGACAGGAAAACGGCGTTGGAACACGAGTTTGAAATATCGGCCCTTCTTTTCTCACGAGCGGAGACAAAAGACCATATGACAAAATTTATTGAGGATTTGAAAGGACGGAAGGGAAAATAACCCTAGTCTTCATCAAATTCCGGTGTGGCAAAATCCTTTAATTGATCTCTTCTCTTTTTATGCTGTAACTTTCTCAGGGCCTTCGCCTCAATCTGTCGTATCCTTTCCCTAGTAACTCCCATCATTTCTCCTACCTCTTCCAGGGTGAAGGGGCCATAATTGCAGGCCACCCAGGTACAATTGCAAAATGTCTCGTTGTTGAGCCACCACTCGCAGGTTTTATCATCACACGGTTCCACGATAAATACATTTGTTTTCTTGCACTTGTATAGGTCTGCCAATGGGCGATTACCCCCTCGTCGTCATTTGTATTCTTATACTATGTACTATATTCGGTTTGTCAACAAAAAACAGGGGATAGGGGTGGTGACAATGCGTTTCCTTTTACATGTTATCATGGCGAACGTGTTCGGAAACAGTGCTCTTCATCCTATTTTTCCTTTTCAGCTCAACGTTTCAGTTCGGCGGGTAGGTTTTTCAACCACCCCACAAACATAGTTCCCCACAGACCTATTATTATTGCTTCGGCTGTATCATGTCGCAAAGTGGTGGGGCGAGGTGCTCCTGACCATTCGATAATACGCTTGGCGACACCGCATGCGCTCTTTTTCGCTCCGCTCCTGCTACGATGTTCCCGGGGATACAGCAGCATCTTCCGCCACTGTTCCGCGCTTATCTGGTGAAAAGCGATACGCCTGCGTGCCGCCTCGTGTTTCCATATGTCGGCGAGGGAACCCCCGCCTTCCAGTACCAACCAGGCACAGTCGGGCACACTGTTAAGAATGATTCTGATCCCCCGCTTCAGCCGTGCCGCAGTGCCAAAATTGTGTGATCGATACCATATCAGACGTCCGTTCTTCCCGTAGAGGGCAAGACCGGTTTTTAACCCGAGATCGACAGCGAGGAGTGAACCCATCGATACATGCCTCTCCTGATAAGCCGGGACTGTATTGTTGCTGAAGAAACTGGTGATTGTTCGGGATGCCGGCGTGTTCTCCAATGGCATCCAGTAGGTGTTGACGCAATACGATGCATGTTGATACGTGTAATTAACCGAGTGTATGGGGATATTTGTTGTAGTAGTGAGAATTGCGCCAACTTGTCTTTAGTGATTTGTTCAGCCTGTATACGGTATAAGCGGTTGTTGGGTCTTTCAGTCTGATGAATGATTTTAGTAACCGAAGATTGTTCGTGAGAGGCGAGTATAGACGATTTTTAATGTAGTTATCTGCCATGTATACCGTATCGACATCAATACCATGTGTTTGGTGAACCACATAAGAAAGACGGTATTTATCCCAGTCTGCAGGGAAAACGTCGTGTATAAGACGATTTTCCTCCTGGAGCTGTTCCATGAGCTGTGTTCCGGGTAGGGGGGTAAGAATACTGATTTGAAACACATCAATACCGGAGCGAACCATAAAATCAGCCAGTTCTCTGTAGTAGTGGGGAGATTCATAATCATTGCCTATGATGAACGCACCGAAAACACCGATCCCATATTTATGGAAGGTGTCGACGACTCGTTTATAGTTGTCCACACCAGTTTTCAGGTTTACCCCTTTTTTCATTGTCTGAAGTGTTTCCGAACTGGTCGTTTCGAACCCGATAAATACGAATATACAGCCGGACTGGGCTGCCAGCTTCACTATTTCTTCATCCTCGGCAGCGTTAATCGATGTCTGAGTCCACCATTTCTTGTTCAACCCCTGGTCTATCATGCCACCGAACAATTCCATCGCCCTTTCTTTGCTCTCTTTACTGTACCCGACAAGATTGTCGTCCATAAAAGCAATATGTTGAGAGTCAATTCCCGCCAATTCTTCTAGAACACTTTGTGCTGTTCGTTGACGGTATGCTTTTCCCAGGTATCTGGAAACAGAACAGAAGTGACAATTGAATGGACACCCTCGAGAGGTCTGTACGGATTGCCATAAGTATGAGGGATCCAACAAATCTCGTCGGGGCATTATAGAATAATGCTGCAGATCGACTTGTGGTCCCATATACGTGGCAGCAAGACAGTTATTTTCAAAATCATGGATTACTTTTTCCCAGATGCCCTCGACTTCGCCGATAACAACCGCATCAGCGTATTGAAGCGCTTCATCTGGAACCATGGAGGCGTGGATTCCCCCAAGAATGACTTTGATCTTTCGGTCCCTATACATCTTTGTGATTTCATAGGCTCTGTTGATATTACTCGTAAAGGCGGTGATGCCAACAAGATCGGCTTCTTCAAACTCGAAGGGAGTGCAGTTTTCATCAAGGATCTTTACATCCCAGTTTGACGGAGTTACTGCGGCAACGTACGCGAGACCGAGGGGAGCGAACGTTGAAACCTTGCTTAAAAGATAACCGCTTCTCCGGCCCACGGGATTTATCAATAGAAGTTTTTTCATAGCCACCACTCTACTTAACATAATGAAAAATATTGATATCGCTAAAGTTTTATAAATGTCAAGAACATTCGCTGATCGGCTCGATGTTTCTCTTTTATGTCTGAAAATGCCTGAGGTCCGATTCTCTCGATTGCAATTCTTGCGGTAGGCGTGACAATTCCTTCCGTATTTTCATTTATAAAGAGAGGGGAGATTATTACGTGCAGGTGGTTATGGTTTGTGCTTCGGATTTTCAAGAAAGCGAACAGCACTCACACTCAAGAGGATGCACCCACCCACAATTATAAAGGCAAGAGCGAATAGATGCCGCTCTCCCAAGGTTCCCATAAGTAGAGGTATTGCGCCGGCTCCTATGAGGTAGGCGAAGAATATAGTAAAGGAAACAGCTAAATTGCGGGTATGCGCAGGACTAATGGTTGCGAGAAGTGTAAAGGCAGCGGGGAAAAAACAGACTGAGAGCATAGGCTGTAAGAGGACGCCACCGAATAGCCATTTCCCCTTCATTACACCGAGGAGTATTGTCATTATTCCGTTGAAAATGAGGACACATGTTATCATTGGTCGAGGTCCAACACGGTCGGACAGCCAGCCGGCGAAGAGGGCCGTAAAGAGGACCGGAATTCGGGACATGGCAATAAATGTATTGGCCACGGTTCGTTCAATCTCCCGTTCTGAAACGAGGTAGAGGGGTAGCATACTGTAGATGCCGATGCTGGCCGCAATGGCGAGACTGAACAGAATCGTCATTACCCAGAAGGCAGGCGTGGTTAGGAGTACCCGGGTATTCCGTAAATTGGGGGCGCCACCCGTAAATTTTCCACCTCTCATAAAAAAAGCGAATAAAACACCGACGAGAATCGACGCCGCACCGATACTGAGTAAAACACCTTTCCAGGAACAACATTTCAAAAAGGCTTCGGAGATGAGCGGTGCAAAAAGAAACGCAAGTGAGGGGGCTAGTTCGTGGATTGCAATGGTTTTCCCCCAGTGCCTATAGTCAGAAAGGTCCGTGAGGGTGGCCAGGCCCGAGGGGAGGTACATTCCTGCAGCTATGCCGAGGAGCAAAAGGGCACCCCGAATCTGAAACAGGGAGTGACTTATTGCCACGCCCGAAAGGGCAAGCCCTGTTATAATTGAAGAAAGAACAATAGTGTTTCGATGGGTGGTTCGGGACGAGATGAAGCCCGATCCAAGGAGTGCGCCACAGTAGCCGATGGAGATCATCATGAAGAAACTTCCGGCCTGGCCATGGCTTATCTGGAGATTTTGTTCTATCGCCGGTAACAGGGGAGCGAGAATGATGCGGGAAAGAAAATTGAGTAAAAATATGACCATTAAAAAAATGATGGAGCCCAAGTGAGAATAAAATGATGTGTCAGGATTTCTGTCTGACAAGATAGTATCCTATCGCCTGATGATTTTGGAGTGCTGATTTATGCCGTCCGGCGGGTGAAATAATCTCGGAGTATTTCACCGTGGTCAAAAACAATTGGTTCGGGGAGCGTATCTTCCGTAAAGAGCCCGAGGTATGCTGCATCATCGGCAGCTTTGGGTATCCCTTTCCCCTTTGCGATAAATACCGTAGATATGGTATGGTGACGTGGGTCCCTGTCCGGCCGGGAATATGTGTGCATCTGTTCGATGATGGTTACATCGAGAGACGTTTCTTCCTTTGTCTCTCTCACGGCAGCCTCCTCGAGAGATTCTCCGTAGTCCACAAAACCGCCCGGAATAGCCCATCCGACGGGATGATTCTTCCGTTTGATAAGAACGATTGTGTCGTCATCCGTTTCAATAATGATGTCGACCGTGGGGATCGGATTTTGGTAATACACTATTTCTGAGCCGCAGTGGGGGCATGGTTTTGTCGTTTTTACGCTCATGGACATGCTCCAGTAACTGACATTTATAAATTTATTTAATGAGAGAACGTCGAGATGTCAAGGAGAAGTATAACAGATCTATTTTAAAACCTTGACAATTACATGACATTTCATTAGCGTACCCCATTAAGTCATACGTTTTGGAGAAAGCTATGGTCGGCATTCTGGTTATAACTCACGGCAATCTGGGAAGTGAACTGGTAAAGGCTGCCGAACTCATCAAGGGTGAGTTGCAAGATGTTCTTGCTATCTCTGTTGATGCAAAAAAGGGAGTGGGTGATTTAAAAAAGGAAATTACGACGGCAATACGAAAAGTTGATTCGGGAAGTGGCGTATTAATCCTCACGGACCTTTTTGGTGGTACCCCTTCAAACATATCGCTCTCCTTTTTAAAGGAAGAGAAAGTCGAGGTGGTAACGGGGGTGAATCTGCCCATGATGCTGAAGATATCCGATGCGAGGCAGGAAAAAAAATTAGGAGAATTTGCCGATTTCATAAGAAATTACGGCAGGAAAAACATTTACCTCGCAAGCGAGATCCTGAATAGAAAGGCAAACGATAAATCTGCCTGATACCGGTCGAATAATGGATGACATATTTATCAGAGTGGATAACAGGCTCGTACACGGTCAGATTCTGGAGGGCTGGATTCCTTTCATCAAAGCGTCTCGTATAGTTGTCGTGAATGATGAAGTTGCGGGCGATATTTACCGAGAAACAGTCATCAGGATGGCCATACCAAGCGATATCGAAGTTCTCGTCTATGGTGTTGACGAGTTTGCGGGAGAGTTTTCTCATGTGTGCAACAACAGGAAGCGCACGATAATCCTGTTGGGCGATGTTGATGATTTGCTGCGCGCTTACAGGGCCGGCTTCCATTTCGATTACGTCAATATCGGAAATATTCACTGCGACAATGGCATGGTTTCTTGTTCTCCTTCGATATCTCTGAGCAAAGATGACATCCAGCGTATTATGCATCTTGTCAGTGAAGGCGTAAAAGTAGAATTGAGGTGTATGCCACGGGATAAACCTCTCGATGCTCGAGAGGTGATAGAAAAGTTGAAAGACTGATTACTATGCGTTGCGTGCGTCGATCATGCTGATCAAGGTGATTATAGTTTCGATAGTCGGTGGAATTGTCTGTCTCGACAGAATCATCGTGCAGGCCATGATTTCTCGACCAATTGTTGCCGGTCCGATAACTGGATGTACCCTTGGTGATCCACTTACCGGCCTGGTTGTAGGTGCGTATATTGAACTTTTGTGGATTAATCGGTACCCTATCGGTAAGTACGTTCCACCAAATGATTCCCTTGTTGCCATCCTGATCGTCGCAGGTTCCGTGATCGCCGGTAGTGCTATGGGAGGCGTGTCTCGCGAACTGATAGCCTTGGCAATGCTGTTGTACATACCGGTGGGAATTATCGGTCAAAGGATAGATATCTTCATATTCGCATCGAACGATGCACTCTCACAGAAAGCCATGGAAGCTGCAAAGGCAGGCGATATCAGGACGGTATCGTTACAACATTCATTCGGAATCTTGAAAACGTTTTGCAGCGTAACGGGAATGATAGCAGTTTTACTGCCACTCGGGATATACCTTCTCCGCTGGTTGTTTCCCGTCGTGCCCGGTAATATATTGAAGGCGCTTTCATGGGTGTATTTTTTTGTGCCCGTTGTCGGTGTTGCTGTTGCGCTAACGACGATAAAACTGCGAGGGGCAATCCCCGTTTTCTCAGGTATTGTTTTGATTGTGCTTTTGGTACGAGGTATTCTTTGACGCAGGTATGGGGTCGGACGGTGCTGACGTTGCAAAGTAACGGGGCTACAAAAAAAATATCCACGAAAGCCGTCAAACTACGAGACATGACAATCAATGATTTGCCGGATGTCCTGTCTATTGAGCGTGTTTCATTTCAAACGCCCTGGTCGGAAGGCATCTTCAGGGAGGAAATGCTTTCCCCTTTCTGCCGTACGATAGTTGCAACCCTCGACGGTCGTATTGTGGGGTATATCGATTTTGCCATTATAATTGATGAGGTGCATGTAAGAAATATATCTGTTCATCGTGATTATAGAAAGAATGGCATCGGTTCGTTGTTACTGGCCGAAATGATGATGATAGGGCGAGCAAGGAGAGGGGTATGGTGTACCCTCGAGGTGAGAAAATCTAACGTCGGTGCTATCATGCTGTATGAGAAATTCGGTTTTGAGGTACGGGGAATACGGCCCCTGTACTACCGGGATACGCAAGAGGATGCCCTCGTCATGTGGGCCGATATGCAAACTGATCGGTAGTGTCAGGTGCCGCGAGCGCTGGTATTGCACCATTGTAACGGGAAAGTATGACACGAATGGATAAATGTTATACGGGGAAAGTCGTTTCACATCATGAGATTGTAAGAGATCATTTTGCCATGTCTGTAACGTCACCGGCTAGAGTGTGTGAAGCGCTGCCGGGTCAATTCGTGATGATGAGAATAAAAGACAGAGAGGAACCCTTCCTTTCCAGACCGCTCAGTATATGTTCGACCTCGATAAAGGGAGGCGAGGCAACTGTCGAGCTTTTATATCGAATCCAGGGGCGGGGAACCCGGATGTTTTCGCGGCTGAAAGAAGGTGATGAACTCACTGTCATGGGACCCCTGGGGCGGGGATTCGATGTCCCGGAACTGGCAAGAAGACTTGTGCTTGTTGCCGGTGGAATGGGGATAGTGCCCCTTTCTTTTCTGGCGGAATCCGTGAGGAAGGACAACGCAAATAGGCAGATGGAAGTGATATGTTATGTTGGCGCTCAGTCTCCGGAGCTGCTTCTCGGTCGAGACAGATTGGAAGCGGTATGCTCGAAAGTTCTGGTGAGCACAGAAGACGGAGGGGAAGGATATTGTGGTACGGTAACGGAACTGTTGGAACGCGATATGCCTCTGTTCGGACATGAAGGTGACATGATGTTTTGCTGTGGGCCTCGTCCCATGCTGAAAAGGATTGCGGAACTTGTTGAGGGAAGTTCGATTTCCTGTCAGGTGTCCATGGAAGAGAGGATGGCCTGTGGTGTTGGTGTATGCCTCGGATGTGCCGTGCGGGTCAAATCCGAAGACACAACACATCGATACATGAGAGTCTGCCGTGAAGGCCCCGTGTTTGATATCCGAGAGATTGACTGGAGTTGATGTGGAGCAAGCAGTCGTGACGCAGTTGAAGGTGACACTGGGGGAACTCGAACTTAACAATCCCGTAATGACCGCGTCGGGTACGTTTGGTTACGGTGATGAGTATTCGTCATTTGTCGACTTGAACAGGGTAGGGGGTCTTATCGTAAAAGGTCTCTCCCTTGAGCCGAAGGTGGGGAATCCCCCACCCCGGATTATGGAAACAAGAGCAGGGATGCTCAATGCCATCGGACTTGAAAATATCGGTGTAGAGGCATTCATAAAAGACAAGCTTCCCTATCTGAAGCAGTTTGATGTTCCGGTTGTTGTAAATATCTTTGGTGAGACAGTTGATGAATACGCCTCTGTTGCCGAAATATTGAGTGACGTTTCAGGGATTGCCGGCCTCGAGGTCAATATCTCGTGCCCCAATGTTGAAAAAGGGGGAATGGCGTTTGGGTGTGATGCCGAAGCAGCGTTTGCGGTGACGAGAAAAGTGAAAGAACATTCACGAGTTCCTGTAATTGTTAAATTGACGCCGAATGTAACTGATATAACACACGTTGCCAAACATGTAGAGAGAGCGGGTGCCGATGCCATTTCGTTGATCAACACGCTCATGGGCATGTCGGTTGATGTTGATAAAAGGAAACCACACTTACGAAATATTACCGGCGGGCTGTCGGGACCGGCAATCATGCCGGTGGCATTGAGAATGGTATGGGAGGTTGTGCAAACAGTATCGATACCCGTGATTGGTATCGGTGGCATCATGACGGCAAATGATGCCCTTGAGTTTCTGGTGGTAGGGGCGAAAGCGGTACAGGTCGGAACGGCAAATTTTGTGAACCCCCATGCCACCATTGATATAGTGGAGGGAATAGAAGAATATTTGCGGGCAAATGACATTTCGGATGTCAACGAACTCATCGGTTCACTGACGGTTGAGGGTGACCTGTTATGAAAAGAACTGAAGAAATTATCGATGGCATTTATCTTGTCGGGGGTCCCACTGTTTCGCATTCTGCTGATGCAGCCGTATTTATCATAGATTTTGGCGAAAATATGGTCATGATCGATGCCGGGGCAGGAAACAGCTCCCGTTGTCTGGTTGAAAATATTGAAACCGCCGGCCTCGACCCCTATAAAATATCACTGCTCATCGCGACACACTGCCACATCGATCACATTGGTTCCGTCCCGTATTTCAAAGAAAAATTCGGGTGTGCTTTGGCGGCTCATGACTTCGATGCCGATGCTATCGAACGAGGTGACCCCGTCCTGACGGCGGCAAACTGGTACGAAACGGAATTCCCCCCTACCCCGGTGGACAGAAGACTTATGGGGGATATCCAGATAATGCAGTTCGGTGGCGAGAAACTCTTCTGTCTTCACACCCCCGGTCATACCCCCGGTTCTATCTCCATATACATCGATCGAGGGGGGAAACGGGTATTGTTTGGGCAGGATATCCACGGACCGTTCCTGCCGAGTTTCGGGTCCGATATTTCGCAATGGCGAACATCAATGGAAAAACTGCTTGCCCTTGAAGCGGATATCCTCTGCGAAGGGCACTTTGGTATTTTTCGGACTAAAGAGAAGGTGAGAGAATATATTAAAAGTTACCTGGATAGTTATTAACACGTGAGACGGCTGATAGGATAAGAGATGTAATATGGGGAAATCTTACTTTTATTTAATGGAAAATCGGGAGGAAACCACTCGATTGGAAATCAAGACAGATACCGAAACTGTAAAACAGCAGGCCATGTGGTGCGGTTTAAAACCTGGAATGCGTGTCTTAGATGCTGGTTGCGGTCCCGGGAAAACAACCTCAAGTCTTTACGAAATGATTCAACCGGGGGGGGCGATTGTTGGCGTGGATAATTCTGAAAAGCGAATATCTTATGCGAATCAACATTATGCCAATGGAGAAGATATTAGTTTTCATGTCCACGACCTTAGGAACCCGTTGGAAGGCTTCGGTCAATTCGATATCATCTGGGTCCGTTTTCTCCTCGAGTATTACCGTCAGGGAAGCATGGATATTGTAGAAAATTTAAAAGATTGTCTCAACCCGGGTGGTTACCTCTGCCTCATCGACTTAGATTGCAACTGTCTCGGTCACTATGCGCTACCTCCAGGGATTCAGGATATCTTATTTGAACTATCTCGGGTGGTGGATGAAAAATACAATTTTGATACCTATGCGGGGCGTAAACTCTATTCTTATCTGTACGACAGCGGATTCGAAGATATAGAGGTGAGTCTCACGGCACACCACCTTATCTATGGTAATAATCTGCGAGATGCTGATATCTTCAATTGGACGAAAAAGATGGAAATGGCAGCTCATCTGCTTGGAGATGTATTTGACAAGTATCCTGGAGGGTATGAGGCCTTCTCGGCCGACTTTCACACCTTCTTTCTCGATCCGAGACGCTTTACCTACACACCTCTGGTTCTTTGTAAAGGAAGAACTCCGATCACGAATTGAAGAAACCTGTTGTTTATAGTGATGCCGTACAACGGAACAGGTGCTCGTTCAGTTATGTTCTTTTGAGAGCCTTCCGGATTGTTTCAGCTATCACTGTCTTTACGATTGGCTTCATAATGATGTCGCGAATGCCGAGATCGTTGGCCCTGTCTCTTGAGAGCCTGGTGCTGTACCCGGTACAGATGATGACTGGTATGTCCGGACGGATGCTCATCAATTTCGTAGCAAGGACATCCCCCGTGATAGATGGCATTGTCATGTCGGTTATCACAAGATCGAACTCTTGTGATTTGTTCTCGAAAAGTTCCAATGCTTCAGTACTGCTTGTCGTCGCTGTGACGTGGTATCCAAGACTTTCGAGGATGTCTCTTCCAATGTCGACGACAGGCAGTTCATCATCGATAAACAGAATGCGTTCATCTCCCGAGCAAAGAGTCTCTTCCATATCAATTACCGCTGCCTGTTCCTCTTCGATGATGGGAAGATAGACGGTAAATGTGGACCCCTCTCCCGGTGTACTGGATACGGACATGACGCCTCCATGATTTTCAACGATACCATGGACGACCGAAAGCCCCATGCCGGTTCCTTTTGATCTTTCTTTCGTAGTAAAGAACGGGTCAAAAATACGTTCCATTACTTCAGGAGTTATCCCGTGACCCGTATCACGGACTGTCAACTTGATGAATTCCCCTGAAGAAATTGTGGGATAGAGAGTGGTAAATTCTCTGTCCAGACGAACATCGTCGAGTCCGACTTCCAGCAGTCCGCTCTCATCCTGCATGGCATGGCTCGCGTTGGTGCACAGATTCATGATTACCTGATGCATCTGTGTGGGGTCACCGGAAACCAGCGATGTGCTCTGGATGTTTTGCCGCATGTCAATGGTGGTTGGCAGCGAGGCCCTGAGAAGCCGTAACGTTTCTTTAACAATGAGACTCAGTTGTATCGGTTTCCGTTCTTGTTCAGTTTGACGGCTGAAGGTGAGGATCTGCTGCACAAGATCTTTCGCTCGGTGGCTCGCATTCAGAATTCTTTCCAGCATCCACTTTGTCTGACTTTCTTCGGGGACCTCTGATATGAGAAGTTCGGTATATCCTATAATGGGCGTAAGAATATTATTAAAATCGTGGGCGATACCGCCTGAAAGGGTGCCGATAGCCTGCATCTTCTGGGCCTGGCGGAGCTCCATCTCCAGTGTCCTTTGTTTCGTAACATCTTTGAATGTTCCGGTAACACCTGTGATAGTGCCATCGGCGTCAAAATTAGGGGCGCCGTTCATGTTGAATATTCGCTCAGTACCGTTTGTGTGGAGCAAGATGCCGTTGTAATCACGTATCGTTTCTTTTTTGTCTCGTATTGCCTTAAACAGATTCACATATTGTCCCATATCTTCGTTTTTGGCAAAATCGATGAAATATTTTCCGATGACTTCCTCTCGTGGGTGCCCCAGTATCTTTTCCCAAGCAGGGTTTATATATGTATAAGCCCCGTCGGTACCCAGTGTAAAAATAATATCGGGTGAATTTTCGGCGAGGGATCTGAATGTTTCCTCACGTTCGCGGATGACCTGGTATGCCCGAGCGTTATTAATGCTGATTCCCAACTGAGGGGCAACGCCCATCAGCAGACTGAGATCACTCTGGCTGAATGGTTTCTTCGAACTGATATTGTCAACTGCGAGGACGCCCTCTGATTTTCCTTCATACACGATAGGAATACAGATAAATGAGTGCGAACCTAATTTTCTGGCAAAGTCTAGGGAACGCCGTGACAATTTTTCCTCAATTTTACCAATATCATCGACGAGAATCGGTGTCTGTTCTTTGAATGTAACGACAAATTCTCCCCGGGAGTGAGGTTTGTTGAGGCTGAACTCAGTTTTTTCAATATATTTTCTCAGTGTGGCATTCAGGCCATACCCTGCGGTGTAGACGAGGCGACTCCTTTCCTTGTTGGCCAGCATTATCATGCCCCGGTCAAAATCGAGGCGCTTTTCAAGAACTTCCATGACATATTTGAGGAGTTCGTCAATATTGAGGATGCTGGAAGCAGCCTGACCTATCTCCTGAATAAGTAAACTGCTGTTGTAAGTGGCATTAATCTGTTCCAGAAGATTTTCTGCGAGTCCTCCTTCTTTTTTGACTATATCGGAAAGCTCTCTTTTCTCAAGATGTGCCGTATGGAGCGCAACTCCCATGACGAGAAAAGCATAGAAGGTGGTTGCCATGATCCATGACAATGAGGGTAGAAGAAAATAGAATGATGGGATTAGGACCAGACTACCAAGTAAAGTGAAATTTCGTACTTTCTTCCACAAATATGATGGAGGTTTTAACCAGCTTACGATATAGCGGCAGCAACTCCCCCCTTTGTGCATGCATTCAGGATGTTCTATTTGTGCATACTGGTTGGTAAACGCTTTTGCCAAACCCTCCAGGGATCCCATTCGATTTGCACATTGGTGCTGATTTTCAACGACACCAAAATTCGTTGTTGCAATGATTTCTACAGTATTAGAATTAATGCGTCTGGTTGAAAGTGTGCAGGCACGACTCATCTGTGGGTACAGTTTTTTCACCATTTCGTAGGCAGCTGCAGGGGTGATAAGGCCTAGTGCGAATTGTTGAACGAGATTGGATGAACGGGAAAGGGCGACGAAGCGTCCCACTTCACGTGGAAGATTGGGATTGTTCGTTCTTTTTATGAGGATTTCGTGGAAATGATCAACTTGGCGTTGCGAAAACCAATGCCCCCCGTCTTCAAGTTGATAGGTGGTTATTTCTGCCTCGCGCAATATAGCGTCTGCATCTATGTCCGGATGGAATATCTTCAGATATTCTATATAATTCTTTGTGATTTTACTGTTGTACAAGGGAATATTTCCCGCTTGATGTACATAAAGCTCTTCTGCTGTATTACTCATAGACGCATCCTGAATTTTCTTTGCATAAAGTCCATGAATTGATCGCCGTATTGCAGGTTAAGGATCCATTGCTGGTAGTGCTTATCGTACGAAATGTTCTTTTCTTCCATGTAGCTGGGGGGATAGACAATGACCGGAATATTTTCTGTGGTGTAGTGTCCGCTCAGCATTGATAGTGCCGATGTCAGTGTCTGCCAGGGCGTACCGTCAGGTTCCACTACTATGACCATGATGCAGTTGAGAAGTTCGGAAAGATTAACTCCCAGATCGGAGTGATTGGCGATGAGAACGGCTTTCAAGGTGCCCCGGTGAACCAGTGAATACGCACGCCATTTCCTCACAAATCCCTGCCGTTTTGACACCGCTTCCAGAGAAGCTTCATCAGTCCTTTTTTCCCCTAGACCGAGGACGCTCATCAGCAGTCCTCCGGAGTGGTGTTGATAGAAATTGTCAAGCTCCCACAGCTCAATCGGAGAGATTTCATCAAGTGACCACCCCATGGGGAGCTGTGATTTCTGAGGATCGGTCTGATAGTTTACATAGCAGAACAGATCCAGTGAACACCCCTTGGTGTCTTCCAGATTCCGCGCAAAGCCGCCAAACGTGCGGTCGGGAAATTTATTATCGGGGCGGTAATAACACATGACGTATTCCATTTTTGCCGAAGGCATGTGATTTACGCCGTGAACAAAGAGCATCATCTGTTTCAGTACGTAGAGGCCCGGAAGTTTGTTTTCCATCGGTCTGGCTGCGTGATGATGGATCAGCCACGCCTGTTCATATGCTCTCACCATGGACATGTGACCGTAGATCTGCCCGTCTTTTTCGTATGTAAAGTGCCTGGCGATCTCAGGTGTCTCCTGATACAGCTTCCGGTAGGTTTCTTTGAAATCGTTTCGATAGGATCGAATAATATCGTACTTTTTCGGGTAGATGAATCCCGTATCGAAAAAGAATTCCCACAGGGCATCCATGTCAACCCTGCCTGATATGTAATTGTGGTGATCTTTCGTATTGTTCAACAATTGTGTCAGGTTGCTGAAATCCTGTAATTTCATATCGAGAATAGCAAGGCCGCACCGAACAGTGTCGTCGTCTTCTTTGCGGTAGATGACCTGGACCTTGCATTTCATTTCTAGCGCCCCGGCATATTTAATGGTGAGGTCAGGGATTATCATGCCCGGCATGAGAACGCCCCCGCTTATATTTTCAATTACCGAAAAGCCCGTATTGGAAATATCGGAGATTTCGCGGCTGATGATTTTCCCGAAGAACGGGTGTTCGAACGTTACCACAGGTGTTGGTGTCAGCGTAAGTCTTGGATTTCGTACTATTATTTCCTTGAATCGTCTGATCTGATCCTCCATGGGTGCCAGAACGATTACCCTGCCTGCGATGGTATCTTCTTGGCGAATACACCGGCACGCGCCGGAGAAAAGAATCTTACCCCCCTTGCGGAGGTTCACGAAAGTGGGTACTCCAAGGTTGAACCAGGAGAAGGGTGTGGACGCATCGGTTCGCACTCTCACGCAGAAGGCGAGGGGACTGAAGTCCGCAACGGTGCCATTAAACAGCACGCTGTTCTGGATTATCTCAGCATGAATGTCATCACAGACGAAACGCTTGACCCTTCGCTGGCATAAATTGTAGCTCTTCTCGGGAAGCTGAATGACGATACCGTCAGCATGCAACTGTTTGACGAGGCCTGTTGCCAGGATAAGCGATTTTCCGTCCGCTATCAGTATGTACTGAAATGAGTAGTTCTCCAGATCAAGTTTCGAAACGGTGTTGCCGATCCACTGGCAGGCGAGTTCACTGCTGGTGCAGGGTTCGGGGTGTGATTTGATGAGAATGCCGTCCTCATATTTGGGGTGACTCAAATAGACGAAGACATGTCCTTTCATGAAATGGACATAATTGATCGTGTTGATCAATGTTTTCTGGTCAATCGGAGGCGCGGATTCAATTTTGTCGACGATGCCATGGTGTCTGAAAAGCCATGGAAGAAGGGAAGAATCCTCTTTCGAGGTCCTCTTGTACGCCTCAGCCCCCTGAGGGAAGAACCGTTTTAATTCAACCGTGTCCATACGTCAGTGTCCCAAGGAGATACCGAATCCGCCATTCATGACTTTATATGTTGGGTGTTCCCTCTACGAACGTTTCTCTGTCATGAGCATTAAGTACAATATATTGTATATTAACGCTTAATCACTACTACATATAGGCATACATTGTGGTGAAATACAAGTAAAATTTATGTAAAAAAGACGAAAATGCCCGTTATGTTGCCATGTTTTTTGACTGAGGACGTACCAGTTGCAATAGTATCGAAGCGACATGGAAACACATGGACGATGATGTTCTCCGGCGAAGGTGGTCGTGGTTCGAGGTACGATGAAGTAAAAAAGACAAGCCTTCATGTTTTTTCGACATGATGTTGCAGCGCCTATGGGGTATCGGGTGATACTGGTGCTCTGAAAGACCGGACTTTTTAGGTAATCCGAATGACTTCATTTGTGGCCATACCTGAAGCCATATGATGTTACTGCCTGTACCTTTCGAGGTTTGTTGAAAAAGAACCCTCCCGACAAAACGATCTTCTCTGTTTTACAAGTTATTGTTAAAAAATACTGCCGTGTTTCTGAGTTCACCGCATAAATAGTTCGGATTAATCCCGATGTCTGTGGAGTTTCAATACCGTGCAAAAGCAATGTGCCTGCGTTTACCCGCTGGTATTTACGCTTTCTTTCAGCTTTCGTGAGCACTTAAATGTCACGACCCGCCGACTTTCCAGCATCAGCTCATCGCCCGTCTGAGGGTTACGACCCTTCCGGGGATTTTTTTCTTTGACTGACCACTTGCCGAATCCGGAGATAAGCGCATCATTGCCATCTTCAAGTTCCTTTTTGATCAGCTCAAAGACACTTTCAACGATTTCCGCGCAGCGCTCTTTGGAAAACCCCATGTGAGCATGAAGATTCTTTACAATTTCAGCTTTCGTGAGAGTCATAGTCCCTCCATTCTTCAACATATTTATTGGGGCAGGTAACCCCCTCGCACGATCCGTAGCGAGAGGTGTTACCTGCTCGTTATTCCAAATTACTTGGACATCAACACTCTGCCCAGTGTCATGATTTCAGCTTCCTTCGTACCTTCATACAGCTCAAGGATCTTGGCATCGCGGTACCATTTCTGCACTTTATATTCATCGATATAGCCGTATCCGCCGTGAATCTCTACCGCGGCATTGGCACAGAAAACCGCCGTATCACCGGAGTGGAATTTTGCCATTGCCGACAGGTGATAATCGGGATGACCCTCATCGGCCAGTGCGGCAGCCTTGTATGTCAGGATTCTCAGCGATTCGATCTTGATCCACATCTCTGTCAGTTTCTTCATCGTAAGCTGATAGGATCCGAGGGGCTTGCCGAATACCGTCCGCTCTTTGCAGTATTTGACGGATTCATCCAGACAGGCCTGCGCGAGACCGATTCCCTGGCCCGCAACCATGATTCTCGTCGTATCGAAGAAATGCATTAACTGGTAGAACCCGGCTCCTTCTTTACCGATCAGGTTTGATTGCGGAACCCTTACTTCTTCAAGAGCGATTTCAGCTGTGTCACTGGCCCTGATCCCCATTTTCCCTTTTATCTTTGTTCGTGTGATACCTGGGGCATCAGCGGGTACGATGATCTGACTGAAGCTCTTATGTGCTTTCTCCTCGGGCTGAGTAACGGCCTGGACGACCATCCAGTCACAGACGGTACCATTGGTGATGAACATCTTGTTGCCCGTAATGACATAATCATCACCATCTTTTACCGCTCGTGTCCGGTAACCCGCAACATCGGTGCCCGCATTCGGTTCGGTATATGCACCGGCACTGACCGTATCTCCGGCACAGATCGCGGGGAGGTATTCTTTTTTCTGTTCCTCGGACCCAAACAGGACGAGGTTTTCGCAACCGAAAGACGAAGCCACAATGTTGAGACCAATGCCCATGTCCACACGGGAGACCTGCTCGGTGATGATGGTATTACCGAGGTTACCTACACCTGCTCCGCCGTATTCTTCGGGAATCCATGCTCCCACAAGGCCGTTTTCGGCAGCCTTTTTACGGATCTCTGGTGTGTATTTTTCCTCTTCGTCACACTCCTGTGATACAGACTCAAATTCCACTTGGGCGAACTTATACGCCATGTCACTTAACATCCGCATCTCTTCTGACAATGAAAAATCCATCACATTTCCTCCTATCAATGAATTCCCACATACATAATGATAGCGTAACAGAATATTGCTATCTCATATATTGGGTAATGATGTTGCTTGTCAATAAAAAAATCGTTTATTTTCAAGTAAATATTTCATTTATTTTTTTCACGGTACCGCTTTTCGGAATC
>Ga0272441_10003172_pt1 | contig 31805 bp, 33 predicted proteins | sample SSMProp6N_FD_193582 | JGI IMG/M metagenome (GOLD analysis project Ga0272441, IMG submission 193582) | Marine sediment archaeal communities from Little Sippewissett salt marsh, Falmouth, MA, United States - SSM-Prop-6N | ecosystem: Environmental > Aquatic > Marine > Wetlands > Sediment ... | reverse complement strand
GGTAAGTGTCACGGTGTATTTCGCCATAATCAGTCCCTCAAGCAGGATTATGAAGGACCTATATTATATGCTTTATGTCACTAAAGAGTTGACACGACAGTAGTTAGATCCTTTTTTTACCAGTGTTGCTGATGTGGGGTTTTGCCCTTTTAGCAGGTTTCTCTGATAGTTTCCTATGTCAAGTGGGACTCGTTCTCTCCCATTTAAAAGTGTCAAGCCCACTTGCTCATCAATTTTGCGATACTGGAAAATACGTTGATCGTAGTCGACGCTGGTGGGTTTAAATTCTTTAATCCCGTTCTCACCAGCTGTCTTGCGGTTGGATGCTACCCGTTTTATCGCTCGGATAGCCAAGTTCGCAGATAACCCGAACTTGTTTCTCACATCACGGTAAGACCATGTGCTGAATCCGGATTTTGCCCTTGATCTTTGGATCGACGTTCTGATTGATCCAGGTACATGCGTCAGCAAAAGCTATCAGAGTGTCTCTGATTGATTTTGCCTGTATGTCAGATGGACTGAGTTTGCATCGGATTGTCAGTACCTGGTCCGCCATTATATCACGGGAGATCATTCAGCCTTAAATACTGTATGGTTCAAAAAAGGGTAGGGAATATGTGCAGATGGACGCATTCTTCCCACCTTTGGTGGGAGAATCTTTCTTCTTTCAGAAGAAAGGATTCCTCCCACGACTAAAGTCGTGGGCATCTGGCTAGCGTTCGTCGTGAATTTCGGTTTTGGACCACGTTTACCCGTTCTAAAACCCATGGACAAAGGTTGCCTAATAACATTTAATTTTACCTCAACCTATTGTGCAGGAACTACCATTCTCTCTTCGTTCTTCACCCATTTCTCAGAATTTCCATCACCTTATCTCTACAATCTTTCAGCAGGATCTCAGGAATTCCTTCCGCTTCCAAAGCAGAAGCACCCTTATGGCCGCCACCATCTCCATCGTGGTGCTTTCCCACATAGTTCATGATCTTTGCAAGGTCGACACCCGCCAGGATCGCCTTCCGTCTGGCTCTTCCCGATATTCTGGTGACTTTTCCATGTTTTCCTGCAACAAAGGCAACGTCTGCACCGATGTTCACCAATGTCATGGCCGCAGATCCCTCAAAAGCGCTTACCTGAGTGGTCACTATGATCCAATCGTCCGCCCAATTGATCTCGGCCCGGCTCATGGCCTTGAGGATTGCAATCCTCCTGGAACGGTCGGCAGGAACCCTCGAAAGGACACTCAGAGCCTGGTCATATTCGACGTCACACTTATCCAGAATTTCGGCAACAGTTGCAAAAGATCCCAACGTCGCATGTTTGAACTGGCCGGTGTCGGTGATAATCCCCACTATAAGGCCGAGAGCTGCCTTGGGACTTGCCTCAATTCCGTTATCCATCAATATATTCCAGACGATCTCGGCTGTGGAATCTGTCTGCCTTTGGATATAGAACGCGGCCTTTTCAAGGAGTCCTTCGTCCTGGTGATGATCGATCACAGCATATTCCCCAAGATCGAGATTCCCTATCTGAAGGCCGACTGCAGTATCCATGACAACGACGAGATCGTACTTTTCCAGCGAGGGATCTATTATGGGCTCGGCTCCAATGGCTCCGATCAGGCTCGATGCAGCCCTGTTTATTCCTTCAACTGCGGCAAGATCGCCCCCGAACCCCTCTTGGAGCGCAAAGGCGCTTCCGATGGCGTCTGGATCCGCGTTTCTGTGACAGAGGTAAAGGACCTTCTCGTATCGCCTGATCCGTGCTCCAAACTCACCCTCGTCAATCTTCATCTCGTGTGCTGCCTCCTAATCATGGGCGTTTTTAATCTATAGCGCTTAACGATACCTTTCGGACAAATGTCGAACTCTCATGAGTTCGACATTTTGGGCTACTAGTATCTTTAAGAACTAATCTTTCGAGAACCAATTAGTCTTACCTAATTGGTTCTTGACTATTGTTCGAGTCTGAAATTTTGCATGGAACCTCTCACTTCCCACGGGCGTTCATGGGGGTGTATCGTAAACACTATGCATTGAACTTCTGCTTTTGGATTCGGCACGCCCCAAGAACGGCCAAACCAGACTTGCACACCATCGGCGCGGTCAGCCAGGCTCTCTATCAACTTCTCTATACCCAAGAGACTTCAACTTCGCAATCAGATCCTGGCCGAGCACTTCGCCCTCAGGGACTTTCACCAGGACCTGCTCTCCAAAGTCCACGATCCTCCACCCCTTCGGAAGATGCTTTTCGGCCATTTCGACCCGATCGAGCCTCTCTGGGTCAAGACTGCCTTCAATTCGGGTGGCAAGACAAGACCTTGAGGGACGATCCGAGTTAGATAGACCCAAAACCCGCGCCAACTCCCTCACCCCAGACTTGGTGATGCCAAGCTCTCGAAGCGGCATCCTGATCTCAAACTCGAAAAGAGCCTTCATCCCTGGCCGATCCTCTTCTTTATCAGAAGCATTCGTCCCGTCCACGACCACTGCGATGCTCTGACGCTTCGCCTCTTCAGTCAGCCTTTCTGCCATAGCCCTTTTGCAAAGGTAACACCGAAGCGGTCGGTTCTCTCGTATATCCTCAACATCAAGGGCCTGAAAATCGAGTACCTTATGCTCGATTCCGATCTCTTTTGCGATCGTGACGGCATTCGTCAAGTCGTCCTCAGATTGAAGCTCTGACTTTACAGTGGCCGCAACCGCTTGACCTTTTAAGACGTGGAAGGCGACGGCCGCAAGAACTGAGCTATCTACTCCTCCTGAAAAGGCCACCAAAACCGAATCCAAACCCCTAAACCAATCGCAAAGCTCGTCTAAGGACATCACTTCACCACCAAGACGGTCAGAGAATTTTAGCATAACGCTCTTTTCGAGTCGTCTCGTATCACGCGAAAGCCTTTTCCCGTTGGCCGGATCTATCTAAAACCCGCATATCCGCTTAAAATTGAGGTGAAGAGGGATTTCATGCAGATTTTGATTACCGGGGCAGGCGAGGTAGGATCACATCTGGCCAAGGCATTGTCCGACGTCAACGACGTCACCATAATAGACCGGGATAAGAGCGCCTGCGCTCGGCTTGAAGGCATGGACGTAAAAGTAATCCAGGGAAACGCCGCCAACGCTCAGCTCCTGATCGGGGCGGGAATCAAGGATGTAGACATCGTTGTCGCAGTTACCGGCAACGATGAGGTGAACATCATCACCTGCATCATAGCAAACCACTTGGGCGCAAAGAAGACCATTGCCAGAGTGAGCAACTCCGACTATATAGACAAACCCATGAAACATCGCAGACAGGTGGGGATCGGTCTCATGATCTGCCCCGAGCTTGTGATGGCCGAAAAAATCGTCACCAGCCTTTACTTCCCATCTATGATAGAGTGCCGACAGATGGGTGGTGGCAAGGTCGAACTCATCGAGCTTGAAGTCCGAAAAGATATGCCTCTGGCGGGCCCAATCGGAAACTTTGCGATCCCCGAAGGTTGCGCCCTTGCCGCCGTCAACAGAAGCGGCGAGATCTTGATGCCAAGAGACGTCGAGACCATCGAGCCTAAGGACCGGCTAATCTTGATCTGCGAATCCAAATCTGTCCCTAATCTCAGGAGGGCGATCCATCAAGAGACTGCCGCTCACAAGGTCATGATCGTAGGAGGTGGCGTGGTCGGGTTCTACCTTGCCAAGTGGCTTGAGAGGATGGACTTTGCCCTTAAAATGGTAGAGATTGATAATAAAAGATGTCAGCAACTGGCAGAAGATCTTCCTGAAACGCTTATCTTGAACGGTGATGGGACCGACATATCCCTTCTCAAGTCCGAGAGCGTAGGTTCTATGGACGTGGTATTTTCGGTCACGGGGATCGACGAGAAGAACCTGCTCTGTTCACTTCTCGCAAAACAACTGGGCGCAAAGAAGATAGTGGCCAGAGTTGACAGGAGCGATTACATAGAGCTTTTCGAGATGGTGGGGCCAGACATTGCCATAAGTCCAGGGAGAGTCACGGTTGAGGCGGTGCTCAAGCTCTTGATGGGGGGCGGCGACATCATAACCACTGGAAAGAGGTGGGCCGAGATTTTGGAGCTGAAAGCGAAGAAAGACGCCAAGATCTTGGGCAAGAGGGCTGCAGAGAAGATGCCAAATGGGGCCGTTTTGGGCATGATCCTCCGAGGTAACCAAGTTATAGTGCCTGCGCCCGAGTCTGAGGTAAAAGAAGGCGACGTCGTCTTCATTCTGGCCTTGCCTCAAGCCCTGGATCGAACCAGAAGCCTGTTTGCGATCTAAAATAACCCAAATTATCAACTATAGATGAAATTTTTCACATTCGATCGGCCATTTCCTTTGCGGCCAAGAGGTCTGAGACGAGGAGAGGTTTTAGGTTCCGGTTTCTGAGGATGGCTGATGGGTGGAAGGTTACCAAGAACCGTCCTTTGAATACCTGGCCGTGAAGAGATGTGACGCCAACCTTTCCAAGTACCGCCTTAGTGGCGACGTTTCCAAGAAGGCATACTACCTTTGGATCAATCATCTCAAGCTGCGCTCGAAGGTAGGGTCTACAAGCTTTTTCCTCCTTTGCATTCGGATTTCTGTTCTGGGGCGGCCGACATTTGACCACGTTGGTGATGAAGACAGAAGATCTATCGATCCCCACCTCTGCGAGACACTGATCCAGGATCTTTCCGGATCTGCCCACGAATGGCTTTCCAGATAGATCTTCATCCTTTCCCGGAGCTTCACCCAAGAGCAATATCTTGGCATTTTCGGGACCCTCTCCAGGGACTGCACATGTTCTGCTCTCGGACAAGGGACATCGTTTGCAGGTGCGAATCATCGTTTCCAGATCCTGGATGCTGGACGACATTATCGGATTTGATTCTGAAGCTTTGGTTTTTTCCATCACTTTTTTATCCCCATTTACGTCAATCGATTATCTTTGCGAGTTTAGCCCATCTTGCGACCTGAACGAAACGTTCTTATCCAGTTAAGGCTGAAGTGGCTCCCGAAGGTGGTCATTAATGGTGGAATGGACAAGAGGCATGAGAAAGTTCGACGATATCTGGTACTCCATCGAGAGGTTCGTCTATCTTAACAACCAGCTGAGTGGCTTTACCTCTGAGCAGATCTACGAGAGCCTGAAAGACAAGTCCTTCTTCAATAGCGCTGAGGACTTTCACCACTTCCTGATCGAGAACGGCAGAAAGTTTAGGTTGAGGGTCGCCGAGAACGGCGGTTGGGAACGCTACTGGTGAGTCATTTCTCACAGAAATATATATTTCTATCATCAGTTCCCATCTGGAGGAACCTCCCTGTGGCCAGGATCTTGTAGCTGTACTTAAGTGGAGCTACTCTGGTCCCCGCCCCAACCACTGACTCTCTTGGCAAGATTACGTCTTCACCTACCATGGGAATTCTGCTGTTGCTGTAAGGCTGGTCGGCGTCAAGAACGCAATACGTTCCGATGGTGGAATGCCTGCCAACTATTGTTTTGTTCAGCCGGGCGTCTCTTTTGATGTGGGAGAAGCTCATGACCATGCTATTTTTGATCTCAACACCTCGTTCTACCAGACTGGTGTGGCCTATGTGAGAGTTTTCGATGACAGCTCCCGGCTCGATGTTGCAGTTTCGGCCGATGAAGACGTTGCCCTTAAGTTCGATCTCGCCGGATTTTAGATACTTCTCGATCCGGTTAAGTGTGGTGGGGTTGATCCATTGGTGCGGCCGGTACTCGTTCCGGAACGTATATTGCTTGATCTTTCCGGCGAGAACGTCCATTGCCACCTGGTGAAGCCTTTCTGGAGTTCCTATGTCGATCCAGTAGCCTTTGATCGGGTAACCGTAGACAGGGTAACCGTTCTCGGTGAGGTACGGAATCAGGTCACCGCCTATGTCTCGGGCCCTGTCGCCCATCTCCGCCAATATTCTTCTGATCTCTGGGGAGAATAAGTAAAAGGCCGTGTTGATCATCCGGCTGGGTTCCTCGCCTGGCCTGGGTTTTTCGACGAAGCGATTAATCCTTCCATCGTCATCGATCTCGGCAACGCCGTACTGGGATATGTTTTCGCCTTCGGGCATCTCCTTTAAGGCCACTGTGAGAACCGGCTTTTTCTCATTGTGGAAGGCAACGAAGCTCTCAAGGTCGATGTCGATCACGTTGTCGCCGGAAACGGCGAGTACATCCTCGTTAATCTCAAAGTAGTTGGTGCAAAACCTCAAAGAGTCGGCGCTTCCTTTGTCGTCGTACTGGGGCTGGTACGCGAACTCTTCTGCACACTCAACGCCCAGCCGCCTGAAGAAACCCTCGCCTGCCTTGAAGTAATTGTTGAGCGCAAGGGTGTTTTCAGCACCTTTGCTTCCGAGGATGAACTTTTTGCAACCCTGGATCGCCAAAAGCCTGAAAAGTATGGCGATTATTGCTGTGTCACAGAGATCTACCAGGGGCTTTGGCTGGCTTAAGGTAAGGGGATAAAGACGAGTCCCACCCCCACCCACTGTAGCGATTACTGAAGGCATCATCTTTTGCACTCACCACCTCAATATCCACGCCGGATCTTCATCACTATTCTTACTACCATAAACGTGATCAGGAAGATTAAGGCGTAGAACACGATCTCTTGTGTTGGCATGTTTTCCCCATCTGACGTCGTGGTTTATAATTTTGGTGGATGAGGCTTGGCTAGAGCGGAGTTGGGACTTGTGCCAAAGCCGGTTTTAGAGTCTTCGATGGATTTTGAGAAATAGCATAGGCAAACAGACGAAACATGCTTTGAAGCGAGAATAGATTCGACAAATTGAGGCTGAAAGCCGAACTCTGAGCCGTTGTGAGACGATTGATCTGGCAGATGATTAGTTATAGAAAGAGGAGCGATTGCCCGGGGTCAAGATTCAAACTTAGAGGGAAAAAGATATGGACGAATATAAAGAGGCAATAGAGAAGGCGAAAGCCCATTTGGAGACGATCCTGATAGAGCAGCTAGCGAGGGTCGAGCGGATGAAGTCTGCCGAAGACTGGATCGATTACTCTAAGATAGATCCACTCGTTATCGGCGTTGTGGGTGGAGACGGTATCGGCCCTTACATCAGTGCTGAGGCGAGTCGAGTTCTTGAGTACCTCCTGAAAGATGAGGTAGAGAAGGGAAAAGTGGAGATCAGGAACATTGAAGGCCTCACCATCGAGAATCGGGCCAATTTGATGAAGACGTTGCCCGACGATGTACTCGAAGAGATCAAGAAGTGTCACGTCATCCTCAAAGGCCCACTCACCACTCCAAAGAAGGGAGATCCTTGGCCCAACTTGGAGAGCGCAAACGTTGCAATGAGGCGTGATCTGGACCTATTTGCCAACGTAAGACCGGTCAAGGTTCCTGAACAAGGGATCAACTGGATGTTCTTTAGAGAGAATACCGAAGGTGCCTACATTCTGGGAAGCAAGGGAATGAACGTGACCGATGATCTTGCCATCGACTTCAAGGTGACCACCACCCAAGGCTCTGAGAGGATCGTGAAGTTGGCCTTCGATTACGCCAAGAACAACGGCTTTGACAAGGTGACTGCCGTAACCAAAGCCAACATTATCAAGACCACCGATGGCAAATTCCTGGAAATGGCAAGGAAAGTGGCAGAAGAATATCCTGGGATCGACCTAGAAGAATGGTTTATCGACATAATGTCTGCCAAACTTGTGGACGCCAAGAGGCGGACACAGTTTGGAGTCGTCGTCTTGCCAAACCTCTATGGCGACATAATCACCGACGAGGCCGCAGAGTTTCAGGGTGGCGTTGGAACTGCAGGCAGCGCCAATATCGGGAAAAGATATTCCATGTTCGAGGCGATCCATGGTTCAGCCCCAAGAATGGTCGAAGAGGGACGGGCAAAGTTTGCAGATCCTTCCAGCATGATGCGAGCCTCTGTGATGCTTCTTCGCCACATCGGCTTTGAGAAGGAAGCAGAACGGCTCGAAATGGCCTTGGATATATGTGGCCTTTTGGAAAAGAAGGTCGTCTTGACCGGAAGGGACGATGGCGCAACGGGCGCTCAGTTTGCCGACTACGTGATGGAAACTCTGAAAGACCCAAAGCTTGAGGCGAAGTGGAAGGGGTATCAGTCCTGATCCTGGTGCCTCGAAAATCTGAAAGATTCTTGAATATCACAAATCACAAGGTTTTGGGGGGGCCAGACCCCCACCTACGGATTTTATGTAGATTGTGCGAGAAAATCAGACTCATTCTTTGTCACTTGATAACTTTTTAGTACCAAGTCGTTTCATCAAGTATCATGCTGAGCATCGAAGAGGGACGAGCTGCTGTCAAGCTGGCAAGAGAGTCTCTTGCCGCCTACGTGGAGAGAAAAGAGAGGATCACGCCAGAAGATCTTTCACCTGCCTTCCAGAATAAGGGAGGGGTATTCGTGACATTGCACGAAGAAGGGGATCTTCGAGGATGCATTGGCTACCCCGAGCCCGTGATGAAGCTTGGACTGGCAATCGTGGACTCGGCAATCAGCGCCGGGGTCCGAGATCCCAGGTTCCCGCAGGTGAGGCCAGAAGAGCTGGACAAAATCGTCATTGAGGTCACAGTCCTTTCGCCGCCTCAACCCTACGGGGTCGAAAAGAAGGATCTGCCAGACGCGGTCGAGATCGGAAAGCACGGCTTGATAGTGCGCAAAAGCATGTGGTCGGGTCTGCTCTTGCCACAGGTAGCGACCGAATGGGACTTTGATTCAACTGAGTTCTTATGTCAGACCTGCCTCAAAGCGGGCCTTCCTCCCGACTCCTGGATAGACGAGGATACCGAGGTCCTCTACTTCGAGGGACAGGTCTTCGCCGAAGTCGAGCCTGAGGGTGAGGTGGTGGAAAAGGAGCTAGATGTGTGCGTCTAGATCCCGAGATTTGCCTCCAAGATCGCCTCGATTGCCCCGATAGCCCAATATTCTGGACATTTAGTATGTTCGCATTGAGCTGTCTTTTGGATCTGGCCAGTCTAGATCTTCTTTGGCCGTTCTGCTCGATCTTTCTCTCGCTCCATCGCCTCTTTTGCAAGCCGGATTGCGCAAAGCTCGTTGCACATGGTGCAAGTGTCAATATCTACACCCCGCCTGTGCCGGATCTCGCGCGCAAGTTGCGGGTTAATCGCGTTCTCGAACTGGGCGGGCCAGTCCAGTTCGTCTCTTGCAACGGCCATCTTGTGGTCCCAGGCGCGAGCTCTCTCTTTTACATCGGGCTTGGCAAGATCGGCTGAGTGTGCCGCGATCCTCGTCACCATCGTCCCCTCGAAGATGTCTTCTTTGGTGGGAAGATCCAGGTGCTCGCTCGGGGTTGTGGCACAGAGGAAGTCTGCGCCGTACATCCCGGCTATGGTCCCGCCGATGGCAGCGGTTATGTGATCGTAACCGGGCGCGATATCGGTCACAATGGGCCCCAGGAGATACAACGGCGCGCCGTTCGTGACGTATTTCATCGCCTTGACGCTGGTTTCGATCTCGTCGGCGGCAACGTGGCCGGGACCTTCGACCATCGCCTGAACTCCTGCTTTTCTTGCCCGGTCGGCCAGCTCGCCCAGCATTATGAACTCCATGTATTTGGCCCGGTCGCTGGCGTCCTCAATACAGCCGGGCCTCATCCCATCGCCCAGGCTCAATGTCAGATCGTGCTCTTTTGCTATGTCGAGGAGATGATCGAACTCGGCGTAGTAAGGGTTATCCTCGCCAGTCTCGCTCATGTATTTGAGCGTGAGTGAGCCGCCTCGGCTTACGACGCCCATGATCCTTTCGCTCTGCTTGAGCCGCTCAAATGAGTTCAGGTTGACGCCCACGTGAACTGTGACGAAGTCAACTCCGTCGTTGGCTTGTTTTTCCAGGGCGTCGAACATCCCTTGTGACGTGAGCGCGCCCTCGATTTCGGCCTGGTATATGGGGACCGTTCCCACCGGGATCGTCACGGCTTTGAGTATCTCTCGCCGGATTTCGTCTAGATTCCCGCCGGTGGATAGATCCATCACGGTGTCGGCCCCGGCCTCCATTGCCACCACCGCCTTTTCGACTTCGTCTTTTGGGTCTGCCAGGTCTTTTGAGGATCCCAGATTGAGGTTCACCTTGATGGTGAGGGATTCGCCTACTCCTAAGGGTTCAACATCTTTGCGATTTGGGCGATGGAGGTTTCTTAGTATCACCACCCGGCCTTTGGCCACAAGACGTCTCAACCCTTCCGGGTCGACGCCTTCTTTTCGGGCCACCAGCTCGATCTCGTCGGCGATCCTGCCAGCCCTTGCTTCTTCCATCAAACTCATGGTACCAACTAACTAAATATTGAAATACTTTGAAGCGAACATTACCTATGGTGTGTTTTTCATGGTCGAAGTGCATAAGGTTAACGGAGGTCGCCGGGAGCACGAAGGAAACGTCTACCTGATCTTGGACGAAGTCTCGGTGTTGATCGATGCCGGAATGGATCCAGAGATTGCGATCGAGAATATAAAGAAATACATCGATCCAGAACGAATCGAGTTCATCCTTCTCACCCACGGCCACCATGATCATACTGCAGGGGTTCCGGCGCTTAAAGAGGCGACCGGTGCCAAGGTTATGATGCATGAGGCAGAACTAGACGATATCGGAGACGACATATCCACAGGCGCCTATCTTTACAAGGAAGATCCTGCCGAGTTCGATGTGGATGGGACTCTTGACGAGGGCGATGTCATAAACTTGGGCGAGTGGAGCCTGGAAGTTATACACACGCCGGGCCATTCTGCAGGCTCGGTAGCTCTCTACGAGCGCAAGTCCAAGGTTCTTTTCTCTGGCGACACGATTCTTCCTCATGGAAACATCGGGAGAACCCGCCGCGCCGACGAGGAGGTTTGGGACCTGGTCAATTCGATCGAAAAACTGGCCGCTCTCGACGTGGAAGTGCTATATCCCGGCCACATGGAGCCGACCGAGGAGGATGCAGAAGAGCAGATACAAGGCAGTCTCAAGTTCGCAAAGAGTATACACTAATCCAGCCGGTGATCCCGATTGGATCGGGCGGATCCGGCGGGTCGAGTAAGCCGAGTGCGCCGAGCGGCACGGGACCGCCGCCTATTTTTGTCTTCCCGAAGGAATGGACCAGTCATGCTCGACGACGTATTCGATCTTGCTTTCTTGGTCGGCTTCTTTGCGGCCTCTGTGATCAGGGCCGTTTGTCTTGCGAGGACGCCCCACTGGTGGCGAAAGCGCGAGAAGGTTGCAGACGACCGCGAGAGGGGACAGGACAAGCCGCTTATGATCCTCACCACTGTGGGCATGATAATCGTTCCATTCCTCTACCTCTTCACGACCCGGCTGGACTTTGCGGACTACAGCCTGCCATCTTTGGCAAGCCTCGTTGCAGGCTCGCTTGGAGCTGCCCTTTTCCTCCAGGCTCTGAGGCTTTTGTGGCAGTCGCACGCGGACCTTGGTGAGAGTTTCTCGCCGGAGTTGAAGCTGAGGACGAAACACGCGCTCGTAACTTCGGGCGTCTACAGGGAGATCCGCCATCCGATGTACGCGGCGCATCTCCTCTGGGCCGTCGCTCAGCTTCTCCTCCTCCAGAACTGGATCGCAGGTCCCGCCTTCCTGGTCGCGTCCATTCCTCTGTATATTGCGCGGATTCCACGCGAGGAGAATATGATGGAAGACGAGTTCGGCGAAGAGTACCAGCGATATGTGGAGAGGACCGGGCGGGTGGTTCCGCGAATCGGGAAATAGGGCGCCTCAGTCTGATCACCGCTCTCTGGGCATCAAAGGTCTCTTGAAATATATTATATAGTAACAATCACCAAGAGGGGCAGGAGGAGACATTTTGGGGACTCGCCCATCACAGATACGATGAGAATTCGTCCATCTCGTCGCGTATAGGTGAGGTTAACGACGGAAAGATGATCCGTAAAAGACCACCATCTTCAGAACCGCCACCATACGGCCTCGTCGCTGGAGGTGGTCGGGGGGCGAAAGGTTATGCCCAAGCATAACGCGCCCTTCTTGCGTTTTAGTCTCGAAAAGCTTATTAATTAAATTGTTTTAAGTGTGGATATGTCAATTGAAACTGAATTGAAGAAATTAGGGAAGACACAAAAGACCATAAACAAACAAGAACTGTCAGACCTAACAATGAATATATTAAATAATATCAAAATAATTCCTTATGTGGAGTTTGATCCTTCAAGGTTATCAGGTTATTACCGAATAATCGAGAGAGATAAAAGCGCAATTTGTTTTGAGCGAGAAGCGGCCGAGTCTTTTGAATGTGCAGCTCAACTGATTCAAAATGACCCGATGTATGCTGCAATCATTTCAGAGGGAACAATATATAATGAATATGAAAAATTTGTTCTTGAAACTCTATCAACTGAGTGTCCTATATCTGATGAACATATAAGTCCTATGATCAATGAATTGTTGAGGAAACTGAGAACATCAATAGGAAAATATACTGTGGCGATGCCAGTTGAGCATCTTGCATTATTAGACCTACCTGAAGTCGTCTTAGGGAATGTGCACTTGACCCCATTTAGCACTTTAAAAGCTGAATACGAAAATCTCTCAGATTTTATTAGAACTGGAGATGAGACCAAGATATGGGCCAATGTTGTTATCGAAGCACAAAGCGAGGGGGGGAAAGCAATTCAAAGAGGTGAATACGAAATACAGAGAATAATTAATCTGTTGAGAATATACATACCAATATTATTTCATGAGGGTCCCCATATAAAAATCGGAATCAGCGAATACAAAATGAAAACTCGAACGAATCTCAGGATAGACGATCATGGTAAGATCGGTCTAACCAATAATAATTTGGGCCCGTTCGGTAATTATAATCTAAATATGAAAAAATTGGAAATGCTGAAGGAAGATTATTGTTTGAATGAAATCAGTGAAATTCTCTCAAAAGATCCTAGTTTGAGATCGAAATTGGAAAAATCAATAATTATGGCCGTAAGATGGTTAGGACTGGGTGTAGATGAGGATACTATAAGTGAGCAATTTATAAAATATGCTATCGCTTTAGAATGTTTATTACTAGAGGGCGAGGGAAAAAAAGCAGATCATCTTGCCAAAAACGCTGCGTTCATTTTAGGTGAAACAACAGTTGAATGCTTCGAAATCGAAAACAAAGTAAAGGCGTTATACGGCATCAGAAGCACTATCGTGCATCAAGGGGTAGAAGAAGAAAACGAAGAAGTTATTAAAAAATTGGCCAAAGATTTGTATGTCTACACGATGAAAATTTTGCTGGAATTATCTAAAAAGACAACTGGTGCAGATAAATGGGATAGCATAGAATCTCTCGTTAAAGAAATGAATACAAAGACGTATTCACGATAAATAGTCCCTTGAAAAATCGCGTATAAATGTTTTTAAATCAATTGCAGATAAAAAATAGAGGGCCGAAGGCGCCTTGAACCTCACCTCTTCGGGCGCCGTCTGGCTGGTCGTCGAATTACGGCTGGGCGGTGGTGGCGGGTCGCAGGCGACCACTGCGCCAGAGGCGCACACATTGGCGCAAAGAGGCGCCCAGGCGATGCTGGCATCTAATCGCGCCCGTTTCTCGTCACATGGAGGAACCAGATCGAGTGGTTGCCGTGGATCAGATGATAGAGTGTCAGGGCCAGAAGGTCGCCCTATGGCCGCAGGATGAAAACGTCCTTGGCGTCGTTAAGGCTACCATTCCTCGATCCTGGCCAGACCCTCTTCGCCAGTGGCCTGGAAGACGACCGCGGCCTCTTCTGGCCGAGGCTCACCTGGATCTTGCGACACCTCCGGCTGGACCACGTGAGAGCAGGTGGCGATCAGGCCATCATCTGAGACCACAAAGCCGGTCCCAGAGGTAAGAGCCGTCTAGGTCCAATCTACCTGAAAGGTATCGTTAAACACCGTAGTTACAAGCCAACGGCCTTTAGGCCATGGTAGTTGACTTGGTGATACCCGATCTTGAAAGGAGCACCACAACACATAACAAGAAGAACTCAATGGAACAAATACGGAGGACATTGTGGTTTCCAATTACAAGTACAAAACTTTTACTTATTATGCTGCAACCTTTGCCTCAACTTATGCGCTCTGGTTTGCAGGGGCCTATACAAGTTTTCAGGACGATAAAAGCGGGCTGTACATGCTGTTGATGCTGCCTGGACTGATGGCGCCCTTTCTCATTTCGCTGTTCATGATATTTACATCAGTCAATACACATTTAAAAAGAGATTTCGTCAATCGGCTCATCAATCTCAGACTCATACGACTGAAAATGCTGCCAGTTTTCTTCCTGCTGATGCCGGCGGTCGTACTTGCTTCTATAGCGCTGTCGCTACCCTTCGGGGAATCAACCGCCCAGTTTCAATTGGCAGAGGGTTTCTCCTTCTCCACTGGATTTGTTCCAGTGCTGCTGCTCCTTCTCATGGCCGCGGCGTTCGAAGAGCTGGGCTGGCGGGGATATGCTTTTGACAGCCTGCAGAGCCGTTACACTTTATTCGTAGCATCCATAATGTTCAGCATACTCTGGTCGCTTTGGCACTTTCCGCTTCTTTTCGTCAAAAATTCGTACCAGTATGAAATTTTGCAGCAGAATGTATGGTATGTAGTGAATTTTTTTACCAGTATCATACCCATGGGTGTGATCATCAGCTGGATCTGCGTAAAAAACCAGAAAAGCGTTATCGCGGCAGTACTTTTCCACTTTATCATCAATCTTTCTCAGGAGGTACTGGCAATGACCCAGGTCGCCAAATGCGTTGAAACAGTGGTGCTTATCTTTATTGTCATGCTTATTGTCATAAAGGATAAAGAGGTGTTTTTCTCAAAAAAACACCTTGCTGAATAGGCTCATCAGTCAACTACCACAGCCTTCAGGCGGCGGTTCTGCGAAAAAAGGCTAAGCGAGATTAAGGGCCCGTCGAGAAATAACCAGGTCATATGAGTGCTGCATAATTATCATGCTGAATCCGGTTCATGTCGGTTTCGTATAATGGCAATACACGTTTATGTACAAGTTTATTACTTCGGGAGCGCGGAGGGTCACGAATACCCCGTCCTTTAGGGCGGGGATGAAGTGAACCCTCGCCCGTTTTTCATGCTCTTTTAAACCGATAAACATTGGTGACTGCTCAGAGGAAACCGAAAGCAAAGCTTCAATTGTGCAGATCAGGGAATCTGGGCAACAAAGACACAAAGATTTCTGAAATCCGGAAAACCGGGCCGCACGTAATTTGATTTAAAACCTTAACTCGGCGGAAATTAGGGAATTAATTTGGCAATTTGGTAGGTATCAAGGGCACATGTTGTCGATAATTGCGTATTAACCTCATCAGCAGCTATCCCCTATGTAGGGACGATGCGTAATGAGGTAAGTTGGAACGCTTGGTAGTTAGAAGCAGTCACTAGATGTTGGTTTCTCTGTACACCAAGCGATCTGGACCAGTCATAACCCTAAATCGAGCCGAGTTAAGGTTTACAATAAGTTCTAACTGCTCTGCCATTAGAGTCATACCGTCTAGTCGTCCAGTTGTGCGGATTACTGAACCCCAGGATTGTATACATGTAGATGTTAAGACCCCAATTGATTTTGGATATATTGCGTATGATGACGATCCCTTCTTGAATTGTACGCTGTGCATAAACGGCAATCGTACAGGTAGCTGTGAAACAATTGAAACAAATAGCAGTGAGGACTATTCAATAGAATATCAGTTCAGCAATCCTGGCGAGTATAACTGGAGTGTTGAATGCTGTGATGGTATAACTCCATGTTCCAAGCCTATACCCAGGAAGATAATAGTGAATTCTGAAAGGGTAAACGTGACGTCAAAGTCTGATATCAATCATTATAATTATTCCTCCATCTCTGCAGCACTTGAAAATGTTACTTCTGGTGGTACTGTAGTGGTTTATAAAAAACAATGTGACGAAAAAGTTGTTATTAATCGTCCTGTTAATTTAACCGGATTAGGCAGACCCTTAATGTGTGATAGAAATTTCAATAATAGGTCTGATGACGGTGTTGTCATCATCAATTCAAATGATGTTTTAATTGATGGGTTCGATATAAATGGGCGTACTAGACACAATTCTACCTTATATCGCAAGCATACTGTAATCAGCACACGTGGCACCATACTTAAAAATATAACTGTCTCAAATTCGACAATACGTGGTGGACAACATGTAATACACATATCTCATTGTGACAATATATCTATAAGGGATGTCAATATATCAGACATAATAGAGTCAGGGATCTACATTTCAAATAGTTGTAATATATCCGTTATAAACAATTCTATAAAGGGGGAGAAGAACTCCTATATAAGGTGTGGAATATATATAGAATGGTGTGAGGTTGATATAGATAAAATATATGATAATAATATATCTTATGCAGATTATTGTATTCATCCAAATTTACAATATCCACTAAATCAGACTCTAATATCAAAACTTGAGGATAACAATCCTTGTTGTCTTATTTCCCATTGTTCTAAGGGAGTGGTGAAGGGATGAGTAAATCAGTATCTCAAGGATTAATATATTACATATATATGTGCTTTGCGTTGTTAATTGTTATCTCAGTTGCGCAATCGCCCGCTCCTGATGGTTATCACATAGAACCTTGTTCAATAGAGATAGATGTTTCTCCTGAGTCTCTGGAGGTGAACCGAACTGAAAGTTTTGAATTCAATTACAACATATCTGTAAGTGGTGGCCCAAAAGATGAATCCAAATCAATAATTATCAGAATTCCAAATGAATTTGATGATGTTAGCATATTGAGCAATTATGATTATGATGCAACAAATCGGTCGATAACTATTGAATACGTGGGTGTAGATATTGCGGAAAATATGGTCGTTACCGCCAATATACCAAAAAATGCAACTTTAGGTCTTTTTGAATTCGACCCGTGTGATCGTAGATATTTGATATGTCCCCAAAGCCCCTGTCATGATCCTACATGCAACAAAACTATCACAATTAATATCACCAATAATAAACCCCGCATAGTAGACTCGTATAACGTCACTGACGCAAATAACAAAACTATCAAACCTGGTAATGATAAATGTTATAAGTTTATACAAAATCATATTTATTATTTTATTTGCACCACATCTGACAAAGATGGCGATATACTAGACTGGGTACTATATGAGGATAATCTCAGTATTAATGATAATCATATCAATTCATCCCAGGAGCTACACATTCCATACAACGCATCAAAAATAGGGTCGTATAATCTAAAAATAAGATTTTCAGACGGTATAGATTATGATGAAATCGGCCCGATATTAGTTCTCACATCTAAGGGACCTATTAATAAACATGTGATATATTTGGTCTCCATCACGATTATATGTTTCATCCTAGATTATATAATGCGCCGAGTATCTAACAAGACTTATTTGGCACTTATTGTAATTTGTGTAGTTTTTTGGGTTTCTTTAGTTATACTTGGGGGGAGTATCAGATCGGTGCTCAGATACGAACTCTCATTTTATTTAATTTTACTTTTATATAACTTGTGGTTTATTAGGACGGCTTTTCCGAAAAATCATGAATTTTTAATTCAAATCCCATTTACAATAGTATTCGTTATTGTAATGTTATTGTTAATTACTTATATTCCATGCATATCAAGACCAACTTGTGGCATATTTATTACAATACTCTCGATATTTTCCATCTGTGTTTCCCCCAACGAACATGGAAAAGAAAATAAAGAATATGGCAATGCATTTAAAAACATTATACTTTTGTTTGGATTGTATGTTACAATGGCAGTCGGTTATTTATTAGTTGGACCCACACTTATTACAGATTTAAATAATACTGTTAACAGTCTATCCATGGGAATTTCAATTATTAGTTTTGAATATATGTCGCTTATGATAACTCCCTTGATTATTTATTCAATTGCTTTATTTTTGTTGGAGCGATGAGATTGCCGAGTTGTGAGCGTTTCATCCGCGTGGTCTTTGGATAATCCCCTCCTGCAATAAAAATAGTGGGCGCATAGAAGGGCCTTGCCCTTCTAGGAGATCACCTGCGCCTTTATTATCACCACGTCTTCGAGGGGCTTGTCCATTGAATTGGTTTCAACCTTCCCGATTGAGTCCATCACATCCATCCCATCGACCACCTCACCAAAGACCGGATGCATCTTGTCCAGATAGTTGTTGTCCACCATGTTGATGAAGAACTGGCTGCCACCGGTGTTTGGCCCTGCATTTGCCATCGAAATGGTCCCTCTGCTGTTCTTGTTGTGGTCGGTGAACTCATCCTTTATGTGGTAGCCGGGACCTCCTCTTCCCGTGCCGGTGGGATCTCCGCCCTGAACCATGAACCCGTCTATGACCCTGTGGAAAATGACGCCGTCATAAAAGCCCTTCTCCACCAGGCCCTTGAAGTTGCCTGCGGTAACAGGCATGTCATCGTAAAGCAGGATGGTTACGTCGCCCATATTCGTTTTCAGCAATACTTTATTCCCGTCAGTCTTTTTTTCGTCCATACAACCAGCTCCAAAGATAATCAACGCAATCACGACGCCGACGAATAAATGTGACCCTATATTGGATCTGATTTGGGACCCGATTTGCGTCATCGCTTCAAGCCTTCTTTCACAAAAGAATAAAACGTTTCCCAGAACAGACGGACCCAGACCGGAACCGCTCGAAAAGCTTTCAGGTCTTCAGGGACGGACTGCGAGAAATGGTGAGATATTGAAGAGAATTCCGCCCGCGTCCAACGTAGTGGAGGATATCAATAAGACGGAACAGGAAGCCCTGGCCTTTTTTTGTCCTGGATGGTTTGCGCAGAAAAGTTTGGGGATGTGAAGGAGGTTGGCGCCCTTTATCCACAAGGGCGACAAAAAGGGGGGCGCTATTTTAGGATCTTCATCGCGTCCTCCACGCTCAGGTCCTTGTGGGCTATTGAGGCTATGGCTTGTGTCATCTTGGCGGGGTTCTCGTGCTGGAAGACGTTCCTGCCTATGGCAACGCCACGCCCGCCCGCATCGATTGCGCCACGTATCATCTCCAGGAATTCCTGATCTGTCTCGGTCTTGGGTCCTCCTGCTACCACGACTGGAACAGGGCAGCCTGCCACCACGTCCTTGAAAGAGTCAACATCGCCGGTGTAGTTTGTCTTTATTATGTCTGCGCCAAGTTCGGCACCGGCTCGTGCTGCAAGCGCCACAACATCGACGCCATTTGGATCGGTGATCTTGTCGCCACGCGGGTACATCATTGCGATAAGGGGCATTCCCCAAAACTCGCACCTTTCGGCGACTGTGCCAAGTATCTTGAGCTGATCGGCCTCGGTCTCGGAACCTATGTTTATGTGAACGCTCACGGCATCTGCCCCTACTTTGATCGCTTCTTCGACTTGACAGACCTGGACCTTGTTGTTTGGGTCGGGGCCAAGTGCAGTGCTAGCGCTCATGTGAATTATAAGACCAATGTCGCTTCCGTACTCCCTGTGGCCGTACTTTACCATCCCTTTTTGGAGAAGAACTGCGTTTGCCCCTCCATCAGCCACCTTGTTCACCATGTCAGAAAGTTTCACCAACCCTTTTACAGGACCTACAGATATGCCGTGATCCATGGGGATGATGACTGTGTTTCCGCTGCTCCGATCGATTATCCGCTCCATTCTGACCTTTTTGCCAATCTCGCTCAATTTTTAGTCTCTCCTACAATGTGAACATGCTAACATGGCTCATGGTGTCACATGTCATATATAAGATTGACGCTGGATCCAACGGCGTTTTCGGGAGATTTTCAGGAATTTATCCGAAATATTCATTAACAAATCGTTTCAAAAACTGATCGGGGTCGGTCCGTTGGACGAAGAAATAGGACGAATCAAAAAGAGTGAGACCACAGAACTTGTAGTCAGGATGACCGAGTTTCGTGGCACTGTCGGGATAGACATAAGAGAGTACGTAACTTCAGATAGATACACTGGCTGGTCCAAAAACGGTATCAGGATACCTGTAACCGAGTGGGCACATTTCAAAGAGGTGCTAGAAAAGGTAACGGTCCCAAAAGGAGTGGAATCCGATTAATCGAGACGAGTTCGAGCAGGCCTACAGGGGTTGGCTAATCTCGGTGGCAAAGGACATAGCGTCCGGCCTTGCATCAATGCCGCCAAAAAAGCGAGATCGTCTCATTTCCGATTACGGAAAAGTGCAAGATCCACATGCAGTATTCTGCCCTTTTTCTGATACGGGGCGGATCGCGACCATCGCCAAAGAGAAGGCCTCAGGTTACATTCTGGTCGAAACCAACGCTCTTACTTTCTTTCCCTCGCTTCTCTCGAACAGAAGCGACGTGTTGGACTACGCCATCGCCATGAACCGACGCTTCTATTGCCAAGGCCTCTGGTTTTCCATGATATCCCTCAACACCGAATATGTAAAACAAGCATCTGACAGGATGTTGACCTTCGTTTTAGATCATGAGTTCGAGATGGGACAGCGCTACCAAGAAATCTCGATGGAGATGAGAACGCTCTCGCCCGAGGAAAAGCTCCAAATAAGCGAATCTGCCAGGAAAAGATCTGCAGACCAGCTGAACTTCTCCTTAGACGAGCTGATCGAGGAAGAAAAACTGATGCGCGCCCTCACCAAATCTCAACCCTTGATACCCAAACCCTATGCAGAGATGGCCCTTCTTACATACCTTGAGGACAACTTCGACGATTTGAAGGGTTTTGGCGTCGAGAGCAGAGACGATAAAGAGGCCGAGTTTGGGGAGACGCTCTACGAAGAGTTTCTGAGCTGGTCTGATTTCTCTCAAAGGACGTTTCACATTTTCGTTCGGGATATAAAAAACAGCATCAACGAGTCTTACCAGGGATATTCTTGATCTCAGCTTGATGGCCTTGATCGAGAGCGGTTCAGTCGAGTACTGAGCATTTATATAGTAGTCGATCCCTGTTGAGACCCATTAAAGTCATTCGGGAGTCACAAATTTGTCCAAGAAATCCAATTCGTCTAAACAGCCGGAAGTTAACATCGGGATGGTGGGCCATGTCGATCACGGCAAGACCACCCTGGTCCAAGCTCTCTCTGGTGTTTGGACTGATCAGCACAGCGAAGAGATCAAGAGGGGCATCTCCATCAGGCTGGGATACGCCGACGCTACATTCCGAAAGTGTCCCAATTGTCCTGCCCCTGGATGCTACACAGTGAACGAGACTTGCCCTGACTGCGATTCTCCCAGCGAAGTTCTCCGCACCGTCTCGTTTGTAGATTCGCCAGGTCACGAGACTCTCATGGCCACCATGTTATCTGGAGCTGCCATCATGGATGGCGCGGTCTTGATAATAGCCGCTAGCGAACCGTGCCCTCAGCCCCAGACCAAAGAGCACCTCATGGCCCTGGACATAACTGGTGTAAAGAACATAGTCATCGTCCAGAACAAGATCGATCTTGTGTCGAGAGAGCGTTTGATCGAGCATTATCAAGAGATCAAAGAGTTTGTCAAGGGCACCGTTGCCGAGAACGCCCCAATCATTCCAATCTCTGCCCAGCAGAACGTTAACATCGACCTTGCCATCCAAGCGATCGAAGAGATCATCCCCACTCCTGATAGGGATATGGACGCACCACCAATGCTTCAAATAGCCAGGTCCTTTGACGTTAACAAACCAGGTACCAAGCCCGACGACATAATCGGTGGGGTTATAGGTGGGACCCTCATTCAAGGGAAGCTTCAACCTGGTGATGAGATTGAGATCCGGCCAGGAATGTCCATCGAGTCTGAAGGAAAGAAACGATGGGTCTCGATCCGGAGCTGCGTCACAAAGCTCATGGCAGGTGGCGGAGTCCAGGACGAAGTCACACCCGGTGGCTTGATTGGCGTGGGCACTCGTCTCGACCCGTCTTTGACTAAGAGCGATACCCTGGTAGGCCAAGTGGCAGGAACGCCAGATCAGGTCCCCCCTGTCTGGAATACCTTCATCATGAAAATACAGCTCTTAGAAAGGGTAGTGGGCGTATCGGACGAGTCTGAGGTGGAACCCATTCACACCAGCGAGCCTTTGATGTTGAACGTGGGAACTGCAACGACAGTCGGCATAGTCTCCAGCGCCAGAGATGGGGGTCTTGTGGAGGTCCAGTTGAGACGGCCGATCTGCGCTAGCATCGGTGACAATGTTGCAGTTAGCAGGCGGATAGGTGCTCGGTGGAGATTGATCGGCGTTGGAACCATCACTGGATGATTTTCTCATAAGGTAATCGTCTCAGGAGCGGTAAATAATTTGAACTCGGTGCTCTTGGACACAAATGCCCTTATGGTTCCTGAACAGTTCGGCGTTGATATCTTCGTCGAACTGGAACGACTGGGCTATTATCAGTTTCTGGTGCCTGCACCTGTTTTGAGGGAGCTTCGAGCTTTGGCAAAGCTAGCTGACGGAAAAAAAAATCGGCTTGCAGCGAGGGTCGGTCTTGGCCTTGCCAAAAGGTGCGAGACCGTCAAGGCCCTGGGCGAAGCAGATCAAGTCCTGTTGGACTTGGCCTTGAAAATGAGTGTTGCAGTATTTACCAACGATAAGGAACTGAAGAAAAAGTTATCTAGTAGAGGTGTTACCGTAGTACACCTGCGCCAGAGACGATACCTAGAGATCGCTAGCGGAAGGAGATCTGATGTATAAGAAGATGAAGCTGCGGGGAGTAGTCAGGATACCTCCTGACAAGATGGGCGAATCCCTAGAAGATGCCGTAGAGATGGCGTTGCGCAACAAGTATGAGGCACGTGTAGACAAGACCTTGGGCTCTGTAGTCTCTATATTGGGCGCAGAAGAGATAGGAGACGGTACCATCTTAGCGGGAGATGGAGCAGTTTATTATGGCGTCGTCTTCGATGCGATCGTCTTCAAACCCGAGATGCAAGAGATCGTTGAGGGCGAAATAGTGGAGATCGTAAAGTTTGGAGCGTTCGTGGGGATCGGTCCCTTCGACGGGCTGCTTCACGTCAGCCAAATCACCAACGAGTATATATCCTACGATGAAAAGAACGCGCGGCTTGTCAGCAAAGATTCTAACAAATCCCTATCGGAAGGTGACAGGGTGCGTGCAAGGATAATCGCGATCAGCCTCAACGAGAAAGAGCCAAGAGAGAGCAAGATAGGGCTCACCATGAGGCAAACTGGCCTTGGTAGGCTGGAATGGCTCGAAGCTGCGCAACGACGGGACGGTGTTGAAACGGAATGACCGAACAGGCTTGCAGGGAATGTCAAAGAATCGTGGAGGGACTGGTTTGCCCCATTTGCGGCTCTTCTTCTCTTAGCAAGGATTGGAGCGGTTACGTGGTGATCCTGGACCCCAAAGGATCTGAAGTGGCGAAAAAGCTGGGGATAACCCTGCCTGGAAAGTACGCTTTGAAGGTGCGATAGTTTGAAGGTCTTACGTCTTCCTGAAGAGTTAAGAGGCGAGCTGAAGCCACCTCTGGGCGTTCTTTATAAGGGAAAGGGTCCCGAATGCATAACTCCCATGCACGAAGATATCATGTCTGCGCCTAAAGTGATCGCGGTGGGGGACATAACCACTTTCTGCATGTTATCTTCGTCGCCAAAACGACCCGACCTATGTATCTTGGACAACCAGACCAAACGGGCTCCTGCACCGGATCATGTTCTAGAAGGGATCTGCAAGAACGATTGTGATTACGATATCGTTGAAGTGAATAATCCTGCAGCTACTCTCACACAAGAACTTATTGAAGTTATAAGGGACGTTCTGGCCAGCGAAAGGAAGGTCAAGGTTGTCGTGAAAGGCGAAGAGGACTTGGCCACCTTGCCTGCCATATTCTACGCGCCTTTGGGATCGGTGGTGGTCTATGGCCAGCCGAATGAAGGCAGCGTTATGGTGAAGGTAACCTCTGAGCGAAAGGAACACGCAAAAAGCATAATGGACAGGATGATCGTGGAGGATTGAAATGGATATAAAGGTCATCGAAGAAAGAGAAAATCCTATATTGAAGAGGCGGGAAGTAACGTTCAAGGTTGAACACGATGGACCTACCCCCTCAAGGATGAGCATAGTTGATAAGATCGCAGCGACCATGAACTCGAAGCCTGGTCTTGTTATCGTGGACAACATGAAGTCCGAGTTTGGAAAACGCGAAACCATCGGATACGCCAAGATCTACGAGACCGAGGAGCGTGCAAAAGAAGTGGAGCGGCTTTACGTCATCAAGAGGAACTCTCCTGCAGCGCCTGCTGAAGAGGCGAATTAGATGGCGATAAACGAGTTCTATGACGTCAGCGGGGATAAGGTCAAGAAGTTGAAGGCGATCTGTCCCCGGTGTGGAAACGGCGTCTTCCTGGCCGAGCACAAGGACAGGTTGACCTGCGGAAGGTGTGGATACACAGAGTTTAAGAAGTAATTATTTTTGCCGCCCCCTTCCTGGCTTGGAAGGGGACGAAAATCCTGCAGATCGCTCCGACGGTTATTTAAAGAGAAACGTCGGAATTACTGCAGGGTGTCAAATTGGCTGATATTACTGCGTTTTTTGTACCACTGATCTTAGCCGTCTTTATATTATACCAAGCAGTCAGAATACCACGTGAGTACGAGAGGCTGGTGGTCTTCAGGCTGGGCCGTTACAGCGGGATAAAAGGGCCTGGTTTGACCCTGATAATCCCGATCATCGATAAGATCGTCTCTTTGGACTTGCGGGTGGTGACCATAGACGTCCAGAAACAAGCGGTCATTACCAAAGATAACGTGACTGTAGATGTGGATGCGGTTCTCTACTACAGAGTCGTCGAGCCTTCCAAAGCCGTGATCCAGGTGGAGAACTTCAGGCTGGCAACGAGCCTTCTTGCTCAGACCACGTTAAGAGATGTCCTCGGCGAAATCGAGCTGGATGACCTATTATCCAAACGTGACGAATTGAACGTCAAGCTTCAGGAAATCTTGGACAGACAGACCGATCCTTGGGGGATCAAAGTCACGGCCGTTACGCTAAGAGATGTGAGCCTTCCAGATTCGATGCTAAGGGCCATTGCAAAGCAGGCAGAGGCCGAAAGGGAGAAACGATCCAGGATCATTCTCGCCGACGGCGAGTTTAAAGCCGCCAAAACCATGTCAGATGCTGCGAGGTTGTATCAGGAGACTCCCGTTGCCATCAAACTGAGGGAGCTTCAGACTCTGGCTGAAATTTCTAGGGAGAAGAACTTGATCATAGTCACCACGGGTGGCCAAGTCGGAGAGTCTGTAGGTACGGTTGCTGGGCTTACCAAAGCTTTAACAGAGTCGTAAAATCGGTAAATTCCAAAAAGGGGTTGAAGGACCTGTTGAACGTAATTTCGAAGGGCGATCTGGGACGAAGTCCTGGCAAGGTGAAGAGAGAGGGTTTTCAATCCTTTTTTGGATCGTTCGGGTCGAAGGCGAAACATTTGGCGGTCGTTTCAGATCACCATTTCGCCTTCGTTTCCAAGCCCACTTTCGTTTCCACGTTCATCTCAGTCCTCGTTTTCGCCTTTCTTCTCGTTTTTCTTCCATTGTTCCTGGCGTCACCGGTATCGGCCCAGGAATGTGTCATGGTGGTGGAGCTGGACGATGCCATCACCCCTGCCAGCGACGACATCGTAGCCGAAGCCATCCTTCAGGCCGAAGATGAGGGGTGCGAGGCCCTGATAATAACACTGGACACGCCAGGCGGGGGCCTTACTGAGACGATCGAGATCACCAGTCTCATCGAGCGCACGAGCCTTCCGGTGGTGGGATACGTTTACCCTTCTGGCGCAACTTCCTGGAGCGCGGGAACGTTGATCCTCTTGAGTTCTGACGTGGCTGTTATGGCCCCTGGAACCATCATCGGGTCTGCCCAGCCGGTCCAGTTGGGCCCCACAGGAACTGAGCCCGTGAACGATACCAAGGTTATCAATGCCGTTGTGGCCTTGGCTGAGGAGAAGGCAAGAGCCCATGACCGGAACGTCACAGCAGCAAAAGAGTTCATTGTCTCAAACCTGAACTTGAATGCAGAGGAATCCCTCGAATATGGCGTTGTCGAGTTCGTGTCTTCAGACATTCCAACGCTTTTAGAAGATATCGACGGGTTTCGCGTAAAGAATCAAACTTTGGCGACCAAAGGTGCCGAAGTCGTCCGTTTTCAGCCAAATCCTCGCCTCCAGCTTCTGGCGATCCTTTCTGATCCGCTTCTGGCAGGGCTTCTCCTTCTCGTGGGGTTGTACGCCCTAATATTTGGTCTTTCCAATCCTGGTCTTGGAGCCGAGCTTGTGGGTGTGATCACCCTTGCCCTCGGGTTGATTGGTCTTGGGTTTTCCGTCAATGTGGGTGCGCTCTTTCTCTTAGGTCTTGGGATGGTGCTTATTTTCGTAGAGCTGAACAGTCCTGGGTTTGGGCTTCTTGGAGCTGCTGGATTTGTCTGCATCGTTGCAGGTTCCATCTTGCTCGTCCCGATTGGCTCGCCCGAATGGTACATCCCAGCAGATTACAAGAGGAACATGTTGCTAACGTTGATGGGGCCTTCTTTTGTGGTTGCAGCCTTCTTTGTCTTCGCCCTTTACAAAGTGGCAGAGGCGAGAAGGCGCCCTGCCTATGCAGAAGTGGTTGCAGGAAAAGTGGCAGAAGCCATAGACAAGATCGATCCGCGAGGTCACGTTCTCTACAATGGGGAGTACTGGACCGCGGAGTCCGCAGAATCGATCGAACCTGGCGAGCTGGTCGAGGTTGTGGGAAAAGAAATGACCGTGCTCAAGGTGAAGCGAAAAGTGTGAGGATCGGCGCGACACCCAAGACAGTGTGCCGAATTTGCTGTAAGTTTAGATATGCCCTGATATTCTGCGATACGATAACCAAAAGAAAGGATGTCAATTCATATGGTGGACATATTTGATTTCATCCAATATTATAGTCGAGAACCAATCAGATGAGTCTAATCGGTTCTCGCGAGATTAGCGCTTAACGATACGAATAGGACAAATCCCAAACTCTTACGAGTTAGAGACTTGTCCGAAAGGTATCGTTAAGCACTATACCTTGCCGATCAAAGTGAGGGGATGAAATGCCAGCTCACCTGGTGACTGGCGGGGAATCGGACGGATCGGGGGCCCTGCGCCCCAGAATATCAATATCGAAAACTTTATATGTCCACAAAAGGACATACATGATATCTTTGTTTCGTGGGTGTTGAAGCGTGGCGGATGAAGCTCACAAGAGTGTGTTTCGAAAATCGATGGCCATGTTGTTTACGTCAGCGGTGCAGAGTATGATAATGGAATTTGGATCTGAGGCAGGATAAAGCGTCCTTGGGTAATTCACCAATCCCTTTTATGGCGGAAGCGAGGTTCTCCCTCCAATAGCTATCTCAATTCCGCCATATTTCAACTATCATAAAATTAGGACATTTCTGCACGCGTTCAACCGTTCTCGCGAAATTAGTGCTCAACGATATGAATATGCCAAATCTCAAACTCTTACGAGTTAGATATTTGTCTAGAATGTACCGTTGGGCACTATATTTAAAATGTGGAGGTAAAATATATGGAAGAAAGCCAATCCCAAACAGGGATCCCACTGCTGGGAGAAAAAGTTCCAGAGATGGTGGTTCAGACCACCCACGGACGGATGACCATACCTAACGACTTTTCTGGAACGTGGTTTGTCCTTTTCAGCCATCCAGGGGATTTCACACCAGTGTGTACCACCGAGTTCATAGCCTTCGAGAAGAGGCGAGACGAGTTTGAGAAGCTCAAATGCGAACTCATTGGCCTCTCCGTAGACCAGGTATTCTCTCACATGAAGTGGACCGAATGGATCAAAGAGAATATGGGCGTTGAGATCCGTTTCCCAATAATTGCAGACAACGGCACCTTCGCCGCCAAGATGGGAATGATCCATCCAGGAAAAGGGACCAACACCGTAAGGGCGGTCTTCCTGGTAGATCCAACAGGTGCAATCAGGCTGATGCTATACTATCCTCAAGAGATCGGAAGAAACATAGACGAAGTTCTGAGAGCTTTGAAGGCACTTCAGATATCGGACGATAACGGGGTTGCGATGCCTGCTAACTGGCCCAACAACGAGATATTCGGCGACGAGGTCATAATACCACCACCAACCGACGAAAAGACCGCCAAAGAGAGGCTCCAGAAATACGAATGCTACGACTGGTGGCTCTGCCATAAGAAGCTGGAATGATGCCAGAATAAATGTCAATAAACTGGTATCACGATTCTTGGTAAGGTCTAGCAGAATCTCCAGATCGGACACCACAAGACAGATTTGATGAGACCTTCTGGCTCGGTCGAACTTTGGCGGTTTTCATCACTCAGATGAGCCGCCCAAAGCCGGATCGAGCTAAAGGGTCAGACGACTTATACCAATCATTCCGTCGAGTTATCTCGCATAAGATAAAAGGAATGACCATGAGCAAACGTTCTCTCGATGAAACGCTGCATCCTGGGGGTTTTATCACCACATCCCTCACGCTTGCCATCTTCTTCGTTTTCTATCCCGGAATCGCTCTAGCACTCGATGCAAAGACTGAGATCGACATCTTATCCAGGTTGTGGCCTTACCATGCAACGCCCATGATTCTCGGATTCATCTTGCTGTTTTCCGGTGCGATCGTGGCAAGGAGGAAATCTGTCGGATGGTTCAACAAGCATAAGGCTCTGGTGTTGACTGGCGCAACCTTCGCAATGATCGGGGTTGCGATGGCCGCTTACATGGTTCGCCTGGTTTCAGAGGGCCACTTCAGGGTGCCTCACGCTTATCTGGGTGCTTTGGTGATATTTCTCCTGATCCTGACGCCAACCCTCGGGTTTGCTCAGTTCAGGATGGTAAAGAGAAGAGAGGTCATACGTAACCTGCATCGATGGTCTGGTCGCCTCACACTCTTCTTGATGGCGCTCAACATATCGTTTGGGTTATTGTTGGCGACCATGCTGTGATAAGACGTTTCCATCGTATTGGGGTAGGGTGAAACGCGAAGCCCGCCTGGCGCATCTGGCTCCAGGTGGCGCCGCTTGGGCGGGCCACCTTTGGCCTGGCCCTTTGATTCAGGGTCAAAAAGCGTGTGAGTGGGTGTAAGGACCAATTTCGGGTCCGGAACCTTCGCGATGGGTGCAAAACTGCCCACAATTCGTACACCCGTACCCAAAACACGAAAAATCGCTATGTTTCGGATTCATGAAGATGCTGCATCCATGGAAATATCCGAAAAGATGCTACACCAAGAAATGGATAAAGTCTATGATCAGATAAAGAACGACCATGGCTGCAAAGAGCCTGAAGGCCCTGGAAATGCCTGATCGAATTTTTGGAAAGGTGAATAGCCCTTCCAGGTTTACGCTTTTGCTTTTTGCATTTCTGAACAGATCTCCTTCGACGAATTCAGCGATTCTCGCAATTGCTAGGACTGCGCGAATCCGCACGATTTCTTTAAATCCTTCGTTGTGTCCAGAAGGTTCTTGAGGCAATCGGGTAGGAAATTTGTTGATTGGAACAGCTATATCAACCGATGCTGATGAATGTCTTTCATCATCCTCCAAAACGTATTGAGTCTTCTCTTTGGGACACCAAGTCTCTGTGCTCTCTAAATTCCTCTTTTTGATCGAATCGAGGAGGGCAAGGTGTAAACATCCTTCTTTTCCTGCATCGTATATTTTGGAATGAGATCGCTCTGGGATTTTGTCCTCGATCAGGTTCATCGAGTCGTCCCATGTCCTGATCCGATCAAACCGCTCCATTCCGGCCAAGGCCGTGTTTATCAGAACCCAGCCGACTAGGAGGAGCGTGCTTTGGTAAACCTCGATGAGTGCAGCACCACCGCTGCGCCTCTCTGCCATCTCTGCCATCCATTCGGCTTTCTGGCGTGCCACCCTGATCTGAAACGCGTTCAACATTCCAAGATCGGGGGCCACAAGCTCGAACTTCTGTTCAGCGCGTCTCAGAATGGAGGCCGCTTCTAATAAGGCCCCTGAGGGATCGCCTCCCTGAAACTCCTCGATCGCCTCGGCAAGAGTGCTGAGGGCCTCACAGAGATATCCACAAGCTTCGCAGTAGTTTCTGGGCCAAGTTTCGGTCGATTCGCTCAGCAGGAGGGCACCGTCGATCAGACGTTCGATCGAATCATCCAACATCTCGGTGAGTTTCCAGGGCTCGTCCTTCGACAGGTTGATCTGCCAGCATTCTTTCATCCCCCACATGCACCTTTGAATGACCTCGATACACCTCTTTCCGGTAGAATCGGCGCTGGCAGAGACGTCCTTGAGCGCAGAAATTGCCTCGTTGGCTATTTTCACGGCTTCGGTGTCACGCCGTTCTGATTCTAAAAGGACAAAGTAGGAGAGAAATTTGGTGACGCCAACGCCCATCTTCTGATCGGGCGAGGCTATTTCGGGTATGTTGATCAGTTCAGCATAACAGTTTGAAGCTCTTGAGTAGCATACAGAACCCTTCTCAAGGACGTTTGCAGTCTCCTCTGTATTTTCTCCCTTCGAGATCTGCTGTAGTGCCAGGTCATGAAGGGCTTTGCCCAAGATAGTATAAGTGACAGCGAGCCACGATACTGCGTTGGGACGGGCTGGGTGAACGTTCTGCGGAATTTTGTCTAAGCTTCGTTCCAGAAGGTCTCTGGCCGCCATGAGGTCGCCCCTGTCGAGATAGAGCCGACCCAAGTTTGAGAGGACCTGGCCTACGTTCTTGTTCTGGCCCAGATCTCCGAATAATCTGATGCTCCTGTTGTAGTAGTCTATGGCGTCATTCCAGCGCCTCATCTCGACGCAGATTTGTCCCAATTGATTCAACATCTTGGCAGTTCGTCTCTGATCGCCGATTCGATCGAAGTCTTCCAGGCTTTTCTCATAGTATTCAAGAGCCCGTTCAGGATCTGCCCTCTCTGCATAGATCTGGCCCAGGGCTCCAGTCATCTGAGCCGTCCCTGACTCGTCGCCGATCTCTCTGAATATCTCCAGGCTTTTTTCGCAGTGGTCGATCGCTGTGTCCCACTCATGAGATCTTCTATAGGCAGATCCCATGTTGCCCAGAACATGGGCCAGTCCACCCAGGTCGTTCATCGAAGAAAAACCCTCCGCGGCCTTTTCGTAGTGATGAATGGCCCTGCCCAGATAACTCTGACGCGCATGAACTTGGCCCAAATTATTGAGAAGAATTGATTTTAAATGCTGATCTGTGGTCATCGAGAGGGCCTTGTTGTAACATCTAACCGCGCCGCCCAGGAGGCCTGCGAGTCGGCATATGTCGCCTAGCCTTTTGACCTCGTAAAGGTCGCTGAGGCAGTTCATAAGCTCGAGGCAGACCTCTTCGTCTATGTCACCCTGTTGAAAAACCTCCAGTAAACGTCTGATTTGTTGCGTGCAATCACCGTCGATCGAATTGGCGTCGATGGGACGGGGATAACCCCCTCTCATGTAAGATTCGAATATCTCCTGTAAGACGACGAGCTGATCCATCAGTCATGGATCGACTTTTATCTTTAAATAGTTTCTGTCGATATATTAATCTGAAATTTATTGTAGACGGCTAATAGAGATTGATTTGCGATATCTTCCTGGATTGCCACGGTCATGATGGACTTGGGCGGTTTGTGAACTACCCCGCCCTAAAGGGCGGAGCTTCCTGATTCATCACCAGAACTTGCATCACAGAGATGCGATGTAGAGGTTCTGGCTCGGCAGGCTCTAAGGGCAGTCCCATCCCCGAGATGAGTATGTTTCTCGAAGCGTTGTAATCTCTATCACAGACGAATCCACAGAACGGACATTCGTGAACTCGATCAGATAGATCCTTTTTCACAACGCACCCACAGC
>Ga0272441_10003171_pt1 | contig 31809 bp, 23 predicted proteins | sample SSMProp6N_FD_193582 | JGI IMG/M metagenome (GOLD analysis project Ga0272441, IMG submission 193582) | Marine sediment archaeal communities from Little Sippewissett salt marsh, Falmouth, MA, United States - SSM-Prop-6N | ecosystem: Environmental > Aquatic > Marine > Wetlands > Sediment ... | reverse complement strand
GCTTTGGCTGCTCGCTGGTACCGTCGTCGCCCAGAAGATGCTGCACGTCCTCGGGACTCAGCCGCGGGCGTTCGTGATCGCCACCAGGATGCTGTTCGCTATTCATTGCCGTTGCCATCTTCCTTTTCCACGTCCTTGCTGTACTGCTTCAGAATCTTGCGGATGCGGTCGGACGTCACACCCGCGTGGAATTCCCCATTGACCGTCACCACCGGCGCCAGGCCGCACGCCCCAATGCACGCCACAACCTCGAGACTGAACATCCCGTCCCGCGTCGTCTGCCCCGGCTCGACCTTGAGCATCTGCTTGACGGCCTCGAGCACCGCGGCCGAACCCTTCACGTGGCAGGCCGTGCCGCGGCATACCTGGCAATGCACTCTTCCCTGCGGCTGGAAGCGAAACTGGTTGTAGAACGTCGCCACGCCGTAGACCTTGCTCACCGGCAGGCCGAGCCGTTTTCCAACCTCGACCATCGACTCGCGGGACAGGTAGCCCATACGCTCCTGCACGGCTTGCAGAAGCGGAATGAGGCTGTCACGCCGGCCGTCGGGAAACTGGTCCAGAACCACCGTCAATTCTTCCTTTGCAGTCACACCTACGCCTCCCGTCGGTCCATCCGCGCTCGCGCGAAGAAGACGACCTTCTCCAACGCGAGGGCGATGTCGACGTTTTCCACATACACATGTTCAGGCACACGCAGCCGCACCGGGGCGAAGTTGAGCAGCCCGGTTACACCGGCCCTGATCAGACGATTCGCCACCTCCTGCGCCGCTTCGGCCGGCACCGCGATGATGCCGGCGACCGCATGCTGCCCTCGCAGAACCTCTTCCAACTCATCCACGGGGTAGCAGCGGTGTCCGTGGACCACACGCCCGACGCGGTCGGGGTGGGTGTCAAACGTGCCCACGACGCTGTACTCCGGGTGCCGCCCGCCGAAGTAATCCAGCACAGCACCTCCCACGTGACCCACGCCGACGATCACAATCCTGGTGGCTTCTCCCGGGTTGAGGAGGTTGCCAATGTGCTCCACCAAGCCCGCGACGTCGTACCCGCGTGCCGGGCTGCCGGTGTAATTCACGGTCATCAGGTCCCGGCGAACCTGGGCGGGGGTGGCCCCTGCGAGCGACGCCAACTCGTGAGAGTAGATGCGATCAGCGCCACCGCCGGCCAAATCGCGCAGATGTCGGCGATAGGCGGCGAGGCGTTCAATGACCCGATCGGGGATCTTCATGACGGCTCAGCCTATCTCCGTGGTTGGCGGGCAAGAGACTCCGTGCCGGGGCGGCATCGCGTGGTTGTTCGGCTTGGCCCGCAGGCGCTTACGCTGTGCCGACATTCACGCTGTGAATCTATTCACAATATATCGTCATAATTTCTGGGCGTCAAGAAGCGAAGAGCAAGAAATCCGTGAAGCCTCCGTCACGCCAAGCGGCTTGACACGTGCCGCGAGGGTTCGGCCATGAACGTAAACGGCTTACCTATAGGTTGTTACGGCAGCGTGTGTGTGAGCAGGAGGTGTTGCGTCAGCGCGCGGGGTGGCGTGGGTGAATCGGCGCGGCACTGTCTGCGAGAGTGCTCCGCGCGAGCAGTCCGCCGGCGAGTTCCGCGCGGACTGGGTGGTCCGATGCTATCGATAGTGCGAGATCGTGTGCGAGTCGCCAGCCAGGGGCGAACCGGTACATGGGCGGGGAGTCGGCGATACTCTCTAAGACCGGTAGTTGGCGACCTTGCTACTCCCCGGGGTCGCCCGCGCTGCGAAACACGCTGGGGATTTCGCCGAGTTCCTTCGTGCCTTTCGGAGATTCGAGCTGAATACCGATGACCGTGGCCCGTGCGAATGCCTGAAGATCCCACTCCCGGTCGGCACTGAACGTCGTGAACTCCGCGTCGTCGCGCGCGACAAAGAGGGTGAGGGTCGTATTCTCCGCGAGTTCATACTCTCTGCCGCACGCGACGCCGGGGGGCTCATCGACGAAGTCGCCGGTCTCGGTGTCGATGTTCAGCCGCTCCAGGGCGACCCGCACTGGTAGTTGAAGGCAGTTCTGTAAGTGGTCTTGCGTGTACATGGTCCTCGGAGCCTGTGAACAAGCACCCACGGCGAGAATCATCGCCGATAGGAGGCACTCAAGGCAATGCGTCGAACGTCGGTGTTGCATCATCACTTCTTCGGATGTACCAGTTCGGGGTTGTCCTTCTTTTTGCCGCAGCCCTTGTAGAACGCGAGTCCGCAATCGTCGAGCGCGGATTTGACCGCGGTCTCGACTTTCTGTTGGAAGGTGCCCTTGGCCTTCTTGTAGGCATCGTTCCAGCGCTTCTTGACGTTCTTGCCGTCTTTCTTGCACTTCTCGGCCTTCTTCTTGTCGTAGATTTTAAGCACAAACGTGCACGTGCCGGCTTCGACGATCATGACGGCACCGTTCGTTCCCTGGAGCAGGTAGAGGATGTCAGCCGCGGAGAAGCCGACACCCTGGTGGCTGCCTTCCTTCTTGGAATAGGGATGCGTGTGGTAGGTCCCGACGAGGGTCTCGCCGTCCTTCGTGCTCGTGTCGTTGGACACGGAGCCGCCGTCGCCGGTGACAGGGTTGGTCGTCTTGGTCTTGCCGTTCTTGTCCTTGACGATTGTGCCGCCCTTCTCCTGGACGGTTCCGTTTTTGTTGAAGCTGTCCTTCCACGCCTTGTCCAGCGCTTTTCGGACTTCTTTCGGGATCTTGTACGTGCCGGCCGGCGTCGCCGCCAGGCCGAGCGGGTCGAGCCAGGCCCAGGGGTTGTTCGCGGCGTAGGTGTAGCCGTTTCCAACGCTGCTCTCATCACCCCAGACGCCGATCGTGTCGCGTGTCGTGAAGCGCCCGGCGGACGGGTCGAGGTAGCGCGTGCGGTAGTGGTACCAACCTGTCTCTTCGTCGTACCGGCGGCCGGTGAAGCCGTACGGATTGCCGATCGTGGATGGCGTTCCAACAGGCGTCAGCGCGCTCGGATCGAGCGGTTTGCCGCAGTCGCCGTATTCATAGCGCTCAACGACATTGCCGGTGGCGCTGGTGATAGCGACGACGTTGTACAGATCGTCGGCGTGGTAGTAATAATCCTCGGGTGTGCCGTTGCCATCGGTGTCGCGCTGCATGTTCAGCATTTCATCGATGTACGTGCCATAGACGTACGTCGCCTGCGTCTGACCTGCGGCATCCTGCTCCTCGATGACCTGCCAGCCCACGTAGAAGTAGCGGATGTTCGCGGGCGTGCCGCCCACATCTGTGATGGTCTCAATGCGGCGGCCCAGCGGGTCGTACGAGTAGGTTGTCAGCTTGCCCGAGGGCAGGTCGGTGTGAGCGACCATTCGGTTGCGGTAGTCATGTTCGACGGCAAACTGCGGCCGGTAGGTCGGCGGTGCGCCGATGAGCGCGACAAACGGATTGATGTCGTCGAAGTTCACGGTGCCGTTGCTGTCGCAGTCGGCGTTAAGCCAGTGGCAATCTGGGTATTGCGCGAGGTACGCGGCCTCGCCTGACAGTGCCAGGACGAACGGGTTGATGTCGTCGAAATCGACGTCGCCGTCGCAGTCGGTGTCGCCGATGATGCCGCCGCCGTACTGCGTCAGGTTCCCGTTGGCGTCGTACTGCCGCTCGTCGAACGGAGTCGTGAGGTATTCGTTGACGGTGTTGGTCGCGTAGGTGCCGCCGTCGGGGTCACCGCTGACGGCGGTGCGGTTGTGGACACCGTCGAGGTTGTAGGTCTGGTCACGTCGGACGCCGCCGCTGTCGTTCACGATTGTGCGGATGAGGCGATCGAGCGGGTCATAGCTGTAGTTGTGCGTGAGTTCCGGCCCGCCGGTGCGAACGTCCTTTCGCTGGGTCTTGTTGTGTGAATGATCCCAGGTGAATGTGCGATCATCGATGACCATGCCATCGGAGATGCGCGTGTGCTGTTTCCGAATGATCTGCTTGGCGCCGTAGTCGTTGGGCGGATTGGGGACACCGACGATACCGTCGTAGGTGTACTCGGTCCGCGTTCCGTTGCCGAGGTCACATCGCTCGACGCGGTGCCCGACAAAGGCGAACGTCGCGATCGTCCCGGCGGTGTCGGCGATCGTGGCCAGCCGGCGCAGACCGTCGTACGTGCAGGTGATGATGCGGCCGCCGGGGTAGGTGCATTGCAGCCGGTTTCCGACGCCGTCGTAGACGCTGGTCGTTGTCTGGCCGTTCAGCGTCTCGGCGATGACGGCCGACAGTGAGTCGTGGTTGCGGGTGACGATCGACAGGTCGTCCTGCGCGTGCACCAGGCGCGAGAGCCCGTCGTATTGGTAGTTCTCAAACGTGGTTGTTGGCGCAACGCCCGGTCCGGGTGTGATCGCCTTGTGTCCTGTCCGATCGAGCAGGTCGTAGACGGTATCCGTGGTGCTGCCGTTCGCGTCAGTCACGAGAATCGGGTTGTCGTGCACGTCGTATCCGCGCATCTCGGCTGAGCCGTCCGCGTACGTCGTGCTGATGAGCCGGTTGAGCGGATCGTAGCTGTACGTCGTGGTGTTGCTGTTGTCGTCGATCTGCTGGATCAGCCGGGACGAGTCGTCCCAGACGTGCGTTACCACGATGTCGTCGGCGTCCGCGGGATCGGCGCCATCGCCGTCCATGTCGTGCACGATCTCGATGCGGCGATCCAGCCCGTCGTACGTGTAGCGCGATTCGTAACTGCCCGTATCGATCGTGAGTGTCTCGTTGCCGCGCGAATCGTACCCGTGCCGCGTTGTGCTGCCGATGTTGTTCTCGGTGCGGATTCGGCGATCGAGGCCGTCGTAGGTGTAGTTGCTGTAGTAGATCTCATCCGGCTGGCCGAGGTCGGAGGTCGCCGTTTCGGTGAGGCTGATCACGTTGGAGTTGGCATCGTAGGCGTACGTGGCCGTGTTACCTTCCGCATCGGTGACGACAAGCGGCCGATTGATGCTGTCGTAGAGTGTGGCAGTCTGGTGGCCGTTGTCGTCGGTGACGCGGAGAACCTGCGAGTTGTCAGTCCATTCGGTCGTCGTGATGGCGTGACCGTCGAGAATCGGCGTCTGTGTCACCGGGTCGAAGAACTCGACATCCTCGGTGATCACGCGATCCATGGCGTCGAACACCGTCGACTTCTCGTACAGCCGCACGTTGCCCGCGCTGCCGGGCACGTCGATCAACTCGCCGTCGGTGCGCTCCGAGACGCGGTTGTCGTTGGGGTCGTACTGGTACGTCTCGACGTTGCCCATCGGGTCGGTCTTGCTGACGACCCGGTTGTAGCCGTCATACACGTACTGGGTGATACGCGGGTTGTCTTCCAGCCCCTGGCTTACGCGGGTCCGGTTTTGATTTGCATCGTAGTCGACTTGTGTCGTGGATTGCTCGGGGGCTCCGGAAGCTCTGATTTCCTGGAAAACGAGATCCCGCTCGTCGTACGCCGTAATCACGACGTTGTTCGGCTGGTTGCCGTTGACCGCTTCACCTTCGCGGACGAGGATCCGGTTGCCGTTGGCGTCGTAGGCGTACTCTGTCACAACGAATTCGCTGTCCGGCAGGCCGGCACAGGTGTACTGGCCCGCTGGGACGTCGTAGCTTCCCGCCTCCTCACACATGCGGACCAGGTTGTTGAGCAGGTCGAACTCGTAGACTGTCGTGAAGTGCGTGTTGGCCTGGAGCACGCCCTGGTCGTCGTAGTTCTCGATGTCGGCCCGGATGACGTTCCCATCGGCATCGTAGAACGTGTCGACGGTCGTGCGGAAGCTGCGACCGGGCGTAATCTCGGGGGAGATCTCCTGCACGGTCCAGTCTCGCTGGCCCACGACGTACAGCGTGTCGAAGCCGCGTGGATTGGTGAGCCGCGTGAGCTGCCCGACCGCGTTGTACTCGTACGTCGACGTCAGGTTGCCACCGCCCGCGTCGACGATCCGCTCCTTCGCATAGCCGTATTGCGGGCCGTCCGCGGATGTGTAATACGTGAACTCGTCCCGCCGGCGCTGCCCATTGCCGTTGTCAGGCCATACGCGCGCTGTCATCTGGCCGTAGGCGTTGTACTCGTAATCTTCCACGGCGGTCGGAACGCGATGCTGGACGTGGATCAGGTTGCCGTTTGCGTCGTAGTCGAACAGCGTGTCGTTGCCGCGGGCATCGGTGTGACGAATCACGAAATTCCCGCCACAGCAACCGCCGAATCCCGGTTCGTATTCAAAGAACTCCTCGGTCAACGGCTGATCGCCGGGGGGCGTGTGTGAGCCCGGCCGGCGCCGCTCGACGAGCCGGTTGCCATGGGCCCGCGGGTCTGGGTTCAGCGAATCGTACTCATACTCGATGATGTTGCCGTTCGGGTAGGTGATCTGCGTCGGCATCGAGTCCGCGTTCCAGGCCATCACGGTCTCGAAAGCCGTCGGATCACCCGGACGAAGCGGATTGATCGGCGGGTTGACCGGCGGGTTGGCATCCAGATCGGTGAGTGCGTTGGGGTCCGCGGCCCGGCCCGTGTATTCGCGGCGGACGACCATCCGGTTCCCGCTGTCGTACAACATCTCCTTCACGTCGCCGTTGCGGTTGTTGACGATCACCTTGGCGACAGCGCCGTGATTGCCCGGATCGGTCGGATTCAGACCGGGCACGAACACGTAGTCGTAGCGGCCCGGTCCGTAGAACTGCGCCACGACGCGCCCGTAGTTGGGGTTCGCCGGGTTCGTCGTGTAACGCGGGTCGGCCGGATCAATGGTGTGTGCGTAGATGTTCTGGAGGTACGGACCGGCTCCGAAGAGTGGATCGGCGGGGTCGTTGGCGCGCCCGCTCGTGATGGTGAGCAGGTCGTGATTCAACTCCGCGTCCGTGAAGCCCGTGGTGTAGGTATATGTCCAGATTGCGCCGGCTCGTTCGTGTTCTGCCGGTACGGGGTAATCGGGGGTGGCAGCGATCGCCGGGTAGATCACGCTTCTCAGGTCGCCGAACGAACCGCCGGCATCGCCATCCTGGTAGTACTCATACCGGACTTCGCGCCCGGTCCAGTCGGTGACGGTTTCCAGGAAGCCATCCGCGTTGTACGCAAACGTGATCACGCGGTCGTTGACGCCTGGGATGTCCAGCGTGTCGTGAATCTGTGCGAGGCGACCCTGAGGATCGTATTCGAGCGTCATCTGGTTGGCGTTTCGGTCCTCGATGGACGTGAGCCTGAAGACCCCGGGGGGAGCGCCCGGCAGCGCGCTGAACGTCCACGTCGTTCGGTCGGCGTGATGCATGCGGAACTGGGCGCCGTCTTGGACGATTTGCCGCGAGTATTCAGGCCGGCCCCAGACACCGGGCCCCTGGGGCGGGAATACGTCGAGGCGACCGCCGCCGTTGCACAGCAGCAGCGCCGAGCCGGTGTCGTGCAGGTGGACGTCGTAGGACATCGACCAGTTATGCCCCATCCACGTCAAGCGACCCGTGCGTGATCGGTATGTGCGCCGCAGGGCGAACTCGAATCCTCGACCCGGGATTTGCAGATCGGTCACGGCTTCGACCACGTCGCCGGAGAACAGGTTGATCGGGTCGCTGGTCTTCGTGCCGGTGTCCGCGACGGTGCAGAGGACGGCGTCCGTGAAGAGGCCGCCATTGGTCGTCACGCCGTCTACAAACGGCTCGTACAAGTCCTCTTCCCAGCGCAGGTTCTCACAGACGGCGCTGTACGGATTGCAGAAGTCGTAGGTATTGGCGAACCCGTCATCGCAGGTGTCTTCCTCGACGGTGATGGTGTGGGTACCGTCGGAGAAGTTCCCGCAGGCATCCATCGCGAACCAGGTTCGATACACGGTTCCGCCATTGCAGCCCTCCAGGCCCTCGACGAGATCCTCGTACCAGAGCTCCGGATTCGGATCAAAGTCGTCGTCTACGGTGGCCCAGCCGGTGTGGTCCGGATCGAGCGGCTCGTCATGCCCGATTACGATATCCGGCGGAACGGCGAGGGTCGGATCGGTTTGGTCAAACGGGCAGACACTGCCCGGGCCGCCGAACACGCCGCCCATACCCTCGCATTCACCGGCGGGCACGCCATCGGTGCACCCTCCGCCCATGCAGCAGCCTCCGATGTCCTGCCCCGATGTGCCGATGAGGCAAACGCTCAGATCGTGTGGCTCGGACATCCAGGTCATCCCGTCGTGCCCGAGGGATTGCCCGTCGCCATCGTTGGAGCCCAGCCACATGAACCAGCAGTTCGGGTCGCCGGCGCCGACGATCGAGACCCAGCCATTCTCGATGAAGCACGGCGCCGGAAGCCCGGCGTCAAACTCGTAGACATCCTTACCCTCGACGTTGGCGACGACCATCCCACTTACCCAGAGGTCATAGGGGCCGCAGAGGGGGGCGCCGGGGATTCCGCCCGCGTCATCGTAGAACGTTATCTCGAATTGCAGGGGATCCTCGAAGCATGGCGTCCATCCATCGGAGAGCACCTGCAGGCCCCAGAAGCGTAGTCCGGTAATCTCACTGGCGACGCCGCTGAAGTTGTCATAGCGGCGCAGCCACGGTGCCATTTCGGATACCCCCGCCCACCCGTCTTCCAGTGCGGGGGTCTGGCCGAAGAGTGTCGAGCCATCTTCCGGGCATGTTAGTGGGGGCTCCATGAAGGATGTGATGTCAAGGAAGTAATCTCCGCTCTGATCGCCCCAACCATCGATGACGATGTAGTACGTCTGGCCGGCCATCAGGGGAACGTCGAGCAGTTCAGAGACGTATTCTTGTCCGGCGGCCGAGACGCAGGCATCATCATTGCAGGCGAGCGGGAATCCCGGATTTGGACAGACGCCCTCGTAGATGTACATCTTGGTGTCGTAGTTGGTCATGCCCAGGCAGAGCGTGAAATCGGCGTCCGTGTCCACCATCGGGGTGTAGGCGTAGACGACGTCCGGGGCCGTCGAGCCCTCGAACGGGCAGGCCTCGTCGTAATCGTTGTTGTAGCCCACCGTCGTGCCCGCGATGGAGATCGGCAGGGGCCCACTGATGTCGACGGCGTCGAAGCAGGTGTCTCCGCCCTGGCGTTCGCCTCGGGGGGTAGGCTGGCCACTCGGTGGCCGCGTGGGGTGACCCGCGCGCAGTTCTCGCGGCCCCTCAGCACCACGGTTGGCCACGGCCTCTTTCGCGGCTGGCGAGCCGGTCGACGTGTCGTTGGCGACGTTGGCTTCGCCCGGTGGCAGAGGGTTCGGGGGGACGGCGAGTGAGGCGGGCATGCCCCAACCCACAACGAGAAGGACCATCGCTGTTGCGATTGTGCGGTTCATCGTGCACCTCTTTGCCCTGACGGGGACCTGGAAACGAGCCTTTTCGTGCGCAATCCCGCCCGAACGTATACCGGGACCGCCGGAGAATCCGCTTGTTCACTGGTCAGTTGCCGTTCTTCGGCCAGTTATCGTTTGCCCCACAGCCGAGCGTGAGCGCCCGAGCGCACGTCGCTAGACTGTTCTTCCTGATCTGATAATCTCCGCTGGTAAACACAACCACGCAGCAGCCCACCGTCGGCCATGCGCCCAGCGCAGAACTGAGTATCGGCCGGCCCTTGGCCAGCCTCACCATGAATGATACCTCACGCGCACTTTTCATGCCACAAGAAGTGGTTCGTCAGGGCGTGGATTTCGCTTCCTGGCTGCCTCGGTCGTCACAGGTAGACCACCGCATCTGCCCGGATTCGAGCCCGTCGCCCCGTCACGTTTGTGAGCGGTGTCGCTTGCCGTCAAAACAGCGTCTGCAACACCGCGATATCAACGAGGTCCACGTCGCCGTCCGCGTCCAGTTGGCCGCAATCGCACATTGGGTTGCCGTTCGGGCCGCCTGGCCCGGTCAGGCAACTCGCCACCACGTGGAAATCCTCCGCGTCATGCATGCCGTTTCCGTTGCAGTCGCCGTCGATCGGCGACACCACGGCGGCGGTATACATGCCGTCGTAATCCTCCCAGACGACGTCACCGCCGTGAAAACTCGGGAATTTCCCGCCGGTTGACGACAGTTGCGTCATGCCTTGGCCATCCCAGAGGAACAGCCGGGGCGGGAGGAAGGGGCCATAAGTGTGCCGGCTCCAGATCACAACGCCGTTGTAGATGGAGGGGTTCAGATCAATAACGCCGCCGACTGCATCGTCGTCGGTAATGCGCTGCGTGTCGCCGTTCTCCCAGTGGAACAACTCCGCCGTTGTGAAGAGGGTGCCTTCCCCCTCGCCCACCCAGACGATCCTACCGTCCCATAACGAGGGCTTGGCTCCGTAGCTCGCACCGGGCCCGAGCGAGTGGACCACCTCACCATCGAAGTACTTCACCTCGTCAGTGTCCGGATCCTGGAACGCGTAGGTCGCTGTGCCCGAAGCCGTGATGTAGAGCGACGGATGCACGCCGCGGATGCCGAGCGGCTGCACGCAGCCGATCGACGCATCGTAGTACATGAGCCAGGTGTGGTCCTGCGTCCAGATCAGATCGCCGTTGCCGCCGCTGGCCAGATCGCAGTCAATGATGCCGGGAGAGTTGGACAGGTTGACGACAGCCTGCCCGTCCCAGAGGAGAATCTCGCTGCTGGCGGCGTCTGACGTCGTGTTCCGCCACGCGATCGTGCCATTCGCGATCGCCGGCTCCCAACTGTTGGTGTCCGGGCCGTAGATGTGGGTTGTGGCGGTGCCGTTGTAGAACATCACCGCGCCGCCGTTACCCTCCAGATATGCGACTGTTCCGTTCCACAGGCTTGGCTGCGCGCCGTATTCATGGATCAGCGTGGCCGGGCCGAGATGCCAGGATTGCGCAGCGGCGGGCAGGGAGAGAGAGAGAACGACCAGGAAGCTGGCACGCGAATTCACGACACACATACATAGTTATCCTTATGCCCGGCGACCCTGCGCACAGGGATCTCCTTTCGGCCATGATTCCATGGCGATCCCGGTCTTGTTTTGACGGCGCTAATCCCACCCCGCGACCGCGCAATGGACCAGTGGAAACGCTCCTTCCCCTGCCTTCCTCGCTCGATCTGTCAACAAACCGATTCTAACGATTTGAGATTGCTGGATCAACGGATGCAACCGTCAGCGTAACCCGGATCAGCGGCTGATGTCCAACAGCGGATCGTCCGCCTCGGCTACCTCCCCGATGACCCACAGCGGCTCGCCGGCCGCCGCGAACCCCTCTCGTAGCTCGTCCAGCCGCTCGGGAGCGATTGCTGCGATCAGTCCACCCGAGGTTTCCGGCGTGAGAAGCAGTTGCTGGGTCTCCTCGGACACGTCGGTGGCGAACCGCACACGGTCGCCGTAGGCGCGCAGGTTGTTGCCTGTGCCAGCGGGGAACAGCCACATCTCGGCGTATTCTTCCGCACCGGGGAGTAGGGGGATCGCATCGGTGTGCAGGCGGAGTTGCACGCTGCTCCTCTCCGCCATCTCGCACGCGTGTCCGATAATTGCGAACCCGGAGACATCGGTGCAGGCGTGGGCGCTGCTGGTTTGAAGGAGTTCGGCGGCCTTGGCGTTGAGCTTCAGCATGGAGGAGGTTGCACCATCGACGTGTTCCGGTCGCGCTTGGTCCCCCTTGAGCGCGGTCGTGATGATGCCGACGCCGAGCGGTTTCGTGAGCACGATCAGGTCGCCCACTTGTGCGCCGGACTTGGCCAGAACACGGTTCGGGTGCACGAAGCCGAGGGCTACCAGGCCGTACTTGGGTTCGCGATCGTCCACGGAGTGTCCGCCGATGAGGGCCGCCCCCGCTTCGACCACCTTGTCAGCCCCGCCACGGAGGATCTGGCCGATGATCTCCGGCGGCAGGCACTCCGACAGGCAGCAGATGTTGAGCGCGAGGACAGGACGCCCACCCATGGCATAGATATCGCTGAGCGCATTGGTGGCGGCGATGGCGCCGAACTGGTAAGGGTCATCGACGACGGGCGTGAAGAAATCCAACGTCGCGATCAGCGCCGAGTCGTCGCTGAGCTTGTAGACACCGGCGTCGTCGCTGAGCGATCCCAGACCGAGGAGGACGTCGGGGTATCGCTCCGGCGGAAACATGTTTTCCAGTGGACGCAGAACCTGCGCCAGCGCGTCGGGCGCCATTTTGGCCGCTCAGCCGGCGGCCTTGGTCATCTGCGTCAAACGGATTCGTTCTCGTGCGTCCATCGTGATCACCTACTCCGACAAGGATACGACACGGTCGATCGGCACACCCGCCTCTTTGAGCGCCTGAACACCGGCTCCAGAATCGGCCGCCGCGATGCGAACGGCCGAGCCGCAATCGCTGCTCAGTTGCCGCGGTGTCGGGATGAGCGTGACCTTCACCCCGGCACGCTTCAGAACACGTTCGGCTTGAATGGCGTGGCTCGTACTATGCACCAGAACGACCGCAAAATCAGGCATCTGACTGCACCTCAGCCATCTGCGCGACTGCGGCGATGGCTTGGTCGATCTCTTTCTCGCTCGTGAACGGTCCGGGCGCCAGGCGCACGGTTCCATCCGGCAGCGTGCCCAGCGTGCGATGTGCACGCGGAGCGCAATGGAGGCCCGGTCGGCACATGATGCCGTGCCGCTCCTCGATGTCCCGCGCGACCGCAGACACCGAGCGGCCTTCCGGAACGAATGATACTACGCCGGTTTGCTGTGTTGCATCCCGCGTGCCGACCACGCGCACACCGTCGATCCGAACCAGCCCGTCGATCAGTTGCTGTGAGCACCGCTGTTCGTGCTCGCGAATCTGTTCGACGCCGCGATCGAGCACGTATCGAACCCCCGCCAACAGGCCTACCAAGCCGACGATGTTCGGCGTTCCACCCTCGTACTTGTCTGGAAGGAAGTCCGGTTGCCACTCGTGTTCGGAGCGGCTCCCCGTGCCCCCGCAGATCAATGGCGGCAGGCCATCGATGTCGAAGCGCGCGCCGATGGCCAGCCCGCCGGTGCCGGTCGGCCCGAGCAGGCCCTTGTGCCCGGTGAAAGCGAGCAGATCAACGTTGTCCGTCTCCAGGTCGATGGGCACGATGCCTGCGGTCTGGGCGGCGTCCACGAGAAACGGGATGCCCCGCTCTCGTGCCCAGGCCCCGATATCGCGTATGGGCAGGATGGTTCCGCACACGTTGGAGGCGTGCGTGGCGACGACCAGCCGTGTTTCCGGCCGGATGTGCTCGTTGATCGAGGCAGGATCGAGCGTCCCATCGGTTCGGCAGGGCACAATGCTGGTTTTCACGCCGCGTGACTCGAGCGCCCGCAGCGGGCGCAGCACGGCGTTGTGCTCCATGCCTGTTGTGACGACATGGGAGCCCGGCGTAAGCCAGCCTTGCAGGACGAGGTTCAGCGCGGTGGTCGCATTCGACGTAAACACGACGCGCATGACGTCCGACACGCCGACCAACTCCGCGATCACCTCGCGCGCGTCGAGACGGGCCCGTTCCGCCTCGTTGGCGAGACGGTGGCCACTTCGGCCCGGGTTGGCGCCGACATCACGCAGGAAGCGCACCATGGCCTCGGACACGGACGCGGGCTTGGGCCAGGAGGTTGCCGCGTTGTCCAGGTAGATGATCCCGTCGCGGTTGGGGTGCGTCGCGGTCATTTCCTCAGCTTCAGTTCGAACACGTCATTCTTCTCCTCGTAGGTTGCCTGCCAGCCGAGTTTCGCGGCGGCGCGGGTGCAGTTGTGCACCTGTGTCATGGTATCCACGAGGACGGTGACGGAATCGTCGCCGCTGGCTTCCTGAAGGGCTTTGCGGGTCAGAATCACCGGCTGTGGACAGGACAGCCCGCGTGCATCAACTTTCTCAGCCATTATGGTCACCTTGCGGGGGCCAGTTTCTCGCGGCCCAGGAATCCAATCAAGCCTACGACGATCAAGCCGAGGATAACGATGGACGGTGCGGTCGGCTGTGTGGCGACCATGGAGAAGTTGTGGGCGACGGCCGCTCCAGTCAGCATCCCAAGCACAAAGACGCCCGCGTCGCCATCACCTTCACCCGACAGGAAGACCTGCCGGCCAGGGCAACCGCCGGCCAGGGTGAAAGAGAGGCCGGCCAGCACCATGCCGCCGAAATTGAGCCAGTGCACCGTGTGGGCAGCGGGCTGCTGCAGGATCTTGCCGGCCTCACTGGTTCCGAGTGTGAACCCGGGGTGAAACTGTCCGTAGATGAGGTTCAGGGCGAACGCGGCGACGAAGAAGCTCGCGACGCCGCTGACCAGGTGAAAGTCCCGCATCAGGATGACATCGCGCAGCCCGCCGACGGTGCAGAAGCGGGTTCGCTGAGCCAGGAAGCCGATCACCAAACCGACGACGATGGAGATCCACGGAGGGGCGAAGGGGACCTTCGCGCCGCGGAACAGGGCGGCTTTCCCTTCTTCGCCGAAGTGTGGGTAGGTGATGGTGAGCGCCAGGAGCACGAGCATGACGAAGGGCATGGCGAGGCCCGCCACGGTCCTCGCCGGATAGGAGCGACCGAGATTGAAGCCCGCTTTGAGGAACTGGACGCCGGCGGTGATGCCGACGACCAGCCCGAGGAGGCCGAGGATCGCATTCCAGTCCCCCCCGGCCAGGCGCAGGATCGCGCGCCATGGGCAGCCCAGGAACACCAGCGCGCCGATCATGGCGAACATCCCGAGCAGGAACCGGATGATCGGTGCGGAGCCGGTCCGAGGGCGGAACTCACGGAACGCCAGGGCGGCCAGGAAGGATCCGAGGCAGAAGGCCGGGATCTCGGGTCGGAGGTACTGCAGTTGGCTCTGCATCCCGAGAGCACCCGCGATGTCACGTGTGAAACACGCGACGCAGATGCCCATGTTGGGTGGATTGCCCCATTTCTGCAGCGTGGCTGCGAGGCATCCGATGGCCAGCCCGACCACGATGATGCCGGCGCGCGAGGCAAAGAAGTCCCTTGCTTGTTTCACGTTGCGGGCCTCCTTCCTCTGAGAACGACCCGGTTCCGATCGCGTTCACGGGGGATGCAGACCGGGCGATGCGGCGCCGTGACACCGGGAGAACGGGCTTTTTCTCGTGAGGGGACGAATCGTGTCAGGAGTGAGGTGGATACAGCCGGCGCGTACAGACTTCCCCCGCGGCGCGCAGCGCAGCCCAATGCGGGAGTCGATGGCATCGTCGGCCCTGAACCAGGGCCAGACCCGTATGCCGTCATGTGCGTCGCTTTCCGAACAAGATCAACACCTTTCCGTCTGCGGCCTCAACACATTCTCAGTCTATCGGATGGCAGTGACCCGTCAACAAATTCCCCGGCAGCCTCGTATGTAGACGGCGTAGTGGGGCTGCTAGCTCAACGGTGCATCGACCTGCGCGGACTCGGGTATCTCACCGACTGCGACCAAGGCCAGATGCGCTGCTTTCTGTTCGGCCTCTTTCTTGTTCGGTCCCCAGGCGCTGGGAAACCGTCGCTTGCCGATGGTGACGGCAATCTCGAAGCACTTCGAGTGATCCGGCCCCTTCTCGTCCAGCAGCTCATAGAGCGGCGTGGTGTTCATTTCCCTCTGAGCCCATTGCTGCAGTTCGGACTTGAAGTTGAACTGGTGCTGCGATTGTGTCGCGCGCTGCAGTTCCTTGTCCATGTGCTCGAGGATGAATGTCCGGGCGGCCGACAGTCCGCCGTCGAGGTAGACCGCGGCGATAACGGCTTCCAACGTCCCCGCGGCCAGCGATCGGGGAAGGTGATCCCCATTGTCCATCCCCTGGCCCAGGACGAGCCCGTCCGTCAACTGCAAACGCTCGGCCGCCCGGGCACAGGCTTGGCGGGAAACGACCGCGGATTTGATCTTCGTCATTTCGCCTTCGAGGGCTTCTGGAAGCCGCTCGTACAGTATCTGGCAAATGACGAGCCCCAGGACGGCGTCGCCGAGAAACTCCATCCGTTCGTTGCTGTCGAGTCGACGGTTGGCCGAGGAGGCATGGCGCAGGGCGGACCGCAGCAGGTCCAGATTCGCGAACTGATACCCAATTCGCTCTTGGCAGGCTTTCAGAAAACTCTCAGCTGGCATTCCAGCGATCCCGGGAAACAAGCCGCGAACGCCGAACGTCTTGCCCCCAGGGCGCATTGGTGCGGCAGCCAATCAAGTATGCAAAGGAAACGGTGCCGATGTCGGCCGGCTGACCGTTTCGCCCACCAGTGTAACCGATTTATGCTTCGCTTGGCGAGTGGTTTGAGATATCGACCGGGCGGATCTGGGCTGGAACCGTGTTCTCCATCAGGGGTGGGATCCCCTTGCCATCCGGGGCTTGGGCGGCTAGACTACGGGGCTTAGACTGTGGAGAGCCCGAATGTCCATCGATCGTTCGCTACGTACAAAAAGTTCCCTGGAGCGCCACCGAAACGTGCTTACCAGAGCCGAGCGCGTGGCCCGACTCCAGGATCAGGACCGCTGGCCCGAGGACCGTAGCCCGCTCGGCTTGCCCAAGCAGCTCCACCGCAAGGTCAAGACCGGCAAGGAGAAGGCCAAGGCTGAGGCTGCTGCCACCGCGGAGAAGGCCACCGAGGAGACGGCTGCCGAGGAGAAGTAGCCGCGGTTTGCGCTTGCTTCACCTTTGCCGGCTGGGATCGGTTTGGCCATCTGTCTTGCGCTTGACGGTTGTGTCGTGCGATCCAGGCTTCCTTTTTCAACCCTTTTTGGCACCAACGCTTCGAGTCCTGTCCATGGCGGATGCTGTTCAGGCCCCGGATGTCGAGACGACGGTGAGGCCACCTCGCGGCCGACGCCATGGTCCGCAAAAAAACGCTGACCCAACGCGAACCCATCGGATCGCTGAACGTATCGTCTAAAGCTTTGTGGCACCTCTGCGCCACTCGACCACCGGCGTTGACAACGCGGCGCAAGCGCTTACAGTCGCCCATCTTGCGATATGGTTCCGGAGGTGCCAGACCCTGGAACGCGGATTCCTGGCTGCGACAACGGTGAGCTATGGTACACGATCATCTGTCGGTGAAGGCGGAGACCGGGCGAGCGACACTCAAGCTCATTGCGACAATGCTCGGCGGGGTACTCGTCATTGCCTCGTTCTTTGCCAGCTGGCTTTTCAGTGACCCGTCCGGGGGCAAGGAGAGCGGAGAGTTCTACCGCGACGTCCTGGCGGGGATTGGCGCACTGCTCCTCGCGGTTCCCCTCTGGTGGCACGCGTTCAAGGCGCTGCTCACCGGGGAAACGCACATGGACGAGCTCGTCTCCCTGGCGATTCTGGCGGCGATGGCCAGCCACGAGTACCAGACGGCTGGCGTGGTGGCCTTCTTCCTGCTGCTCAGCACGCTGATCGAGTCGCGCACGGCTCTGGGGGCACGCGCTGCCATCGAAGGACTGATCCGGCTCACACCCACGAAAGCCCGTCGTATTCTCCCTGATGGCACCGAGGAGGCTGTCGACGCCCCGGCTCTGCGACCGGGCGATACCGTCCTCGTGCGGCCCGGCGACAACATTCCTGCGGATGGCCGCATCATCGAGGGGCGTTCCACCATCAACGAGGCGAACATCACCGGCGAATCGCTGCCGGTGGAGAAGGACACCGGGGACGAGGTCTTTGGCGGAACGAACAATGTGACCGGGGCCATGCAGATCACGGTGACCAAGGTCGGATCGGACACGACGCTGGGACGCGTCCAGGACCTGATTCTCGAAGCCGAAAGCACCAAGATCCCGCTCATGCGGCTGATCGATCAATACGCCTCCTGGTACACGCCCGTCACGTTGATGATCGCCGGCGTTGTCTGGTTCTTCACCAAGGACATCAACAAGACGATCGCCTTGCTGGTCATCGCGTGTCCGTGTGCGTTGATTCTCGCCACGCCCACGGCGATTGTCGCCGCTCTGTCAGCGGCTGCTCGGCTGGGCGTTTACATCAAGGATGTGACGAATCTGGAGTGGGCTCGCAAGCTTACCGCCATCGTCTTCGACAAAACCGGTACCCTGACCACGGGCGAGCTGGCCGTCACACGACTCATGCCGGCCCCCGATGTGGACGCGGCGGAGCTGCTACGCATCGCGGCGTCGGTCGAGAAGCTGAGCACGCACCCCGTCGCGCGGGCCATCGTGACCGTGGCCGAGAAAGCCCGCGTCCCGCTCGAATCGGCGGCCGATTTCGGGGAGGTTTCCGGCAAAGGCGTGATGGCCAAGGTCGATGGCCAGGCCATCAGGATCGGACGGCGGACGTGGGTGCACGAGTCCGGCGTCGATCTATCGGCGATGCAGGACGAGAAATACGTTGAGCCCGAGGGGCTGAGCACGCTGTATGTCGCCCGCGATGGCCGATGCCTCGGTTGGATCGGTCTGGAGGATCGAACGCGCCCAGAGGCCAAGCAAGCGCTCGAGGAGCTGCGACAGCTCGGTACGCACGATCTGATCATGGTGACCGGCGATCGCTGGTCTGTGGCCCGGCGTGTGGCCTCGGAGATGGGTTGTTCCGACGTGCAGGCCGAGGTGCTGCCGCAGGACAAGCTGGCCTTGGTCGACGCTCTCAAGAGCCGCGGGCACACCGTGGCTGTGGTGGGCGACGGCGTCAATGACGCCCCGACACTGGCGGCCGGCAACCTCGGCATTGCCATGGGGGCCGCCGGCAGTGATGTCGCCATGAACAGTGCCAGCGTGGCCCTGATGAGCAGCGATCTGCGGCGGTTGCCGTTCATGATCAGTCTCTCACGAGCGACGACGAAGGTGATCTGGCAGAACCTGATCTTCGGCGTGTCGTTCATCCTCGCCGTCGAGGTGGCCGTCGTGTTCGGCAATGTGCACCCCATGCTGGCAGCGGTTTTGCACACGCTCTCATCGGCGCTGGTCGTGCTCAACAGCGCGCGAATGGTTCGCTTTGGCGAGGACATCGAGTCGCATGTGCCGACGCCACGTTCGGCTCCGGCGTCTCCAGAAACGGGAAGGGTGGCGCTGCAACCGGTGTAATGCAGATTCAACGAGAGCACAACCTGGGTGGTACCACGCGGAAACCGCTGGTGAGCAGTCGGAGGCAGGGGGCTGTCCGCGCTGAGTCGAGTGGCTCGTGTGGGCCGAACCGCGCCTCGTTGCCGTGCGGATCGCACGCCAGGCCTGGAACCGGTTACCCCCGCTGGGCTTCGCTAACCCACCTCACGCGTTTCGAAGAGTGCCACGCCCAGACTCAGGATCGCCAGCGAGTAGAGCCCGGCGTAGTAGGCCACGCGTACGACCTGCATCCCGGGAATCGTTTGTTCCTGGGTCAGAGCGTCGCCAGCCCAGAAAAACTGGAAATTGGGAACGACCTGGTAGAACAGGTGCATGCTGCTCGCCGAATCGCCAAACCAGTGATCCGACAGCAGGCCGATGATGTACACGCTGGTGCACAGCAGCAGCGTCACGACCTGGCTGAAACGTGTCGCCAGGGCGACGGCGAACGCCGTCAGGACGAGCACGCCGCAGAACGTCATCCCGATCGCGTACACCATTTGCAGATCGCCGAAATCGGTATCGGGGGCCTGGATCGCCCACTCGGGCGAGACGAACGTCACGACGATGATAGCGATCGTGCCAAGGGGCACAGTCCAGGCCATCATGGCTGTGGGGAAGTGCCACCCATACACGTAGTTACCGAACGTGGACGCTACGACGCTGATCAGGATGGCCGCGGCGGACAGCACCAGCACGGGCTGGTCGAGTTTGTCAGCCGCGGTGGCCAGCACGCCGTGCCGGATGGTCATGAGGAAGACCAGGCACAGGAAGTAGTAGCCGACGAGCACGGCGCCGCACACGCCAAGGTACTTGCCGAGCAGGAAGAGCGGCCGGCTGACCGGTTTCGAGATGACGGTCAGGACGGTGTGGCTCTCGATCTCGCGGGTGATGACGCTGGTGGCGCTGAAGACGCTGGCGAGCAGGCCGTACAGGAGCAGCGTGGCCAGGCCGACGTCTTTGACGATTTTGATGTCGCCTTCGTGCTCCAGCGAGAAGGCGGCCAGGGCGGGGTTCAGCATGAGCATGCCGGCCGCGACCCACATCAGGACGGCGAAGATCGGTTGCCGAACGGTCTCGACGAAGGCGTTTCCGGTTATGGCGATCAGTTTTGCAAACATAGGTGGCTGCCGATGCTCCGGTTAGAACTCGTGTCGAGCAGAAGATCTGCTCGGCTGCAATTATGCCGTACCTACCCGTCGCGGACAAGAAAACGTACGATCTGCCGGCCGCTGAGTTCGCCGGCGGCCATGCCGGTCTTAGGAAGAGGTGAGTCGTGACCGAAACGACACATACCCGCAGCCGACGAGCGAGCCTGGGGGGGCTCTGCCTGCAGTGCGTGGCCTTTGCCGCCGTGCTGATTGTCGCAGTCCTGACGCATTCGCAGGCCACCTACAATTTCGCCTGGTACATGCTCGGCGGTATTCCCATCTGGTTCGTGGCTTTGCTCGTTTTCCGCCAACGCGAGCTCGCCGCGCTCGAGACGCTGGACCTGGAGGAGCTCCGCCGGGAAAAGCAGGCCAGCGGCGGCGGTGAGGCGTTGTTTGGCGAGGAAGGCGGGGCCGCACTCGGGTTCCGCGTTGCCGAGGCCCGGCTGAACTGGATGCATCGCTGGCTGATTCCGGGGTTCGGGCTCCTGAACGCGGTCTACCTCGGTGTCATGGGGCTCATCCTCTGGCGTCGGCTCGCCGTGCAGATGCCAGCCGTTGGAGCAGGCGGCTGGCCGGAGATGGCGGCGGTGCCGAAGGGGATGGTGATCGTCGCCATCCTGATGCTGGTCACGTTCCTGTATTCGCGTTACACGTCGGGAATCGGGCGTACCCGCGAATGGCAGCTTCTCCGGGGCTGTGGCGCGTACCTCCTGGGAAACGCCATCGTGGCGATGGCCTTGCTCGTGGGGCTCGGGATTCACCTGGCCACGGCGAAGGAGGGGAAGGCGGGCTGGCAGGTCTGGGAGCAGTGCCTCGCGTACTTCATCCCCGTGCTGATGGTTCTGCTGGGGATCGAGACGCTGGTGAACTTCGTCCTGGATGTTTACCGGCCGCGGGCGCCGGGCGTCGAGCCGCGGGCCTGTTTCGACAGCCGGTTGCTCGGGCTGCTCGCTGAGCCGGGTGGTATCGCCTCGTCTATTGCCGAGGCCATGAATTACCAGTTTGGCTTTCAGGTCTCGCACACGTGGTTTTATCGTCTTTTGCAGAGGGCCTTCGTGCCGCTGGTCGGTACGGGCGCCATCGCGCTGTGGGCGCTGACGTGTGTCGTCGTGGTGCAGCCCTACGAGCACGTCATCGTCGAGCGGTTTGGCAGGCAATTGCATCCCGATGCTCCCTTGCGGCCGGGGCTGCACTGGAAGTTGCCGTGGCCGATCGACATCGCGCGCCCGTACAACACGGGACAATTGCACCAGATCAACGTGGGTTTTCAGAGCTTCGACGCCGAGTTGGTCTACGGGGCGGAGGGCCAGCAGTCCGGGGTCCTGCTATGGACGGACGAGAAGCACCTGGGTCACCCGCATTTCGATTTTCTGGTTTCCCCACCTCCATCCAGCGAGGAAGGCAAGCGCGAGGAGACTGCACCCGTTGGTCAGCCGATCGTGGGTTTTGGCGGAGAGCGTGGCGAAGAAGCGAGGGGGGACACGCCCGTGCACACGATCCGGATGCAGGTCGTGGTCCAGTACCGCATCCGTGATGACCAACTGGATCTCTACACGCAGCAGGTGGGCAACACGCCCGACCTGATGCGCAACATCGCCTGGGAAGGGGTCGTGCGACTCAACGCCGCCTTCACCGTGGATGGGCTGCTCGGGGCCGATTTGCCGGAGGCCGAGGCGATTCTCTGGAAGCGGATTGCGGATCGCGTGGAAGATCTCGACCTGGGTTTGGACGTGGTTTATGTCGGCATTGCCAACGTCCACCCGGAGAAGACCGTTTCGGAGGCATTCCGGAACGTGATCAGTGCCGAGTTGGAGAAGGTTGCGGATATCCGCAAGGCCCTGGTCACGCAGGACGACGTCCTGTCGGCGGTGGCCGGAGACCCGGAGCGTGCGTGGGCGCTGGCCGACGCGATCAGCCGGTTTAGCCTGGCGTCGAAGCAACTGAATGTTGCCCTGCGAGCGCCGCTCGAAGTGGACGCGGCCGTTCTTGCGGACCTAGAGCGATCTCTGGCGGAGCTTCGGCCGGAGTACGATCAACGCTTCCAGGCCGCTTACGATTTGGAGAAGACCGAGCAACGGCTTCAACGTGTGACACAGGACACCAAGGACGGTCTCGGACCGGGTGCTACGGAGGAGGACGCCGCCGCGGCTGCCGGGCAGGCCGCCACATCGCGGCTGCAGGCCGCCACAGAGGCCTTGGAGGCCAAGCTGGAGCCGGCCGGGGCCGCCGCGAAGCAACGCGGGCTGACGGAGGAGCAGATTCAAGCTCTGTTCGCTCGTGTCGAGGCGCAGGCGGCAGAGCGGTTTTGGAGCGACCATCTGGAATGGATGTTCCGGAATGTCGAGGGGGAAGTGGCCGAGTTGCGGGCCAAGTCGCAGGCCGAGCGCTGGCAGAGCGAGATGGGGGCCGCTGCCGAACTGGCCCGCGCGCTCAACGAACGCGACGCGTACATGGCCGCGCCCGAAGTGTACCGGGCGCGTCTCTATCTGGACACGTTGGTGAGCGGTTTGAAGGAGGCGAGGAAGCTTCTCCTCGCGTTTGATCCGGGGGATCGTCTGGTTCGCGTGCGGATTGTGGCCGAGGATGAGCCGCATACCGAGGTGATCGATCTGAGCCCATCGCCGTAGGCCCGGGGGCGGGTGTGTGCGGCGTGATGCTGGATGTGATGAATACTCGCAAGGAGCGAAGATGAGCAAGGTGTCCATTCCAACGCTATTCGTGGCCGGCCTGGTCGTGCTGGTGTTGCTGACCTTCGCGTTCGCGTTTGAGGTGCGCTTCTCGGAGGTGGCGGTGAAGGTTCGGCTTGGTGAAGCCAGCGAAAGCAGCATCGTCAAGGAGCCCGGCCTGTACTTCCGCTTGCCCTGGCCCATCGAGACCATCGAGCGCTACGACAAGCGGCTGCGCAACATGGACGTGCCCGAGACGGAACTAAAGACGTTCGAGGGCAAGAACGTCATCCTCAACTCGTACGCCATCTGGAAGATCGAGGACCCGCTTCAGTTCTACATCCGGGCCCGAACGGTCCGCGAGGCCCAGCAGCAGATGCGCGGCCGGATTAACACGGCGTTATCCATCGCGATCGGGAAGCGGAACCTCTCCGACTTCGTCAGCCTTGTCGAGAGGCAGGTGGACGACACGTACAAGTCCCTCGAAATCGACATGTTGGCGGAGCTCGGCGATGGCCTGAAGGACGACTTCGGGATCCGGCTGCTGTCCGTTGGTATCCGGCGGATTTCGCTGCCCAAGGCCGTGACCCAGAAGGTCTTCGAGAGCATGCGCTCCGAGCGCGACAAGATCGCGACGCAGTACCGCTCCGAGGGCAAAGCCCGAGCCAAGACCATCGAGGAGAACGCGAACGCTGCCAAGGACACCATCCTGGCCTTCGCGCAGCGTAAAGCGCAGGAGATCCGTTCAATCGGCACGCAGGCCAGCACGCGGATTCTCGAGCAGATCCCGGAGCAGGATCGGGAGTTCTTCGAGTGGTTGCGCTGGCTTGATGGGATCAAGGCTGCGCTCCAGCAGCGAACGACGATCCTGCTTGATCAGGACACGTTGTTCTCCGAGGTCTTCTATCGTCCCCCGGTGCCGGTCGAATCCGAACAGAAGTAGTTGCTTGAGGAACTGCCGATGGCCATGAAACCTCTGGATCCGAGCAGCCGGCCCTCGATGTCGGGAACCTCGTCGGTCAACGCGACCGCCGACCCGGCGCAGGAGTCGTTGGTCCACGCGCTGCGAGCCAGTTTCAACATCCTGCGCGTGCTGATGATCGTGCTGGTCGTCTTGTATCTGCTGTCGGGCATCTTCGCCGTCGACCCCGGACAGCAGGGGCTCGTCGCCCGATTCGGCAAGCTGCGAACGAACCCGGCCGCGGACGGCGGCACGGTTTTTGAGCAGGGCTGGTATTGGTCGCTGCCCGACCCGTTTGACGAGAAGATCACCGTGGAGGGCGAGGTGAAGGAGTTGCGCGTCACCAGCTTCCTCAACAAGCACGAGGACGCGGCCACCGCAACCGATCTCGCGAAAGTCGTCCAGCGGGCCTCGGCCCTACAGCCGGGAGTTGACGGGGCGATGCTCACCGGCGACAAGAACCTCTCGCACGGGCGATGGGAAGTCCAGTTTCACATTCGCGATGGGGCGCTGTTCGTCGAGAATGTGGGCGAGACCATTGCCGATCTTCAGCCGCTCCTGCAACGCCTGACGGAGACCGCGGTTGTGCAGGAGGTGGGCGGCCGAACGGTCGAGGACGTGACGCGCGAGAGGATCGACGAGGTCCGCACCGGTGTGAAGAGGCGGCTTCAGGGCCTTCTTGACCGGTTCAACACCGGCGTCGAGGTGAACCAGGTCGAGGCCCGCACCATCGAGCCTGGGCCTGTCCGCGGTGCCTTCATCCAGGTCAGTGCCGCCGAGAACGAGAAGCGTCAGACCATCGAGGTGGCGCTCGGCAGGGCAGAGGACACTCTGAAGGGCGTGGCCGGAGAGCAATTCGGCGGCCTGCTGGCACTGATCGACGAGTATGGTCAGGCTCAACGCGATGAGGTTTCAGCCGACAAGCTCGGCGAGATCCTGGCCCGGATCGATGCGAAGTTGGAGGAGGCCGAGGCCGCAGGGACGGGCGAGGTGGCGACGATGCTCAGCGACGCCCGCTCGCAGGCAGACGCGGTGAACGAGCGTCTCATGCAGGAGGTCGAGGAGTTTCACAAGCTGCTGGAGCAGCGCAACGAGAAGCCGCGCATCACCCTGCTGGGGCTTTGGGTGCAGATGCGGGCCAGCGTCCTCGGCAACAAGAACAACGAAGTTCTGTTTGTGCCCAATACGGACGAGATCGAGATCCTCATCAACAAGGATCCGCAGAAGCAGATCGAGCTCGAAAGGGATCGCGTCCAGAAGCGAAAGCAGGGCGGGTAACGACCCCGCCGGACCCGCGCGAGGAACGACGTGATTGCGCCATCTGTCATCAAAGCCGTCGGCCTGACGAAGGTCTTCCGCGATTTCTGGCACCGCGCGCGTGTCCGCGCTGTCAACGATCTGGATTTCAGCATCCAGCCCGGCGAGGTGTTTGGGTTGCTCGGTCCAAACGGCTCGGGAAAGAGCACGACGATCAAAATGGTCCTCGGGCTGCTCCACCCGACCCGCGGCCGCGTCTCCGTTTTCAACCGGCCGCCGCAGGAGGTCCGCATCAAGTCGCGCATCGGGTATCTCCCGGAGGAGTCCTACCTTTATCGTTTCCTCAACGCGCGCGAAACGCTCGAATACTACGCCACGCTCTTTCGCCTTCATCGCCGTGACCGCAAGCGGCGCATCGAGGAGCTGCTCGAGATGGTCGGGCTGCGCTCCGCTGCTCGCCGGCCGGTCGGGGAATATTCCAAGGGGATGGCGCGGCGGATCGGGCTGGCTCAGGCCCTCATCAACGATCCCGACCTGCTGATTCTCGACGAGCCCACCAGTGGGCTCGACCCGATTGGGTCCAAGCTCGTCAAGGACATCATTGTCCGGCTGGGGAGCATTCACAGGAAGACGATCCTGCTGTCCAGCCATCTGCTGGCCGACGTCGAGGAAGTCTGCGACCGCGTCACGATCCTCTATGGCGGACGCGTGCAGGAATCGGGGCAGCTTGAGGATGTGCTTAGCCGGCGTGACATGCTGCAGATGACCTGCGAGCAGCTCGACCCCGAGACACTGAGCGCGATTGAACAGCTTGTCGAATCGCGCGAGGGCAAGAAGCTAACGATTTCCACGCCGCGCGACCGCCTGGAGTCGCTGTTCCTGCGGATCGTCCAGCAGGCTCAGGAGCAGAAGCTGGAGACGGCGGGGACGGCGGCGGCTGGTGAGATCGCCGGGTTCCTGGGCGAAGAGAGTGAGGGTGCCGCGGTTCTGGATTCACTGATCCAGACAGAGCCGGTCTCGGCCGTTGCGGGTGCCGAGGCGCCTTCGCCGCGGACGACTGCAGGCGTCGACGCCGGTGTGCTGGGAGGTTTGACCACGGAGGAGGAGGAGCAGCCGGTCGAGTCGCCGGTGACGTCGGCGGCGAGCCCGCCCGACACGGCGCCGCCGCCACCAGCACCGCCCGTGCTGGAGGAGGTGGACCGGGGCGTTCTCGATGAGCTGGCGGGTGACGACGAGGAGAAAGACAAGGCATGAGCCGAGTTCGCGCCATCGCCTGGCTGACGTTCCGCGAGGGGATTCGCATGCGGATCGTCGTCATTTTTCTCGTGGTGCTGGGCGTGCTGATCGTGCTCCTGCCGGACGAATTGCGCGGCGACGAGACCATTGCGGGTCGCCTGCAGAATTTCCTGTCGTACTCGCTGGGGGCCATGGGATTCCTGCTGAGTCTGGCGACCGTGTTTTTCTCGTGCGCGACGTTGACCACCGAGCTCAAGGAGAAATCCCTGCACCTCGTGGTCACCAAGCCGGTCTCGCGTTTTGAGATCCTGCTGGGAAAGTGGCTGGGCGTGAACCTGCTGAACGTGCTCATCGTAGCACTGTGCGGCGTGGCGATCTACGCCTTTGCGTCGGAGATCAAATCGCGCCCGCAGCAGTTCGCGCGCGATCGCTACAAGGTACGCGACGTCGTCTGGACGGCGCGCATCGCCACGACGCCGGTCGTGCCGGAGAAGAAGATCACGGAGGCGGCAAAGCGGTACGTTGAGGCGGGGCTTCAATCCGGCGAGATCGCTGTTTCCCAGCGGGGAAAAGCGTATGCCGAGAGGGTCGAGACGCTCCTGAAGCAATGGCGCGTCGTGCCGAACGGCAACGTGCGGGCGTATCGCTTCGAGAACCTCCTGCCCCCCGAGGCGGCGGACACCGTTTTCCAGGTGCGTTACAAGGTCAACGGCATCCCGCTCCCGCCGGAGGAGATCGTCCACATCGGCTGGGCCTTCCTGGACCCGGAGGACAACTCGCCCTTGCACGAGCCGACCTGGATGGAGGAGCGCTCGGGCCAGGTGCACCAGTTTCTGGCCACGGCTGCCCCGGTCATTCGCGACGGTGTCGCCGAGCTGCTCGTGATCAACCCGTTCAACCCGGTCAGCTCCAGCGCTTACAACTTCGATGGCCAGGACAGCCTGCAATTGCTTTACAAGGCCGGGAGCTTCGAGGTCAACTTCATCAAGGTTCTGCTCGTCGTTCTGTTGCGGTTGTCGCTGCTCAGCGCCCTGGGTATTTTCTTTGGCGTGTTCGTGTCGTTCCCGGTCGCCTGCTTGTGTGTCTGCGCCTTTTTGGTGATTTGTATGGGCATGCCGTTCTGGCTGGAGTCCGTCGGGGCCGGTATGGAGCACGGGGCCGGCGGAGAGGCTGATCCGTACGGCATGTTCGGCCCCGCAGTCCGGGTGCTGCTCGTTCCGCTCATGCGCTTCGCGTTCCCGGACTTCACGCGGTACAGCGGTGTGCAGCATCTGATCGAAGGCGAGTACATCTCCCTCGCCCTCGTTGGTCGTTGTTGTCTGCATACGCTCGTGTACGGCACGGCCCTGCTGTTGATACCGGGGTGGTTGCTCTTCCGCCGGAAGGAGATTGCGGAAGTGATGGTGTAGTCGGCGTAAGCCAAGCGCCGGTTTCCTCGCGAGAGCCGATGACGTCACGCTTTGCGGATTGAACTCATGTTCGGACCCAGAATCACCCAGCTTGTCGCGCTGCTGTGCTGTGCGGGGCTGCTGTACGGATCGGCGGCGTGGATTCCGCGTATCAACGAGGGGCGCAAGGTGCTCAACGTCTGGGGCCACGAATCCCCGATCGAGAATGCGCCCCCGGAATATGCCTTCGCCATCCAAGCCCTCGGCGCTTTTCGCGGTTTGATCACGGACATCGCGTTCATCCGCGCCGAGCGTCTCAAGGAGGAAGGCCGCTACTACGATGCGATGCAGCTCGCCAAGTGGATCTGCACGCTCCAGCCCCATTTCCCGTCCGTCTGGGAGTTTCTCTCCTGGAACATGGCCTGGAACATCTCGGTGACGACGTTCACCCCCGAGGAACGCTGGAACTGGGTCTACAACGGCGCCAAGCTGCTGCGGGACCAGGGCATCCCCTTCAACCCCGGGGCCATCAACCTGTACAAGCAACTGGCCTGGACCTTCAACAACAAGATGAGCCAGACCACCGACGATTTCCATAATGCCTACAAGTGTCAGTGGGCCTGGCGTATGCACTTGCTGCTCGGACCGCCGCCCAACCCGCTGAGTGAGTTGAATCCGGAGGATCTCGCAGACCAGGTCGAGTCGACTGAACAGATCAACGTTTTGGCGGAAGCTGCGCGGCTCACCTACGAGCAGAACGTGGAGAGGAAGCGCAAGGCTGCTGAGGAGCGCGGGGAGGAGTTCGCGCCCTGGGAGGTGGACGATCCGGAGAAGCAGACGCCCGCCGTTCTCGACAAGCCGGAGTACCGCCTCGCCCAGCAGGCCGCGTATGAACGCATTGCTGCCATTGACGAGGCGCCGGCGTCGCTTGCCGAGCTGATTGCCCGCCATCCTGAAGCGCGGGACATGCTGACACAACTCCGCAAGCTGGGGATTGACATCAACGACGACGAGCTCACCGAGGACGATTACTGGTGTCCCGGCGGGCTGGCGTTCACATTCTTCAAGCCGTATCGGACGCTCGTGAATCCTCGCAGCACGCTCACCAGTCTGCTGAGTGGGGCGCCCGAGACGGGCGTCTGGCAGGAGGATGCCAAAGCGATCGGTGAGATTCTCGGCTTCGATGAGGACAACCAGGCGGGGCAGGAGCTCGTCCGGTTTCTCCAGCGGAAGGTGCTCAAGGAGGTGTACAAGCTCGAGACCGAGTACATGCTGGAGCTGATCACGGAGTTCGGGCCGATGGACTGGCGCTCCGTCGACTCGCAGAGCTTGTACTGGACCACGAAGGGCCTGATCGCCGGCGGCGAGACCCTCAACGACTTCCGCAACGACAAGACCAACACGGCTCGCATCATCTTCTTCAGCCTGCGCAATCTTTTCCTGTTCAACCGGATGACGTTCGAGCCCTTGCCAGGGCAGATTCACCGCTCGTACCTGAATCGCGGCATCGACCCGGCGTTCATCGAACCGCTGCACCAGACGTACATCAAGTACGGGCGCCTGTTCGACCCGAACCCGCGCGGGGTCGACGGTGCGGGCCGCACCTACCGTGCCGGACACATGAACTTCCTGGGGGAGATCATTCGTCGGCTGTATCTATCCGGCTACGAGGCGGAAGCGGCGTACTACTACAGCTATCTCCAGGAGTCCTACCCCACCAACGAAGCCGGTCAGCCCAATCCGGCGGTCGCCAAGACGCTGCACGACTACGTGATGGACGGCTACCTGGATACGGCCGAGGTCCCCGGTGCCCGCGAGATCTCGCTGATCATCGACGCGCTGCTGTCGAACGCGTACGCCCAACTTGCCAGAAACGATATCTCGCGCTACGCGCGTCTCGTCCGGCAGTCGCAGCGGTTCCACGAGAGCTACATGAGTGACAAGCAAGACGCGGGTTCCCGGCGCATGCGCATTCCGGACTTCATCGACATGCAGGTGGATACTTTCATGGCCTGGCTCGCCAGGCCGCCCTCGACGCCCTGGATCACGTTGACCAAGGTGCGCTTGTGGCACCGTGCACCGCTGTTCCTCCGGCAGAGCGCCTACGATCGCCTGCTGCCCGGATTCGAGGCCGAGTGCGAGGCGTGGCAGTTCGAGCTCGCCCAGGCGTTTCCCGAGCCCCCCGGGATGAAGGAGTACCGCGAGCGGCATCCCGATCGGTATCAGCAGGAGCGCGAAGGCGCCGTCGAGACAATTCCCGACACGCTCTCGCAATAGCCACGATGCCCCCCCCGACAACCGGCGTGGTTCTGTGTCTCGCTGTGATGAGTACCACTGTCGGCGATCATCAGTACCGGATCTCGAACCGCGTCTCGTCCCCGCGCACCGACAGCGACGTGCAGTGGGTGTCGGTGATGTTGCGAGTGAATTGTGCGGCGATCGACTTGATGAGCGCCTCTACCTGCGACGGCGCGCCCTCAGCCTCAAGTTCCACGGTGCCGTCGGGCAGGTTTCGCACGTAGCCGACGACCTCCTGCCGTCGCGACAGATCCAGCGAGATGGCGCGGAAACACACCCCCTGCACATAGCCTGAGTACACGACGCGCTGGCGGACTTTGCCACCTTGAGGTTCGGCTGCCATGGTGTTGGCCTCACTTGGCCTTGTTGAGCGTTACCTTGCGCTCACCCTCGGCGATGCGGAGCTCCCCGAATTTCACGTTGGCCAGGTAGGCGCGCTGCCCACCGGCCTGCGGCTGCAATTTGAGCTTGAACCCGTTGAAGCTGTACGTGCCTTTCTCGGTGGATGTCAGGCCTTCGATGGTTGTCGTCGCGGTGAACGTACCGTCGGAGCGGAATTCCGCGTTGTCGATGCTGAAGACCTCTCGGTTGGGCTCAGCCTCCACCAGTGTCCAGTGACCCACGATCGCGTTGTGGCACCCGCTGAGCGCGGGTAGCGACAGGAGAACCGCCAGCCCCAAGAGCCACCACGCGTGCCGTCCTCCGTTTGCCATCGGGTTCACCGCCTTTGTTGCCTGGTGCACGTTGATTGGCCCTGCCGAAACGCCGGCTTCAACGAGCCTATTATACCTCTTGATCGGGCGGCGTGTGGACCTGAAGCAGGCGCCGGATACGGGCCAGCGTGCGATCGCGGCCCAGCACAGCCAGCGTGTCCGAGATCTGCGGACTGATGGTCGTGCCCGTGACGGAGACGCGCAGCGGCTGGGCGATCTTGCCGAGACCCAGTTTGCGCTCTTCAGCGAAGGCTCGGATCAGCGCGTCGAGGGTCGCCGGCGACCAATCGTCCAGTCCTTCGAATCGCTCCACCAGGTCCTGCAGCACGCGCAAGCCCTGCCCCTCCCCCTTCAAGAGCCATTTCTTGACAGCTTTCGGATCGTACTCCAGCGTTTCGTCCGGCACGAACAGAGCGCCGCACTTCAGCTCGATGTCGGGGAATGTCCGGAAGCCCGCACACATCTCGGTCAGCCGAGCCAGCATCTCGTCATCCAGGCTGGTGAGTGGCCCCGGATCATTCACCGAGAGCCAGTCACGCAGCGCGGCTAGGTTTCGTTCTGCGCTGGCTGCTGCAACTCCCGCCGTGTTGAATGCCAGCAGCTTGTCCCGGTCGAACTTGGCGCTGGTTTTTCCCACTCGCTCAAGGCCGAACACGCCGCACAGTTCCTCCAGCGTGAACTTCTCCTGCGGCGTGCCGGGGTTCCAGCCCAAGAGCGCGATGAAGTTCGCGAGGGTTTCCGGCAGGTAGCCACTGACGCGGAAATCGTGGATGTCGATCTCGGGCACATCGATCTCCAGGATTCGCTTGGCGGCCGCCATCCGATCGGCGCTCCACTGCTTCTCGTCGCCGGTCGCCACGTCGAATCCAACGGTGTCGGCGACGGCGGCGAGCTTCCGGGCCGCGCCCTCGTCGCCTCTGCTGTGATCCGTCATGAGCGAGCTGATCTTGTGCCTGATTGTGGTGTACTTCTCCCGCTTGCTCATTTTCTCCCCCTTCATGTTGAAGATGATCGGCAAGTGGGCGAACGTCGGTATCGGGTAGCTGAACGCCTCGAACAGCGCGATGTGGTTCGGCGTGTTCATCAGGTGTTCCTGGCCGCGCAGGACGTGCGTGATCTGCATCGCGGCATCGTCGACGACGACGGCGAAGTGGTAGGTGGGCCAGCCGTCGCTCTTGGCGATCACGAAGTCGCTGAGCTCCGCAGCCCCGATCGTCACATCACCCAGGATCTGGTCGTGCACGACGACATCGTGTTCGGGAATCTTGAACCGGACGACGACAGGCCGGCC
>Ga0272441_10003170_pt1 | contig 31814 bp, 26 predicted proteins | sample SSMProp6N_FD_193582 | JGI IMG/M metagenome (GOLD analysis project Ga0272441, IMG submission 193582) | Marine sediment archaeal communities from Little Sippewissett salt marsh, Falmouth, MA, United States - SSM-Prop-6N | ecosystem: Environmental > Aquatic > Marine > Wetlands > Sediment ... | reverse complement strand
ATAGCTCGCGCTGTCTATGCGGTTCTGAGGGATAACAAAGAGTTCTCGGTAGAAAGATATGGAGTCAATTCAGCTTGTTAATTTTCCCCTTGCTTTTCAGCACGGTATCTTTTTAGAGGGGAATGACAGGAAAACGAAAGGGCGGCCCTGACGGGCCGCCCTATGCGAATAATATCGCCGCTGTTTAGCGCGTCTCGCGAACGACTTTGCCGTCGTCGTCGCGGGAAAGGCGCATGACCTCGCGGCCATCCGGCGCGCGGAGCAAAACATCGACCAACGGCGCATTCGTAATCGAGTGCGTCGCGCATGCCATGCACGGGTCGAACGCGCGGAACGCCATCTCCACCATGTTCAGAATACCGTCGCTCGCCTGCCCGTTTTTAATCAGCTTACGGGCGGCTTTCTCGACAGCCATGCACATCGCGGCGGAGTTGCCGATAGTCGCCACGATTAGGTTGCATTTCTCGACGCGGCCATCCCGGTCCGTCTTGTAGTGATGAATCAGCGTGCCGCGCGGGGCCTCGACAATGCCCACACCCTCGCCGACTATGCCGCTTGGAATCGTGCGGATATTGTCGGAGAGGATTTCGTCGTCGGAAGCCAGCTCGACCAGACGCTCTGCGGCGTAGAGCAGCTCGATAAGCCGCGCCCAGTGCCACGCGAGTGTGTGGTGCGAGGGTTTCCCGCCGAGGACTTCGAACATGCGCTCGTATTCCGCTTGCGCGAGTGGGGTAGCCATGCCGTCGGCGACGTTGAGACGGGCTAATGGCGCTACGCGATATACGCCGCTCTCCGGACCATCGACGAAACCTTTCCATCCGACCTTCTTGAGGAACGGGAATTTTATGTAGCTCCACGGTTCGACATGTTCCGCAATATGTTCGAGATACTCGGGTGGAGTGAATTTCGCGAACTCCCTGCCCTCGGGATCGACCACGCGAACCGCGCCGTCGTAGAGGTTGACTTTGTTGCTTTTATCCACGAGGCCCATGTAGTAAGTGTTGTTCTGGTATATTTCGCCGACGATTAGCTGGACATAGGCGTCGTTTGCGAGGACGATGTCCGCGAAAGCTTGGAGAGCGAATTGAGCGAAATCGACAGCGTCGCGACCGGTTTTCAAGATTTCGTCGCGCTCTTCCGCAGTCGGGCCGCGCGAAACGCCGCCGGGGATATTGCATACGGGGTGAATCACGCGACCGCCGAGCGTCGATGTGATATTGCGCAGGCGTTTGCGAATACTTATTACCTGTTTCCCGATTTCGAGACCGACTTTGCCGAGAACTCCGAGAATGTTGCGCTCGCCTTTCGGCGCGTCGGGGCCGACTATGAAATCCGGGCCGCCGAGGAAGAAGAAATGCAGCGCGTGATCTTCGGTCATGAACGCCGAATTAATCAGCTCGCGGATTTTCTTGGCTGCGGGCGGCGGATCTACGCCGTAAACGGCATCGACTGCCTTGCCGGAGGCCATATGATGCGCTGTCGGGCAAACTCCACAGATTTTCGGCGTGATTCGCGGCATTTCCTCGACAAGACGGCCCTCCGCAAATTTCTCGAAACCGCGAAGTTCCGGTATTTGTAGAAAAGCATTCTGCACATTACCGTCGTCGTTGAGAAAAATCTCGATTTTACCATGGCCTTCGAGCCTCGTGATGGGATCGATTGTGATTCTGTTTGCCATTTTATTCCCCCCCTTCCTTTTTTCGTTGCACTCTTTTCAGAATTGACGATGGAAGACCATACATGTAGAAAATTCCGATTGGGTCGATTAGCTTTTCTGTGATTGCGTCTGCAGCTTCGGGTGTGTCGGCGTCGAAATTCGAAGCCAGTGCTCCGATAAACGCCGCGCCCTGATCGAGAACTTCATCGGTCGGGCCGAAACAGCCGCGGCACGGCATGTTGGCGTTGATACATCTCTCGCCGCATCCGGTTCGCGTCGCGGGACCCATGCAGATTAATCCCTGTTCGAGGAAGCATTTATCTGTGCTGGGCGATATTTCGGTCACTCGCGCTAGCTTTTCGATTGGAATTTTGTCCGGCTTGGATTCCTGCCGCGAACATTCTGAACAGAGCGACTTGTTCGGCGAAAGGACAGTGCCTTTCGGTGGCAGTTTGCCCTCGAGAATAGCGGCGACAGCGCCCATGATTAAATCCGGTGGCGGCGCGCAGCCGGGCAGGTAGTAATCGACATCGATTACCTGATCGAGTGTATTCACGGTATCGCAGAACTCCGGTAAAGTGAGTGTTCCCTCTGCGATGTCGGTTTTAGTTTGCGGGAAAGTTCCAGAGGGATTGTCGGTGCTTTCGGTTTTATATACACGATCGAAAATTCCCGCCTTGTCCGATACATTCGCGAGGCCGGGGATTCCACCGATATGCGCACATGAACCGAAAGCGACTACGAGCTGCGATTTTCTCCGAAGCATTGTGACCATTTCGGCTTGTTCCGATGTGCGAATCGCGCCATTGATAAAGCTTACTGCGATTTCGCCATCCGCCATCGCCTCGACATCCGAGCGTTTGAAATCCAACGCAACGGGCCAGAAAGCAATATCCACGGCCTCGACGACCGTCAGGATGTCCTCCGCAAGATCGACGACGGCTTCTTCGCAGCCGCCACACGATGCATTCCAATAAAATGCTACTTTAGGTTTGCTCATTTCGTTTCCCCCTTGCAACTCCCTGAATCCAGCACGAAAGGACCGAGTTTGCGGACGCGCTCGGTCATTGCCGCCGTAATCTCTGTATATTTTTTCGCCTCGGAGGCCGAAACCCAATCGAGCGCGATCCTATCCGGTTCGATACCGAATTCATCGAGCGTTTTAACAAGTAAACTATAACGGCGCAAAGTTTTATAATTGCCCTCTTTGAAATGGCAATCGCCGGGATGACAGCCGAGTATCATGACACCATCAGCGCCTTTTGAGAATGATTCCAGAACCATCTCCGGCTCGATCCGACCGCTGCACATAGTGCGAATTACGCGCACATTCGCGGGCGATTCCATTCGCGCTGAACCCGCCCTGTCGGCTCCTTCATAGGAACAATAATTACATAGAAATGCGACTATTTTCGGTTCGAAATCGCTCATAACGTCACCTCCTCGATCTCAGCGTAAACCTGTTCTTTAGTGAAGTGCTTTGCGACTGCCGCTCCCGATGGGCATGCCGCAGCGCAAGTTCCGCAACCCTTGCAAAGGACCTCGTTAACCCTCGATATTTTCTCTTCGAGGTCGAAGTCGATTGCTGAATAGGGGCAGAGCGATATGCACATCTTACATCCGCCGCAAAGTTCTTCGTCTATTACCGTAACCTTGGTTTCAATTTCGAGAAGCCTTCCCGGAACGAGCTTTGCGAGCAGTTTACCCGCGGTTCCGGCAGCCTGCGCGATTGCTTCGTCGATTCCCTTGGGCGCTTGCGCCGCCCCGGCGATTTGAATGCCCTCCATCGAACTCGAAGAGATATTCAAGAGATTGTGATCCTCTTTGAAGAAACCGTAGTCATCCAACTCGAGGTCGAATAACTCCGCTATTTTCTTCCCATCCGCCGAAGGAACAATCCCGGGTGTTAGAACAACCATATCGAATTTATCTGAAGTATCGTTCGCGTGAATCGCAATTTTACCGTCCGAATCTGACGTTTTAATCTTTCCGCAATACCTATGCGCAATCGCCTTCTTTAGTGTTTCGTCGGCGAAAGCCTGCCCCGCTTTACCGGGCAGACAGAAATCCCGATAGTAAAGATGAAGTTCAGCATCCGGAATTGCGTGTTTAATATTACGAACTAACTTCATGTTGTTAAGGCAGCAAATACCGGAACAATAGGGTAAATGCTTCGCGTTACGGCTTCCCGCACAATGGATTATCGCGATTTTTTTCGGCGCGTCGCCGTTTTCCATCACAATCTCGCCTTCGGTGGGGCCATTTGACGCTATCAACCGTTCCATCTGTATCGTGTTGTAAATTCCAGGGATTTTACCGAAATTCAGCTCCTCGACTTTTGAAATATCATAGGTTTCGCCACCGGTGGCGATAACGATACCGCCGACATTAACCTCGATAGTTTCGCTCTCCTGAGAGAAAACTACCGCGGCCATTGGACAAGCATCGGCGCATTTCGAGCAATCCTGCCCGTCGAAACGCAAACAGATATCGCGGTCGATAACGGGAATGTTTGGCAAAGCGCCCGCGTATGGGACATATATCGCATGACGATTTGCGAGCCCACCGTCGAACTTGTTTTTCACTTCTACAGGACAAACCGGATAGCACTCCCCGCAACCAAGGCAGTTGATTTCGTCGATGCTCTTGGGTTTCTTGAGTATCTTAACATTGAAATTGCCGAGGAAACCTTTTACCTCTTCGATTTCGCTATAAGTTAGAACCTCGACATTCGGATCCTGAAGTATTTCCTGCTGCATGGGCGCAATCATGCAAGGCGCGCATTCCATCGAAGGATAAACTTCCTCGATACGCGCCACGACGCCACCAATGCAAGGTTCTTTTTCGACGAGATAAACTTTCCGGCCGGCCATAGAGAAATTCTTGGCCGCCTCTATTCCCGCCACCCCCGAACCGACAACGAGAATATCGGGATTGCACTCGATTGCCTTAGTTTCTAAACTCTCGTGACGACCTACTCGATTGATTGCCGCAAGAATATAGGCCGTGGCTTTCTCGGTCGCTTCAGCTTTATCCGGCGTAATCCAAACACACTGCTCGCGGATGTTTGCCATCTGGAGCATAAACGGGTTAACACCCGTTTCTTCCAAAATAGTCATAAATGTCTTCTCGTGCAGCTTCGGCGAGCATGCTGCTACTACCACGGCATCCAGACTGTGTTCCTTAATTTCCTCTGCGAGGAATTTCTTACCCTCCGGAGAGCATAGTAGATTGTGCGAAGCAACATGCACAACGCCGTCGATTTGACGGGCTTTCGCAAGCACCCTCTCTTCGTCCAATCGATCCGAGATTAAATTGCTACAACGGCAGAAGAAGACGCCAATCCTCTTATCCATCGAATCTCCCTTCGTTAGTTCTACCATTATCGAATAAAAACAACTTCAAGCTCGCCTTCTTTTTAGTGAATTTTTTCACAATGCTGCGCAAAAAAATAATGCGCCTAATAATTAAACTCATCGTTATAATAATAGGCCAAAATGAGATTGTCAAGAAGTATTTTCTACCGAAGAGTAAATAATCGGAGATTCAATTGTGGCAGAGCTCGCGGGATATGAATTCGACTACAGCGGGGATTTTTTCCGAAACCTCCGGCGAAAGTTCCTCGCCAAAATCGTTATTCACGAGAATTTCGATAGTGAATACCGTCAGCTTGCTATCAACATCTATGCCCGAGCGTCTCGAAATATCTATGATTAAGGGCAAGTTGCGCCGATGAGGGCCTTTGGTGCGGTCATGTTTTCCGAGGTTGTCAATAGAGTGGCGAACCACTGTTCCCGGAGCGTCAGTGCCGGTTATTATCGTGTCGATTATCGCAACGAACCTGTATTCATGGAGATAATCCACAATCGCAAGATCGACGGAGGTTGCTTCGAGGAAATCCGCACCGATACGTTCAGATACGCCCGCTCCCACGATTATCCCGGCGGCGTCGTCTTTTCGAATAGTTGAACCGATACCAATGATTAAAGTCTCGTTTGTCACGCAAAATAATAATAGCCAAACCAACGAAAATCAAGGATTATAGTTGCATTGATGTTTCCGGAATGCGAGGATAAACCGTCCAACTCATATAACCAATTAAATAGATCCATTAGAAAACCAATCTAATGCCATACTCCCGAGTATTCTGTATTTACTTAGGTAAATGCTTAGAAATAAATCCTGAAACTCGCGTAGGCCATATCCGGGTAGTTCCCAAATTCAGAGTTCAGGTCGATTGTAGAATTGCTGAGTGGATCGATCGTGAGAACGCCCATCGCTGGGCCGGTTCCAATGAACGCTCCAGCCGAAATATAGACATTCTCGGCGAAATTGTATTCGATACTCGGGGCAATCAACGCTGATTGGTCATTCGCGTTGAAAATAATCTGTCCACCGCCAAAAATTAGCGGCGATATCTGGTAACCGCCACCGGTAATCAGGTAATGCTCGCCCATTAGATTTACTCCACCTTGTGTGAAAGCCCTATCGTTCAATAATGTGAAATAGCGTTCCGCGTCTTTTTCCCCCGGCTCGTTGAAATGATATTCGCCGAAAACGTAGGTTTCGCCGCCGAAAACATACTCCGCACCAACGGATAGGCGGCCGTAGAGAGATTTTTCAAGAGAGTCTATCGTAATCGCCGGTTGGACAAGGGCAAGTTCCAACCATGTGCCCGCACCGCCAATCGCGCGTGTTATATCCAGACCAAGCAATAAATCTTGCCGAAAGAGAATGCCGGTCAGGGCGAAATCGGTTTGCGCGATATAGAATTTCCCTCTCGCGAATGCCGCTGCTGTCTCCTCACTCCATTTTTCACCGGGCAACGCGCCGATATCAAGCTCGGACATCATCCCGAGAGGAATACGCGCACGGATCGCATCGACACCGGGCCTGTCCTCCGTGTCGAGAGCGTCCATCATGAATGGAGCGAATACATCGGTCGGATTGACTGCATGTGCGCTACCCCACGCTATCGGCTGGCGGCCGATAAGGACATCTGCGAACGGCAATTCGATTGCAGTATAGAGCCTGTCGAGGTTTTGATAAATCACGAAACCTTCGCCGTCGAAATTGTACGGCCAGAGCGACGAACGAAGTTCGTCGGTGCGGTATGTCGGGCCGGAAACCTCGCCCCAGAGATCGAGGATTGAAGCCGAGCCGGTATTTGTGATGAGTGTCGGTTGGAAATCGTAGGCCCCCTTAATCGTGAGAAAATCTACGGGAGAATAATACAGTTTGAGATTGAGCCGATAGCTCGCTTGTCCGTATGGATCGCTTTCATCCATACCGCCGATAGGTGCGGATTTGATCATCGTAACGAAATTTTTCAAATAGCCGTCGATACCTAATTTATCCGCGCCGGTCGTTATCAGCGCCGTAACAAGTAAAATCGTAATCGCGCAAAAGCGCTTCATTTATCTCTCCGATCGTCGCTAGCGATTCTCCCGTCTTTCAGGACAATAAGCCGCTCGGCGCGCTCCATCACGATTTGGTCGTGCGTGGAGAAAACGAAGGTCATGCCGGTTTTTTTATTCAGCTCGTGCATAATATCGAGTAGGCCGCCGCTGGTCTCGGAATCGAGGTTTGCGGTCGGTTCGTCGGCGAGAATAATCGCGGGGCGGGAGACCATCGCCCGCGCCACCGCGACTCTCTGCTGCTGGCCACCGGAAAGCTGCGGTGGGCGGCGATCTTCGAGGTCATCGAGACCGACCTGCTCGAGTATTTCCATAACGCGGCGGTGGCGTTCGGCCTTGCCGATGCCCTGCAAGAGCATGATATACTCGATGTTTTCCTCGACTGTTAACACCGGAATCAAGTTGTAAGCCTGAAATATAAATCCTATGTTATCGCGTCGGAAATCTGAAAGTTCGCCACCGGACATTTTCGATAAGTTTTTGCCATCGAGTAAAACACCACCCTCGGTGGGATTGTCCAGCCCGGAAATAATATTAAGGAAGGTGGTTTTACCGGAGCCCGACGGTCCAACTATCGCGGCAAAATCGCCTTCATGAATCTTTAGGTCGATACCACGGACGGCATCGACGGGCACGCCGTTATCCGTATATGTTTTTTTCACGCCCTTAGCTTCGATAATTATTCTGTCAGACATTTGTTACCTCTCGATGTTTGATCGCTTGTTTAAACGCTTCTACGCATTGCTTCCGCAGGCTTCAACCTCGCGGCGTGGACAGCGGGGTATAATCCTACGATAGAAGTCAATACAAAAACCCATATCGGATAAACTATATACTGCTGGTAATTAATAACTGGATAAATCAGCTCCTGGACAGTCGTTCCCATAAATTCCATCCCCCGATAATCGATTCCGACATGCCCGATCCATGAATTTAGGATTAGCGAAATAACACTCCCAATAACGATACTTATTATCGACAGGAATGCAGCTTCGAAGATTATCAATTCGGCTATTTTAAATGGCTTTGTGCCAATAGCTTTTATAACGCCGAATTCGAACATTCTTTCGTGAATAGACATAAATAGAGTGTTGATTATTCCAAGCGCAACAATTGCAAAGAGTATTATTCCGACGATTCCTTTAGCCATATCTGTCATCTGGAAAACGGCATCGAGTTGCGGAAAAAGCTTTTCCCACGACCTCGCCTCGTTTCCGCCGGAGGAATACTTATCCCAGAAAAACAGCGTGTCGATTTTCGAAAATTGAATATCGGTGAATTTTATCGCTATTTCGTGGGCTTCTCCGGGCAATCCCAGCATATTTTGCGCTGTGGATAATCTAATAAATGCGAGGCCGCCATCGAGAGCGCGGTCGCCGAAATGGTATATGCCCGACACTCTGAAAAGCTCCTGCGATAACTCACCCGTATGCGCCTGCGCTGCTGTAGCGACTATCCTGTCGCCAAGTTGAACTTCAAGAAGCTCCGCGAGTTTGCTTCCGATAACTATATCTCGCTCGGATTCGCCGGAGAAGAACTCGCCTTCGCGGATTGCATCGTCGATTTTTGATAATTGCGCCTCGGTTTCAGGCGTTATACCGAAAAGCTCGACAGCCGAAACATTGCCTGCAGAACTTAACATCGCAAAACTCATTGCCCTTTCCGTGTAGGACTCGACAATTCCTTCATTCCCGAGCTGTTCGCTAACATTATCGAGATCATGAATCGTCAAATCTACATCCTGGGTCTCGCGAAACTCCTCGGCATGAATCTGAGCTTCGCCCATAAACGACGAAGTCGCCGTGCCAATCATGTTGTTTTCCATCCCAATCATCATAGCGTCGTAGAAAATCAGTGAGGCAAGGCCGATACCAATAGCGGTTCCGGCTATAAACGTGCGGCGTTTATTCCTCAGAAGGTTTCGCCATGCAAGTTTGATATACATCCACATTATATTGTCCTCTATGTTTTATTGTCTCATAGTCTTTGCGGGTTCGGTTCGAGCGGCGTGAATCGCCGGGAAAATGCTAACTATAATTGCGGTGAGGAAGACCATCAAAGCCGGCAGGAGCAAACTATTTTTACTCACCTCGCCATACATTTTATCCATCATAAATCCCCCCACCGAAAATTCCATTCCAAAATCTATACCGACCTTCGCGAGTATCGAATTCCCTATAATTCCCAGAATCGCGCCGGCGAAAATCGAGGCAACGGATAGAATTAGAACCTCGAAGATTATTAACTTGAATATTTGCGCAGGCGTGGTCCCTATCGCTTTAAGGACTCCGTATTCGCGCGTTCTCTCGAGAACGGACATGAGAACCGTGTTTAGCACACCAATCGCGACAATAATGGCGATTACGACTTGCGTTATATAATTACCTTGTTTATCGGCGCTCATCGCCTCGTAGAAGCCTTTGGCGAATTCCTGCCACGAATATACCGAATATTTGGACGAATCGATTATCGTCCCGATCTCTTTCGATAGCGGGACCGCTTTTTTAATATTACTAACGACGATAATCATCTCGTGAATGCGTCCATCGAGAACAAAAAGCTCCTGCGCGTCATCGAGGTGGAGATATAGCGACGAACGGTCGCTTATCTCGTCGCCGGAATCGACGATGCCTGATATCCTATATATATCGTTTGCGATAGAACCGTCGGCGGCCTGCGAAACGAGTATAATAGAATCCCCTACTTGCGCATTGAAGTATTTTGCTAATCCTTTACCTATTAAAGAGTTATGGCCAGGTTCGACAGGTAGCATTTCGCCGTTTTCTATTTTCGAGGAGAAGTTGAGGACTGATATATCGCGTTTAGGATCGATGCCGATTATCTGAACACCCGATGTTTTCGAGCCGATAGAAGCCAATCCGCCCGAATATAGTCGCGGCGCCCAACCATCGATACCATCGACGGACATGACCCTTTCACCTATAACCTCGTAATCGGAAATCGTGTTGTATAGAGTGGGCTTGTCGAGGTAGCCTTTGCCGTGTATCTGTATGTGGCCCATGGTATTGCGCGTAAAACCGTCGATAATCTGGTTGTAGGAACCGTCGCCGAGACCAATCGAAAGCGAGGCAAGGAAAAATCCCCCGAACATTGCAAGCGCAGTTATAAACGACCGCCGTTTCTGCCGGAATACATTGCGGAATGCCATTTTGAACATCGTCGAGTTCTTGTCATCGAAAATACGACGTGCAAACGACTTCTTTTTATTATCATTCAGATTAGTCATCTCACTTATACCGTTTTTACATTCTCATCGTTTTTGCGGGTTTCGTTCGTGCGGCAAAAATCGCGGGGAAAATACTGACTATCATCGCGGTGCAAAAGACGATTAGTGCCGGTAAATAAAGAGTTTGCGCCGTTATCTTTGCGCTGGCTTTATCGAGAACAAAACCTGATATCTCGAATTCGGTGCCGTAACTTATACCATGCAAAGAGAAGTAAAAATTTAGGCCGACACCGAGAATCGCTCCGAGGATTATACTCGCGGAGGCCAACAACAACGTTTCAAAAAAGATAAGTTTGAATATCTGGATAGGCTTAGTCCCAATTGCTTTTAACACGCCATATTCGCGTGTGCGTTCTAGAACTGACATGAGCACTGTATTCAACACCCCGATTCCAACAATAAGCGCTATTATAATATTGGTGATATAATTCCCGGATAGCTTCGCTTGAACCATCTCATAGAATGATTTTGCGAATTCCTGCCAGGGCATGACGGAGTATTTGGTCGTGTCGATTTCTGCTCGGATTTTATCCGTATCCTTTGAGACGTGGTCGATATTATCGACGATGAAAACAAGCTCGTGCGCTTGATTTTCCAGAACAAAAAGCTCCTGTGCGTCTTGTATATCGAGGTAAAGCGTCGCCCTATCCGCCATATCGTTGCCGGAAGAGATTATCCCGTTGATTTCATAAATATCGTTGGCGATAGAACCATCGGCGGCTTGAGATACAATTATTATTGAATCGCCCACTGAAGCACTCAGAATTTTTGCAAATCCTTTCCCAAGAAGAGCTTTATGGGAAGCCGTTTCAGGCAAGCCTCTGCCGTCTTCGATTTTAGAATCGAAGTTCAGCGCTTCGTTCTCGAGCTTTGGGTCGATTCCGATAATGCTTGCACCCGCTGTTTTCTCTCCAACCGACACAAGCCCGCCCGAATAGAGCCTCGGCGCCCAGCTTTCGATCACTTTTTCGGACACGATTTTCTCTGCGAGTTTTCCGTAATCACCAATTGTATTATAAAGCGTTGGTTTGTCGAAGTATCCCCGGCTATGAACTTGTATATGCCCAAGATTATTGCGAGTAAACTGCTCGACCATCCCACCGAAAGTCCCTGTAATAAAACCGAGCGACAGCGAAGCCAACATGAATCCGCCAATCATTGCCAGCGAGGTTATAAAAGACCGTCGCTTCTGTCGGAAAACATTGCGAAAGGCGATTTTGAACATGGTCGCGTTGCCCTCGCCGAAAACGCGCTCCATTATAGATTTTCCGGTCTTGTTAGACAACTTGCGCTACCTCGTTTTCTGAAGATTTCGAAGCGTAAATACATCTTTATCCACAGGGACGTTAAACTCGATTTCGCCATACTTGACGATTGTCCTGTTACCCTCCTTATTCGTGGGAACGAGAACCATGGTCGAAGGAAAGGTTTTCCCGCCCGAAGTTATAATATCCATGAATTCCATTGTCCGCATAAGCTCGCCGCGTTCGTTGTAAAAATTTTCCCACACCGGCAAATAATCGACCTTGCGAACCGCGAACTCGATTTTCCCCCAGACAATCGGCGTATCCTCTTTTGGAATTAGCCGGATATAAATCAAGCTGTCCGATGCGTTCTCCGGCGTGTAAATCGCATAATCGTAATCCTCGGATAGTGAGGATTCGCGGACAAGGTCGTCGTTTGTGAAATCTGAGCCCATCCACGAACCCATCATCATCGATGGCGGGATTTTCATCACCTTATCGGTTTTTGGCAGATAGTTCCACATCTCATCATCGACGCGGAGAGTAGCCGTGCCCTTCTCCTTATCGGGGGTGAGAATCACAACGAAGGTCTTATCCATTCCCTGCGACCACGTTTCCATTGTAAGTGTGCGCTCCCAGTGCGGTGTAATAATTTCCATTTCCATCGTGCCGTGGCTGGTGTTGCTGCGATAAAGCTCATCCATTTTTGCGATAATGCTATCGAGCAGCTCTACGTCGGTTTCCGCGAAAAGCGCCACGCCCGTAATAATAAGCAATATCGCGCCGATATACATTTTTTTCATATTATTTACCTTCTCCTTCTCTCGAATCAAAATAGCTTTGCACGAACCTCGGGAACTCCCGCGCGAACCAGGAATATATGTCGTGCATATCCTTCAATCTTTGCTTTTCTTCTTCGGAGTATTCACTCGCAATTCTCAGGCCCTTTTCGGAAAGTGCAACAAGTTGGTCGATTCCGCGGGATTTGTTGGTGAAAACCTTTTTGAGAGCCTCATTATCTACTTTGTAATACGAGCATCGGTCACCGGTGATTCCGATTTTTTCGATAAAACCTATTTGCAATAGTAATTTTAGCGATGTGCTGACCGAGCCTGCGCTTGCGTCGAGTGCCTCTGCGATTTGTTTCGCGGTTTGACGGGAGGGCCTACAGACTATAAGCCAGCCGAAGATTCGGCCAATCATCCTCGTAGTACCGAAATATTCGAACAATACTCCGGCTTCTTCGATGAATTCAGTAAATTTTTTACTATCTTCGTTCATATAATCCTCCAATTGAAATTCATTATAAGGATTTCAGAACTTTCAGTCAATACTAAAGTTAATAATAATTCAGAAATCTATAAAGCAGCGTTGTAAAAAGCTCCATAGAGTTACTGTAAAAAAAAGGGGGGGGAGCTATTTGAGATAAACGACTTCGAAAGTCTCGGAGAAATATCCGGCCTCGACCTTTATTAGATATACCCCCGATGCCTTCGAGGGCGGCGTAAACCGGAAATCATGCTTGCCGGGAAATAGCGGATTGTCGTGTAGAATCACAACTTTATGCCCGAGGATATCGAATACAGAGATCTTCATATTCTCGATGTATTCCGACGCAAAAATGTTGAACATGCCAACACCGTTGAATGGATTCGGGCGGAAATCGCTTACGGCAATGCTCTTCGGCAACTCCGCATGGCTGGGAATACCCGTATAAAAACCGACGTGCAATAGGACTTCGAGTGTGTGCGAATACGTCCCGGAATCCACCATCAATATTGGCACCGCGATAGTTGTTTCCGCCGGTGTGTAGATCGCCGTGCTGCATGTGATAGCGTCGTAAGTATTTCGCACAATAGCGCCTGCGGGAATATCGCCTACCGAGGCTGTATGTCCGTCGGGATAGACGAACGGCGTTGCGATAACACCGGCGTGGACACCGTTGGCATCGACACTTCCGCCATTTTTCGTATCGAATACGATCCCAATCCTTTCGCCCGGCTCGATAATACCGTCGTGATCGCCGAGGTCTTGGAAAACCGGTTCGCTGTAGCGGTAGAGCCATGGCGAAGAAGAAACCGATCCGGCCCCAAAAGGCAACTCTATTGGAATTGTGTCGATATAGGTGTATGTATTGCAATCGGCTATCACTCTTAGCTCGAGTGTGCGACCGGCTTCCCATCCCAATTCCGGTGATATATCGAGATGAAAAAACGGCTCGAGGATTGCGCTTGTAGTGCCGGGCCACTCGCCGCGAAAACCGGTATCCGCTAAGACAATTATACTGTCATTGGATGAGAAAAGGATTGCGGACAAACTATCGGCGGTGCCGAGATTCACGCTTTGAAGCTCGACATATATATCGGCGGCTTCGCCGGGATCAAGGCGATCATCGTCGTCACCGAAAGGATAATTATCCGCGATTTCGATAGATTTTAATCCAAGTCCAAACCTGTAAATATTTGCGTTTGTGGGAAAATCGAAATACCATGGGCCGTCCGGATGGCCGTCCACAAAGAAATCGAATTGTATTGAGGTTGGCCCATCATAATTTTCGGGAACATGAAATTGGACGATGTCACCCGCGACGGTATCCCATGTGGCTATCGGCGGAAAGGAAGACATGGAGTCGAGCCACTCGAGGCCGAGCATAGACACAGCACGCCCCGATAAATCTGTTGCAGTATCGGTTCCCAAATTCACTATTCGCGGTGAAAACGAATATGTCTCGCCGGGATTAATATAGCTATCGCCGTTGCCAACAGTCTCTTCAAAAAATATCGGCGCCGGAAAGATTTCAACACCGCCGATAATGAGTTCGAGAGTATCGAAAAAAGGGTAAATATTGGCGCCCGATACCACTAAGACTATTGGTGTGAGTGGTTCCGGTAATGGCGCAAAGACAATATTCGCCATGCCGTCCGAATCTGTGAGCGCATAGGACATCAGCGAATCCTGTGTGATCGCGACTCTGGCATTAACCTTAGGTAAGCCATCGACAAATACCGATATATTTATGCTTGTGGTTTCGAGCGGGATACCGGCAGGATAAATAACTTCTGGAGCAACGATAGGGCCTGTCCAGGCGCGCATTTCAGGGCTACCAATCAACGTAGTCGTCGTGTATTCGCTCTCCGAAGCGTAAGACGCTCCGAATTCCGCAAGCAACTCTATTTTGCCATAAAGATGCGCTGCGCCAAGTTCATTTAAACCGGCAGGGAAAAAGCCCTCAAAAATATGCTTCGATAGAGATGAACGTTCTGGCGTATTGCTGCTAACCGTCCCCTGGCCAAACCACGCGACCGAGCCGAGAGGATTGGTTATAGAACCGGCCCTCGTGCTTACTTCACAAAGATTATTATCGCCGGATTGAAAAGCCCCCGTTACACACGTTATCGATACGGTAACGGGGCATTTCCTGCCGGTGGCAAGGCTATGTAAGTTCGTAAACGGGCCATACCAATCGGGATAAGCTTGCCCTCGATAATTTACGAAAGTGCATCCCGCAGAAATAAACGGCGATACATCGGCGGACGAATGCCCGAGAGAATCCCGAAAAACCGGCGCGGAGCTAAAACCGGCCAATAAGCACTGATCCATAGAATATATAACGGCGGCAGCATAAGAAGAATCGTCAGGGCCGTATGGCGGGCCGTCCTCGTTAACCACACCGACGCCCCGGGCGAACCAGTCGTCCGTCGTATCCGGCGAATATTCGAAGTTTAAATGCTTGGTAACAAGAACGCCCAACTGTCCCGTATTGTCGCAAGACATCCTACCTGTAAGGATTTCCGGAAAATAATCGCTTCCATCGACGCATCCGTACGGCCCGTCGCCGATACCCCCGCCGCCCCATTCATATGTTGGAACATCTTCGGCATCGCCAACGAAGAGGACATAAGAAGGCGGTATTTCCCACGTGTCGTAGGCGTTTTGTATATATGTCTTTATTTGCTCCTTCGTTGTGCCGGCGACAGCCGTAGTTACTAATTTCGTCGGTATTCCGGATAGCAGTTTCCAATCGACCCAAGGTTGAATCGATGTCGAATACGAGGGATGTGTTATCACTAGAAGTTCCGCACCCTGCGATAAATGCCACGGGCCGTCGAAACAGGGCCGGTTCGCCGGGATCGCGTCGTCCGGATTAACCAATAATGAGGCAAATAATCTCTCGAAGATCGGGTGATAGCACCGTTCATCCATTGCAGCTTCACCGCCCGAGTGACGCACTTCTACAATCGCGCCACGCATATATCGAATCCCACGTTGCGGGTCGTATTCTACGGGTAGCAAATCTATCATGGCGATATTCACGTTCCTGAAAATCGCTGTGGCTAATAAAACCACCGTTCCACCGGACGACACTGTGTATAAATCTGTATTCGGTGGTGCTGCGACAAACCCGTCTATGATTCTCGCGGGAATCGGGGTTGGCAAGTAAGGTTGCCACTCCGACCATAAAACTGAGCGTAATCGCACGACAGGCTCCGAATCATCGGGTATAGCTACGAAAAAGGCGTGGCCGGGTATATTAGGGCCGCCCGTTTCTCCGCGAAAACCGCAACCGTCGATTCTGATATCCGTATAACCATCGGTTTTTTCAAAGAATATCGACTCGCTGATTTTTATTTCAAACCTAACCACGTTAGATTCTGAAATGACACTAACAATATCGATACCTCCGAGTGCCGATAGCGCGAGGAACAAGAACAATAAAATCGATGCGTTAATTTTCGTGAACATATTTCCCTTTTGTTGAGGACAATTTACTAATTTATTGCCGTCAAGTCAAACTAAAATAGGATGTTTCATGTGAAACATTTATTGCGAAATCCCGGCCAGTTGTTATAATGATTGCGATGACTCGAAAATTCGACATAGTAATAATCGGTGGAGGACACGCCGGCACTGAAGCCGCAATTGCAGCGGCGAAATTTGGTCTTTCGATTGCGATTGTAACTCTCGAGCCACAAGCTATCGGGCGGATGAGCTGCAACCCCGCAATCGGTGGATTAGCTAAAAGCCAGGTTGTCCGTGAAGTCGACGCACTGGGCGGGATAATGGGAATCTGCGCAGATAGAACCGCAATGCAATACCGCGTCCTGAATCGCCGCAAAGGCGCAGCCGTGCGCGCAACCAGGTCACAGAACGACCGCATTTCTTATGAGCGTGAAGTTCAAAACCAAATCGCCTCGGTAAATAATATCGAGGTAATTGCGGCTGAAGCCGTAGGGCTTCAGGTCGTTAATAACCGCGTTGTTGGCGTTATACTCGGCAACAACAGCATCATTCCCTGTCGGTCGATTGTAATCGCCACGGGAACCTTCCTGCACGGTAGAACCTATACTGGAATAGAAGGACGCCACGAAGGCAGACTCGGCGAAAAACCGTCAACCGGCTTATCGGAGTTTTTTTCATCCATCGGAATCGATCTTCTCAGATTCAAAACCGGCACCCCACCGAGGATTTCCTCGGATGGAATAAACTACGATATATTGCACATGCAATCCGGAGAAATGAATTATCGCCCGTTCTCGGTTCACACTACAGAAAAACTTGCAATTGAAGACCAACTTGCATGTTGGATTACTCGCACTAACTCAGAAACACAAGACATCGTTAAATCCAATATGCACTTATGCCCAATGTTCGATGGCAGAATCGAGGGCACGGGCCCACGCTATTGCCCGTCACTTGAAGTCAAGGTCCTCCGTTTTCCCGAACGAACAGGGCATACGGTTTTCCTCGAGCCGGAAGGCAAAACCTCGAGCGAGATTTATGTAAACGGTATATCGATGAGTCTTCCCGCAGAAGTGCAACTGCGCGTGCTTCAGTCGATACCGGGCCTCGAAAATTGCATTATGACACAACCCGGTTATGCCGTTGAATACGACTGTATCGACGCACGAGCCCTCTCGCAAACTCTCGAGCACAAGAATATCGGCGGGCTTTTCTTTGCCGGGCAAATCAACGGAACAAGTGGCTACGAAGAAGCCGCCGGGCAGGGCATTTTAGCCGGTATAAACTCCGCGTTGCATGTTCTTGAACGCGAACCTTTTATCATGAATCGCCGTGAATCATACATCGCCGTAATGATCGACGATATAACGACCTGTGGCGCGGACGAACCATATCGCCTGTTCACATCGAGGGCCGAATTTCGGCTTCGGCTTCGCGAGGACAACGCAATCCTGCGAATGCTCGATTATTCTGAGCATTACGGGCTACTGCCAAAACCCGTTATCGACAAATACCGGGGGTTTGAGGAACGATATCACGCTGAGTGGTCGAAGCTTGCGAAGTCATCCGTCCCGGCACCGCTATCGGATAGGATATCAGGGCCATATAAACCTACGGCAGAACGATATTTGAAGGTCGAGGGGGCAAAATTCGGCGACCTCGTCGATTGCGGTCTCGTCACAGCCGATTTACCACCCGAAGTTATCGAGTGGATAGAAATCGAGACCGTTTATGAAGGATTCCTCAAACGCGAAGACCAGCGCGTTGCCAAGAACGATAAAATGTTGAACGTTAAACTCCCGGAAAACCTCGAATATGATAAGATAGACTCTCTTAAGACCGAAGCGCGGGAGAAACTGAAATTCCTCCGTCCAAAAACCCTCGGCGAAGCCCTAAAAATCCCCGGCATAACTCCCGCGTCAGTTTTCGCTTTATATACTGCTTTCAAAAATGTTTCACGTGAAACAATTGTATAAGTGATTAATATGCATAATGATAGAGCTTTTTTATTGTCAAAGCAATTCGGATATCCCCTGCCCGAAAATGCCTTAGATTTGCTTTGTAAGTTCGAAAAATCGATTGTAAAGGCTAACAAAACGCTTAACCTCTTATCGCCCGGTGAGTTATCCTGCTTATGGTCACGACATTTTATCGATTCAATCGTCCCTCTATTTCTCGATGTAATTCACTCACACGGTAAACTTATCGACATAGGCTCCGGTGCAGGATTACCGGGGATTCCCCTCGCAATCGCAGCCCCAACTCTCGAAATCTCTATGGTCGAATCGAACAAGAAAAAAGCACGTTTTGCCGAGAGAGTAATAAGAGAATTAAACCTCAAAAACGCCCATATAATCCAGGATCGCGCCGAACAATATAAAACTGGTGTATTCTTCAATTTTGCATGTGCGCGCGCCTTTGCTTCTATCCATAAAACCTTACCGATACTTTCTGGATTTATTGCACGCGGCGGTAAAATTATCCTCTATAAAGGCCCCAATTGCGATGCGGAAATCCTCGATGCCGAAGAAACGCGAATAAAACTAGGTTTATCTAAGCCCACAATTGTAAGCATACCTCCAGAGCTTTCCCCCGAGAAATTCAAAATAGTAGAGTATATAAAAGATTAAAGCTGTTGATCCGGTCGATCATCGACGGGATTATCATGACTCAACAACAAATCACGGTTTTTCCAGAAATAATCAAGAGCGGTAATCCACGCTAAACTAAAGACTATTATCAAAGCAAGAGTTCCCATCCAGAATCCATCCGTCGGGGCTCCCGAGACCATAAAAAGTAGTATCCCCACAAGGCTTATCATCTCTACGCACGTTTTCGCTTTTGCCATTTTGCTTGGTAAAATCCTGTGATTTTTTGCTAAAGCCCAAAACCGAAAGCTCGTAACAAGAACATCGCGGACGATTATACCAATAACCGGCCACATTGCGGCGTAACCGCTCGCTGCGACAGCCGCTAATGCGAAGCCCGATAAGAGCTTATCCGCGACGGGATCGGCGAATTGACCGAATCCCGTAACTGTTTTATGTCGCCGGGCGAAATAACCGTCCAACCAATCGGTAAGGGCACCAAAAACGAAAAGCGTAAGTCCGATCGGATTCCAGATCCCACCGCTGTATATCGCAAAAAAGACAAGCGGCGCGACTATTATCCTTATAATAGTCAATAGGTTAGGAAGATTCATCAGTCTTCGTCAAATCCTCTCGCAAATAACTCGGCTACCGCTTTGGAAGCTTCTTCCTCGTCGGGTCCATCGACATCGAGCATAAGAATACTTCCCTTTTGTGCCGCAAGAATTAACACGCCCATTATACTTTTCGCATCGACAGAAAGTTCCTCTTTTTTTATCGTTATTTTAGAGCTGAACCGGGATGCAGTCTTAACTAACATCGTAGCGGGTCGCGCATGAAGACCGAGTTTATTTACTACCTCTATCTCTTTTCTAATCATAATCTTATCCCATTAAACGTTCCGTGCGAAACACATACCCGGTAACCTTTTTATCAAATCGCGCAACTCCAGGAGCGAAAGCGTCATCATTACATGCTGACTGTCCATCTTCGTCTCACGTGATATAATATCGATATGTTTGGGCTCATAATCAAGTGCTTCAAAAAGAATTCTCTCAACACCTTCTAAACCCTTGGCGATATCCAGAGATTTGCGCCTCGCTTCCTTCGATTTTAACGGTATATTCAGGCATTCTACGATTTGCTCAGGTGAAGTTACCGACGTCGCGCCCTTCTGTATAAGCATATTAGGGCCTTCGGACGTCGGCCTGTTAACCGGGCCGGGTAACGCGAAAACTTCTCTACCCTGATCGAGAGCATATTTATATGTTATAAGTGCGCCGCTTTTAAAGCCGCCTTCAACAACGAGAACCCCCAGTGAAAGGCCGCTGATAACCCTGTTCCTCTTCGGGAAATTCTCTCGCGAGGGCTCCTGCCCCATAGGATATTCGCTAACCACAGCTCCCTTTTCGAGGAGCATTTCATATAGTTTGCGGTTCATTGCAGGATATATTACATCCACCCCGGATCCAAGCGCGGCTATCGACCTACCGCCCTCTCTTATCGCTGCCTCCTGGGCCTTTCCGTCGATCCCCATAGCCATTCCCGAGACAACCGTAATCCCTTGACCGGCTAAGTATTTACCGAACCTTTCCGCCTGTTCGAATCCATAATGGGATGCCCTTCTTGTGCCAACTATCCCGACTGACACCTCGTCTCCGGGCAAAATTTGCCCTTTGACATACAACACCGATGGCGGATCGAGAATCGATCCCAGAAGCCTTGGATATTCGTCGTCGAGCGGTGTGAGAACGCTAACATCTTCTCTTTCGATCTTATCGATTTCCGCACTGATAAATTCGTCTTTTTCAGGATCGTAATCAAGTAGGCTGTCGATAGCGTTCGACCTCATATACTTGCCCAGCGAACTTCTATCCTGTAAGAAAACTGCTTTTGGATCACCGAAATTCTCGAGTAGATTTTTTATTGTAACCGGACCGACATTAGGAACGCGAGAAAGAGCTAAATGCCAAAACAATCTATTCTTTTCAACTGGATCCATCAGCTTAAACCGCCTCTTATAGACACAATTTTATTGTATAGCATATCGACGAGTTCTTTCAAGCCTTCGCCCGTTACCGAGCTTATCATAGTCGATTCCTCGCCGAGGATTGCCTTCCAATCTCTATTCCTGTCGGCTGCATCCAGTTTTGTTCCGATAACAATAAACGGCTTATTCGCAAGTGAACCGTCAGCATAATTATCGAGTTCCGAGCAGAGAATCCTAAATTTCTCTTCCGGAGAGTCGGTCATATCGATAAGCATAAGCAATATGCCCGTCCGCTCAATATGACGTAAGAACTCTAACCCGAGACCTTTCCCCTTATGCGCACCCTCAATTAGACCGGGGATATCGCACATTACAAATCGTCGTTCCGCATCGAGGTCCACAATACCGAGGTTTGGCGACAGCGTCGTAAAAGGATAAGAGTCTATTTTCGGTCGAGCCTTACTCAAACGTGAAAGCAGTGTCGATTTGCCGGCGTTGGGGTAGCCGACAAGGCCGACATCCGCAATCAACTTAAGCTCAAGAAGTAACTCTTTTTCTTCCCCCGGCCAACCGGATGTCGCTTTGTAAGGCGCTTGATTCGAGGGCGTAGCGAAACGTGCGTTGCCTTTGCCGCCGTTTCCCCCCTTGGCAATAACATACCGTCCTTCAACCAAATCTACTACCAGTTCTCGATTTACGCTGTCTCTGACGACAGTTCCCGGCGGGACTTTAATTATTCTGTCCTCGCCGTTAGCGCCGCTTTTATTGGAACCTTGACCCGGTTGTCCGTTCCGGGCTTTATATATGTGCACGTAGTAAAAATCGAGTAGAGTGGTCAGGTTTTCGTCCACTTCGAGTATAACATCCCCGCCCTTGCCGCCGTCCCCGCCAGCCGGGCCGCCTCTCGGAATATGTTTCTCCCGTCGAAACGCAACAATACCATCGCCGCCTTTACCCGCTTTCACCGATATTTTTACTTTATCTATGAACATATGTCAAAACTACTCTCCATGGCCTTTCATCGATACTTCGAGAAGTTTGCCTAATTTTTCCGCAGTTAGGTTTCGGCGAAGGTGTCCACGCACAGCGAGCGATATTCCGCCTGTCTCTTCGGAAACGAGCGCTATCAGGGCGTCCGTCTCCTCTGAAAGACCGACACCCGCCCTGTGCCGCATACCAAGTGAACGTTGGTAGCGAGGATTTGTAGTTAATGGTAATTCGCATCCAGCCGCAACAATCCGGTCGTTCTCGATAACCACCGCGCCATCGTGAAGCGGTGTCCTCGGCGTAAACAGCGTAACTAAAAGTTCTGCTGTAACTTCGGCATTGAGCCTTTTTCCCGTTTCCTCATAACCCTTAAGGCCGACATCTCGTTTTATTGCGATAAGCGCGCCGACTTTAGCTTCGGAAAGCAGCTCTACGGCACGGACAATTTCTTCTAGCACCTTATGCCCCCCCGACGATACCAGTTTACCGAGAAAGGGTGCATTACCAAGACGCGTGAGAACATTTCTCAACTCCGGCTGAAAAACTACGAGGAAGGCTATTACCCAAACTGTCCCAAGTCGTGTAATGAGCCATTTAAGCGAATTCATATTAAGCCATGTGGAAACGAAAGCTAAAAATAGAAGCAGTCCAAGGCCGATGAGCATTGTTACAGCTCTTGTGCCTCTCATCAATAGAAAAAACTGGTATATGATGAACGCAACGATAACAATATCGAGGACATCCAGTAAACCGAATTCTAAGAAGAATATTCTAAAAAGCGTCATTTCGCGGCCTCCTCGGAACGCGAATATATTTCTGCTAACAACCCCAACATCTGGCGCGCCGGAGCGACGTCGTGCACTCTGAGAATATCTGCTCCAAACAACGCCGCCCACGCGAATGTCCCGAGGCTGCCGAACAACCTTCCCTCCGTCGGGACTCCACCGAGGGCTTTGCCGATAAAAGACTTGCGCGATGTCCCAATGACCAACTTAGCTCCAATATCGCGGAATTGCCCCAATTGCGCAAGGATAATAGCGTTATCATTATAATTTCCCGTCTGCCTTTTTCCAAAACCTATACCCGGATCCACCCAGATATTTTCTGGACGGATACCAGCTCTCATCGCTATATCAACACGTTTCGTTAAAAAATCCCCAATTTCAGAGATAACATCGCCGTATTCGGGATTTTTTTGCATGTTCTGCGGGGTGCCTAACATATGCATCAGGATAACCGGACATCCTCTCTCCGCAAGCAGATTCGACAAGCTTGAATCGAATGTAATAGCCGAAATATCATTTACAATGGACGCTCCGACATCGAGTGCCTCCCGTGCAACAGCGGCTTTATAAGTATCTACAGAAATTGGTATATCTACTTCGTTCGCAAGCCCTTTAATTACGGGTATCACGCGCCGTAGTTCTTCTTCGAGTGGCACCGGTTTTGAACCCGGGCGACTGGATTCGCCGCCAATATCGAGATAGTCGGCACCATCCTCGCTCAACTCCAAACCCCGTTCAATCGCCTTGTTTAAGTCGAAAAACCTGCCGCCATCCGAAAAACTATCCGGAGTGACATTAATAACGCCCATCAACTCTACATTCCCGGGATTAAATAGCTGCACTCGTCCCTTTCTATAGGCCATGTAATGTTAAAATATACAGTTCTCTTCACGCACGAACAAGCATTTTAATTATAATCGAGCTATCACGGTTATCGCTACGCCCGTTTCTATACAAATAGATTATTACGGACGCAATAACCGCGCCAAGCCATCCTATAAATGGGAACAATGTTCTTTATGCGGGTTCAGGTTCGGGGTCGCCGACCGGCCCGGACAATTGACTCTCGTCGGGTATATATTCTGGTTCGAGCCTGGTATCGACCTTTTTAAATTCCGCTTCCACACGCCGAATTTCCATGCCTTTTAAAACAAGATTTACTTCTTCACCGGAAAGGGACTCATATTTAAGCAATGCATCCGCAATCCAAGTGAGCTGTTCGCGATTATCGGCAAGAAGCTGTTGTCCTTTTTCCAGAGCGTTTTCAACAAGGCTTGTGACTTCCTCGTCGATTAGCCGGTTTATCTCGTCGGAGTGCCTGCTTCCCCTAGAAATAAGCTCCTTACCGAGGAAAACCTCATTGCCGCCCTCGCTGTAGTTGAGAGGCCCGAGTTTTTCGCTCATTCCCCACGAACAAACCATCTTGTGGGCGAGGTCGGTGGCCTGTTTGATATCATTGTCCGCGCCGGTCGTGGGATCGTCGAATACTGCTAGTTCGGCTGCGCGGCCCCCGAGTAAATGTATGAGTTTCGTTTTGAGATAGCTTTTGCTGTAAACGTGCCTATCGCTCTCCGGTAGATACATAGTTTGCCCTATAGACATTCCACGCGGAATTATCGTCACTTTGTGAATCGGATCGCTGCCGGGAAGTAGCTTCCCGACAAGAGTGTGCCCGGCCTCATGGTAAGCCGTGATTTTCTTTTCGTCATCGGAAAGCACCATACTGCGACGCTCCATACCCATCATTATCTTGTCTTTTGCGTGTTCCAGGTCTTCCTGTTCGACCTGGTCTTTTTTCCAGCGGGCAGCTAATAGAGCAGCTTCGTTCGTGATATTCGCAAGGTCTGCGCCGGAAAGGCCCGGTGTCCCTCTCGCAACTTCCGCAAGATCTACATCTTCCGATAGCGGAATGCCCCGCGTATGCACCCGGAGGATTCCCTCCCTGCCTTTGACATCAGGACGGTCTATTACGACGCGGCGGTCGAAACGACCCGCTCTCAAAAGCGCAGGGTCGAGAACATCCGGGCGATTTGTTGCCGCAAGCACGATAACACCAGCATTGGGCTCGAATCCGTCCATTTCTACGAGTATCTGATTCAATGTTTGTTCGCGTTCGTCATGACCTCCGCCCAATCCGGTGCCACGCTGCCGACCCACGGCGTCGATTTCGTCGATAAATACGATACAAGGAGCATTCGCCTTCGCATTGTCAAAAAGGTCGCGCACACGACTTGCGCCCACGCCTACGAACATTTCGACGAAGTCGCTACCCGAAACACTGAAAAACGGAACTCCCGCCTCTCCGGAAACCGCTTTGGCCAAAAGGGTTTTACCGGTTCCCGGCGGCCCAAGAAGCAGCACTCCCTTGGGTATTTTACCGCCGAGCTTGGAAAACCTCTTTGGATTCTTTAAAAATTCAATTACTTCCTGTAACTCCTGCTTGGCTTCCTCACAATCCGCAACATCCTCGAAAGTAAACTTGGCCTTATCGGGAGCAATACGCCTTGCCTTGGATTTACCAAAGGAGAAAATCCCTTTCTGATTACCCTGCATCCGCATAATTAAAAGGACATATAATAGCGGCAATAACAACCATGGCAGAACGGAAATCACTACCGAAAACCACCCGCCGCCTTCCTCTTTGGCGGAAATTTCCACACCTGCTTCCCGCAGTGTGGCAACTAATTCTGGCGCTTCGAAAGGGATATAGGACTCGAACTTCGTATAATGAACCTTGCCCTTACCAACCGAGACTATTTCTTCATTCTTAAATTCGCCCTCGACCTTCTTGCCAATAAAAGTAACCTCTGAAATTTTCCCTTTTTCTACTTCATTTACAAATTCCGAATATCCCATTTTGAGGACCGGATTCCGGTCTCCATAGAATGTCTGGGCAAGAATCACGGCAACCGTGAAAAGCAATACCCAAATCGCCAATCCCCTGGCCTTGGACTTCCAACTACCGCCTTGAGGTGAGGGAGATTTCTTGTTTTCGGGAGGATTCACTAAACCTCGATTTCTCTTTGCTTAGGAAACATAATCGCCATTCTCCATCGCTTCTTTACAATCCACGCAATAGGGGGCGTAAGGTATCGCACGTAAACGTTCAAGCGGTATCTTACCGCCGCATTCAAGGCATTCGCCGTATGTCCCTTTGTCTATCCTGCTGAGGGCTTCCTCGATAAGTATAAGAAGCTTGCTTTCGGTAGATGCCAGGATGTAAGCCTTTTCGTATTCGGCGGTCTCGGCACCCATATCTGCGGGGTGCGTCGTGAAACTCGAAACCTCGCCGGTAGTCTCCTTGCGATTCTTATGAAGCATATTGTCCTCGAACCGCCCGATTTCAGATTCAATTATCTCCTTCAAATGGAGAAGCTTTTTCTTGAATCTGTCAAGCTCTCTTGTTCTCATTGCACTCCTTATTTAACTATCATATCTTTAGTAATATATATATTTTCACTTCGATATTCCATACGACAATTGTTTTTTTCCGCCCTTAGGATTACACCCGCCTGACGTAAATCTTCGTCGTATGGTTATTAACTTCCCATTCCTGAACATATTCCGGTGATTCGAGCGGTTTCATTACAAGTTTTCGCGCAAGAACCTCTACTTCGATCCAATCTCCATGTTTGCCGATAGCATCATCGATTTCGGGTGTCGATTCAATTCCAATTTCTATCCTGTCGGTAACCTCGAAACCCGCCTGTTTGCGGGTGTTCTGGATTCGATTTACCAACTCCCGGGCATGGCCTTCGGAGATTAGGTCTTTCGTGAGTTCGGTATCAAGCGCCACAGCAAAATCTTCTTCGTTTACAACCGCAAGCCCTTTCGCAGGGCCGGCGGTTAATATCAGGTCCTCTTCTACAGAAATAGCAACTTTTTCGCCGTCCATCTCAATGTAAATATTCCCGCTCTGTAAACCCTCTTTGATTATCTCGTCGGAAAGCCCCTCGATTAACATGGCAAGCTCTTTCATCCGTTTGCCGAAACGTGCTCCAAGCGACTTAAAATTCGCCCTGGCGGTATAACTAAACAGCTTTTCTCGTTCCGTCGTCGCGACAGATTTTACGTTAAGCTCCCGCTCGATGAGTTTCATGGCCCATTTCGGCAGACCTTCCGATCCTTCTCCAGCAACGAGTAGCCTACGAAGCGGTTGACGAACCTTCAGGTTCGCTTCCTGACGGGCATTGCGCCCCATTGTGATAACTCGCTCGGTAAAAGCCATCGCGATTTCCATTTCAGAATCCATCGCTCCTTCGTTCTCCTCCGGGAAATCGGTCAAATGCACACTTGCAGCGTAACCGGAAAGCTCGGAATGAAGCCCGCGCCACAATATATCTGCGGTCATCGGGATATAGGGTGCGATTAGCTTGGACACGACAAGTAGCGCGTTGTGCAGCGAGTGGTAAGCTGCGAGTTTGTCTGCATTCATCCCGCTACCCCAAAAGCGTTTGCGCGAAAGGCGCACGAACCAATTAGAAAGTTCGTCCACCACGAAACCCGAAATTCGACGTGTCGCGCGCGTAAGCTGGTATTCGTCCAGGTCCGCGCGAACCTCCTTAATAAGCCTGTTTAGCCGACTTTCCAACCACTTATCCATAACGGTTGGATCGCCGCGTTCCATGTCAGGTGTCCAATCGTCGATATTTGCATACAAAGCGAAAAATCCGAAGGTATTGCGCAATGTAGCGAAAAATATCCTCGAAACCTCCGCGATGCCGTCTGTATCGAAACGCGTCGGCAACCACGGCGCACTTATGCTGATAAGATACCACCTCAACGGATCCGCGCCGAAATCTTCGATAACCTGAACGGGGTCGGTCGCATTACCGAGACGCTTGGACATTTTCTGAGCGTTTTTATCGAGGATCATATCGTTGATTAAACAACGTTTGTAGCTGGATTTTCCGGTAACGAAAACCGCAATGGCAAGTAGCGTATAGAACCACCCGCGAGTTTGATCAACCCCCTCGCAAATAAACTCCGCCGGGAAAAATTCTCCATCGAAATCGTCCATGTGCTCGAACGGATAATGAACCTGCGCGAATGGCATCGCGCCGCTATCAAACCAACAATCGATAACGTCCGGGACGCGAATCATCTGACCGCCACACTCCGGACACGCAAGAATAATCCCATCGACAAAGGGTTTGTGAAGGTCCATACCCTCTTCATATCCTTTGACTGCGAGTTTCGACAACTTTTCCCTCGAACCGATTGCAATTTCATGCTTACAACTTCCGCAAACCCAGATAGGCAGAGGAGTTCCCCAATACCTCTCGCGCGAGATGGCCCAGTCGATATTGTTTCTAAGCCATTCGCCGAAACGCCCCTGGCCAATTTCCGGCGGGAACCATTCGATTTTCTCATTGGCGGCAAGCATTTTATCCTTAAAGGCCGTTGTGCGAATATACCAACTGCCACGCGCATACTGGATTAGCGGGCTGTCGCAACGCCAGCAAAACGGATAGCTATGGGTCGTTTTGCCGCTGGAAAAAAGTAACCCGCGAACATCGAGGTCTTCTAAAATTTTCGGATCGGCATCTTTGAAGAACATCCCCGCGAAAGGTCCCGCTTCCGGGCTAATAGAGCCGTCGGTCTCGACCAACTGGACGAGTGGTAGATTGTGACGAACGCCTTCCGCGTAGTCCTCCGCGCCAAAAGCGGGAGCGATGTGCACTATTCCGGTGCCATCCTCGGTCGTGACATAATCCGCGTTGATCGCATACCACGCCTTCTTCTCCGGCTCGCCGAACTTGAACAGCGGTTCATACTCCGTGCCTGCTAATTCGGAGCCTTCTTTCTGTTCGATAATTTCCGGCGCATCTTCCCCGAAAACAGCTTCCATGCGAGGCTTTGCTAGCCAGAGGTTTTGCCCGCGATACTCGACTTTGACATAATCGACATCCGGGTGCAACGCCACAGCAACATTGGAGAGTAGCGTCCACGGCGTCGTCGTCCACACGAGAAAATATTCGTTATCTTTCCCGCGAAGCTTCATTCGCACGGTAATCGAGGGATCTTCGACGTCCCGATATCCCTGCGAAACCTCATGGTCGGAAAGCCCGGTTCCGCAGCGAGGGCAATACGGCAAAACCTTGTGCCCTCGATAGATTAGTCCCTCGTCGAAAAATTTCGCAAGAAGCCACCAAACGGTTTCCATATAATTCGGGTCACACGTGACATAGGGATTCGACATGTCTAGCCAATAACCGGTTCGCCGGGTCATCGCCACCCAATCATCGACGTAGCGGAACACGCTGGCTTTGCATGCGGCGTTGAACTTATCGATGCCAAACTCGATTATCTCATCTTTCGTCGAAATTCCGAGTTCTTTCTCCGCGCTGATTTCAACAGGAAGACCGTGCGTATCCCATCCGGCCTTGCGCTCTACAAGGCGGCCGTTCATCGTCTGGTAGCGGCACACGATGTCCTTAAGTGTCCGCGACAAAACATGGTGCACGCCGGGGAGACCGTTTGCCGTAGGGGGTCCTTCATAGAAAACAAATTTGGGATCGCCCGCTCCCTTTTCGAGAACTTTTTCGAAAATACCTTCGTTATCCCAAAAATCCAGGACTTCTATCTCTAACTCCTGTTGGGTCAATCCTCTGTCTATTTCTCTATATAACTTGTTGTTAGACATTATCTTATTCCAGTTTATTGCCGTTACTTCTCACAATTGTCTCTACTTCGAAATCCGAACTTTCCATCCCAAAACGAAGGGATATTCGCGCATAATACAGCCCCGGTTCGACGGGATTTCCTCGATTGTCCGTTGCATTCCAGCCAATACTCTGAATGCCCGAGTTTAAAAACATATCCGGTAGCCGTCGAATAGGCTCCCCATTCGCGGTTTTTATCACTATAATAGCGTCCACCGGTTCGGGAACCTCGAAATCGATTGTTGAAATCGCCTCCTCCCAAAAGCCGCGAACATATTCCAATTTTAACACGCTGTCCGACCTCGAAAACGTCAGTGCGAGACTTTCCGAAACCGCATCGACATTGTTAATCCGAAGCATTCCGACTTTAGGCAAATTCGAAAACGTTATCTGTGGCGGTTTATCGGGACGATTCAGCCGTATCTCCCATTCCGCTGAACCGCCCGGCCCTCGAATATCGCTCCAGAGCGCACTCAGATACTCGTAAGCCGTATCCGAAAACGGGAAAAAGCAATAGAAACCCACCGGTGGTAAAGGCGGCGCGGCGAGGTCTATGTCCCGGTCAAATCCATCCGTTGCCCCCGGTTCAATACCAACCGTTAACTCGCGCGGATGTCCCGCGTCCACGGTAACAATCGTTGTCCACGCGAGGGCGCTCGCGGAAAGAGCGACTATAAATATTATTCCGAAGCTTATTATGCGCATTAGAAAGCACCTGTTACCGGCCCAAATCAATCTTTTATAATAGGGCTTATTAAAACCATATGCAACATAAATTTTTCATCGTCTTAGGAAGTTCTTTTTTTTAATCGACATCATTATATGCTAATATTCAGTTTTTCTAAAGCATTTTTCCACTTATCGGACAACTGTTTGCGCCAAACCACAAATTTCCACGTTGACACACCGGAACCTCGCCATTATATTTGCTTCCCAATAAAATTGTAGTTTGTTCTTAATTAGATTTCGACACGGGAGGCATAATGGAAGTAAATATTGGATTCGCAAAACTATCTGTGGTTCATGGGGATATAACGCAGGCCGGCACGGAAGCAATCGCAAACTCGGCTAACGATAAACTATGGATGGGTAGCGGCGTTGCGGGGGCAATCAAGAAAGTCGGCGGCGAGGAAATCGAACTCGAAGCGATGAAAAAAGGCCCGATCCCAATCGGCGACGTCGCAATAACCGAGGCCGGAAACCTGTCGGCAAAAAAGGTGATTCATGCCGTCGTTATGGGACAAGATTTGAAAACCAATGCCGATTACATCCGCACGGCGATTCGAAATACTATCAAAGCGGCTGACGACTTACCCGTGGAATCCCTTGCAATTCCGGCCTTCGGCACCGGTGTGGGCCATTTCCCCGCTGATGAATGTTCTGTTGTCATGGTGGAAGAGTCCGTCGATGGTCTTCTCGAATCCAGGAATCTCAAGCAACTAAAAATTATCCTCAAAGATCCCGGTATATACGAGATATTCAAAAACGCCCTCGAAAACAAATTCCAACGTAAAGGTTAAATAGCTACTATCCTACGCAATTCCCGTTGGCACGCCTCGCGCTACGTGCGATTATGAAAATGGCTACAGGATTTCGCACACGCGAGTCGCGCCAACAGCGGCAATGACGGGATTAAGGAATCATTTCAGATACACTATGCTTTTCGTTTGAACAAGGGGCTTAAGCCCCTTGCTGCCGGACATGGTCGCTCGCACGAGATAGACGCCGGAACCGAGGGCGGCGTCGGGTTGCCATGTTATAATCCCCCCCTGCCCCCCTTTCACAAGGGGGGAGTCAGAAGTCCCCCTTGTTAAAGGGGGATTTAGGGGGATTTCCGCGACGCGTCGCCCGTTTATATCGAACACCTCGACCCGGCACGCGCCGGGAGGCGACGTGCTCAACGCCTGCGGCGATTCGCTTCCGAAGTCAAGGCATATCGTAACCGACGAATTAAACGGATTTGGATACGACCTGAACTCGAAGTCATTCGGTCTAAAAATGGGTTCTTTAATCGAAGTCCAGACATCTTCATCCAGCTCGAACATATACATTCGACAAATTCCTGTCCGTGGGTGCGCCATCGCATACATACGATTACCTTTACGGGCGAAATGAGTGAATGCGAATATACTATCGGGGTCGCGGTAATAGGCGACCTCGTTCATTCCGCCTAATTGCGTGTAATCGATAATGCTGAATCCGTGCTCGAAACCGACCGCAATAATCGTGTCGTTGAGAACTTCGACACCGAAAACGCCTTCGCTGTCGTAATCCGCCCAGGTGTAGGAATAATCTGTGCCCCAGACTTTAAGATAACTATCGCCGAGTGTGTAATCTTGAACGTCGCGTAACCAATCCGTCATGTCGGTATAGACGTAGAAAGGATGTTCGCCGTCCGACGCAAAGTCCCCATGGCTCATATAATCAACGAATAAACACGAGTCTTCTATTCCTATTGTGTCACCGTAAATTTTAACGATTTCGATTTCCCAAT
>Ga0272441_10003169_pt1 | contig 31826 bp, 24 predicted proteins | sample SSMProp6N_FD_193582 | JGI IMG/M metagenome (GOLD analysis project Ga0272441, IMG submission 193582) | Marine sediment archaeal communities from Little Sippewissett salt marsh, Falmouth, MA, United States - SSM-Prop-6N | ecosystem: Environmental > Aquatic > Marine > Wetlands > Sediment ... | reverse complement strand
GCCGTAGCGCCTGGCGAGCTCGAAGCCGGCGCGCAGCTCCGCGTCGGTCAGCGTCGGGTGAAGCAGGGAATGGTCGATCATCCCGGCGAGGTCTTCGTAGGAGTACTTCATTCCGCCTCCGTTTCTCTTGGCGCGAGCTTCGAGTCGAACCAGTCCGGGTCGCGGTTCACTTTGCCGGTCTTCGTGAGCCAGATCGTCTCGCCGTCTGAGAATCTCCGCACGACGAGCTCCATGTTCTTGGTCATCTCCCACCCGCGCTCGCCGCCGGCGGGGTGCTTGTAGCCGGGCCCGTGGCTGTAGGCGAGGTGCTTCCCGTCCGGCGACGGGTCGGGGAAGTAGTTCCAGCTGGGCGCGTCCCAGCCGAGTTTTATCTCTATCGCTTTTTGTTTCTTGTGCGACACGAAGGGGACCGTGACGAAGCCGCTCTCGGTGTCGCGCGCGAGGTCCACGACGTGGATGATGCGGTCGGCAGTGGGCGGAAGGAACTCGGGGTTGCAGCCCTTGCGCGTCGAGACGATCCAGTGCTTGTTCGGATGCGTGACGTACCCGGCCGCCGGGTCCACGGGCACGGCGACGACGTCCCAGTGCCGCGTGTTGATGATGAAGAGGAGGTGGCGCGCGTCCGGGCTGAAGACCGGCATGGTCGCGTTGCGCCACGAGCGGGGCGAGACCGCGACCTCGCGGCCCGCCTCGACGCCCCGCAGCCAGATGCGGCTGCCGCGCCGGAAGGCGAGGACCTTCCCGTCCGGGCTGAACGCGCCGTGCGTGCCGCGCGCGACGCGCTTCTGATTCGACCCGTCCGCATCCATGATGTAGAGCATGCCCTTGCCGCGACGAAGAGGCGGCACGCCGCCCGGGCCGGGCATGGGCGGGCCGTCGCGGTCGGACCAGAAGACGATCTTCTTGCCGTCCGCGCTCCAGCGCGGGTACGCGTCGCGGCCCGGATGGTTCGTGAGGTTTTTTATGTCTGTGCCGTCCGCGTTGACGGAATATATCTCCCAGTTCTTGTCTCGATTGGTGGCGAACGCGATGCGGCCCGCGTCCGCGAGCGAAGCGCGCATCTCGGCCCCGGCCGGCGTGTCTTCTTGTGGCGGCCAGGCGCGGAATTTCTTCGCAGGCTCGGCCGCGGCGGCAGCACCGGCGGCGGAAAAGGCGAGCGCCGTCAGGATGAGGGCGATTCTGCGCATGGGGTCTCCGTACGGAGTCCTGACGACTCAAACCGCGCGCGACGCGCCCGCGTCACGCGCGCGCGGCAACGGCGGGGAGCGGGCTCACCGCCTTCGCGCCCGGCGCCCAGGGGTCGAGCTCGCCGAAGGCGTCGAGCATGACGCGCTTCGTCTCGTCGGGCACGCCGATGGCCTCGCCGTCGCCGTAATCGGAAAGCACGAACCCGCCCCCGGGCGCGGCCCAGTGCTCGAGGAGCAGCGCGGCTTCTTTATGAATTGCGCCCGCGTCGCCCGCCGGGAGCGTCGCCTGGATGTCGCAGAGCGAGCTGAAGGCGACGCGGCCGCGGTAGCGCGCGCCGATTTCTTCAATCCCCAGCGCCCGCGGCTGCTGGAGGTTGAGGACGTCCACGCCGATCTCGATCAGGGGCTCGATGATCTCGTTGACCTTTCCGCAGGAGTGCATCCAGACGTCCCAGCCGGCCGCGTGGATCGCGTCGAAGAGAACCTTGTAGCGCGGCAGGAAGAACTCGCGCCACATCTCGACGCTCACGAACGCGGCCTGCTGCGTGCCCCAGTCGTCGGTGAAGCCGAGGCCGTGGATCGACCGGCCGCAGACCGAGGCCGTGTTGCGGATGGTCCGCAGCTGAACGTCCACGATCCGGTCGGCGAGCGCGGCGAGGCGGTCGCGCGCCAGATACAGGTCGGTGAGCACGTTCTCGAAGCCGCGCAGCATGTGGAGCCGCTCGAAGATGAGCGCGAAGATGCCGGTCTTCACGTACCGGCCCCCGGCCTCGGCGATTCTTCCCGGCATGTGCGCGTAGAGCTCCTCGCGGTCCGGGTCGGGGAAGGCGTAGCCCTCGAGCGCGGACCAGTCGGCGAGCGGGTGGCCGCGGACCTGGCCCATGTTGTGCGCCTCGGTCTTCTCCCAGACGCAGCCCCACTCGTCCGCCCCCAAGCCCGTCTCGGCGCGCGCGCTCGGAAAGATCGCGCCCACGGCGCTCTTGAAGTCCGTGACGCCGAGCGAGGCGAAGGCGACCGGCAGCCGGTCGGGCGTCTCGAAGTGGACGGCGCGGCGGACGCGCTCGTGACCCGTCATGCCTTCCACGTCAGCCCTCCTTACCCGTCAGGACACCGGCGCGAGCTCCACCGCGCGCGCGGAGAGGTCGAGGCGCACGATGCGCACGTCGAGGCGCTCGCCCACGCGCAGGCGCCGGCGCGTGTGGCGGCCCACGGCCTCGAGCCCGTTGCGCGCGGCGACGTACCGGTCGTCGTCCAGGTTCGCGAAGGGCAGGAGGCCGTCGAGCCAGACCCCCTCGAGCTCAACGAAAAGACCGAACTTCTTCACGCCCGTGATGCGCCCGCGGTGGACGCGCTCGCGGCGAGTGCGGAGCCAGTCGATCTGGCGCAGGCGGACGCAGGCGCGCTCGGCCTCCTCGGCGCGGCGCTCGGTGACGGAGGTGTGCGCCGCCAGGTGCGCGCAGCGCGCCTCGCGCGCCTCACGGTCGTCCATCGGAAGCCGCCGCTCCTTCGGGCGCGCGGGCGCGGCGGGGCGCCCCGTCGCGTAGAGCGCAGAGAGCGCCCGGTGGACGACGAGGTCCGGGTAGCGGCGGATGGGGCTCGTGAAGTGGCAGTAGGGATGAAAAGCGAGCGCGTAGTGCGGCTCGGCGCGCGCGCTGTAGCGCGCCTGTTTCAAGCTCGTGAGGAGCGCGAACTGGAGCGCCTCGAACCCGGGCAGCTCCCGCGCGCGGTCCACGGCCTCGCCGATGCGCGCGCGCGTGTAGGGGGGCTTGAGCGGCACGCCGAAGCCCTCGGCCGCGCGGGCGAAGGCGCGCAGGCCCTCCTCGTCCGGCTCCTCGTGCACGCGGTAGATGCCCGGCACCTCGCGCCTGGCGAGCTCCTCGGCGACGCACCGGTTCGCGGCGAGCATGAGCTCCTCGACCATCGAGTGCGACGCGTCGTGCGCGCGCTTTTCGAGGCCGACGGTCTCGCCGCGCGCGTCCACGAGGACGCGCACCTCGGGGACGTCGAGCTCGAGGCTCCCGGCCGCCAGGCGCCTGGCGCGGAGGACCCCGGCGAGCGCCTTCGCCGCGCGGAGCGACTCGGCCACGCCCGGCGGCACGTCGGGCGCGGCCGCGTCGGCGGCGAGAATGGACGGCACCTCGCGGTAGGCGAGGCGCACGGCGCTCCGGATCACGCTGCGCTCGAGCCGGTAACGCCGGCGCCGGCCGGAGGCATCGAAGTCGATCACGACCGTGCGCGCAAGCCGTTCCTCGCCCGGCCGCAGGCTACAGAGACCCGAGGAGAGCGCCTCGGGCAGCATGGGGATCCACCGGCCGGGCAGGTACGCGCTGTTGCCGCGCGCGACAGCCTCGCGGTCGAGCGCGGAGCCCTCGGCCACGTAGTGGCCGACGTCGGCGATGTGCACGTGCGCGCGCCAGCCCTTGGCGACCTTTTCGACGTAGATCGCGTCGTCGAAATCCGAGGCGTCGAGGGGGTCAATCGTGCACGCCGGCTGCGCGGTGTAGTCGGCGCGGCGCCCGCGCTCAAGCTCGGGGATGCCGGGCGCGAAGGCGCGCGCCTCGGCGAGGGCCTCGCCGGGGAATTCCTCGCGTAGGCCGAACTCGCGCACGATGCTCGTCGTCTCGACCTCAAGGTCGCCGGCCCGGCCGAGGACCTCGGCGATCTCGCCGACCGCGCTCTCGGCGCGCGAGGGGTAGCGCGTGAAGCGCACGACGACCTTCTCGCCCGCGTGCGCGCCCCCGACGCCGCCCTTTGCAACGCGCACGAGCTCGCCGAGCGCCGGGTCGTCGGGCACGACGTGCGCGCCCGCGCGCTGCTTTCGGAACGTGCCTACGACGTGCGTGCGCACGCGCTCGATCACCTCGACCACGCGGCCGCGCCGGCGCGGAGGGGAGCCGGCCCGGGCCGCGTCCGAGCGCCCGCGGCGGGGCTTCTTCCCGCGCCGCGGCTCGCGCTCCGCCCGTTCGTAGAGGAGCTCGACCGCGACGCGGTCACCGTCCATGGCGCCGCCGAGGTCGCGCGCCGGAATATAAACATCCGCCTCGCCCGCCTCCTCGGGCCGCAGGAACGCAAAGCCCGCGGCTTTCACGTCGAGCGTGCCGGCGAGGCGCGGGAGCGCGCGGCGCGCCTGCCGCCGGGCGCCGCGCTCCTTGACTTTCACGCGCTCGGCGAGCGCGTACCTCCGCCCCTTGACGCAGGCGACGCGGCCGTGCGCCTCGAGCTCGCGGAGCGCGGCACGGAAGAGGGGGTAGTCGTCGCCCGCGTGGCCGACCGCGCGCGCGAGCGCCCGCCGCCGCATGGGGCGCGCATCCTTGCGCGCGAAGAACGCCAAGATGTCCTTCTCGATGCTCATGCGGGGATTCTATCCGCCCGCGAGTGCGCGCACAAGCCGCGGGGAGGGGCGGAGGGATTCCCCTTGACCGCCGCCCGCGACCGCGCTACCCTGTCGGCATGATGACGGAAGCGGACAATGCCAGGGACGTGGAGCGGGAGGAGGGCGGGGACGAGGCCGCGCGCGGCTTCGGGCGCGGGCGGGCGATCCTCGTCGCCGCCGGGCTCGTCCTTGCGGCGGCGCTCGTCGCCTTCATCGCGCTCGTGGTCTGGCCGCACCTGCGCGTGCGGAGCGTCGTACGCGAGGTCTCGACGGGCCGGTACATGGAGCCGGCCGCGATCGATGAGGCCATCGAACGGCTCGGCGGGGCCGAGCGCGCGGTCGAGCGCCTGCGAGGCTACCTGCGCGCGCCCGCGAAATACGCCCCGAACCGGCCGGGCGCGGCCTGGCTCCTCGGACGGTGCGGCGTCGGCGCCGCGGACGCGCTCGTCGAGTGCCTTGCCGACGCCGACGCCGAGGTCCGCGAGACCGCGGCCATGGCGCTCGGAGCGCTCGGAGCGCCGGCCAAGAACACTAAGGACGCCGAGAGCGCGCTCGAGCGCGCGCTGAAGGACGAAAACGCCGAGGTCCGCGCCGCCGCGGCCAGGGCGCTCAAGCGCGTCCGCGCCGCGCCGTAGCGCGGGGCGCAGATTCCACGAAAGACCGCCGAACCGAACGCCCTCCAGGGCGTCTATCCTTATGGAGGGGCGCCGGTTCCGTCGCCCCGGGTCCCGGCTCGCGCCTCCCCCGCCCCGGCCGCGCCTCCCCCGCCCCGGCCGTGCCGGGTCGGAAGCACTGGAGCGGCCGCGCGCGTTCCGGTAGAATGGTCGTTCGCTCGTGACGCCCAGGTGAAGGAGACGTTCCATGCGCCTGTCCGCCCTGATGCTTCTCTTTCTGCTCCCGTTCGCACCGGCGAGCCTCGCGGCCGAGGCCGCGCCTCCCGCCGAGGCCGCGCCTCCCGCTGAGGCCGCGCCTCCCGGCACCGAGGACCTCGAGTGGGCCGGCGAGCACGTCAAGGCGGGACGCTACAAGACCGCGATCGAGCGCTGCGAGAAGGTCGTCAAAATGAACGGCGCGCTCGCCGGAAAGGCGCGCGCTCTCCTCGCGCGCGTCTACCTCGAGATCGCCGAGTCGGAGAAGGCGCTCGCGGTCGCGGGGAAGGTCCCGGCGAAGGACCCGGTTTTCATCGAGACCGCTGCGCTCGCGGGCGAGGCGTGCCTCGCGCTCGGGCGGCCGGACGAGGCGCTGAAGCGTTTCACCGCGGCGTTCAACGCCTCGGGCGAGACGGACGCGCGCGCGCGCGCGGGGATCTACCTCGCGCACATGGCCCGGGGCGAGCACGCCGAGGCGCGCATCGCGAGCGAGCCCTTCTATCAGCAGTACCAGAAGGACGGGAAGGTCTTCCTCCGCGGCGGGAAGAAGGTGAAGGACGCGGGCGAACTCGTGGCGCTCGCGCGCACGCTGTGGAGCGAGGACCCGCAGCACGCCTTCGACGCATTGACCGTGGCCGAGAAGATGGCGCCGGAGGACCTCGAGGCGGCCGTGCTCTCCGGGTTCCTCGCACTGGAGTATTATAATTTTCCGGAGGCGCTCAAGACCTTCACGCGCGTCCTCGCGCGCAACCCGAAGCACCCGCGCGCCAAGCTGGGGTTCGCACTCTACCAAATGCGCAAAAGCAAGTACGAGCTCGCGGAGAAGGCCGCGCGCGAAGCGCTCGCGGTCGCGCCGAAGCTCGAGGGCGCGCGCCTCGTGCTCGCGCGCCTCTACCTCGTGGACGACCTCTACGAGGAGTACGAGAAGGAGCTCGCGGCCGTGCTCGAGGTCGCGCCCGGCTCGGTCGAGGCGCTGAGCGAGCAGGCGGCCTACAAGCTCGTGCGCGGGGACGATGCGGGCTACAAGGCGATCCGCGAGCGGATCTTCGCGGTCAACCCGCGCTGCGCGCTCTTCGAGTGCACGGTGGGCGGCGCGCTCGAGCGGCGGCGGCGGTTCGAGGACGCGCTCGCGCACTACCGCGAGGCCGTGCGCCTCGACCGGGCCGACTGGCACGGCCACTTCGGCGCGGGGATGAACCTCCTGCGCCTCGGCCGCGAGAAGGAGGGCCGCGCCTACCTCGAGGACGCGTGGAAGCTCAACAAGTTCAACGTCTGGTGCCGGAACCTCCTCCAGGTCACGGACAAGGTCTTCCCGCCGACGCCCGGTGCGAAGCCCGACTTCCATACCTTCAAGACCGACCACTACGTGATCCGCGTGCACAAGGACGACGCCGGCGTGATCGAGCCGGTCGCCCGCGAGGTGCTCGAGGGCGCGTGGGCGCGCTACAAGGCCAAGTACGGCTTCGAGCCGCCCGCGCCCGTCCTATTCTATTTCTACACGAAGCAGTCGGACTTCGCCGCGCGGACCGTGGGCCTGCCCGCGATCCCCGCGAACGGCGCCTGCTTCGGGCGGGTCATCACGCTCTCCGGGCCGCGCGTGGCCGAGGGGCGGGTCAAACAGGGGAAGTGGCCCTACTCCTGGGCCACGGTCTCGGAGCACGAAATCATGCACTCCTTCACCGGGCACCTCTCGGGCCAGCGCGTGCCGCGCTGGCTCAACGAGGGGATCTCGGTCTACGAGGAGGGGTTCCCGCGCCTCGAGTGGGACCCGATGTTCGTGGCCCACGCGCGGCGGGGGCGCCTGCCCTCGGTCACGGTGATGAGCGCGAACATCACGCGCCCTAAGAACCCGCGCGAGATCGCGCTCGCCTACTGCTACGGCGCCGAGATCGTGCGCCATCTGCACGAGAAGTACGGCGTGGAGAAGCTCATCGGGATGGTCCGCGCCTTCGCCGACGAGCGGCCGCTCGGCGACATCGTGAAGGAGTCGCTCGGCGTCGAGCTCGAGGCCTTCGACGCCGAGTGCCGGGCCTACGGCGCTAGGCGCGCCGAAGGTTACGCCATCCCCGCAGGCGTAACCGAGCCGGCGGACCTCGTCAAGCTCGAGGCCGCGGCGAAGGAGGGGGGCGGCGCGGACGCGTGGGTCTCGCTCGCCGAGGCGTACCTCGCCTCGAAGCGCGGAAGCGACGCGGCCAAGGCGGCGGAAAAAGCCGTCAAGGCCGACCCTAAGAACGCCGCGGCCCACTCGATGCTGGGCCGGCTCGCGCACGCCGAGGGAAAGGTCGAGGAGGCCCGCGCGCACCTGGAGAAGGCGCTGGCGCTCGCGCCCGAGAGCTACCTGCCGAACTACTACCTTGGTCGCCTCGCGCTCGACGGGGGCAACGAGAAGGGGGCCATCGCGTATCTCGAGAAGGCGCGCGCCGCCGGACCGCGGGTGGTCGGCGCGGAGAGCGCCTACGCGCTCCTCGTCAAGCTCTACAAGCGGGCCGGCGCGCGCGCGAAGGTCGAGGCGACGCTCCGCGCGCAGGTCGAGGTCCAGAGCACGGCCTGGGCCGAGGCGCTCGAGCTCGGCAAGCTCTACTACATGGACGGAAACCATAAAAGCGCGGCCTGGGCCATGCTCCAGTGCATCCGAACGAACCCGTACGTCGCCGAGTCGCACCTCTGGCGCGGCCGCGCGCTCGAGAAGCTGGGCGAGGCCGCGCGCGCGCGCGACGCGTTCCGTGTGGCGATGCGCCTCGCGCCCAAGGGCGTGCCCGCGCGGCTGGGACTCGCGCGCGCCGCGCTCGCACTCGGAAAGGCCGACGAGGCGCTCTCCGCCGCGCGCGAGGCGCTCGCCCTCGACCCGGGCAACGCGCAGGCCGAGGACCTCGCCCGGAAAGCCGAAGCCGCGGGCGGCGGCCCGGACGCGGGCGGCGGGGAGAAGAAGCCCGAGGCGGCGCCCGAGATCGAGCGCGAGAGCGCGCCCGATGTCGAGGCGGCGGCCGGGGCCGCACGCGCGGCATAGAGAAGGCCCCCTGTGCGCGTGCGGGTGAGAAGACTCGCCTCTCTTTTCCTCCTCGCCGCCTCGGCCGGGTGCGCGCCGATGCCCTTCGGCGGCCGGGGGCGGCCGGCGCCGCCGCTCGAGCCGGCGCTCGAGGTGTTGCGCCCACTTCCGAACAAGCCCGTGCACGTGGCCTGGGCGGCCGCGCACGAGACCGCGGAAATCGCGCGCACGGACGAGTTCGTCGTCTTCGGCGTGCCGCTCGCACGCGGGCGGCTGCGCGCGGTGCGCGGCCTCGAGACCGCGGGCGCGGACGGGAAGAAGCTCCCGTCGGTCCTGCGGGCGACCTCGCGCTGGTCGGACGGCTCGATCCGCTGGCTCGAGGTCGAGACCCTCGTGAGCGTGCCCGCGCGCGGGAGCGCGCGCCTCGAGATCCGCCTCGCACCGAAACCGGCGGGCCTCCACCCGCACCTGCCCGCGCAGCCGGCGCCGCCGCCCGCCGAGTTCCGCCGCCGGGTGCGCGTGCGCAGGGACCCGGAGACCGGCCGCATCCGCGTGGACGCGGGCGCGGTCCGCTTCGAGATGAACCCGACGGCCGGGCGCCTTCTCGATCGCCTGAGCGCGGACCTCGACGGCGACGGGCGCCTCGAGCGCGAGGAGGAGGCCGTCGCCTCGCCCGGGCTTGACCTCTTCGTCGAGCGCGCGCCGCGGCGCGCCGCGGGCGGGAAGGCCGCGCCCGAGCGGCTGAGCGTGCTCGGCCGGGGTGGGGCGGCGGAGCTCCGCGCCGAGGTCGAGGAGTCCGGGCCCCTGCGCGCGGTGATCCGCGTCACCGGCTGGCACGCGGCCGCAGCCAAGGCCGAGTCCGCACCCGAAGGCGCGTCGCCCGAGCGTTCGACGCCCTTCGTCCTGCGCGTCTACGCCCACCGCGACCGGCCCTGGATCGTCGTGCAGCACACCTTCATCGTCTCGGACAGCCCCTACGAGTGGACGCTCTCCGCCGCCGGCCTGCGCGTCCCGGTGAGGCGGCCGCCGGGGGGGGCCGAGGCCCCGCCGGTCGCCGACGAGGCGCTCGTCCAGGAGAACGCGACGCCGCCCCGCTACCCCGATTTCGCCGGCTTCACGCCGCGGTACCGGCTCCTCTCGGGCGGCGCGCCCGTGGAGGAGGGGCAAGCGCTCAACTGGCTGAGCCTCGCGCCCGGCGGCGCGGGCGCGGGCGTCTGCCTCGCGGTGCGCGGCATGGCGCGCGCCGCGCCGATGCGCCTCGCCATCGACGGGAAGAGCGGCGCCATCGAGGCGCACCTCCTCACGCGCGAGGCGTGGGAGGAGCTCCTCCCGCCCGATGCGCGGGGCGAAAAGGGCGCGCACGGCTGGCTCGAGTTCACCCGCACCGAGGGCCACGCGCGCTACGGGGCGCCCGACGCCGTCCCCTCGCCGCCGCCGGTCGACCGGACCGCCGTGGGCGCGGCGCGCACGCACGAGATATTGCTCCTCTTCCACGACGGGAAGAAATCCGACGAGCGCCTCGCCGGCGCGGCCGCGGCGTTCAGCGAGCCCCTCGTTGTATTGCCCGACCCGGAGGAGCTCGCCCGCTCGCGCGTGCTCGGGCACCTGCCCGTGCCCGGCGCCGCCGCGCCCCGGCTCGCGCGCGGCGCCGCGCGACTCGCCGAGTGGGCGCGTCTTCACGCGGAGGACTGGTTCGGCTGGCACGGCGCCTGGGACGAGGGCGGCCTCCAGTCGGTCTACGGCGAGATGGACGGTCTCGACATCGGCGCGCGTTGGTGGAACTGGCACGGCCGCCACGGCTGGGCCCAGGACGCCGGCGCGCCGCGCGAGGGCCTTCTCCTCCAGGCGCTGCGCACCGGCGACGCGCGGCTCTGGCGCCTGGCGGCGCGCACGGTGCGCCACAGCTTCGACGTGGACACGGTCCACTGGGCGCGCGAGGGGGAGAAGGGGCTCGTCGGCTTCTCGCACCGGCCGGGCGCCACGCACTGGTCGGGCTCGGCGCGCCGGGCGTGCGAGGCGACGCACCCGGGCATGTGGCTCCTCTATGCGCGCGCGAGCGGCGACCGCCGTGCGCTCGACGCGGTGCGCCTCGCGCGCGCGGCGTTCGAGGGGTGCACGCTCGACGACGTGCGGCCGCACGACTACGCCGGCGCGATCTCGCCGGCCGAGGCCGCGCACGTGCGCGCGCTCGCCGCGTTCCACGCGGACGCCCCGGACGGGAAGCTCCGGGCGCGTCTCGAGGCGCTCGTCGGGGAACTGGCCGCGCGCCTGCGCCGCGGCGCGCCGGAGGAGGCGGTCTGGTACCCCGAGCTCCTGCCCGCACTCGAGGCGTACTACCGCGCCTCGGGCTCCGAGGCGGCCGCGGAGCTCCTCGTGCGCGCGACGCGCCGGCTCCAACGCGCGCGCGCGTACGGGTACGCCGCGCCCACCCGTGCGCCCGGCGCTCGCGCGGCGGCCTACGCCTGGCGCCTCACCGGCGACCGCCTCCTCCTTGAGCGCGCACTCGCGGCCGAGAAGGGGGAGGCGGCTTGGCGCGCGGGCGCGCCCGGCGCGACCGTGACGCGCGACCTCGCCCGCGAGATCCGCGCCCTCGCCGACCTCGCGCAGGTACCCTATCTCGCCCAGGCGCTCCGCGAGGCGGGGATCGAGATCGAACCGGAGGGGAAAGCCGGCAGGGAAGGCGCGCCGTAGCCGCCCGCGCCCGCTTGCGCTCGTGCGGCCCCGGCCGATAGAATGCCCCCATGAGTTCGCCGAAGGAAAAAGCCGAGGCCCTCGTCCGCCGCCTCGCCGGGGCGGGCCACCGCGCGGTGCTCGCCGGCGGGTGCGTGCGCGACCTCTTGCGCGGGGTCGAGCCCGAGGACTGGGACGTCGCGACCTCGGCGGGATTCGATGAGATCGTGCGCCTCTTCCCGGAGGCGAGGCCCGTGGGCGCGGCCTTCGGCGTCGCGCTCGTGATTGACGGGCCGGACGCGTTCGAGGTCGCGACCTTCCGCCGCGAGCGCGGGTACTCCGACGGCCGCCACCCGGACGCGGTGGACCCGGGCTCGCTCGAGGAGGACGTCCGCCGCCGCGACTTCACGATCAACGCAATGATGCTCGACCCGGCGACCGGCGAGGTCCTCGACCTCGTCGGCGGGCGGGCGGACCTCGCCGCGCGCCTCGTGCGCTGCGTGGGCGATGCGCGCGCGCGGCTCGACGAGGACCGGCTGCGCCTCGTGCGCGCCGTGCGCTTCGCCGCGCGCCTCGCCTTCGAGATCGAGCCGGAGACGCTCGCGGCCGTGCGCGAGCTCGGCCCGCACGTCGCGAGCGTGAGCGCCGAGCGCCTGCGCGACGAGCTCCTGAAGATGCTCACTCCCGGCGGCGCGTGCGCGCGCCGGGCGCTCGAGCTCCTGCGCGAGACGCGCCTCCTGCGCGAGATCCTGCCCGAGCTCGTGCCCATGGCCGGCACGCACCAGAACGTACGCTACCACCCCGAGGGCGACGTGTGGCAGCATACGCTGCTCGTCCTAGAGAAGCTGCCGGCGGCGTCCCCCGCGCTCGCGATGGGGGCGCTCCTCCACGACGTGGGCAAGCCCGTCGTCGCCGGGGCCGCGGGCGGCGGCTTCCGCACACATGATGAAGTGGGCGCCGAGATCGCCGAGACGCTCCTGCGGCGGCTGCGCTTCTCGAACGACCGGATCGAGCGCGCCGTGAGCCTCGTGCGCGAGCACATGCGCCTCAAGGACCTGCCGCGGATGCGACCGGCGAAGCTCGCGCGCTTCCTGCGGCGCGCGGACGTGGCCGACCACCTCGCGCTCCACAAGGCCGATTGCGAGGCGAGCCACGGGGACCTCTCGATCTGGGAGTTCGCGCGGAGGAAGCTCGCGGAGCTGCCGCCCGAGCGGCTGCGGCCGCCGCGCCTGGTGACGGGGCGCGACCTTCTCGCCATGGGCCTCGCGCCCGGGCCGCGCGTGGGCGAAGTCCTCGCGGCGCTCGAGGAGGCGCAACTCGAGGGGAGAATCTCAACGCGCAAGGAGGCGCTGGCGCTCGCGCGCGCTCTGGCGGGAGAGAGCGAAAAGGACTGAGCGGCGCCGGGAGGGGAGGAGGGGGCGCCCCCTACGGCTTGACCTCGATCGCCGGCGCGGTCTTGCGCAGCCACGCGGCCCAGCGGGCCGCGTCGTTGCCGAACTCCTGCCCGGTGATGAACTCGAGCGAGTCGGCCGCGGGGTTGATGAGCTCGCGCGTCATACCCACCTTCCCGGGCTCCGGCAGGAAATCGGCGGCCATCCCGCCCAGCCCCGTCCCCTTGCGCCGGGGCTGGCCGCTCAGGATACGGACGAGCTCCCAGATCGCGCGGCGGTCGCCGATCTGGCGGATCGCCGCGGCGGCGAGGCGCCGGTAGGAGTTCTCGAGGGCGGCGAGGCGGACGAGCTGGGTGAGCGCGAAGTCGTCGCGTCGCTCGCGGATGAGCTTCACCGCCGCGTTGCGCACGTCCACGTGGAGGTCGGCGACGGCCAGGTGCGCGATGAGGTTCGAGTACTTCGGCCCCTGCGGGTCGTCCTCGTAGCCGATGCGCCCGAGCGCGAGGAGCGCCTCCTTGCGCGCGGCCGCCTTCTTCCCCGAGCGGGTCGCGTGCGCGAGGACGAGGCGGTAGTTGTCCGCGTCCTTCTCGATCGCCGCCTGCGCGGAGGCGACCTCCTCGGCGTCCTCCGAGGCGAGCTTCGCCACGAGCGCGAGCATCTCGGCGAGCCGCGCCTCGGCCTCGCGCTTTTCGCGCTCGGCCCTCTCGCGCGCCTCCTGCTCGGCCGGGCTGAGCCACCGGCCGTCCCCGAAGGCGTAGCCCTGCGCCTTCATGGACTCGGCGAGCGTCATCCAGCGGCCCTCGTGCTTCACGTGGCCGAGAAGACGGTGCGCCTCCTCGTGCTCGGGCTCGATCTTGAGGGCCGCCTCGCACTCGGCGCGCATCTCGTTCGACAGGGCCTTCTCGCGGCACCACCGGGCGAGCTCCAGGTGCCCGGCGAGGTCGTCGGCCTCAAGCGCCCCGGAGCGCTCGGCGTAGATCTCCTCGGCCGTCGGCGTGCGTTCGATGCGAAGGACCGCCGAGCGCGGGTAGACGAACTTGCCGGAGCCGCGGCGGACGATCACCTCGTCGCCGCGGACCTCGGCCTTGCCCTCGACCTTGCCGCCGTCCTTGAGGTAGATGATGTCCGCGCGTGCGGCGTCCGCACCGAGAAGCGCGAACGCGAGCGCGAGCGCGGGAATCGTCCTTCGCATGGCGTCTCTCTCTCCGGGGGCGGCTACCGCGGCGCGGCCTACGGCCCCTCGCCCTTGAGGATCGTGCCGTCCGGCATCATGACCTCCACGCGCGCCTTGACCGCGCGCTTCGCCAGCGTCGAGTGCGCGGCGATGACGAACTCCTTGCTCTCACCCGGCCTCAGCACGAGCGACTCGGCCGTGAGGCGCTGGCCGGTCGAGAGCTCCACGTTCGTCCAGTTCGGCGCGAACCCGGCGCGGAGGAAGCGATGCTGCGACCGGATCTTCAGCGGCGCGCGGCCCGTGGCCGTGAAGAAATCCGCATGGACCGCGCCTACGACGACCTGCTGGTCCGTCCTGTTGATGAAGCCGATGTAGCAGATGAGGTTGTTCCCGCGCTTCTCGATCCCGCGGACCGTGACCGCGGGGGCGTCGGCCGCGGGCTTGAAGGGGGCGTCGTAGGGGTTCGCCGGCGCGGCGGGCTCGGCCGGCTCGGCCGCCGCGGTCACGGGCTCGGCCGGCTTCTCCGGTTCGGGCGGCGGGGGCGGGCTGAAGGCGGCGCTCCGCACCGTGAGGGGCGCGCGGTGCTTGGGCGTCTCCGGGGGCGCGGGCTCGCCGGGACGCCGGGCCCGGCCGAGGATGCGCGCGCGGAGCTCGGCCATCCGGCCGGTCGCCTCGACCGCCTTGTCGTGCTCCTCGGAGCCGGGAAGGGCGCAGGCGAGCAGCCGCTCGGCGGCCTTGCGTGCCTTCTCGGCGGCTCCGACCGTCTGCGCGGCCTCGGCCGCGGAGACCGCCTTGTCCATCCCGTCCTTGAGAGCTCTCACGTTCGGCGGCTCGCTGCCGCAGCCGGCCAGGAGGCATACAGCCAGCCCCAGCGCCATCGCGGCCGGAATCCTCGATCGCGTCATCCCTTCGCCCCCGTTTCCCGCTCTTTCTCGCGCTAGCGGTACCGGATGCCCACGAGCATCCCGGCCCCTTGACAGGCGGTGCAGACGGACTGCCCGCCCGTGACGATTCCCCCGCCGCCGCCGCCGCCGAGTCCCATCAGCTCGATCCCCCCCTTGCCCGCACAGTTCGGGCAGGGGTACTGGTACTCCTTGATCACGGTCATGATGGCCTCGGCGCCGAACGCGCGCAGGATGCCCGAGCGGGCCTCGGCCGGCTGCTCCTTCCACCAAGTCTCCGGGTCCGTCTGCGACCCGGCGCCGCCGGCGCCGCCACCGCCGCCCCGGGTACCACCCCGGCTGCGGCCGCCGCCACCGATGACCGCGCCCCCACCCCCGCCGCCGCCGCCGCCGCGCAGCCAGGTGCCGAAGCCGAACTTGGCGTCGTGGTAGCTCGCGACGGCCTCCTGCTCGATCTCGACGCCCCCCTCCCCGACGGTCATGATGCGGGTGAGGCGGCCGTCCCAGAAGGCCTGCACCTCCTTCTCGGGGATGTCGAGCTCATCGGCCACGGCCTTTCGGATGTCGCCGCTGATGCCGCCGCGCCGGTCGGTGACGTAGGCGCGGGACTCGGCGAAGGTGCGGTCGCGCTTTCGGCCCGTCTCGAGCACCTCGCTCCGGATCTCGAGGACGATCTCCTTGGAGATCTTGATCTCTCCGGGGCCGCCTTCGCGCTTGAGCACGATCTCCTCGTCGTTCTCGCGGAGCATCTCGCCCACGTACGGCTCGGGGTGGCCCCGCACGAAGACGCGCTTGAGGGGAACCTTCCGCCCGGTGGGGATCTGGGAGAAAACGCATCTCCCCACGAACCGGTCGAAGTAGTAGTACCAGAGCGCCACGCACTGCGTGCGGAGGTACTTCCGGGCCTTCTTCTCGATCTCGGGCCGCAGGGCGACGATCGCGGCCGCCCCCTCGTGCTCGGCGTGGTCCTTCTCGAGCTCGCCGATGCACTTGAGCGCCAGCCGGTAGCGCCGGGCCACGTAGTGCTGCCGGAAGGTCTCGCACAGGGCGCGCGCCCGGAGCTTCTTCTCGATCGCCTGGATGCGCACCAGGCGGTCGCTCACGCGCTCCTTCACGGCCTCGTCAAGGACGATGGCCTTGGCGATGTGGTCGCGCGCCTCCTGGACGAGCTCGACCGCCTCGCAGAAGTCCGCGAGCTTGAGGTGGTCGGCCACGCTGTTCGGATCGATCTTGATCGCGCGGCGGTCGTACCTCACTCTCCGCGGGTAGACGAGGAACTCCTCGATCTTCACCTTCCTCCGACTGCGGATGAGATCGACCTGCCAGCGCCACCTCGGCACGTTGGCCGTCTGGATGTAGACGAACTTGTCGTTCGAAAGGTCCTCGAGGAGCAGCCCCCGGTGCACGCCGCCCTTGACGTCGGTGATCTCGATCCCGTCGACGAGCTCCCCGCGCGCGAGGCGCGAGTGGGCGAACCGGCTCACTCCCATGCCCAGCGCCCGCTGGACCCGGCGCAGCTCGATGGGGTCCAGGGCCTTCCAGGTCAGGTCCACCTCCTCACCCGTGTCGCCCATGAGGAACTTGAAGCGCTTCTCGTCGTGCTGGACGATCTCGCCGGGGTACTCCTCGCCCCCGACCACGACGTACGTGATCCCGCCGGCCGCGGCGCGCGCCTCCGGGGGGGAGGCGACGGCGACGGACAGAACCAGGCCGCTGACTGCGATCAGGCGAAGGCGACTCACGCTTCTTCCCTCCCCGCGTCCTACTCGAAGCGGACCGAGTCCAGGTAGAACAGCCCCTTGCCCCGCCGGTGGTAGAGCAGGAAGTAGACCACCCGCGTTCGGTCCAGGCCCTTGGGCTTGGCACTGAAGCGCCAGTTCGTGGCCTCGCTCTTGTACAGATCGATCTTCGAGGTCGGCCGGAGCGTGACGCGCACGTTCGGCGTCCACCCGGGCTTCAGGAACTTGGAGCGCGCCTCGAAGAAACCGCTCCCGCCGGTAACCGCGAAGGCCACCCCCACGGGCTTCCCGGTCCCGTTGTAGATGTTGAAGACGATGCTCTTCTTCCCGGCGAGGTTCAGGGCCTGGTGCAGGCCCACCGCGACCTTGTCCTGGTCCCCGCCGGCCGGGATCTGGACCGAGAGGATCCGGTTGTTCGTGCCCGGCGCGCGTATCACGCTCAGCGCGGCCTTCCGGCCCCAGCCCTCCGCCTGCCAGCCCGGCTGGATCTCGAGTCCCTCGACGACCTTCGGTAGCGGCTCCGCCGGGCCCTCGGGCGGCTTTTCCGGGTCCGCGGGCGGCTTCTCCGGGCCCTCGGCCGGGGCCTCGGGCTTCTCCGGCGGAGGCGCAGCCACGTCCTCCGGCTTGACCGCGAGGAGGTCCTCGGCCGGGACGCGGGGCCTGAGCCGCTCGATCCGGCGGGCGACCTCGGCCCGGTCCGGCGCGTCCGGCCGCGCGAGGAGGTAATCCTTATAGAACCGGAGCGCAGCGGCGAGGTCGCCCAGGCGCTCGCTCCCGCGCGCGGCGGCGAGGAGCACCGCCGGAGGCGCGCCCGGCGCGGCGAGGAGCGCGCGGTAGGCCGCGCGCGCCTCCGCAAGAAGGCCCACCCCCTCGAGCCACCGGGCGAAGGCGAGGAGCCTCGCGGGGGGCGCCCCCTCGAGCTCGCGGCGGCGGCCGTCGACGTCGTACTCGATTCGCTTGACTCGGTCGCGCCGGAAGCGCCAGCGGCCCCTCCGCTCGTTCCGATCCCTCATCACGATGACGACCTCGTGTTCGGTAACCCTGCGCACGCGGCCGACGATCAGGGTGTCGTCGTTGAAGACGACCGTGTCCTCGACCGGGAGGGGCCCGAGATCCGGGGCGTGCGCCGGGCCGGCGCCCGCAGCCGGGCTGGCGCCCGCGAAGGCGGCCGGGGCCGCAGCCGCGGCGAGAACAAGGGCGAGAATCCCCCTCACAGGACGCATACGGGCCTGCCTCCGGACACGGAACCTCCCATGCTGCTAAACCCCCTCCGCCGGGGGCCGGTCACGCGCATCCGGAGGGGCCGCCCCCCCCGTCGGAGAAGCCGTTACCCTTGACCACAGAACGGGTTCCGCAGAGGAACCGGACCGCGCTCTCGATCAGCGCCTCCCGCCAGGGGAGGCCGTAGAAGTTGTGGTTCGCACCCTCGATCGTGCTGCGCTCCATCGCGAGCCCGTTCTCGTGCGCGAGCGGGGCCCAGGCGTCGCTCCAGCCGGCCTCGCCCTCGCGGTCCGCGCCGCCGTAGAGAAAGAGCGCCCGCCCGCGCCAGCGGCCGAGCGCGGCCACGAGGTCGCGGCGCGAGGCCTTGAGGTTGCGCATCTCGCCCTCCGGCGTCGTCCGCACGGCGGCGCCGCGCTCGCGCGCAAAGAGGTAGCGGAGCGCCGCGCCGAGGCGCGCCGGAGCGCGCAGGACGCGCCCCCACGCGCGCGGGCTGAGGAGCCGCCGCGCGAGGTGCGCGGCCCGGCCCGCGCACCGTGCGCGGTCCGCCGCGCGCGTCCGCTGGCCCTGGAAGGGAAGCGTCGAGACGCAGACGAGCCGCTCGAAGCACGGCTCCAGCGCGGCCGCGCCGAGCGCGATGTTGCCGCCGCTGCACAGGCCAAAACCTGAAAGTCGCTCGGCGCTCGTCTCGCCCCGCAGGAACGCCGCGGCCGCGAGCGCGTCGTCGATCATCGTGTCGAGATCCGCCTCGAGAAAGGCGCCCGTGCTGTCCCCGCGCCCGGCGTGGTCGAAGCGGAGCGCCGCGACGCCCCCGCCGGCGAGCGCGCGGGCGAGGTCCACGAGCACGCGGTGCGGGCCGGTCCGGTTCGAGCCCCAGCCGTGCAGCACGAGGCACGCACCGCGCGCGCCCGCGTCCGGGAGCGCGAGCACGCCCGTCAGCCGCTCGGCGCCGCGCGCGAAGGTCACGGCGCGCTCGGTGAACGCGCGCGCCGAGGTCGCTGGGGAATCAGTCATGGTTCAGTCCAGCTTGAAGTTCTCGCCGAGGTAGACGCGCTTGGCCTCCGCGTCGCCGGCGAGCTCGCGCGAGGCGCCCTCCTTCCAGACCCGGCCCGCGTCGATCATGCAGGCGCGGTCGGTGATCGAGAGCGTCTCGCGCACGTTGTGGTCCGTGAGGAGGATTCCCAGGCCGCCGTGCGCGAGGTCCCGGATGATCCTGCGGATCTCGAGCACCGCGATGGGGTCGATACCGCTGAAGGGCTCGTCGAAGAGCATGAGACGCGGGCGCGTGACGAGCGCGCGCGCGATCTCGAGGCGCCGGCGCTCCCCGCCCGAGAGGCTCGCGGCCTGGCTCCGCGCCAGGCTCTCGAGGCCGAAGCTCTCCATGAGCTCGCCCGCGCGCTTCCTGCGCTCGGCGCGGGACGCGGGCCGCGTCTCGAGGATCGCAAGGAGGTTCCCCTCCACCGTGAGCCGCTGGAAGACCGAGGGCTCCTGCGCGAGGTACCCCAGCCCGAGGCGCGCGCGCTTGTACATGGGCATGCGCGTCACGTCCCGGCCGCCGAGCACGACGCGCCCCGCGTCCGGGCGGATGAGGCCCACGACCATGCGGAAGCTCGTGGTCTTGCCCGCCCCGTTGACGCCGAGGAGCCCCACGATCTCGCCCGGCCGCACCTCGAGCGAGACGCTCGAGACGACCTCGCGCCGGCCGTAGCGCTTGACGAGCCCGTGCGTGGAGAGAAGCGGCTCGGCCATCAATGCAGCACCCGGAACCGGTTCAGCGGCCAGACGAGCAGAACCGCCCGGCCGACGATCTTTCCGGCCCGGACGGGCTTGTGCCAGTAGCGCGCGTCCGAGGAGCGGGGGCTGTCGTCGCCGAGGGGCATGTACTCGTCCTCCATGAGTCTGCCCACGAGGTACGTCCCGCCGAAGCGGTCCGTCTCCTCCCGCAGCCACGCGCAGTCGGCGCTGACCTCGGCGCGGTAGTGGAGGTCCCGATCGAGCGCGAGCCGCCGGATCGAGACGCGGGCGCACCGGGCCTCGACCGCGGCGCTCGCGGCCTCGACCGGCGCGCCCACCTGGGAAAAGACGTGCTCGAAGAGCACCTCGCCGTCGATCTCAGCGAGGAGCGCGCCGTCGACGTACGCGAAGGAGAGCGAGTGCGTCCCCCCGCCGCCGACGAAGGTCCGCTGCGCCGTGAGGTCGAGGCGCCTCTCGCCGCGCCGCGCCGCCGGTCCGGTCAGCCGGACCGCGCTCGCCGCCTCGGTGAGCGGCATCTCCAGGCGGAAGACTTGCGGCGCGGGCTCGCCCTTGACGTGACGCGCGAGCTCCGCCGCGAGGGTGCCGCCCTCCTCGAAGACGAATTCGAACGAGAGGCGCAGGTCGCCCACCGGCTCGGCGCGCTTCGCGTTCCCCGTGCCCGGAATCAGGACCGTCTCGCGCCAGGGCACCTTGGGCGGTTCGAGCAGGGAGGCGACGAGCGGCACCCCCCCGAGCCTCGCGTGCAGCCGCTTCCGCCTCCGATGCAGCGCCCCGCCCGTGATCGGGAACGTGCGCGCGCAGGCGGGACACGCCGCCTGTGCCGCGCCGGTCGCGTCCCTCGTCAGGTCATGCTTGTGCACGCGGAAGGTGTGCCGGCAGTCGAGGTAGGCGCACGTGAAGCGGTAGATCGGCTGTCCGTCGGCCCGCCCGAGCGGGTCGCGCGCGGCCACGGCGCCGTCGGCGCCGATCGGCTCGCGTGCGTCGAAGACCTCGCCGCAGGCGTCGCACCGAACGAAGGGGTGGGCGGTGTCGAGCCACGCGTTGACGCGCCCGCGGCAGCCGGGGCAAACGAGCGGGTAGTGTCCGGCGCGGATGTACTGGTCCGTGACCGGCTGTCGGTGCTCGATGCGGGCGCCCTCCGCCGAGGCGCGCGCGTCGGTGCGGAGCGTCGGCCCGGCCGCGGCCTCGCCGTCGTAGCGCCAGGCGCCGGGCGTGCGCTCGCGCCAGTATTTTCCGAAGAGCCGCCCGTTCCGGACCGTCGCGCCGTCGTAGACGCGGACCCAGGCGTCCTCCTGCACCGCGCCCGGCTTGCGCTCGATCGCCGCGCCGCCTTCGAGATCGCCGCCCGCGTGGAAGTCCCCGCCCCGGATGAGGACCACGTCGCCCGGCATGCCCACGAATCGCTTGATGTAGTCGACCTCGCGCCCCTCGTGCCGCACGTAGTGCTTGAAGACGTAGATTCCCCAGCGCTGGACCCTCTTCCAGGGCTTGACCGCGATGACGCGGTCGCCGTGCGCCGGGTCGCCCAGGAGCGTGGGCTCCATGGACTTCGAGGGGATCTTGAAGAGCTGCAGTACAAAGATGCGCAGCACGATCGCCGCGGCGACCGCCACGATCACGGCGCGGTAGGACTCGGTCCGGTGGGCCCGGCGCTTCTCGGCCTCGGTCCGGGGCTTCTTCTTCGCCAAGGGGAGGCGCCTCCTCTCCCCCGACTATAGGACGCGCCGCGCCCCCGCGCAAGGGGAGGTCGGGGGGCGGGGGGGAGGAGCTACTGGCCGACGCGAGCAGCCTCTGATGGAAGGACGCGTCCGAGATCGCTCAGCGTCCTGGCGGTCGCGGCGCGAACGTTCTCGTCCTTGTCCTTCAATAAGCGCTCCAGTTTCTCGACGATCTCCTCGGAGTCCAGCGCGATGCTGCGCAGGGCATCGGCGGCGCAGGTGCGAACGCTCGGGTCCGGGTCCGAAAACAACTCAAGAAGCGCAGGGGCGGCAGCCGCGGCCCCAGGACCTATCCGGCCGAGCGATCGGGCCGCCACACAGCGCACGGGGGAAATGTCCGCTCTCCAGTGCCAGGCAACGCACGTGACGGTATCGGGAGCCCGTGTGCCGGGATCCCGAAGAGCGGCGATCAGCGCGGGCACAGCCTCCCTGGCCGGCGGGCGGATCGCCCCCAATGAACTGGCGGCTTCCCAGCGAACCCGAGGGTCCGGATCAGCCAGGGCCTTCATCAATGGCGGCACCACATCGGCCGGTTCCGCCCGGATGACACCGAGCGCATCTACGGCGTTCCGCCGGACATCCGGGCTCGTATCGCCCGCCGCCCTCACGAGCGCGGGCGCGGCGCCCCTTGCCCCGCTGCCGATCTGGCGAAGAGCAAGAGCCGTGTCGGCACGGACGCGCGCCTTCTCGTGCCGGAGCGAGACGACCAAGGCCGGCACAGCCGGCCAGTTGATGCGCTCAAGCACGCGGATCGCGCTCTCCCTCGCCTCGGGATTCCCCTCCTCGAGGGCACGGACGAGACCGGGCACCGCTTCCCGGTCATCCGGGCAGGCATGGCGCGCCAATCCTCTGATTGCCCACAGGCGAACATTGGGGTCGGCGTCCTCAAGGGTCCGAATGAGCACCGGCACGGCCGACCTTCCGCACCGACGGAGAAGCTCCGTGGCCACGACGCGGTGCAGTCTCTTCTGCCCCGGCATTCGCAGGTACAAGCCCAGCTTGGAGGCAGCTCGCTCCGGGCCTCCAAGTTTCTCAAGGTAGTCCCTCGAATCTAGGAGATCGTGCCAACTGAAAAAGAAGCGGAATGTCTGTCCCTCTGGGCCATCCTCTGCAAACCAATGGCTATCGGCGCACTCCCGGATGACGCGTCGCGCATGCAGAAAAGGCAGCCCCCACAACCCGAAGGCAAATGCACACGCGGGAATGAATACGCAGGCTAGCCCGACCAGCGCAGCCGTCCCCGCGGAAACGCCGGACCGGGCCGCGCGATCCGCATCTTCCTCGTGGTCCATCGCCGCAACCCCGCAGCCCTTCAAGAACGCGCCTACCCAAGAAGAGTAGCGATCGACGGCCAGGAACGGACATATTCTTTTCCCGCGTCCCGGTTCTTATGGGGGGTAAGACATATGTGCGCCGCCAGCTTGCTTCCTACTTCCCCAGCACGTAGGAGAAGATGAGCGGCGCGACGATGGAGGCATCGGACTGGATCACGAACTTCGGCGTGTCCACGTCGAGCTTGTGCCAGGTGATCTTCTCGTTGGGCATCGCGCCGGAGTAGCCGCCGTAGGAGCACGTGGCGTCGGTGATCTGGCAGAAGTAGGCCCAGTAGGGCACCGGCCGCTTCATGTCCTGCCGGATCATGGGCACCGAGCAGATGGCGAAGTCGCCGGCGATGCCGCCGCCGATCTGGAAGAAGCCCACCGGCACCTTCCGCTCCACGCGGTCGAGGTACCACTCGGTGAGAAGCTGCATCTGCTCGGTGCCGGAGCGGACCGCGCCGTGGCTCTTGAGCTTTCCTTCCATCACGCGCGCGCAGAACATGTTGCCGAGGGTCGAGTCCTCCCAGCCGGGCGAGAGGATGGGCAGGCCCCTCTCCTTGGCCGCGAGCACCCAGGAGTCCTCGAGCGGCACGTGGTTCTTCCCCTTGCACTCGGGCCGGTCGAGGAGGCCGTACATGTATTCGTAGGGGAACTTCGGCTCGTTCTTCTCCAGGGCCTCCTGCCACATCTCGAGCAGGATCGAGTCGGACCAGACCATGACCTGCTCGGGGATGCAGGTGTCGGTCACGCGGTTGAGGCCGTCGTTGCGGAGCGCCCTCTCGTCCTCGGGCTTCAGGTCCCAGTAATTGGGGACCATCTTGTAGCCCCTCTTTCCGAAGAGGTTGAAAACGTCCTCCTCGAGGTTCGCGGCCGTGCAGGAGATCGCGTGGACCTTGCCCTCGCGGATGAGTTCGGCGAGGGAGAGGCCGATCTCGCCGGTGGACATCGCGCCGGCCAGGGAGAGGAGCATCTCGCCGCCCTTGTCAAGAAGCTCGCACCAGGCCCTGGCCGCGTCCACGGTCTCGCGGGCGTTGAAGTGCCTGAAGTGGCGGTCCATGAAGTCGCGGACGGCCGCCATGGCGCGCTCCTCTCTCTCCTTCCGCCCCTCCGGCATCCCACGGCCGGTGGGAACACTGTAATGAAACCGCGACCTCTCTGCAAGCCTTCTTGAGGCGAAAACGGGACGGCCCCGGCCGGCGCGGCTACTCGGCCCTGGGCGGCCGCGTCATGAGCGCGAGCACGGCCTCGCGCGGGGCGATCTCGCCGCCGAAAACGCGCGCGAGCATCTCGGCGATGGGGAGCTCCACATCGCGCGCGCGCGCGAGCTCGACCGCCGCGCGCGTCGTGGGCACGCCCTCGGCGACCCCTTCGGTCGAGGCGAGGATCGCCTCGAGCGCCTCCCCGCGGGCGAGGCGCTCGCCCGTGCGGCGGTTGCGGCTGTGCCGGCTCGTGCAGGTCGCGATGAGGTCGCCGACACCCGAGAGGCCGGCGAAGGTGCGCGCGTCCGCGCCGAGCGCGGCGCCGAGGCGCGCCATCTCGGCCGAGCCGCGCGTGATGAGCGCGGCGAGCGTGTTGTCCCCGAGCTCGAGGCCCGCAGCGATGCCCGCCGCGATCGCGACCACGTTCTTGAGCGCGGCGCCGAGCTCCACGCCGAGGACGTCCGCCGACGTATACACGCGCAGCCTCGGTCCGGCCAGCGCCGCCTGAAACCGCGCGGCGGTCGCCGCGTCGCCGCTCGCGGCCACGACCGAGGTCGGCAGGCCGCGCGCGACCTCCTCGGCGTGGCTCGGGCCGCTCACCACCGCGACGGGCGAGCCGGGGAACACCTCGCGCAGGATCTCGGTCGGACGCTTGAGCGTGCCGAGCTCGAGCCCCTTGGCGCAGCTGGCGACGGGGAGTCCTTCGGGAACCGACAGCGCGATGCGCGCGAGCGTCGGTCGAATGTACTGCGTGGGCACGACCGCGAGCGCGAGCGAGGCCCCCTCGAAGGCACACGCCGCCTCGGCGGTGATCTCGACGGCCTCTGGGATCCCGACGCCGGGCAGGAACTTCACGTTCTCGCGCGTGCGGGCGAGCCTCGCCGCGTAGTCGGGGAAGGCGCTCCAGAGGTGTACGCTTGCGCCGTTCGCCGCGAGCGAGATCGCAAGCGCCGTGCCCCAGGCCCCGTCCCCCAGGACGGCCACGCGCTCGGTCACGAGGCATCCCCCTCCGCCGGTTTCCGTTTTTGCGAGAAGGCGCGCGGCTCCTCTCCGCGCAGGAGCCGCCCCACGTTCGCCCGATGCCGGGCGAGCACCACGGCGAGCGTCAGGCCGCAGAAGGCGACCGCGGTCACACGCGGGAGCGCCCAGTCGATTCCCGTGGCCGTGCCCAGCGCGACCATGAGGCCCGCGCCCGCCCCGACCATCGAGGCGAGCGAGACGTAGCGCCACAGCGCGAAGGCCACCAGCCACGCGAGGAGGGCGCCCGCGGCCGCGTGCGGCGCGACCGCGGCCAGCGCGCCGGCGCCCGCCGCCGCACCCTTGCCGCCGCGCAGGCGCAGGTACACCGGCCAGACGTGACCGGCGACCGCGGCGAGCCCGGCCGCCGCGCGCAGCGGAATCTCGAGCTCCGCGCCGCCATATCCCAAAAGCGAAGGCAGGAAAAACGCGGGCGCGAAGCCCTTGGCGGCGTCGAGCCCGAAGACAAGGACGCCCCACGCGCGACCGCAGGCGCGGGCCACATTGGTCGCGCCGATGTTGCCGCTGCCCACCTCGCGCAGGTTCACGCCGCGCACGCGCGCCACGAGCACGCCGAAGGGAATCCCTCCGACGAGGTACCCCGCGAGGACGGCGACGGCGAAGGCGGCGGCGGGCTCCATCGGGCGCTCCCCATTCGCGGGGCGCTCCGGCGCCCCCGCGGAATAATACGCGCCGCGGCGCCGGCAATCAAGGAATCTCGCGGGCGACACCGGCGGCGCCGGCGGCCGGGGGCGGCCGGGGGCGGATCGGGAGCGCGGCCTAGAGGCCGTGCCTCTCGATCAGGCGATAGAGCCGGTTCCGGCTGACGCCGAGGAGGCGCGCGGCGCCGCTCCGGTTCCCGCCGGCCGCGTCGAGCGCGCGCCGGACGACGATCTCCTCGGCCTCGGAGAGCCGCGGGGGCAGCTCCGCACACGGAGCGACCGCGGCGGACGCCCCCGGCGCGCCCGGCGCGCCCGGCGCCCGGGCGGGTGCGGCGATCTCGGGCGGCAGGCTCGCGGGCGTGATCTCGCCGCCCTCCTCGAGCGCGAACGCCCGTTCGACCACGTTTTCGAGCTCGCGCACGTTGCCGGGCCAGCCGTAGGCCAGGAGCAGGCCCAGCGCGTCCTCGCGCACGCGTTTCGGCTCGACCCCGTACTGGCGGGCGAACTTCTCGCTGAAGAACGCGCCCAGGAGCGGGACGTCCTCGCGCCGATCACGCAGGGCGGGCACCTCGATCCGGACGACGTTGAGGCGATAGTAGAGGTCCTCGCGCAGGCGGCCCGTCTCGACGGCCTCCTTCGGGGAGCGGTTCGTCGCCGCGATGATGCGCGCATCGACGGGGATCGGCTTCGTCCCGCCCACGGGCGTGACCTCGTGCGCCTGGAGCGCGCGGAGGAGGTGCGCCTGGACGTCGAGGTTCATCTCGGTGATCTCGTCGAGGAAGAGCGTGCCGCCCGAGGCCGACCGGAAGTAGCCGGGCGCGTCCGAGATCGCACCCGTGAACGCGCCCTTCACGTGCCCGAAGAGCTGGCTCGCCAGGAGCGTGCGCGAGACGCTGCCGCAGTTGAGCGCGAGGAAGAGCCCCTTCGCGCGCGACCCGTAGTGGATCGCCCGCGCGACGACCTCCTTGCCGGTGCCGCTCTCGCCGGCGACCAGGACCGTGCTGCGGTTCCGCTGGAGCGCGGCGACGGCCTCGAAGAGCGGCCCCATCGCCGCGCTCCGGCTGACGAGCGGCGGCGCGTCGGCGTCCATGCGCTCGCGCGCGAGCGCGCGCAGGTGCGCGTTCTCCCCGCGCAGGCGGCGCATCGCGTCGACCTGGGCGAGGATTACCTCCATCTCGAGGAAGTCGATGGGCTTGGTGAGATAGTCCCGCGCGCCGTCGCGGATGGCCGCGACCGCGTCCTTGATCGAGGCGTGCGCGGTCACGAGCACGACCTCGATCGAAGGGTACTGCGCCTTGACCTGGTGCAGGAACTCGTCGCCCTGCATGCCCGGCATGCGCACGTCCGTGAGCACGAGATCGAAGCGTCCGGTGGCCAGGCGCGCCAGGCCCGCCTCGGCGTCGGCGGCCGTCTCGACCGCGTAGTCCCACGCGCGCACGCGCCGCTCAATGATGCGGCGCAGCGCCTCCTCGTCCTCCACGACGAGCACCCGCATGGGCGGAAGTTCCGGCGGCGGAGGGACGGGGGAGGCGGACGGGGCTGGGGGCACGCGTCAGGCCTTCCTAGGCGATTCGGTCCCGGTCGATGCCGGGAAACTTCTTCTGGAGGTACACGGCCAGCTTCTCGTTCGTGGGGCCGTAGCGGTCGTGGTACATGTAGTGTTCGAGCGCGGTCAGCAGCTCGTCGGACGAGACGAAGCGGTCGCGCGGGTCGGGCGCGAGCGTCTTCGCGACGATCCCCGCCAGCTCCGGCGCGATGTGCGGGTTCAGCCGCGTGAGGTCCGGCACGGCCGCCTTGAACTGCTTCATGAGCGCGTCGAGCTTCTGCACCGGATGGAGTTTCCGCCCGATGAGGAGCTCGAAGAGCACCGCGCCCAGCGCGTAGATGTCCGTGCGCGCGTCGCAGACGCCGCCCTCGGCCTGCTCCGGACTCATGTACGGGAGCTTGCCGACGAGGTACCGCGACTCGTCCAGCGCGCGAACGGTCAGCGCCTTGGCGATGCCGAAGTCCGTGAGCTTCACCTGGCCGCGGAAATCGAGGAAGATGTTCCCGGGCGTCACGTCCCGGTGCACCACGCCCAGGGGCCGACCCGTGCGGTCGCGCTTGGAGTGCGCGTAGGCCAACCCCCGCGCCACGCGGCTGGCGATGAACGCGCTCAGCTCGAGGGGCGGCAGGAACCCGGCCTTGCGGTGCGCGTTCAGGTATCGCTCGACCGTGATCCCGTGCAGGTACTCCATCACGATGAAGTACCGCCCGCGGTGCCGGCCGAGCGTGTAGACCTGCGCGATGTTCGCGTGCACGAGGTCGGCCGTGAGGTGCGCCTCGTCGATGAACATGCGCAGGGTCTGCTTGTCCTTCAGGCGCTCGCGTTTGATGACCTTCACGGCCACGGTCTTCGCGAACTTGGCCACCCCGAGCTGCTCGGCGAGGTAGACCGCGCCCATTCCGCCCTCGGCGAGCTTCCGGAGGATCCGGCACGGGGCGCGGACCTCGAGCTCACTCGTCTTGACGCCCTCCGCCTCCGGCGCCCCGCCGCGCCTCGCCGCCGCTGCGGCCGGTGCCGGCGGCGCGTTCGCCCCGGCCCTGCGCGGAATCGGGTGGCGCTGGCGCTTGACGGCCATCAGTCCTCCTTGAAAGCGAATCGTCTCACGAGGTCGCCCCCGCCCGTCGTTCCCCGGCGGCGGCGCGCTCGGCGTCCACCGCGCGCCCGAGCGCGCCCACGAGCTCGGCCAGCCCCTCGCCGGTGACCGCGCTCATCGCCAGGACCGGCCGGCCGAGCGCCTTCTCGAGCCGCGCGCGGCCCTCGCCAGCGCCGGCGAGGTCCATCTTGCTCGCGGTCGCGAGCTCCCGGCGCTCGGTGAGCCGGGGGCTGTAGGCCTCCAGCTCCCTCCGGAGCGCCCGGTAGCGTTCGACCGGGTCCGCGCCGTCCGGCGGCGCCGCGTCCACGAGGTGCAGCAGCACGCGCGTGCGCTCCACGTGCCGGAGGAACGCATCCCCGAGCCCCGCGCCCTTGTGCGCGCCCTCGATCAGGCCCGGCAGGTCCGCGACCACGAACTGGCGGTACTCGCCCGCGTCCACCACGCCGACCTCCGGGTGGAGCGTGGTGAAGGGGTAATCGGCCACGTGCGGGTGCGCGGCGCTGATGCGCGAGAGCAGCGTCGACTTGCCCGCGTTCGGGAAACCCACGAGCCCCACGTCGGCGACGAGCCTGAGCTCGAGCCCGAGCCGCCGCGCCTCGCCCTCTCCGCCCTTCTCCGCGCGCGTGGGCGCCTGGTTCTCGGGAGAGGCGAAGTGCTGATTGCCGCGGCCGCCCGCTCCCCCGCGCGCGGCGACGTACTGCGCGCCCTCCTCGGCGAGATCGGCGAGGAACGCGCCCGAGTCCGCATCGCGCACGATCGTGCCGCGCGGCACGGGGACGAGGAGGTTCTCGCCTGAGCGGCCCGTCCGCTTCTTCGGCCCGCCGCCGGCGCCGTCCGGGGCACGCAGCACGGGCAGCGAGCGCAGGCCGTAGAGCGTGTCGACCTGGCCGGTCGCGACGAGGACGACGCTCCCGGCGCGTCCGCCGTCGCCGCCGGCTGGGCCGCCCTTCGGGCGGTACTTCTCGCGCAGGAAGGCGACGGCCCCGTCGCCCCCGCGCCCGGCGCGGACCTCGATCTCGATCTCGTCCAGGAACTCGACCACGTGCGTTTCCTCTAGCTCACGATCTCGCGCGTCTCGCTCTCGCGCGCGGCCGGGGCGAGACCGTGCGCGCGCTGGATGCGCACCACGTCCTCGCTGCGGCCGAGCACCACGAGCGTGAGACCCGCGCCCAGGCGCGTCGAGGCCGGCGGTCCGTAGCGGAAGCTCACGTCGCCCGCCTCGCGCACGGCCACGACGAGGATGTCCGCCTCGTGTGGAAGGTTCGCCTCGGCGAGCGTCTTTCCCACGAGGTCCGATCCTTCGTTGATCCGGAACTCCTCGAAGCGGACCACCGACTCGGGCCCGCGCAGCATGGTGTCGAGAAAGGTCACGACGCCTGGCCGCACGAGCGCGCTGGCCATGCGCAGCCCACCGATCTGGTTCGGGCTGATGACCTCGTCCGCGCCGGCGGTGCGCAGCTTGGGGATGGTCCGCGCCTCGGTCGCACGCGCCACGATGCGAAGGTTGGGGCTCAGCCGCCGCGCGCTAAGCGTGATGAAAACATTATCACGATCGTCGGGCAGCGCCGCGATGAGCCCGGCGGCCCGCCGGATGCCCACCTCGATGAGGTTCTCGTCCTCGGATGCATCGCCCTCGAGGACCGGCACGTCCGGGATCGCCTTGGCGAGGCGATCGACGCGTTGCGGGTCGCGCTCCACCGCGACCACCTGCCGGCCCGTGGTCGCCAGCTCCGCCAGCGCGCGCAGGCCCGTCTCGCCCGCGCCGCAGATCACGTAGTGGCCCGAGAGTTTCGCGATCCGCTTCTCCATGGTCCGCCTCCGCAGCGCCTTGGTCAGGTCTACCTCGACGACGAACGCCGTGGCCATGCTGACCGTGTAGAGCAGCACGCCCAGGCCCAGAAAGAGAAGCGCCGCCGTGAAGATCGCGCTCCCCGGGGTCCCCGACACCTTCAGCACGTCCTCGATGCCGAGCGTCGTGATCGTGATGGCCGTCATGTAGACGCACTTCCACAGGGGCTGGCCGGTGATCGCGAGGTACCCGATCGTGCCGAAGACGAACACGCCCGCGAGAAGCGCGAGCCCCCACAAGAGCCGCTTCCGGGTCGCCATGGCGGTCACTCTACCGCCACCGCCGCCTCCTGTCAATCCCGGAGAGTGGGAACGGCTTGTCTAGCCTGTGCTTCGCCGGTAGAATCCGGCACGGCAAGAGAAGCGCGCGGGAGGAGGGGGGGGGAATGGCCCTTCGCTGTCCGGCCTGTAAACATGAGATCACACCGGCGTACGTCAACGTCGCCGCGGACCTCGCCCGGTGCTGCGAGTGCGGCGAGATCTTCCGCGCGAGCGCGGCGCTCGGGGGAGGGAGCGCCGCGCCCGCGAGCGGGGAGGAGCGCCCGCCGGTTCCGGACGACCCGCCCGAAGGCACGAAGATCGAGGTGGAGGAACACGTGGGCGCGGTCGCCCTTCGGCTGCCGCCCCGGGGCTTCGGGGCCGATACGGTCTTTCTCACGGCTTTCGCGATCGCGTGGTGGAGCTTCCTGCTCATGTTCGTGGGCGTCGGGGTGATGGGATTCGCCCGGGACCGCGACCGGCCCGCCGCCGCGCCCGCGGAGAAATCGAGCGAGCCGGCCGCACCCGAGAGGAAGGCGCCCGCCGAGAAAGAAGCGCCTCGGAAAGAGGGCCTTCCCGTGCCCGAGAAGATCTTTCCTGTCTTCATCCTCCTCTTCCTGACGCCTTTCTTCGCCGCGGGCCTCGCGATGCTCGGAGGAATCCTCTGGCCGCTCTTCGGACGGGTCGAGGTGAGCGTGGACGGGGCCGAGTGCTCGCACCGCGCGAGCCTCTTCGGCCTCGGCCGCACGCGGCGCGCGGCCGTCGAATCGACCCGCCTGCGCTGGCGAAGCGAGATCGCATCGGCGATCCAGGCGGGGCCCGCCTTCCTGCGCCGCCTGGCCCGGGCGAGCGGCGCGAGCGCGAGCCCCGTCTTCCTCTCGCTGGGCACGTGGGAGACCCGCCTGGGCGCGCACCTGAGCGAGCGCGAGCAGGAGTGGGTCTTTCACGTGCTGGATCGCGCGCTCGCCCGCGCGCGAGGCGAGGAGGAGGCGAGGCCCCGTGGCCCTTCGCTGTCCTGACTGCGGGAACGCGGTCCGCGGCGAGGCGGTCGACGTTGCGGCCGACTCGGCCACGTGCCCGTACTGCGACCGGGCCTTCCAGGCCTCGACGGCGCTCCCGCCCGCGTCGCCGGAGGCAACCGGAGAGGCGAAACCCGACGCCTCGGACGCGCCGCCGCCGGAGGTCGCCTACGTCGAGCGCACGCCGGACGGCGGCATCAACGTGCTCCTGCCCAAGAGAGGGATGCGCGGCCGTGCCTCCTTCTTCTTCGGGTTCGCAAGCCTCTGGAACCTCCTCATGTTCGCCGTCTCGAGCGCAATCGTCTGGAGCCTCATCGAGGATGAGGGCCCGCCGTGGTTTGTGCTTCTTTTCCTCTCGCTTTTCTGGGTGATCGGCCTCGGTATGCTGCGATGGGCCTGCTGGCTCGCCTGGGGCGAGACGGCCCTGCGACTCGGGCCCGAAGGTTTGGGGCGCATCCGGAAGCTCTTCGGCCGGAGCCGCAGCCGGCGCTTCCCGCTGGAAGCGGTGGAGGAGTTCACCCGCAGCGTCGCCTACGAGCAGAACGACACGCCTGTCTATGCATGCACCATCCACGCCGGCAAGAAGGAATTCAACTTCGCGCACAAGCTCTCGGACGCGAACCAGAAATGGCTCGTGGCCGAGCTCAACCGCGTGCTCGGGGAGCTCAAACCCGGTGAATGAGGCGCGGACGCGCGTTCAGCCGCCCACTTCCGTTTGCGACCGATAACCCTCAAGTCCGTCCGGGCGCTGGCCGATATTTCTTATAGGGTTAGCTCCGTGTGGAGCGGCCCATGGAGTGGGTTGCCTGGCGATGACACGGCCGGAAAACCATATCGACGCCTTCCTCGCCCACCTGGAGCATGGGCGCACGGTAAGCCCCCA
>Ga0272441_10003168_pt1 | contig 31829 bp, 17 predicted proteins | sample SSMProp6N_FD_193582 | JGI IMG/M metagenome (GOLD analysis project Ga0272441, IMG submission 193582) | Marine sediment archaeal communities from Little Sippewissett salt marsh, Falmouth, MA, United States - SSM-Prop-6N | ecosystem: Environmental > Aquatic > Marine > Wetlands > Sediment ... | reverse complement strand
CGGGGACTGGAGCAAGGTGATCATCATCGTCGCCCTGGCCATGGCGGGCTACTGGACGCTGGCCGTCGTGGCCGTGGCCGTGAGCGTCCTGACGCTGCTGATGTTCGCCAAGGTGCAGCGCGACGTGCTGGACGGCGAGCCGTCGGCGTGCGTCCGCGGGGCCCGCGAGGCGCCCCTGCCGATGAGCCTGGCGATGGTCGTCCTGGCCGTGCTGTGCCTGGGGGTCGGTCTGGCCGTGCCGGCGTTCAAGCGGCACCTGGCCGACCCGGCCGTGACGGCGCTTCGGGCGGGGCAGGGCGGCACGCCCGCCTATCACCGGCAGTTCGCCCCGGCGCCGCCGACGCCGCCGGGCAATCCGCCTGAGACCGCAGCCCGCGAGGAGGTGCAGCCATGAAACAGATCGTCTGCATCGTCCTGGTGCTGGCGCTGTGGCTCCTGCTGGTCTGGTCGGTCGAGTGGTACGACCTGCTGGCGGGCCTGTTCTTCGCCCTTCTGGTGGGGCTCGTCCTGAGCGACATCTACCCGGACCATCCCGAGGCGGTGTTCCATCCGCGCCGGATCTTCTGGGCCCTGGTCTACATCCCGTACTTTTTCTACTACGTCATCAAGGCCAACCTCGACGTGGCGTACCGCGTGCTTCACCCCGACATGCCCATCCGGCCGGGCATCGTCCGCGTGCGGACGAAGCTCACGTCGTCGCTGGCGCGGACGTTCCTGGCCAACAGCATCACGCTGACGCCCGGCACGCTGAGCGTCGACATCGATGGCCAGGAGCTTTACATCCACTGGATCTACGTCCAGGGCGACACCGAGCAGGAGCACACCGAGCAGATCGTCCGCCGGTTCGAGCGCCTGCTGAAGGAGATTTTCGAATGAGCGGCTACCTCGTGGCGGCGTTCCTCGTGCTGACCCTGTCGGCGCTCTTGTGCCTGTGGCGCGTCGGGCGCGGCCCGACGGCGCCCGACCGCACCGTGGCCATCGACATCCTCGGCACGCTCGTCGTCGGCGTGACGTCGCTCTTTGCCCTGATGACCGGGCAGGACTTCTACATGAACATCGCCATCGCGTGGGCCCTCATCAGCTTCGTCGGGACCATCGCCCTGGCCAAGTACCTGGAGGGCAAACCCTTCGATGAATGAGACCCTCGGTGGCATCCTCATCGGCGTGGGGCTCCTCTTTGACCTGTTCGGGTGCATCGGCCTGGCGCGGCTGCCGGACATCTACAACCGCCTCCAGGCCGGCACCAAGTGCGTGACCCTGGGCACGTGCATGATCCTCATCGGGTCGGCCGTCTACGCCGGCTTCGGCCCGCTGGCCGTCAAGGCGGTGCTCTGCATGGTCTTCCTGCTGCTGACGAGCCCCGTGGCGGCGCACGCCGTGGCCCGCGGGGCCTACCGCAGCGGCGTCCGACTGTGGCCGGGCAGCGTCGTCGACCGCTACGCCGAGAAGGCCGGTCCGTCCGTCCCCGGCGACCCGGCGGCCCGCGACCGTTCCGCGAAGGAGCCATCCGACGATGCGTAAGCCGAAGCTGCGAGAACTCGGCGAGGCCCTCAAGGCCGTCCTCAAGGGCCCGTCCACCACGAAGTTCCCCGCCGTGCCCCACGAGCCCCCCGAGGCGTTCCGCGGCAAACCCCAGTACGTCGAGGACGACTGCATCGGCTGCTGCGCCTGCGCCGAGGTCTGCCCCAGCCGCGTCATCGACGTCACCGACGACGTGGCGGCCAGCCCGCCCGTGCGGCGCCTCGAACTCCACTACGACTCCTGCATCTTCTGCGGGCAGTGCGCCCTGTACTGCACGACCGAGAAGGGCATCCGCATGACGGGCGAGTTCGACCTGGCCACGTTCGACCGGCACACGTGCCTCGAGTCGGTCGAGAAGGAGCTGGTCCTCTGCGAGGTCTGCGGGGCCGTCCTCGGCGCCAGGGACCACCTGCTCTGGGTGGCCGAGCGGCTCGGGGCCAAGCGCTACGCCAACCCGACGCTCATCCTGATCGCCGAGAGCGAACTGGGTCTGGTCGGCCCGGCGCCCGAGGCCCGCATCGAGGCCGGCGCCGGCCCGGTGGACCGCAGCGACACGATGCGCGTCCTGTGCCCCCGGTGCCGCCGCGCGACCGTCCTGCGCGAAGCCTGGGGCGCCTGATGGCGGTCCACGTCCTGAAGAGTCCCGTCTCGGCCGACGCGCTGGCGGCCCGCCTGGCCGCCGCGGTCGATTCCCCCGTCGCCGTCGTCGCGATGGGCAGTCCCTGGCGCGGAGACGACGCCGCGGCGCTGCGCGTCGCCGACCGGCTGGCCGGCCTGCCCGGCCTGGGCCCGCGTCGGCTGTTCAACGTGGAGACCGCTCCCGAAAGTTTCCTGATACCCATTGGCACCTGCGGGGCCAAATCGTGTATCCTGTTGGACGCCCTCGACGCCGGGGCGTCGCCGGGCGACGTCGTGCTGCTGGAGCCCGAGGACCTGGAGCACACGGACTTCACGACGCACGGGCTGTCGCCCAAGGCGTTCCTGGCGGCGCTCGCGGAGCTCTCGGGCATGACGCTCCTGGTCCTCGGCATCCAGATGGGGCCGATCCGCGAGGGCGACCGTGTGTCGGACGCGGTCGGTCGCGCCGCCGAGGCCGTGGCCGAGGCCCTCGGACGCGTCTGTGGCGCGCCGCCGACAGGAGATACCGATGACCCCCCTGCCGCAGGAACGTCACGCGATGGACCTGACGCTCACGGAGCGTGAGCTGGCGTCGCGCCTGTCGTGGTTCATCGCCATCCGGTGGTTTGCCGGCGCTGCGACGTTCATCCTCCTCCAGGTGGCCCGCAACGTGTTCGGCATACGGTTCGACGACCCCGGTCCGGTGCTGGCGGCCATTGTGGTGCTGCTGCTGTATAACGCGGGGATCGCCGTCGCGGTCAAGGCGCTGCGCAGCCGGGGCGCCCTGAGCCGCAAGAGCATCCACCTGCTGGCCCACGTCCAGGTGGTCTGCGACCTGCTGCTGCTGGCGGTCATCTGGCACTTCACCGGGGCGGTCGAGAACGCCTTCGGCATCTTCTTCATCTTCCCGATGGTCTGGGCGAGCGAGCTGCTGAGTCGCCGCAACGCCTACCTGTACGCCGTGCTCGGCGCCGTGCTGCTGAACGCCGTCGCCTGGGGCGAGTTCGCCGGCGTCCTGCCCCACGAGCACCTGGTTCGTGAAACGGCGGCCGGCGGGCCCGCCCACGAGTTCATCCGTGACGTTGTCTACCGGGACTGGCACCGCGTCTTCATGGTCACCTTCAGCCTGTCGATCGCCTTGTTCGTCACGGTGTTCCTCGCCGCGACGGTGTCCGACCGGCTCCGCATGCGCGAAAACCAGTTGGCGGAGGCCTACCGGAGCTGCAAGAGCCTGGACATCCTCAAGAGCCAGTTCATGCGCAAGGCCAGCCACGAGCTGCGCGCCCCCCTGGCCGCCACGCACACGCTCCTCAGGACCGTCCTGGCCGGCCTCACCGGCAAGGTCGACCCCCGCCAGGTGGACATGATCCAGCGGGCCTGCGAGCGCACCGACTCGCTGATGGACCTCATCAACGACCTGCTGCGCTACAGCCGACTGGAGGCCGAGGCCGGCACCCGCGTCCCGCGCCGGCCCGTGCAGTTCGCCGACGTCGTGCGCCGGACCGTCGAGCTGCTGTCGCCCAGCGCCGAGGCGGGCGGCGTCCGCCTCGACACCCAGATCCGCCCCGCCGTGGTCCTCGCCGACGACGAAGGTCTCACCGAACTGGCCACCAACCTCGTCAGCAACGCCATCCGCTACTCCCCGGGCGGCGGCGCCGTCGACGTGCGGCTCGACACCCTGGCCGGCCGGGCCGTCTTCCGCGTCCAGGACCACGGCATCGGCATCGCCCCGGAAGACCTGCCGTTCGTCTTCGACGAGTTCTTCCGCTCCGAGGCCGCCAAAGAGGCCGTCCAGCACGGCACCGGCATGGGACTGGCCATCGTCAAGCGGCTCGTCGATTCCTACGACGGCTCCATCGACGTCGCCAGCGAACCCGCGCGCGGCACCACCTTCACGGTGCGCCTCCCCCTGGCGCCGCCCGAGTCGGCCTGACGGGCACCAGTGGTATCTGCAGCAGGCTACTGACGGCAAGGGTCTTGATAGCCCACGGCTCAAGGCATTACAATCGGTGCCCGTCGCAGTCCGTGCGGGCTTGTGGGGTGTGCTTGGCGGGCTGCGCGCTGTAGAGTCGCCTGGCTCTGGTGCAGGTAGCGTTCATCATCGTGGAGGCCCCTGCTGTTGGCGTTCCGCCCTGAAGGGGCGCTAGGAGTTTAGCCGGGGGCGAAGCCCCCGGATTGAGGCTCTAAGACACCCAGAGCCCCGAAGGGGCGGCAGAAGTGCCCGCCCGAATGGCCTGTCGCCCCTTCGGGGCTTTGTAGTGAACAGGGGAGTCTACCGGGGGCTCGGCCCGGCAAGCAGCCGCCGGGCCAGCGCCCCCGGCTGCCTTGCGGCGATAATCCCCCGACGGGGGATCGTGCCGAAGAGCCGCGCGCTCGAAGCCGACGGGGCCGGTTGCACGGGTCGGACGTGGCCGGCGCGGTGTTTCAGGACAGGGGGAAAGGCGGGTGTCGTCATGAGGCATTCATGGAGCGTCGGCGTCGCGAGGAGCGCCGCCGCGTTGGTGCTGGCGGCGGGGTTGGCAGCGCAGGCACGGGCGGCCGACTTTCCCCTGGCGCTGGAGAACCGCAAGGCGGGCATCTCGCTCAGCCTCTCGGGAACCAACGGCGCCGACTGGGCCGTCGAGCGATGCTACCACGCCCCGTCGATCGGCGACCAGGTGCTGTTCATGAGGTCCGGCGTCGAGATGTCGCTCGCGCACAATGCGCTCAACACCGTGACGCACGACCAGTACAAGCCGCACGTCATCGGGGCCAACGGCGTCGACGGCGCGGCCGACTCCGGCGACGAGGGCGACATCTACTGGAAGATCGACCGCGACATGCAGACGCACCGCTACTCGACCCAGGGCGGCGCCGCGCTGCCCGACTACTGCATCCGCTATGCCGCGCCCCTGAAGTTCGACGCGCTGACCTACGACGGCGCGCTGGCCGTCCTCGGAAAGACCGGCGACAACGGCGGGCCGTGGGGCTCGGCGCCCAGGAACACCACCGAGCGGTTCGCGTACGGCCAGGCCGACGCCTTCGGCAACGAGTGGCACACGCTTTCTTACTGGGACGACGACGAGCCGCTCCTGGCCGCTGCCGGGGTCGACTCGCACCGCCAGGGGGCCTCCGACGGCCACTGCATCTTCATCTGCGTCAACCCGAAGACGCCCGTGGTCCAGTTCCACGCCCCGGAGGGCGAACAGTTCTACTCGACGCCGGTCAAGACCTACCACGTGCCGCGCATCTGGCCGCAGACGACCTACCTGACCGGCGGCGTGAAGGTCCATTTCGTCAACCTGACCAACGCTCAGCCCGTGGAGTACCGCGTGGCCGGGGGCGCGTGGCAGCCCTACAGCGGCACGCCCCTGGCGGCCGGCGACCTCTTCACGACGCCACAGGCGCCGGCGTCGCTGGAGTTCCGCTGCGGACCGGACGGCGCCGTAGCCGCGCGCACGGTCGTCCTCGATCCCGGCTGCCCGGCCCCGGCCGAGCAGCACGGCTTTCTCCTCTGGGCCGACGAGGCCGAGCGCCAGGCCGTCTCTCACAAGGTGCACACCCTCCAGCCGTTCAAGACGTCGTATAACACGTTCCGCGGCAGCTACTACCAGGGCTCGGGCGCCACGTTCGACGACACGCGGGGCATCTGGCGTGCCACGGCCGGCGTCGCCGGCACGGCGCTGTCGAACGCGTTCGTCGTTGCCATGGAAGGGCCGGCCGACGGTATCGAGGCTGCCCGTCTGGCCAAGACGCGCCTGTTGCGCCTGGCCCGGCTCCAGCCCGTGGGGTTCGACTACAACGTCAGCTTCGCGACGCCGGCCAAGGACTACCTCAACGAGCTGGGGCAGACCATCCAGCAGTTCGCCGACGCCGGCGTGGCCTACGACCTGCTGGCCGCCCATTTCCGCAGCACCGACCATGCCGAGGGGATGACGCCCATCGAGGAGCTGTGCATCCGCGACGGGCTGGCCCGCATCGCCAAGAGCATCCTTCAGGTGCGGGCCAACTGGTCGGCCACCTCCGGCGGCGGCGACACCCACTGGTCGCACGGCTACGAGCTGGCCATCGGCCTGGTGGCCCTGGCCATGCCGACCTACAAGAGCCCCTGCTATGGTGTCTCCGGCGGCGACCGCGTCACCGTCAACGACTCAGCCGGCGCCGACGGCAAGTATTGGAACCCGTTCCCCGACCAGCCGGTCACGTGGTACCAGTGCGCCACCGATCCGACGATCGACACCCCGGGCCACCCGAACGTCCGCTACCCGTTCCGGGCCGAGTTCCAGTACACCGACGACGGCTGGTGGACCGGTCCGAACGACCTCAAGGGCGACGGCGACCGCTACTTCACCGGCCCGAGCGGCAGCAGGCTCGTCGACGTCAAGTACGGCGGCCTGGCCAACGCCGAGTGCCGCGTCGAGCTGGTCGAGATGTCGGGCTACGAGTCGCCGTTTGTCGGCCGGCTGCACGTCTTCGACAACGCGCGCCGCCTCAAGGGCTACGACGACCGGGCCCCGTGCGCGACCGCCTACATCCGCCGCCGGCTCGCGGGCGGCTACGTGCCCCTCGGGTGGGACGCCGGAACGAAGACCTACAGTGCCGGGCCGCCGCGCGTCCAGTCGTCGCTGCTGGCCTTCAACAACCATTACGAGTTCGCCTCGCTGCCCGGACCGATGGGCCTCGCGGGCGAGTTCCTCACCAACCTGAACATCTACTACGGCTACGTGCCCGGCGAGCTCGACCCGGACACGCGGCAGCAGATCGCCGACAACGACCGCAAGATCCTGTACGGCGCCTACACGCTGGCCCTGTGCTGCGACCCGACTCAGATCGCCCCGCACCAGGCCGAGCCGAACCACGCGCCCATTCTCAAGGCCCTTTTCAAGCACGTGGTCCATCCGGGCGAGACGATCCGCAAGGACATCATCGCCATCGACCCCGACTGCGACGAGCTGACCCTCACGGTGACCGGCCTGCCCGCCGGCGCCGGGTTCGACGCGGCTGCGCGACGCATCACGTGGGTGCCCGCGGCCGGGGACGTCGGCGTGCACATGGCCACCGTCACGGCCTCCGACGGCACGGCATCGACCAGCCGACCGTTTCCGATGATCGTCAAGGCCGACGCCCCCGCCGGCCCGATCCCCGCCGGGCCGTCGAACGTCACGGCCACGCTGGGCGCCGACCAGTTGAGCGCCACGCTGGCGTGGGACGCTCCGGGCGGCGTCGACGTGGCCTGGTACCTCGTCTACCGCGACGGCGCGATGTTCGCCGTCACGCCCCCGTCGGTGACGGGCTACACCGACACGACGATCCTGCCCGGCACGAACACGCGATACCACGTGGCGCTGCTTGACGCCACTGGGGCCGAATCGTCCGCCGCCGAGGCCGGGCCTTCGTACGTCCGCACCCAGGCCGGCGCGCGGGTCACCGGCTGGATCTCCCGGGCTGCGCACGGGGCGGCCGGCACCCTGTCGCGGACGCTGGCCGACGGCGGCGTCGAATCGCGCCTGGGCGGCATCGCCGACCTGCGGATCGCCGTCGACCGGGCGCTCGACCCTGCCACGGTGACCGCCGACGCGGTGACGGTGACGGGACAGACCGGCGGCGACCTGTCGAGCCGTGTTCGGAGCGCAGCCTGCGAGCCCGGCGACCGGGCGATCCTGGTGGCGTTCGACCCGCCGCTGGCCGAGGCGGACCGCTACACGATCACCGTGGCGGCGTCGGTCGCCGGCGCGGGCGGCATGCTCCTCGCGGGCCGCGCCGCCACGCTGGGCGTCCTGCCGGGCGACGTGGACGGGTCGGGCATGGTGACGGCCGCCGACGTGCTGGCGGTGCGCGGCGCCGCAGGGCAGGGGCTCGGCGATGCCAACGCGGGTCTCGACGTCAACCGCTCCGGCGACGTCACCGGCGACGACCTCCAGGCGGTCCAGAAGCGCGTCGGGACGGCCCTGCCGCAATGATGCAGGAACCTTTGAGCAGTATTGCCCGGAGTTCGTCGGGGCGAGGCCGTACCGGAATCTTCCAGAAAGGGGCGGCGGGATGCACAGAACAGTGACGGTCATCTTGGTGTCTGTCGTAGGCGTGTTCCTCACTGGCAGCGCGGGAAGATGTGCGGAGTATTACTGCGACCCGGTCGGCGGCGACACGGCCGGCGGCGACGGCTCGCAGGAACACCCCTGGGGCACGCTCCAGTCGGTCCTGGAGACGCGGAACGGCAGCCCGGTGACCGCGGGCGACCGGCTTATCTGCCTCGACGGCGATCACGGGACGATCGGCGGGGCCGCCCTGGCTGGCCGCATGAACACCGACTGGACCACCTGTGAGGCCCAAAACAAACTGAAGGCCCGGCTCCACGGCATCAAGCACTGGAACTCCGGCGGCGACGGCACAGCCTACTGGAAGTTCAAGGGGTTCAAGGTCTGGAGCGACGCCGCCGCCAGCGCCGTCTATTTCCGCGACCAGGCCGGCCAGGCTTCCCACCACATCTGGATCGAGGACTGCGACGTCCGCACCGTCGTGGACACGAGCCACTACACCCAGGACGACTGGGACGCGCTGGCCAAGGCGGGGGCAAACGCCGTCTACATCATCCTGAAGGGCCCGGGCTACTTCACCATCAAGAACTGCTTCGTCTCCAATTCCGCCTATGGCATCCAGGTGGTGAGCAACCACATGACCATCCAGGGCTGCGAGTTCACCAACTGGGTGGTCGACGGCCTCGGCGGCGTGGGGCCCGAGAACGTCCTGATCGAGGACAGCGTGTGGCACGCCCGTCGCTACGCGCCGCTCTACCACAGTGACGCCATCGACGTGACGGGCACCGGCGGCCCGTACCGCAACTGGACGATTCGCCGCTGCGCGTGGTACGACATCATGCACGCCTGGCGGGTCAACAACGGGGCCTCCTGGTGCGAGAACTGGCTGGTGGAGAACGTTCTCATCGAGACGCCCGGCGGCATCGGCGTTTCGATGCAGGACGCCGTCGACTGCACCTTCAAGAACATCACCATGATCAAGGAGTTCGCCTCGGCGGTCACGCCGGGCTTCTCCTTCCCGGACAACCCCGACAACGACGTGCACCCAGGCGGCAACACGATCATCAACTCGCTGGCGCACGGCTTCGGGGGCGCTGCGACGACCCACTGCCTCGACGCCGACACGGTAGACCTGGCGACCGTCTTCGTGGACTGGCAGGGGCGCAACTTCCGCCCTCGCGACGGCAGTCCCCTGATCAACGCCGGGACTCCGACCGGCGCCCCGGCCGACGACCTCGACGGCAACCTGCGCGACGGGCAGCCGGACATCGGCTGCTACGAACACGGCGCGTCGGCCCCCCGCGTGACCGGCTGGCGGTCGCGTGGCGACCACGGCACGGCGGGGTCGGTGTGGGTGACGCTGCCCGAGGACGGCGTTGAGCCGCGCGCGGGCGGCATCCGGGCGCTGAGAATCTCAGTCAACTGCGCGGTGGACCCTGCGACGGTGACGGCGTCGGCCGTCGGCGTGAACGCCCGGGCGGGCGGCGACCTGTCGTCGCGCGTCCAGAGCGCGACGTGGGAGCCGGGCGACGGGGCGATCCTTGTCGCGTTCCACCCGGCGCTGGCCGAGGCGGACCGGTACACGGTCACCCTGGCCGAGACCGTCACGGCGGCCGCCGGAGGTGCGCTGTCCGACCGGTCGGCGACGTTCGGGGTGCTGGCCGGCGACGTGGACGGCTCGGGCGCGGTGACGGCGGCCGACGTGCTGGCGGTGCGCGAGGCGGCCGGCAAGGCGGTCGACGTGGCGACGGCGATGAAGGACGTCAACTGCTCGGGCGACGTCACGGGCGACGACCTCCAGGCGGTCCAGAAGTGCGTCGGGACGGCCCTGCCGCAGGAATGAAACCAGAGGTGAGAAGTCGGAAGGGAGAGGGGCCCCCTCGCTCAAGGCTACGCCGTTTGTGGCAGGCTTTTGGCGTGCGGCACCCTTGACGGCGCGGGGGCGCGGGCGTACCATGGCCGGTCTGTGACGCAGCCCGTGCGGGCTCCGAAGCGCCAGGGCGTGGCCGCAAGCCGCCGTGGCGGGTCGCGGCCGGGGTGGCAACCGGAGGCGGCAATCGCGCTTGAGCTCCGAACGGCCAGGAGGAGAGGGACCTGCGATGCGAATCATCGACATGCACATCCACATGTACAGCCGCACGACCGACGACTACGATCGGATGCGCCTGGCGGGGATCGAGGCGGTGATCGAGCCGGCCTTCTGGGGCGGGTGCGACAAGACGTCGCCCGACAGCCACCTGGACTACTTCAACCACATCACCACGTTCGAGCCGGCCCGGGCCGCCAAGCGGAACATCAAGCACTACGTCGTCCTCGGCATGAACGCCAAGGAGGCCGAGGACACCCGGATCGCGTTCGAGGTGATCGACCGCATGGTGCCGATGCTCGACCGGCCGAACGTCATCGGCATCGGCGAGGTGGGGCTGAACCTGAACACCGACAACGAGATCGCGGTCCTCCGCCGCCAGTTGGAGCTGGCCAAGGAGCGCTCTGAACTGGTCATCATCCACACGCCGCACGTGCCGAAGCTCGAGGGCGTCAAGATCATCCTCCAGTTGATCAAAGAGTTGAAGATGGACCCGCGCCTGGTGGACGTGGACCACAACACCGAGGAGACGATCGAGCTGACGCTCGCCGCCGGGTGCTGGGCGGGGATGACCATCTACCCGACGAAGCTCACGCCGGAGCGTTCGGTGGACATGATCGCCAGGTACGGCACGGAGCGGATGCTGGTGAACTCGTCGGCCGACTGGGAGGCGAGCGACCCTCTGGCGGTCTGCCGCGTGGCCCAGTTGATGCGGAGCCGCGGCGCGGCCATGGCCGACATTCAGACCATCGTGTGGGACAATCCGCGGGGGTTTCTGTCGCACAGTCCGAAATTCGACGTCGCGTAGGCGTGCGCGGCAGCCGCCGCGCGGCCGGCACCGGCGTCTTGGGGTGAGGATCGATGACATCAGACGAGCGGCACTGCCCGGGTGAGAAGTACTCCATCAGCGAGGCCATCTGTCGCGGGCGCCGGAGCCGGCACTATCCCAAGTGCAAGGGCTGCGTGCACAACGAGGACGAGGAACGTGCGGCGTCGGCGCGCGGCACCGCCGGCGCGCCCATCGCCGACGGGATCTTCAAAGCCTATGACATTCGCTGCCACGTGCCCGGGGAGATCAACGAGGACGTGGCCTGGCGCGTGGGCTTCGCCACCGCGCAGCACCTGCTGTCGCGCGACGAGGTGGCCCGCGCCGAGGGCGAGCACGCCAAGGCCATCGTCGTCGGCCACGACATGCGGACCTCGAGCGAGTCGCTGTCGAAGGCCTGCATCGAGGGCGTCCTGGCCACGGGGGCCGACTGCATCGCCGTGGGCGAGATCGAGACGCCCGCCATCTACTATGCCGTGGGCAGCTTCCAGGCGGCTGGCGGCATCATGATCACGGCGAGCCACAACCCGGCGGACGACAACGGGTTCAAGATCACCGCGGCCGGCGTCAAACCCGTGGGCGAGGAGACCGGCCTCAGGGACATCCGCCAGATCGCACAGGCCCTGGAGGAAACCGGCGGGCCCCTCAAGGGCAAGCTCGCCCAGAAGGACATCTCGAGCGGCTACATCCTCCACGTGCGGCGCTTCGCCCGCGACATCAAACCGATGCGGATCGTCATGGACGCCTCGAACGGGATGTCGAGCAAGTGGACGCCGTCGATCCTGCGGGACCTCAACATGGACGTGGTGCCGCTCTACTACGAGCGGTCGGGCCGATTCGTCCACGAGCCGAACCCCCTCAGGGACGAGAACATCGCCGACCTGAAACAGAAGGTGGTCGAGACGCAGGCGCGGCTGGGCGTGTGCTTCGACGGCGACGCCGACCGGTGCGTCGTCGTGGACGAGAACGGCGACCGCGTGGGCGGCGACACGCTGACGGCCCTGCTGGCCCGCGACTTCCTCCAGGCCGAGCGGGGCGCCAGCATCATCTACGACCTGCGCAGCTCGTGGGTGGTCCGCGAGGAAGTCGAGGCCCTGGGCGGCGTGCCGCGCCGTGAACGCGTCGGCCATTCCTACATGAAGGGCGCCCTGCGGAAGCACAACGCGCCGTTCGGCGGCGAGCTGTCGGGCCACTTCTACTACCGGGACAACTTCTATTGCGACTCGGCCATCATCACGTTCGTCAAGCTGCTGTCGGTCCTCAGCCGCTCTGACGCACCGTTCAGCGAACTCCTCGAACCCCTGCGGAAGTACGCCACGACCGGCGAGGTCAACTTCCGCGTCGAGGACAAGGACAAGATGATCCGCGAGTTGGCCCGCAAGTTCTCCGACGGCAAGGTGGACTTCCTCGACGGCGTGACGGTCGAATACAAGGACTGGTGGTTCAACTGCCGCAAGTCGAACACCGAGCCGCTCCTGAGGCTGATCGTCGAGGCCCGCACGGACGACGTTCTCAAGGACAAGGTCGCCGCCCTGCGGTCGCTGCTCGGCGAGCCGGCCGACGAGTGAGCGCCCATCAAGGCACGGCGGCGCACAACCGCAAGGCTGTCCGACAATTGCCGACCGTGGTTTCTTCAGGTCATAGCTCCTGGAAGGTTTTGCGGGAACGCGGCTTGAGCCGGACGGCGGTCCGAGGATGAGCCCCGTCAGGGGCGACTGATTGTAGCCACGGGCGCGGCCCGACCGCAGGGAGGGCAAGCCCGTGGATCGCGGCATCCCTGGCGATGCAGAGCCCCCGAACGGGGGCGATTGAACGGTTCGCGACGCCGATGAATTCAGTCGCCCCTTTCAGGGGCTCGGGGCGTGATAGGGCCTTTGATCCACGGGTTCCGGCCTCGGCGGAAGACGCCTCGGCCTCCACCCGTGGCTACTCATCAGCCGCCCCCTCCGGGGGCTCCCGCCACGCCGTGCGGACGCCCTAACCGCGACTCCAGACGGCCATCCATCAGGGGTACATCCTGATGGGCGAATTATCGGACAGCCTCGCACGCAAGGGCTGCCGTGGCACCCCGTCATGGCTGGACGGGCTCCGCGCGGAGCGCCTCGGCCAGCAACTCCATCGGGTGGTAGACCCGCAATCCCGTGCCGCTCTCGATCTGCACCTTGCACGTGGGGCAGGGGGTGACGACCGCCTCGACGCCGGCGTCGCGCAGCCGACGGAACAGCGCCTCGGCCATCTTCATGCTCAAGTCCGCGTTCTGGTCTTTCATGCCGAACGTGCCGCCCATGCCGCAGCAGGTCGTGTTGACCACGGCGAACGCGACACCCGCCTTCTCCAGCAGTCCTTTCGCCGTCTCGCCCTCGCCGAGCGCCCGCAGGTGGCACGGCGAGTGGTAGGCCAGCCGCATACCGGCGAACGCGGACGCCACCTTGACGTCCGTTCCGCGCTCGTCCAGGAGCTGCGCGACGTACGCGTGCGCGTCGTGGACGGCTCCGGCCACCCTGGCGGCGCACGGGTCGCCGTCGAGCATCGCGGGATAGTCCTGCCTCAGCGACAGCACGCAGCTCGGGCATCCGCTGACGATGTCGTACCCCGCCTCGACCAGCGGGGCCAGGGCCGCGGCGTTGAACTGCATGTCCTTGAGGGCCGCCCGGCGGTCGCCGCTCGCGTAGGCCGGCAGGCCGCAGCACCGCTGCTCGGGCAGAATCACTTCGCACCCCAGGGCGCCGAGCACATTCACGAGCGCGCGGCCGGCCGCCGCGTCGCTGAACAGCTCGAAGCACCCGGCGAACAGGGCGACCTTGCGGCCCCCGGGTTCGCCGCGCGGCAGCGGGTGCTTCGCGAGCGTGTCGCGGGTGAACCTGGGCAGCGCGCACTCGGCGATGCCGGCCACCTTGCGGGCCAGAGCGCGCCCCAGTCGCGAGCCGGCCACCGCGTTCGACACCGGCGCCAGCAGAGTGCCCAGCTTGCCCACGAGGTGCGCGCGGCCCAGCAGCCGGTCGGCCAGCGGCACGCCCTTGTGGCGCGCCCGGTGGGCCTTCTCGACGAGCATCAGGGCCGGCACGTCCACGCCGCTCGGGCACTCGACGACGCACGTCTTGCAGTTGTGGCACAGGTCGGCCATGGCCTGCATCTCGGGGCCGAGGCCGACCTGACGGAAGTCCAGCTCGCCGGTGATGACGGCCTTGAGGACGTTCGCCTTCGCCCGCGGGCTGGCCCACAGCTCGCCCGTGGCCAGGAACGTCGGGCAGTGGGCGAGGCAGACGCCGCAGCCGTGGCACTTCTCGATCTCCAGCCGCAGCCGCTCGCGGTCGTACTCGCTGCCGGTGGCGATCACGCGGTAATCCGTGCCGTACTTCAGGTGGTCGGTGTGAATCTCGGTCTGGTCGGTGACGACGTTCTCCGGCGCGAGGATGCCCTGGGGGTCCCACACGGTCTTGATCTGCCGCAGGAGATCGTAGAGGGGTCCGAACTGCCGCCTGAGGTACGGGCTGCGCACCCGGCCGTCGCCGTGTTCGCCGCTCAGGGTGCCGCCCATGCTGAGGACCAGCTCGGCGGCCTCGTCGGCGATGGCGACCATGCGGTCGATGTCCTCCTGTGTGCGGAGGTCCAGGAGCGGCCGCACGTGCAGGTTGGCGTCGCCCGCGTGTCCGTACATGGCCGCCTCGACGCCGTGACGGTCGAAGATGGCCCACAGGCCGTGGATGTACTCGGCCAGCCGCGCCGGCGGCACCACGCTGTCCTCGATGAACGCCGTGATCTGCTTCGGCGGCGGGAGCTTGTGCAGGATCGGCAGCGCGGCCTTCCGCAGGGCCCACAGCCGTTCCTGGTCGGCCGGTTCGTAGGCCTCGCGCCACGTGAAGGCCAGGTGCAGCTCATCGACGACGCGCGTCACCATGCCGCGCAGTGCCTCGCGGTTGGCCTCGGCCGACGCCAGGGCGAACTCCACCAGCAGCACCGCCCGGGCCTCGTCCGGCAGGTACGACTTGTCGATGCCGCCGTCGCTGCGGACCACGTTGAGGAAGTTCTTCTCCATGAACTCGACCGCGATGGGGTTGAATGCCAGGATCTCGCTGACCGCGGCGCCGGCCTTCTCCATCGAGTCGAAGTAGACCACGGCCGTCGCCGTGTGCTTCGGCAGGTCGATCAATGCCGTCTCGATGTCGGTCACCACCGCCAGGCTGCCCTCGCTGCCCGCGATGAGCCGCGTCAGGTCCACCAGGCCGTCGTGGCGGACCGAGAAGATGTCGTACCCGGCGGTGTTCTTCTCCATCTGCGGGCGCTTCTCGGCGATGAGGGCCTCGTTGTCGCGGAGGATGCGGCTGGTCTCGCGGACGATGCGGCCGAAGGTTCCCGCGTCGGCCTGCATCGCGGCCAGCTCCGCGCTGCCCTCGCGCACGGGGCGGATCCACGTCACGGTGCCGTCGGCCAGGACCACCTCCAGGCCGCGCACGTGGTGCTTGGTCGAGCCGATGCGGAACGCCCGCAGGCCGCCCGCGTTGTTGCCCACGCAGCCGCCCAGCGAGCACATCGCCTCGCTTGCCGGGTCCTGGGGCACGCGCTTGCCCAGGGGCTTGAGCTGCTCGTTCACCCGGCCGAGGATGGCCCCCGGCTGTACGCGCAGGAGGTTCGCCTCCGCGTGAATCTCCTCCACCTGGTTCATGTGGCGGGTGAAGTCGAGCACCAGCCCCGAGCCGAGGACCTGGCCGGCCAGGCCGGTCGCCGCTCCGCGCGGGATCACCGCGATGCCGTGCTCGGCCGCGTAGCGAACCGTCCGGGCGACGTCCTCGGTCGAGCGCGGCAGCACGGCCGCCAGCGGGCGGATCTTGTAGATGCACGCGGCGGTCGAGTACGCCACCAGGGCCGGCTCGCCCGTCAGGCACTCGCCCTTGAGCTGCGGGCCCAGTTCCTGCTGAATGTCGTCGGACGTCTTCATTGGGATTCCGTGTTCGGCTCCTGCGTGTTCGGCTCCTGCGGTTGATTTCGTCGCCGTTCTGCCGTACACTGACAGAGTCCTACTATTCTACGCGCGGTCCGGGGAAAAGCCAGCGCCTCATGGAACCCAAGGACATCCGCATCATCGGCCTGGTCTCCGCCGGGCTCGACAGCACCCTGGCCCTGGCGCACATGCACCGCCTGGGCTACGACGTCGTGGCCTACCATTTCGACAACGGGTTCAATGCCGCCGTTCACACCGGCAAGGGCAAGCCCCTCGCCCTGGAGACCGCCGCCGCCCTCGGCGCGGCCATCCGGGTCATCGACAACTCGCGCGAGCTGCTCGAGGTGGTCAAGCACCCCGAGCACGGCTACGGGTCGAACATGAATCCCTGCATCGACTGCCGCATCCTGACGTTCCGCAGGGCTCGCGACCGCATGGACGCCGAAGGCGCGCGGTTCATCTTCACCGGCGAGGTGGTGGGCCAGCGGCCGATGTCGCAGCGACATCAGGCGATGGAGCTGATCGACCGTGCGGCCGGCGTCGAGGGGCTCATCGTGCGGCCGCTGTGCGGCCAGCACGTGCCGCCCACCCTGGCCGAGCAGAACGGATGGATCCGCCGCGACGACCTGCTCGACTTTCAGGGCCGCTCGCGCAAGCCGCAGATCGACCTGGCCCGACGCTACGGCGTCACGCGCTACGAGTCGCCCGCCGGCGGCTGCCTCCTGACGGACCCCGGCTTCGCCCTGCGCATGCGCGACGCCCTGCGGTTCGGCGATCCCGACGTCCGCGAGGTCCAGTTGCTCAAGGTGGGCCGCCACTTCCGCCTGTCCGAGCGATCGAAGGCCATCCTCGGCCGCAACGCGGACGACTGCAACCAGCTCGACGCGCTCCTGGCACCCGGCGACCTCCGCATCGAGGCCCGCGACATGCCCGGCCCTCTGGCCACCATCCGCGGCGAGGGCACGGCCGAGACCATCCGCCGGACCGCCGCACTGGTGCTGCGATACGCCAAGGCCGACCCGTCGGGCGAGCACGCCGTCCGGGTGTCGCGCGGCAAGGGCGCGGGCGCGGCCATCGTGTCAGTGCGGCCCGCCGCCGAGGACGAGGCGCGGCACGCCCTCATCTCGGCCGAGGGCGGATGCGGCGGGTTCACCGATCACGCGGAGGGACACGCCGACGATGACTGACCCCGCCGTCGAGAGCGATCCCGCGTACCGTCGCCTGGCGCAGAGCCTTCGCGAGCAGGGCCGCGTCGCCGTGGCTTTCTCCGGCGGTGTGGACTCCACGTTCCTGGCTGTCGCCGCCCGCGATGTCCTCGGCGCCGGGAACGTCCTGCTGGTGACAGCCGAGAGCCAAACGTACGGACCCCGCGAGCGCCGCGAAGGCGCCGAGCTGGCCGCGATGCTAGGCCTGGAGCGCATCGTCCTCCAGACGCGCGAGCTGGAGTTGCCGGCCTTCCGCACGAATCCGCCCGACCGGTGCTATCACTGCAAGAGGGAACTCCTGAGCCGCATGGCCGAGGCCGTGGCGGCGCGCGGCCGGTACGTCCTGTGCGATGGGTCGAACGCCGATGACCTGGGCGACTATCGCCCGGGCCGCCGCGCGCTCGAGGAACTCGGCGTCCGCAGCCCGCTGCTCGACGCGGGCCTCGCGAAGGACGACATCCGCCGCCTGTCACGCGCCATGGGGCTGCCGACGGCCGACAAGCCGTCCTATGCCTGCCTGGCCAGCCGGTTCCCATATGGGACGGCCATCACGGCCGACCTGCTCGGCCGGGTGGAGGCCTGCGAGGAGGAGCTTCGGCGTCTGGGCTTCGAGGGTTGCCGCGTCCGCCATCACGGCGAGGTGGCCCGCATCGAGGTGCCGCCCGCCCGCGTCGCCGACCTGGCTGCGCCCGACGCGCGCCGACGTATCATCGAGCGCTTCAAGGCCTGTGGGTATGTCTATGTGGCGCTCGACCTCGAAGGCTACCGCACCGGGAGCATGAACGAGGTCCTGCCGCGCGACGTTCGCGCCGCCGGTGCCCGCGGGCCGGAGGACTAGGCTCTGTCTGATAAATCGTTGCCGGCATTCCAGATGGCCGGTTTCGGCACTGATACAGGCATCGAACCAGCAGCCCGTGCATTTATCAGACACAGCCTAGGCGCCACCCGCCGTCGTGCCTTCATTCCCCGTTGCGAGGAAACGTCTCGACGCGGACGCCATCGGCGCCCAGGAAGACGCTGACGGCCCCGTCGCGGTAGGTCTTGTAGATGCGGAACCCCTCGGGCCACCGCATGGTCGGCTTCCGCTGGCTGTCGCGATAGCGCCCGACGCTCATCACGCCGATTCGCGCCCGGGTTCGTTCAAGAAACGCCTCGAGTTCCACGCTTTGCTCGCCGTGGTGCGGCAGGAGCATGGCGTCGGCCGACACGTCGCCGGCGGCCATCATGTCCGCCAGGCGGGCCGGGGTCGCGTCGCCGGTGAGAATTATCGACCGGCCGCCGTAGGCCACGCGCAGGACGACGCTCGTGGCGTTCGTCTCGGCCCCGGTCGGGAGGTCGCGCGGCGGGCCGAGCACGCGAATCTCCACGCCCGGCGGCGCGGGAAGCGTGTCGCCGCAGCTCAAATGCCTCACGTCGAACCCCTCCGCTTCAAGCCAATCGAGCGCGCGGTCGTCGTACGTCTTCTCGTCCACCAGGAAGTGGCGGCTGAGGTAGACCTCGTCGGCCGGGATGCGGTCGAGCACGGGCGGCAGGTCCTTGATGTGGTCGGCGTCGGCGTGCGTGAGGACCACGGCGTCGAGCCGGCCCACGCCCAGGCGCCACAGGGCCGGCACGGTGACGTGGTCGGCGGTCCGCTCGGCCAGCAGGCTGCTGCCGCAATCCACGAGCAGGCTGTAACCCCCGGGCGCCTGGACGAGGACCGTGTTGCCGCTGCCGATGGCCAGCGTAGTGACGCGGACCTCGTCGGCCGGGCCGCGCGGCACGCCCAACCAGGCGTAGCCGACGATGGCGACGATGACCGCTGCGCCCAGCCGCAGCCGCGACAGGCGGAGCCGATCGCGATACGCCCAGGCCAGCATCAGGGCGAGCGCGACGGCGGCCCACGGCCAGTCGAATCGGCGGACGTAGACGTGGCCGTACGGAATCCGCCCGAAGAAGTCCACTACGTTCACGAGCTGCGCCGAGACCCATTCCGTGGCCGCGGTGACACACCCGGCGGGCGCGCCGGTCACGAGCGCCGTGATTGCCCCCAGGATGCCGAGCAGCATCAGCGCTGCGATGAACGGGAAGACAACCACCGTGGCCACGATGCCCACGGGGGCCACCAGGTGATAGTGCCACGCCGCCAGGGGCGCCGCGAACGCCCACGCCGTCAGGCACGTCGACAGGAAGTTTTCGAGCCACGTGCGGCACCACCAGAGCGCCTGGCGCGGCCACGACATCTCGGCGTAGCGCGTCCAGTCGTGCCGGCCGAACAGCCGGTCGCGGACCCGCGGCAAGACGGTCATCAGCCCCAGCGCCACCAGAAACGACAGTTGGAACCCGCTGTGGAACAGGTCGGCCGGGTTCAGGACGAGGACGACGATAACCGCGGCGGCCAGGGTGTTGAGCATGTCGCGCCGCCGGCCGAGCAGCCACGCGGCGCTCAGGAGAAGAAAGAACGTTCCCGCGCGCAGCACGCTGGGCCGCAGCTCTGTGGCCATCGCGTAGCCGACGATGACGACGATCAGCACGAGGCCGCGCACGCGCGGGCCGACCAGCGCCAGACGGAGCACCGCCAGGACCAGCCCCGCGATCAGCGCCACGTGCAGGCCGCTGGCGGCTAGGTAGTGCACCACGCCGGCGCGGATGAACGCCTGCTCCTGGGCGTCGTCCAGTTCCGACCTGTCGCCGAGAAACAGCGCCGGGACAATGCGCGCGGCCGCGGAGTCGCCGGGCGGCATGAGGCCGCGGAGCCGCCCGCGCAGGGCGCCCATCCACCCGTAGGCGGACCACCGCGGCGGCGCTCGACACTCGACGGCCGCCCAGTGGTCCGTGCCCAGCACGGCGTGCACGCCGCGAACGGCGTACACCTGCCGGACGTCGGCCTGACCCGGGTTGAGCGGCGCCGTAGGCCGATGAAGCAGGCCCGTCACGGTCAGGCGGTCGCCGGTTTGTGGGGGCTGGCTGCTGCCGTCGTTGCCGCGCAGCGGCTCGCGAACGATGACGCGCAGCCGTCCGTCGGCCGACCGGCGGCGGCCGTCGAGCGTCACGGCCGACACGCTGACGGACATCGAAGTGTACGCGGCAGGCTGGTCGCTCCGCATGAGCAGGGGATTGTCGGGCCGCTTCGCCTTGCGCGGGCTCTCGGTCAGGATGCCCTCGACGGTGACGAGCCGCGGCAGGTCGCCCGCCAGGTGCGCGATGTTTCGCGGCCCGATCTCGGCCCGCACGCTGAACCACGCGGCGCCGAGCATCGCGGCGATGAGCGCCACGACCACTGTGCCGGTGTGGCTTTTCTGAGACGCGCCGCGGCGCAGCGTCAGCGCCAGGCCCCCCAGGGCGACTACCGCCATGGCGATCCACAGGACGGACGGCGCGGCTGTGAGCCGCCCGGCCAGGATGCCGGCGGCCAGGGCGCCCGCGGGCAGCAGCAGTGGCCGGTGCGTCGGGAGGCCTGCCCCGAGCGCCGTCGAGGTGTCCGTGCTGTCTCCGTCGGGCGTGGCCATGGTGCCGTCTCCAGCGTGATTGCCGCCAAGTGTATTCGATACCTATGAGGAAACAAGGCCTTGTTGACTCGATGGGCCGGGAACCGCCGGCATCTCGGGGTGACTTGAAAAAAGCGTTTGTCGAAACAAGGCCTTGCGGACACAATGGTCGGCGTTCGACGGCTTGTTCGCCTCCATGCGGGGCACCCGGCCGCGGCGGAGGCGCCGGCGCTTGCGGTGCGCCGCACGCCGCCGGGGACGAACCGGGCCGCATCAGGAGCGCCATGGACCGACGATTGCGACTGCGATTTGCGCCGGACGTCGGGGCCGAGGACGCGGCCGCCGTACGCGAGGCGCTGACCGGCGGGCTCGGCGAGTCGCAGCGGCTCCCGGACTACGGTCGCTCGGTCAAGACGTTCTACCGCGTGCCGCTGCCCGGCGGGCGGGCGCTCTTTGTCAAACGTCGCCGCCATTCGGGATGCCTCAGGCGCCTCGGCCGCACGCTGCGCCGCACCAAGGCCGAGCGCGAGTTCGACAACCTGCTGGCGCTGAGGTCGCGCGGCGTGCCGTGCCCGGACCCCGTGGCCGTGGGGCGGCGCTACGCGAAGCTGCTCGTCGCCGAGAGCCTGCTCGCCGAGGCGTATCTGCCCGAGTCACTGCCGCTGAGCCGCGCCCTGGCTGGGGCCGCCGGTGACGCCGACCGCGACGCGCTGCTGGACGGGCTGTTCGATTTCCTGTCGCTGCTGAGGTCGCGCGGCGTGGTCCACGGGGATCTGCACTGGGACAATCTGCTCGTCTGCGGCGGCGACCAGGGCCGCGAGTTCCGCCTGATCGACGCGCTGCACGTTCGCCTGGTCACGCCGCCGGCCGCCGACGCGTTCGCCGACTCGGTCCGGTGGTTCCTGGTGATGCTGGTTCACCGGCATGCGCCGCAGACGATCATCGACGCCTTTCTCGATCGCGTGCCGCGCCTCGGTCTTGCCGCGCTCGGCGATCGGCGGCGGCTGCTCGACGAGGCGTCGCGCCTGGCGGCGAAGCTCTGACGGCCGCGCGCGGCACGGTGAAGGCCCGCAAAATGGTCGTTGCCCTCGGCGTCGGGAACTGATACATACCGTCCGCATGAACGACGCGACGTACGATGGGTTCAAGCGCCGCTACGAGACCGACGCCGACGCGGCCGGGTACCGCGACCGGCGGTTCACGCGGTCGCGCAGGTGGCGCCGCATCGACCGGCGGGAACAGGAGATCGTTCGGCGGTTTCTGGCGTCGCTGGGCCGCGGCGCCTCGGCGCTCGACGTTCCCTGCGGGGCAGGGCGGCTGGTGCACCTCTTTGGCGAGACGGGCGTCGGCTACACGGGCGCCGACGTGGCCCTGCCGATGCTCGCCCTGGCGCGGCAGGCGACGGGCGATGCCGCGCTCGTCGTGGCCGCCGATGCCAGGCGGCTGCCCTTCGCCGACGGCGCGTTCGACGCCGTCGTTTCGGTCCGGCTGATGCACCGCATCCTGGAGGGCGACGCCCGCGCCGCGATGCTCCGCGAGATGGCCCGTGTCGCGTGCGGCCCCGTTCTGGCGACCTACTACCTGCGCTGGAACCTTCGCGGCGTGCGCAAGCGGCTCTCGGGCAGGTTTCCCGGCCTGACCCTCGCCGAGATCGGCCAGGACGCTCGCAGCGCGGGACTCCGCATCGTTGACGTCATTCGGCTCGGCCGCTGGACGGAGCAGCAGTGCTTCGTCCGCCTCGAGCGCGGCGGCGCCCCGCCGCCGTGAGCCCGGGCCGTCGGCATCCTGTTGCGCGGCGGCGCGGGGGCCTGGGGCGCCGGGGCCGGGCCGCGCGCGTCCTCCGGCGCCGGTGCAAAAAAAGGAAGGCCGCTGCGAGAGCGGCCTTCCTCACCCTGGCGCCCTCCGGAGTGGGATCGGCTTCGGTCCACTCGGGAGTCAGATGGCGACGTGGTTGCTATGGTGCGGCGTACTCATGGCACCCCGCGTCGGGGTCGTCGTCCCGGTCGTCGTTGTCGATGTCCTTGGTCTGCGACGACGTCGTGCAGAAGTCGATGGCCTCGTTGGACGAGTCCAGCTCGTAGCCGAAGTTGTCGTAGTCCACGAGGCAGTCCTTGAACTTGTTCAGCCCTGTTGCCCCCAGGCCGAGGTCCTCGTTGGTCTCGCCGGGGAAGCCCCAGTTGAGGTGCCCGTACCCCACGCTGTAGGTCGTGTTGTAGTAGGTGCACTCGGCCATGGGGTAGCAGACCAGGCAGTAGGTCACGGCGGGGTTCGTGACACCCGTGGAGAAGTGCAGCGCGCACGTGTCCTCGCCGTTGCGGTGATTGTAGAACGTGCAGTGCTCGAGCGTCGTGTTGTCCGCATACTTGAACCAGGTGGTCACGGCGTCGGTGTCCGCGACGAAGCAGTTGCGCATGGTGAGGTTCGTCACCCGGCCGTCGTACGACGTGTCCTTGTTGGTGAAGATGCCCTGGCCACCCGAGCCGGTGAAGATGCACCGCTCGATGAGGGCGTTGTCCCAGTCGGGCGACCCGGAGCAGGCGTACCACTGGATCAGGTCCTCATGGTAGCCGTGGACGATTTGCGTATGGAACTCGACGGGCGACTGGGAGCTGCCGATGTCCGAGCCGTACAGCGGGTAGCCGGGCTTGGAGTAGTCGAGTGCGCTCACCGTGTTGTCGTTCAGCTTGCTCGTCTGGATCGTCGTGTAGTTGGCACCGCTGTTCCACGACGTTTTGATGTACCCGTCCGAGTTCTTGAGAAGAAGCAGGAAGTCGTCGCCGCTGGTCTTCGTCAGGATGTCCGTCGTGGCGTTATAGTACCCCATGTAGGTGACGTCGTACCACCAGCACTTGTCGCCATAGACCGTGTCGAACACACAGTCGCGGATGATCCAGTCGTCGCCGCTGTGGACGACGATGAAGTCGCTGTAGCAGTCGTGGGCGTAGGTGTTCTCGATCACCCAGTCGTTTCCGGCGCCGCACATGAACATCTCGCAGTTGACGATCTCGCAGCCGGTGATCGTGATGTTGTGGCCGTAGCCCTGGATGGCCCGCGAGAACCCGGTGTGCATGATGTCCGGGTCGCTGACCGGGCCGGTCTCGGGCGGGCCGAACCAGCAGTCCTCCAGGGTGATGTACTCCGGCGTGTCGTTAAGCTTCACGCCCCAGGACGCCCACTGGTTCTCGGGCAGGACGTACGTGCTGGCGCCGTACCCGGGGCCCCAGCCGTGGCCGATGAGGTCGCAGTCCTTGGCGTGGATGTAGCGCACCTTGTGGGCCTCGATGCAGTCCGGCAGGCCCGACGTGGGCTGCAGAACCAGTCCTTCCAGGCGCAGGTACGCGTCGTACTTGTCGCCCGTCGTGCCGACCTTCACGCCCTCGACGATCGCGTCGCCGGGGTTCTCGGCCTTCAGGGTGTACCAGTCCTCGCGCTCCACCGCGTCGCCGTCGTACTCGCTGTAGACGCCGGTGTACGTCCCGTCGGCCAGCCAGACAATGGTCCCGTCCGCGAAGTTGTCACGGGCATAGGCCAGCGTGCAGCGGTTGCTCGGCGAGCTGCCGTCGCCTGAGCCCGTGGACGAGGGCGCTGCGTACTTGTAGTTCGCCGGAGGCGTGTCCTCCTCGGCCTCCCACACCGTCACCGTCACCGCCCCGGCGCCCAGGTCCTTCGTCGTCGTCACGGCGACGAAGCTCATGTCCGGGTTGTCCGAGTCGGTCACGTAGTCCTCGTACGACGCCCAGGCGGCCGTCTGGTCGCCCATGCCGAAGAACGTCATCACCTTGTCCTCGTCCTCCAGGACCACGCCCGTATTGAGGTCCAGCGTGCCGGTGGCGGCGATCGTGAGGCTGCCCGTGCCGATCTTGACGTTCATGGCGTTGGCGTCGAGGGTGCTGCCGGCCTTGATGTTGAGCCCCTCGACCAGCAGGGCCTCGTCGCCGCTCGACCAGCCGGAGCCGTGGTCGTTGCGGTTGGCGTCCACGAGCTGGACGAATCCGGCCGTGGCGCCGTCGCCGACGTTCCACTCCTCGATGCAGGTGGTTCCGGCCACGAAGTCGTCGCCGATGTTGGCGCCGACCTCGTAGGTGTTGAATGACTGGGCGCTGCCGCCGATGCAGTTCATCACGGAGTCGTGCAGGCCGTTGCTCGAGAGACTGCGCACGTTGCTGGTGAAGTCGCCGGCGAGGTTGATCTCCAGGTCGTCGTCGCCCAGGATGCCCAGCTTGCGGGTCTCGTAAGTGGACCCCGCGTAGCGGTAGGCCGAGCTCAGCTCCAGCTTGCCGCCGATGTTGAGGTACGTCGTCCCGGGGTTCCCGCCGTCCTTGCGGGCGTCGATGACGACGTCCCGGACCGCTGATTCGCTGTAGGTGGCGTTTCTCAGGCGGATGCCCTTTTCGGTCGTCAGGCTGTAGCCGTCCAGGTCCACCGCGATCTGCCAGCGGGTCGTCGTCGACAGGTACAGGCTGTAGTCGGCGTCGAGTGTGGCGTCGGTGCTCGACCCGTCGCCGGGGACGACCCGCGCGCCGGCCAGCTCCACGTCGCCCGTCAGGTCGTACGTGTCATAGGCGCCGCCGCTCGTGGTCGTCTGGTCGCCGCCGTACAGGGTGATGCCCTGGTACGTGCCGCCCGGAATGGTCATGGGTGAAGCGCTCTGGTACCACCTGTTCTCGATGTAGAAGGCCACCTCGTCGAGGTTGTCGAGCCGCTGCTCGGCCACGATCGAATCGACCAGCGAACCCGTCCGCGCCCGCATGCGGATGAAGCCCGTGCCGTCCTGGCAGTTGTTCCACGTCTGGTCGTGCCGGACCTTGAGCGTGTTCTGGCCGATGGTCAGGCATCCGAACTCATTCTTGCCCGGGTCCGACAGCGTGATGGTGCCGCCCGAGTTCGTGAACTCCACCGACCCCGAGCCGTACATGTGATCGCCGATCGTGTTGCCTGAACTCACCGTCGACTTGTTGTACGACTGGGCCGGCGTGCTCAGGGTGATGTTGCTGCCCGAGAACACGAGCGCCGACGACCCGTAGAGACGGAACACGCGGCCCAGGCTGCTTGCCCCCACGGTCATGTCGAGCGGCGCGCTGCCCGTCAGCGTCAGCGTGGCGTCGACGTCGTCGTAGCCGTAGGTCTTGTACAGCGTCGTGTTGTAGTAGAACCCGAAGGTGCACTTCGTGGGGAACGTCCCGCTCACGACCTCGACGAACTGGTCGGCCCCGGCGTCGACCGATCTGACGAGGATCGGCGACTCGCCGGTGGCTTCCACGCCCGTGCTGCCCGACTGGGCGTTGATGGCCGAGACGACCTGCGCCGCCGACAGCCCATCGAAGTCGAACTCGTACTGCCCGTCGTTGCCCTTCAGGATCACGTCGTCGCCCCAGCCGCTCGAGATGCTGAGCTCCGCCTTCCCCGAGGTGGAGCCGATGCGCAGCGCCTGGGTGCCGTAGTTCGAGGTGTTCCCGCCGGCGTTGATCTTCAGGGTGCCCACCGACATGTTCTTCAGCAGCCACAGGGGCTGGCCCGGCTGGCACCAGGCGATGCCACCCAGGTAGAGGTCGCCGGGCGCGAACGACGAGCCCGGCTTGATGTCCACCCGGTCCATGTACGTCCAGTCGTCCCGGTCGAAGTTGAAGTACGCCCGGTCGCTGCCCGTGGGGTCGCGGTACTCCGTGTCGTCCTCGCACCACCACAGGTTCTCGTCGTCCACGTCCGTATCCGACCAACTGCTTGTCGCCTCCGAATTCACCCCCTCCCATTCGACATCGTCCCCCAAACCGGGAGCGGCCATCAACAGGATGGCCAGGACTCCCAACGCCCCAACAAGTTTCGTTCTCATGCGCGTGCCTCCTTAAGCGTATGCTGCCCGGCCCCCGCCTCTTCACCGTGAAGAGGGCAGGAACCGGCCGTACCACGAGTGGAATCCGGTCCCGGCGGCCGTCGGACGCGGCCATGCCGACACTCGCCGGACACCGTGCATGCTGATCACCCGTTGCCTGTTCGGTCCGCCGCGGCCAACGTCAGTGCTGCGGGGCCGTCGATCCGCCGAGTTCGTGAACACTGCTTAGGACATGCGCGTCGACCGTGAACCAAAGAACTGCCACGGAACACGGAACCGCCGATGCCGAGAGAACCTGATTCGCCAGGATGTGGATTGACTGACACCTTTCGCGAACGGGCATGATGTGAGCCGAGGGACGGGTCTGCTCGATACCGTTGGCAACGGCTGCCGGGAATCGCGGTGCAGATCGCCCTCGTTACTTCAGATCACTAGCGCATGCAGAGCACGGGCTAATCTACCAACGAGGGTCCCGGCTCGCAATCCAGGGTCGCCAATTTCTCAGATTCGTGAGAAGTCTTCTTAAGGTTCTTGTCTATAAGGGGTTATGGTGCAGGAATGCCCGCCGAAACGGTGCCGGCTGACGCCCTTGGGGACACCGGTTACACGCGCGCTTCCGGGGATCACGGGGAAACCTTACCACGCGACCTTACCAGGACAACCGCGGCGCTCTTGGCCATCCGGGCGCATTGCTGGTGACATGGACCGGCGACTTCCCTGCGTGCTTGGTTGACCGATGGAGCAACGCGTGGTACAATAATGATGAAGTCAAGCAGAGCTGGCCCTAATTCTGGTGGGGGCGACTGGTTTCGACGGGGTCATGATCGTCTGATGCCTGCGTGGGGAGGTTGCGAGGAGGCCTCCTGAAACACCTCGCACAAACACAAGTGCCAACACTGGCATGCTGATGGCTGCCTAATAAACGGTAGCCCGTCCCCGGTGCTGTGCCTGCGGGCGCCGGTCGGACGTCACGAGCGGGCTGGCCGGTCAAGTCGACCACCGGCACGACCGGCGAGAACCAGCGGTGGCTGGGTTCCGACGCGGCGGGTTGTCTTGCCGCCAGGGACCGAGAGCGAAAAAGGACAACTATCCACGTAGAAGGCCCAGATGACGGACATCCGGACGCGGGTTCGATTCCCGCCGCCTCCACCATTTTGCTCTCGCAAACCGTATCTCTGCCCCAATGAAGCCCGTCGGCACACGCCGCCGGGCTTCGCCTGTATAGGCCAGTTTCCACGGGCTTTCTGGCCATATGGCCGCGCCCGAAGTCGCCTCAAACATCCTGACGCGCTTGCCCCGATTTGCTCCCGAAACGCCCCGAAATCTCCCTTTTTCGCGTCTCTGTCTCTGTTATTTCCACACTCACTCACAGCGCGTGCGGATGTCAGAAGTGGCTCATTGCCAAGCACTTACGAAATCGCACTTCCGGACGCGCTACGGTTTCGGCCACGGGAATGATTGGTGTCCGAGAGCACTCGTAATCGAAATCCATCGGGGTGCCGGCGCAAGGGTAGGAGAAAGCTCCAGTTTCATCCGTGGCCATACGAAGCCATGCGATCCTGCAGGTCCATCGCAATTGCGTTCTGCCGTTGAACCAGAAGGGCTACGAGTTCACGGAATTCACGGTACAGATGCGCATCGGCGGCAATCATCTCATGATCATCGCGCCAGCTTTGATCTAGGACTTCCGCCAAGGTCTCTGTTAGCCGCTCGTCATCCCACCAGTAGTCATCGGCGTCATTTGCCACCGGAAGCAACCAGCGAACGGCCGGCAGTCTTAAAGGCTCAGCAGCAGGAAGCCTGAGCCAGACTACGAAGGCCCTGGCTATCCACCGGTCCTTTAGGTTCTGCGGTATCCACCGCCCGAAGCAATCCGCCATCTGCTCTACAATGGGCCCATCTTCATCACGCCAGAACTTCACAGCCCACTGGTCCATACCCAGCAGATGCAGCCAGAAGTCGTCCCAATGGGGCCAGCATTTCTGCCGGTCCTGCCAGATCGGATGTTGCATAGCGTAGTCGATCATTGCTCGCCACTGAGCAATGCATGCGTCAGACTTCCCGCTGTGGACTCCGTAGATGAGCCAACTTTGCAGGAACGCCTCGATCCATCGGTGCCCGGGAGGGCAGAGATCAACGATCCTCTGCCAGATGGTCTGTGGCGACTCCTCGGGTGTCATCTGTACAACAAGCATCGCGAGCCGATCCGCAACCCAGCGATCTGACTCGTACACATCTCCGGCCTCGGCGTCTGCATCGAGAATAATCCTTCCCGCCGAGTCCAGAACTTGCTGCGAGCTGGTGGCACAGACCAGAACTTGGTGCCAGCAGGCAAGCCACTTCCGTCGTTCGTCGTCCGACTCTGCCTGATCGAGATGCAGAATCCCTCCGAACGCCGACATTATGAGATGCAGGTCGATGTGTGGGCGCACTACAAAACCCCGATCGGCTACATCATCCCTGCTTCTGGAGCCGTGACGCCATGACGCAGGGCGTCGTTCTCCCTTACTGACGGCGATTTCCCCCCAGTTGCTCCAGTCAGCGGGCATGCTGCCGTCAACGAAGGACTGGCCATGTGTGGCGAACCAGCCTTCGACGTCTACGCTCGCGTGTTCTTGATATCGTGTCCGGTGAATGTCCTCGCGTAGCACAGCCCACCGCAGCAGGAACGCGATGAGCCGGTCGAAGTCCTCTCCCAGTTCCTGACGGCGGCCGAATGCGGCTCGTGTCAGGAAGGTCACAGCAGAGTAATGCACAGCCATTGCTCGGTGGGCAACAGCTTCCCGGAGTTCACTGTCGGCCAGGTTGTCTGCCCAGAAGGGCACTACGGCACGAGCGGCGAAATCCTCGAAGCTCAGACCACTGCGGTCATACTCAGAGAACACGAGGTCCATCTGTGGAGGGCTGCTCAGCAGCGCCAGAAGCGTTGAGCGACACCAGTCAGCCCTGGTGCCATCCTCATTCAGCCAGTCCCAGTGTTTCTCGGTTAGAACGGCAATTCCGGCTACCACTGCCCTGGCCACCCTCTCCGCTTCTTCTCCGTCTGTCGTTTCGCGATCATTGAGTTCCTGCACCGTTCTATAGAATTGTCCGATCTGCTCTCCATCTATCGACGACTCGCCGTCGAGCGCTTGCCGACAGTGGAAGATCATTCTGAGGGGAAGAACATCCTGAAGGTCTTGCTCCGCCTCTTTCGCCCTCTTCTGCAGTTCGGGTGGCGGAACGTAGACTTCGGCCGGTACGCCATTCTTGTCTTTGACAGTCCGCCAGTTGCTTCGGTCGAACTGGGCCAAGAGAGTGCCGGTATAATCCCTCAGAGGGCTGCCCTCCGGGAATTCTCCGACGCGCCCTTGCCAGTAATCCCTTGTCTGCTCAAAGAAGCCGGCCATAGGCTCATCGAAAAGAAACAGTCGAATCGCGACCTGCGTAATGTGTTTTGCGCGGTGTGCCATCTCCTCCCATTTGCGGACCTTGTTCCGCGTCTCTTCGGGGTGGAGGTAATCGGCGATCAGCCCCATGCGGTGGGCACCCTGAGTGAGGGCTTCGATCTCCCACTCGTGCATTTCGGGGCAACTGAGCAAGGGCCGAAGCGGGCCCTCCAGCAACTTGGGCTCGAACCGGGCCACTTCCCACAGCAGCCCGAGGAAGGCAGTGGATTCGCCTTGCTGGAGGATTCTCGCGCAGGCATCATCAATGTTCTCGCCCTGCCGCAGGCGCTCGTACATCCAGTGTTCCACTGCCATCAGAGCACATGCGACGGGCCCCGGAGCGGCCCCACCTCGATACCAGGTACAGACGTTGCCGTCACCGAGATACGATTTCTCTTCTGAATCCAGAAACAGCCGGAAGCACGGCAGGGACTGTGTAGCTGAGTCGAAGCGATCAGCCCATCGGTTGGTGGCGAAGTTGACAAGACGGATTACGCAATCGACCGCTTCATCCGGTGCAGCCAGCAGAAACACCCCGAACGGTCCTCGGTCATACAACACCGGGAAGAACTGATGAAGGTGGCTGAAGACCTCGTTCTCTGGAGGGTCTAGCAAGTGACGGCCATCGTCATCATTGGGACGGCGCTCTTCAATGATGACGGCCAGAATGGCCTCGGCAGCCACCGATGGACGCGAAGTCATCAGCCCAAGAAGGGCCGCGCCCGACAAGCAAGCTTGTCTGAAGGCCTCGTCCACACGATACAGCGGCCCATCGGGCCACGGAGCCGGTTGTTCGCGTTTGCGTTTGCCGCCATAGGCCGTGTGTGTAACTACCTCGCTTCCAGGGGCGCTATACTTGCCGACGGTGCCGGACTCGACATCAGGCGCCAACCTACGGGCTGCAGCGCGAAGAGCGAGGTCGCTCACCTCGTCCGGTAGTTCGCCTGCGGCCGCAAGTGCGGCGGAATACCGTTTAACGACATCGTCGTCTCGGCCGTAGGGATGATCAATGCGACGCCGCCAGGTACTCTCTCCAACGGCCAGGGCCAGTTCCGCGGCTTCACGCCTCAGCGGCCATTCTTGTCCGCTACGATTGAGCCAGATCTCCGCGACGCGGGCCACCTCCAGGTCAGCATATGCGATGACGTCTTCGACGTGATCGTGCAGGAATTGAAGCATCCCTAGCCAGTAGGGCCACAATGGCCTCCGTATGTTGGCCCGTAGCCATCCAGCGATCGTCGGCTCAGCCTTCTCGCCGATCCAGGCTGCGACGGGGTCAGGATAGGTGGCAGTGTTGAGGAATCGCACGAGAAGGCGTTGCAGCAGCCGGCCGCGTTCCTCACTCAACGATGGCCAGAGCTTCTCCAGCAGCGAACGCGAGTCCGCGGCCATTGCTACCGAGTCGAGAAACAGGTCGGCCACAGATTGCAGAGAATTCCTGGCCCTGTGCCACGCCTCAACGCCCTGGCCGCTCTCGAGCAGGTGCAGGCCGTAGAGACGAATGGCCTTGTGCCAGTTCGGGTTGAAGTGCCTGTCTGCGAGGTAATGATCAAGCGTTGCCTCCTTTGCCAGCAGCAGCCGCTGTCTGCACCAGTCGCCAATCAGGTCATGGTCGAACCTGATCCGGTCTGACGACGTCAGCCGACATACACCGTCGCGCTCCAGTCCCCGAAGGAACTGCACGTTGCCCGCATCGACCTCAGCTACTGGCGTTTCTACCTCTCCCTGGTCGGCTTGACGCTCCGCAAGCGTCTGAAGCATGGCCACTCGCGATGGTCCGTCATCAGGGGCGGCCACAACGGACTGCCAGAACCAGCGAATCAAGTCAGACTCGCCGGCCCAGGTAGCCGGATTCGCGGCGCCCATCGCTCGGGCGTGGGCGGCAAGAATGTCCA